>Ga0334898_1000180_pt1 | contig 119101 bp, 110 predicted proteins | sample GraSluR3_MG_10_FD_207228 | JGI IMG/M metagenome (GOLD analysis project Ga0334898, IMG submission 207228) | Sludge microbial communities from methane-producing bioreactor in Wageningen University, Netherlands - Granular Sludge_3_08-R3 | ecosystem: Engineered > Bioreactor > Anaerobic >... | reverse complement strand
GATATATGGCACTGACCCGAAGGACGGAATGGGGAGCCGTATGCCTTAATAGGGCGTGTACGGTTTTAGGAGGGGCATTTATAGGCTGTTGGTACTGGAGATTAACGCCTATAAGTGTCTACTTGACAGCCTCTACAAAAGAAATCAAACGCAATGGACATACATTTGCCATCTGGTATGCTTTCTTCAAGAACATATCCTATACCTTTGACCAAGACTGCTGGATCCATGACAATCGTGGAAAGGTTGCATCATATACACTGGAAAGCGCATCAGATGCAATGCGGGCAGTTTCATCAGACGTTTCTCTCTGGGAAAATCTATCCTATGCAGGTATGAGAGTTTTCAAGCTGGACGGTGAATGGATTGTGATGGCTCAGCATCGGGAAGCATTTGATGTGCTTGTTCGTCTATTATGCCTTAAGGAACCCGAGAAGGTTACACGTGTCGCACTGTCTTTGGCACTGCATTTGGAGCGCACGGAGGCAAGGCTTCCTTGGGCCCCTTTTACCTTGATCCCTCGGCGTGAGATGAAACCAGTACAGGATGAAAATGATAGTAGCGAAGCCTGGAATGCTTTCTTTGGGAAATTTGTGGAGGCTTACAATAACGGAAAACCCTTCGATTACAAAAAAGAAGCGTTGCAACTACGAATTGATCACGAGATGGCTAAGGATTTTATCGAGCAATTTGAAAAGAAGAGGGACTTCCCGTCATATGAGGTATCCGAGGAGGATGCACAGTATCGCCTTGAAGGTTGGCCTGTTCCTCCTCCAGCTAAACGGGATCAATTTCTTGATGGAGTGATTGATTCCAATTTGTTCTTGTTGCAGGATACTTGGGAATCCGACGATGCCTTTAATGAACTCAGTGGTAATCGATGGAAAGATGAGATAGATGAGCTAGGTCTCTTTGGTTTCATGGAAGATGCTTTCATTGAAGCGTTTGAAGCTGATGACGGATATACAGTCTGTACTGTATTCCTATGGATACTGCTGCACATGAGTGAGCAAAAGATTTTGGTTCGCTCCATCGCATTGGAAACCTTCTTGCTGTTCCCGTATCTCCAAGCATCCTATGATCTTGATGCGTTTGTAAAAATATTGGGCGAACTGGTCTACAACCTGTTCTGCCGTACTTCTCTCTGTAATATAACCCAGCGTGTGAAACGGGAAGAACGAGAAAGAGGCCTGTACACCGTACAAGCCTCCTCCTTCCTAAGGTCGATTATTACACCGATTAGTTAATCTTCTGTGTAGAAATAGGTCTTTGGGTTGATGAACGCCCGTTTCTTGGCAATGATCAAATATGAGATGATTGAAGCAAGCAAGTAGACTCCGCTGATTACAATTGCCCAACCAAACAAAGCGGGGTTGTTCTTGGTAACACTGAATGCCGGTAGATTGATGCTCAAAATGATGGGAATAGCCAGAATGAAGACAATTCCTACCGAATAGAGGTAATCAGTGGCAACTGGTGTCTCAAACTCCTTGTCGACTACTCGCAGTAGTGCAAGGCCGGTAGGGAGGGTGCCCGTTGCTGATCCATAGATGATCAACATCCTGAAGAATTGATGGTCATCGTAGAGGCGGGAGCAGTACCAGGGAAGAATGACCATGGTGATAAAGAGCCCCACCAATGTGAGGATGAGGATTGGAATCCAATACCCTTGCACCGCTACCAAGCTGATAGCACCAAGCGAAGATGCGACTGTCAAGTCTACAGAGAGGCCGCTGATACGATTGCATGTTGCGTTGTCGATGGTGGTCTCCACTTTGAATAGCTTCATGAGCATCTTGACACCAAGAGCACTGAAAGAGCTGAATACAAAGTTGATGCCCCACAAACTATCTGCGAGTTCATTGCCCAAAGGACCTATAAGCCCAAGAAGGGCAGATAGCCCGGTAAGAAAGGACCAGCTTATCAGGTAGGTCACCATGACCAATGCAATGTGATAGGTCGTGGAGTCCATGGACTCTCCATCAGTGGAGAGGTAGGACCCGATAGGACGTTCATGTTCTGCTCTGCTGAAAAAACCGGTTCTCACACTTCTTTCATTGATGTTTTTTGCCTGTTCTGCACCAATCCAACCACGCTTGAGCCCTTGGTTGATTAAAATCACGCCTCCAAAACTTCCCATTAGGAATCCGATAGCTGCCATGGTAAGACCCACTGAGGAGCCTCCCCTGAATCCCATAGCCTCCCAACCGATTCCAATCGAATAAGACTGTCCAGGTCCCAGTTCGAATCCTAGAGGGAGAGTGAAACCAAATGCTGGAAACAGGTCTGGTTTGAACGTAGAGATAATCAAGGCGGTAGCAATGAGACCAAAGAAGCATTGCAGGCCATACTGCCCCAAGACAGCAGTCACATTGGCAGCAATGGTTCGTTTTCCCCTTCCTTCCGTATGCGCTTTTGGAGTGACCCTGAGTAGCATGGAGATAAAGCTGATATTCAGCAAGTGGTAGACAATTTCTCCCAGAAAATCATTTCTCAAGCCCCATAGAGGAGCAATGAAGTTGTAGAAAACCAGGAGCATGATACCTGAGAGTATGGATACGGGGATGAGAAATTTTTGGAAGAACCGTACCCGAGCACGAATAAGTGCTGCAAGCAGGAGTGAGACTGAGATGATTCCGATATGGAAAAAGAAGTTCCAGTTCATGAGATAGCCCCCTTCTGGGTCAGTTTATCGCGCTGGTACGCTTCCACATATTTAAGGATGCAACCTCGTTTGTGAATACGTATCCTGTATAACGTATGGTGGTGATAGAGTTCTACCGTATTTTTCGCGTTGATTATCATAGATTGGATATCTGCAAAGGCCATCAGATATTCTTTCCCACTCCTTTCCTTGAGACGTATCCCATCGTGCTCCAGCGAAAGGGTGAAATCCTTTGAGAGCCGCTTAAGATGCCTCTCGTCAGCGGTCTGGAATAGAACTCCTTTGTCGGGAGGAAATACCAACTGCGTTCCTTCGCTTGAAGCACTGTACTCCCTCTCCCAGGAGTGCCATGCAGCAATATCCTCGAAACTGGTCTTACCCTGTATTGTATGCAGCTTGTCATGACTATCCAGCTCCATGGTGAGCGAACAATGCGTACAGGTAATCTGGTTTCCCTTGGAATGAATGGTGCTCGTTGCATGGCAGTCAGGGCAAAGGTAGAGTATTTTCTCAACGCCCTCAACTGCTCTTTTGGAACTATAGTCAAACTGCATTTCATCCTGCCAAGAGCGATAGCTATAGTACAGTTTCTCTTTTATGAACTCGTAAAGTTCATGAACTGAGAGTTGATCGATCACATCAGTATGAACAGGGGGAAGTACCCTGAGGATTGCAGATCCTTTTCTTTTCTTTTCTGCCCAACGGGGTTGCAAACCATACACTCCTTCCAGATTGATGAGCACAATGGGGACCTTGAAGATTTTCACCAGTTTGGCTATCGCCTCATCAAATCCGGCAGGCTCGCCATCCCAGGTACGCGTTCCTTCGGGGAAGATACCGACGATGTCTCCCTGTTTCAGAGATTCGGAAATTGCCCTAATCGTGAATAAATCGCTCCTGCCTTGTTGCTTTGCAATGGCTCCAATCCATTTTTCCATCATGCTTCTCATTCCCCTCATCTTGAAGAGATACGCACCAGCTACCCACCGTATGTGAACGGGGGAGGCTGAGGAGATGAAAAATGGATCGAACGTATGAGCATGGTTTGCCATAACCAAAAACGGAGGTTTAAGTTCTGACAAATATTCCATTCCAACAACTTGGATATTATTACGCTTTAAAATCATGGCCCCATACGTTGGTTGGGCCAAGCGGATAAAAAGTGGTTTTTTCGACACTTGCTTCCTCTTTGTAAAACAATACCTTATGAGAGGTGTTCTTGTCCACCATGAATTTATGAAGAAACTATGAAGTATAGTCAGCAGCAGTAACATAAGGAATATTCCATCAGTGTTTAAGAAACGCATACGATACAGCAACGGTTTTTCTTGCAATGCATGCTTAATACTGTTTAATATTGAAATATTGATAAGAGAGGCAGATGTATGAGAAGAAAAACCGTGACATTGCAGGACATCGCTGAAAAAGTGGGACTCTCGACAGCAAGTGTTTCCATGATTCTTGCAGGGAAAAGCCTCTCGCGATTCCCTGATGAGACAATCGATGCTGTCTATCATGTGAGCAAGGAGCTTGGTTATGTAAGCAAGCGGTCAAAGAAAGATAGACGTATTTTGCTCATTGTGTGTCCTTCGGTAATAAATCCTTACTTTGCCACGCTCATCCAGGGAATGGAGCAAGAGGCCCATGTGCAAGGGCTGGGAACCATGCTCTGTACTACCTACTGGGATACAGAGAAGGAGAAGCGGGTGTGCGAATTTGCAAAAGAGCCTACAGTTGGGGGAGTGGTTTTTGCCATGATTCCCCAGCAACCTGAATTGGTACGAGAGTTGAGTACCACTGTTCCCGTGGTAGCCGTGGGTGACAAACAGAATGAGCTTGGTTTGGATACGGTGGATGTCAACAACTACAATGCTGGAATCCTGGTTGCTCAGCATCTCCTAGAATTGGGGCATCGAAAAATTGCCTACCTTTGTACCAGTCTTAACAGTGAGCATAGTGCACGAGTTCGGCGTTATGAAGGGTTGAAAGCTCAGATTAAGCAAGCCGGAGGAGAAGCGGAACTTACTCTTCTTACACGCGAAATCCCGTCTCTTACTGAATTGAATACCATCGATATTGAACATGAAACCGGCTACATGCTTGCGCAACGCTGCATTGCTGAGGCTCCAGAAGTAACCGCAATGGTTGCAATTAACGACATGGTGGCCTATGGGGTTATGGATGCAATCAATGATGGAGGATACTCGATTCCAGCTGATTACAGCGTCTGTGGGTTCGACAACATCTATCCATCCTCATTCGGTGGGGTGGGTTTGACCAGCGTGGAACATTTCATCGTACAAGGCGGAAGGAGTGCCGTGCGACTGGTTTGTGAAAAAATGAGCAAGAAACCATCCCGTGTAATTGAGGGGAGTGGGGTTACCAGAATTGAGTACCACAATCGCTTGATTGTTCGCTCATCTACTGGTGTCCCAAAATCTAAGTAGTATACTGGTTTGACAGGTAACGCTTTTAAGGGTATGTCTCACTAGGGAGAGTAAACAGATGGCAAAGACGGGATTTGAGCGAAACTTGCAGTACGCCAAGTTTAGTGCCTATGGATTCTTAAAGAATCTGCGATTCTATGAACCCTTCCTGCTGCTGATCTTCTTGGACAAGGGCCTGTCCTACATGGAAATCGGTACTCTGTATGCGGTGAGAGAGGTGTCGATCAACATCATGGAGGTCCCATCGGGGGTTTTTGCTGACAGCTTGGGTAGGCGGTTGACCATGGTTTTCTCTTTTCTGGCCTATATTTTCAGTTTCATCGTCTTTTTTGTTGCACAAGAGTTTGCCATCCTGCTTATAGCTATGGTTTTCTATGCCTTTGGTGATGCGTTTAGAACGGGCACCCACAAGGCAATGATTTTCGACTATCTCAGAATGAAAGGTTGGGAGAAGCAGAAGACCCACTATTATGGCAGTACGAGGGCTTGGTCGCAACGTGGATCTGCAATCTCTGCTTTAATTGCCGCTTTCCTGGTCTTTTACAATGGTTCCTATGCCCCCATATTCCTTTTTACCATAATTCCCTATGTTCTGAACCTGTTTTTAATCCTGAGCTATCCAAAGGATTTGGATGGGCCGAGGCATACAAGTGACAAGCGGATCAGGGATGAGTTTGCTACTGTTTTACGCTCCTTGGTGAAGACCATGAAGAGTTGGTCCATGGTACGTACCATCTCCAGCCAAGCACTTTTCAGTGGGTATTACAAGGCATTCAAGGACTATCTGCAGCCAATCTTGCAGACATTCGCGCTCAGCCTTCCTGTTTTGCTTGCATATGAAGACCAAGAACGAACTGCCTTGATCGTGGGAATCGTCTACTCAATCTTGTATGCAACCACTGCTATTGCTTCCAGCAATTCCGGTAGGTTCTCAGAGCATTTCAGCCAACTGGCATCTCCTTTGAACATCACCTTGGTTGTAGGCATTTCCCTTGGGTTGGTAAGTGGTCTGTTGCTGCATCTTAGGTATACTACATTGGCAGTGGTCTTGTATCTGGGAATCTACATTCTTGAAAATTTGAGAAAACCTATGGGCATTCACTATGTGAGTGACCAAATGGACCAAGCATCCCTTGCAAGCGCACTTTCAGTGGAGTCTCAGGCTGAGTCCTTTTTTGCTGCAGGTATCGCGCTTCTGTTGGGGTGGATGAGTACCTTGTTTGGTGTAGGGCTCGGCATCATGGTGGTTTCTGGAATTTGCCTGCTCTTTGGACTGATAGTAAGACTGCCTACTCGGCAGAGCCTCCAAAAGCTATAAATCGCTCTACATCGATACAAAATGCAATACCAGAGCCAGGCTCAGTAAGCAAAGGGAGGTTCTTGATTGTCTCCAACACTTTCCCTGTCAACCCCGATCCGACAAGAATGAGTAACATGTCTTTCTCAGGGACCAGTGGGAGGCCAAAGAACTTCACATCCTCTTCCTTTCCAGTTCCCCGTGCAGGGAGAATGGTACCGCCTGTAGCTCCGGCTTTACGGGCGACATCCATGACTGTTTCTGCCATACCTTTGTTTACAATACAAGTGATTAGGGTGTGGGGTGTTTCCATCGGGTGCCTCCTTGTATTCCAAGTATCAATCATACAATGAAAGGTATCAATACCCCAGGGCAAGCCCTGGACTCAGGAGGCGTTGCCTCCTTTTCGGTTACCCCAAGGGACGGGGTATCTCACCTTGCTATCCCGGCACTTGCTCCAGAAAGGAACCATCATGCTGATTCCTTTCCTCTCGCTCCGTTGGGGAATAAAAAAGAACTATGGGAAAGGGCTTGCCTTTCAGCCAAGAAATCCAAAAAGATTTCCACTGTGACAGTATATGTCTCTCCAAGGGAGTTATGCTAACGTTGTAAGAGGCTCTTATGAAAACTTGGAGAGATGACCAGATAGAGCTTACGAGAGAAATCATTGAGAATGTGGACATTGTCGCTTTTACGTTCTCTCTTATCGGGAAAAACAAGGGTTGTTATCTTGACCACCTGGACGGAAGGTTTGGATACATTACCATGGAAGATGCTCTGGCATATCGTTATCGTGTTTTCAATTATGAAAGTGATGTTCTTGAAGGGGAGTATGACACCCTTGATGCATTGATTGAGAACGGATGGAAGGTAAGTACATGAAGAGAAAAAGATCACCCTATATTCCCTTTGTTTCTGAGAAGTATTCACCTGATTATGTAGAGCTTGCACACAAGGCTACTTTTGCCAATGAAAGTCAGATTCTGGAAAGTGATAGCTGCACTTGTTTCTATTGTGGCCATACATTCAATCCAAAGGATGAGGAAAGGCTGTACTGGATTACAGAGAGTGCGGGGAGAGAGAAAACCTTGCAGTGTCCCATGTGTGGCATTGATTGTTTGATAGGGAATGCCTCTGGGTTTCCGATTCACGACCCTGAGTTCATTACAATCTGCACAGAGTCTTGGTTTGGGGGTATCAGCAGAATCAGTGATGGGCTCACGGTAGAGAGGCTTGCCTTGGCAGATATCCTTTTGGATGACTGAAAACCCCTGAGGCCGAGACAAGCCAAAGGGGTTTTCCAGAAGCAGGAACGATGAAAAATCAAGCCACTTTAGAAGACCTTGATTTCGAATACAGGTCGAATGCAACAGCTGAAAGCAAGATAAAACCCTTGATTGTTTGCTGCCAGTCAGTGCTGATACCTATGATGGACATTCCATTATTCAGTACTCCAATGAATAGCCCTCCTACTACAGCTCCAATTACTGTCCCGACCCCTCCTGAGACAGCGGAACCACCGACATAACAAGCGGCAATGGCATCCATCTCAAAGTTCTGCCCGGCCTTTGGAGTGGCGGAGTTGAGGCGCGCGGTAAATACCATCGCTGCTACCGTAGCCAGAATCGCCATATTGGTGTAGATCCAAAACATCACCCATTTGACCTTGACTCCCGACAACTCAGCGGCTTTCCTGTTTCCTCCGAGGGCATAAATATAACGACCTTGCACAGTCTTGGATGCGACAAACTGGTACCCTACGACGAGGACGCCCAGCAGGATCAAGACATTGGGAAATCCTTTGTAGACGGCGAACACGATGGTGAAAGCCGCAAGAACTGCAGCTATGAAGATTACCTTCACGAGCCAGATTCCCGTAGGAAGCAAATCAAAGGCATACTCCTTCTGTTTTTTTCGCTTTTGAATTTCACTGAAGGTAATTAGCGCTACAATCAGGAACCCGATCAATAAGGTGAAAACATGAAGATGTACAGCCCCTATCGTAGCTCCCCCAAATGGATCAGGAATGTACCCGGACGAAATCATTTGGAACTCCTCGGGGAACGGAGCTTTTGTCTGTCCTTTCATAATGACCTGTCCCAAACCGCGAAAAATCAACATGCCGGCTAACGTTGCAATGAACGGAGGGACATTCACGAAAGCAATCCAGAATCCTTGCCACATCCCAATCAATGTTCCGCATAGCAACGCAAGGAATATCGATAAATACGGGTTCCACTGAAGGTCTACCATCATCACACCGCATAGGGCACCAATGAAACAGACCATGGATCCTACAGAAAGGTCGATGTTTCCCGTCAACGTACACAGCAACATACCAACAGCAAGAATCAGGACATAGCTGTTCTGAAGCACCAAATTCGTCAAATTTACCGGTCTGAAAAAGATACCGTCCGTCAAGAGACCAAAAGCAACCATCGCCACAGCCAAGGCGATGACCATCATGTACTGCCTTATATTCTTTTTCAAGATTGCAATTAAGCCACTCATCCCATACTCCTTATCATATGCACTCATTCAATTCATTATCGGATCCTATGCTACAACATCGCCGGGTGAACAGCGTGTCTCAATTATTCAGAATATTGCGCATGATTTCCTCCTGGGTTGCAGTCTCCCCGGATAATTCTGCAGTGATTTTGCCCTCACTCATTACATAAATTCTATCACTCATTCCAATAATCTCCGGCATCTCACTGGAAATCAGGATGCATGCCAACCCTTGGGCAGCAAGTGAGTTGATGATTGTATAGATCTCATGCTTCGTCCCAACATCAATACCACGGGTAGGTTCATCAAGAATCAGGACCCTTGGATCTGTGAATAACCATTTTGACAGTACAACCTTCTGCTGATTACCTCCTGATAGATTTCCTGTCTGCTGGAGAATCGTCGGCGTCTTTGTATTGAGCCGCTTGCAGAACTCTTCTGCCACGATATTCTCCTCGTGCTCATTGATTACAGAAGCCTTGGAAATTTTCTTCAGCTTGGCAAGCGTAGTATTTTCCTTGATATTCTGGATTAGTATCAAGCCAAATTCCTTTCGGTCCTCAGGTACATAGGCAACACCGTGTGCAATAGCTTTGGGAATCGTACTGATGTCGACATCTTTACCTTCAAGTAATGTTCTTCCGGTGATATTCTCCCCATATGCGTGGCCGAACACACTCATGGCGAGTTCGGTACGTCCGGCACCAACCAGACCGGCCAAACCCACAACCTCCCCTACGCGAACTTGGATGTTTACACCATCAAGTTTTTTCCGTTCTGGATTGTCGGGATTTTGGACTGTCCAGTCCTTAATCTCAAACAGGACATCCCCTATGGGATTATCTCTTTTGGGAAACATATCGGTTATCTCCCGTCCTACCATCCCTTTGATGATTCGCTCTTCACTAATTGATACAGGGGTATCCTTTTTACGTTCCACATCGAGCGTTTCAATTGTTTTACCGTCCCGCAGTATCGTTATGGAATCGGCAACAGCAGCAACCTCATTAAGTTTATGAGAGATCAACACAGAAGAGATGTTGTCCTTGTCACGCAGTTCCTTGAGGATATCGAGTAGATGCTGGCTATCTCTTTCATTGAGTGCACTCGTAGGCTCATCAAGAATCAGCAACTTGGCGTGTTTAGCCAGAGCCTTGGCAATCTCAACCATCTGTTGCTTGCCCACCCCCAGCTTGTTCACGGGGATGTTGGGATTCTCGTGGAGTCCGATTCGTTCCATATACTTCAATGCATCTTCACGCGTCTTGTCCCAGTTGATGATATTGAATTTTGCCCGTTCGTCACCAATGAACATATTTTCAGCTATGGAAAGATAGGGGCTCAACGCTAATTCCTGATGGATGATGACAATACCCGCTTGTTCACTCTGCCTAATGCTGGAGAACGTGCAGTGCTTGCCCTCGAACAAGATATCTCCTTCATAGGTTCCATGTGGATACACCCCTGAGAGAACTTTCATCAATGTCGACTTTCCTGCTCCGTTCTCACCAACCAAAGCGTGAATTTCATGTGTCTTTACATCCAGGCTGACGTCGTCAAGCGCTTTTACACCTGGGAAAACCTTGGTGATATGCTTCATCGACAGCAGAATAGAATTGTTTGGCATACATATCTCCCCGCAATATAGACTGGAACCCGATTCCAAATCAGCTACAGGCAGATGGTACCGGGTTCGCGGTTTTGCGATACAATTCCGGCCTCTGTGATGAGGCCGGATACATACATGTTACAGTCCAAGCTCAGCGGCTGTATGGTAGCCGGTATCGACTACTTCAGCTATGAGATTGTCCTTTGTGACAATAACAGACTTCAGAAGAACAGAGGGAACAATATATGGCTTGCCGTTCTTGATGGAGTCATTGTCATAACTGGTGGTATCGAGACCCTGGGGAACTTCACCACGCATGATGGTGTCAACGAGCTCAACAGTAGCCTGCCCGAGTACGCGGGTATCCTTGAGGACAGTTGCATACTGTTCTCCAGCGAGAATTGATTTACAGGATGCTACAATACAGTCCTGACCACCGACAACGGGCAACGGCTTGCCAGGTGTGCCATATCCAACTGCCTTGCAAGCCTCAAGCGTGGAAAGACTGATTGGATCATAGGGGGAAAGAATTCCATCGAGCGTCTGGTTGGTATAGTGAGCAGAAAGGAGATTTTCCATTCTGGACATTGCCAATTCATTACTCCAGCGAAGTGTTCCTACCGTGTCCATACCCTGCTGGCCTGAACCGATCTTGAGGGTACCGTTGTCGAAATAGGGTTTGAGCCTATCCATTGCACCGTCATAGAACATATAGGCATTGTTGTCGTCAGGAGATCCACCGAACAGCTCAATCAGCAATGGCTTTTTTTTGGGATTGTCGAGATTCATCCCCTGGATAAGGATGTCACCCATCTGCTGGCCGACAGCATAGTTGTCAAATGACAGATAGTAGTCGACATTTGGTGACTTCATGATCAGACGGTCGTATGCGATTACCGGGATCCCTTCATTAGCGGCTTTTGCGAGAACATTGCTCAATGCCGATCCATCAATTGAGGCAATGACGAGTACCTGGGCTCTCTTGGTAATCAGATCTTCAATCTGGCGAACCTGAGTAGGAATGTCATCGTCTGAGAACTGTAGGTCAACCTTGTATCCGAGCTCTTCCAAGCCACTCTTGACCGCAGCTCCATCCTTATTCCAGCGTTCCTCTGATCTGGTAGGCATAACCACTCCGATCAATCCTTTTGTTGAAGAGGTTTCAGCAGCCCCTCCTGCAAAAATCATGTTCATTGCAATCAGTAGTACCATTGTCACTACGAGCACCTTTTTCATACACAGCCTCCTTAAAGCTTTTATGCGTTTACGTTAACGCATTACACTAATTATTGTTTAATCATTTTGCAGATAAGTCAAGAAAATAATTTATGATTCTTGCATAATTGCTACTAAGTACTAATAATAAATATAGATAAATAATGGCTATAGATTGTAAGTAAGTATACTCAAGCTGAAAGTAGACACCAAGAATTTGCGTTAACGTACTCTAGTTTTGTGTAAGGTGTCTGTAATGAAGTGGGGATGCAACTATTCATGAAAGATGTAAATAGTTATACGTAGTCAGCCTTGGTAATTTCAAATACTTCATAGGGATAGTCCAATTCATATCCAAGTTTTTCTGCCAAGTGGAGTGAAAGTTCCGTGTGTGCATCCCAAGAGGGGAAGAGGTCACGTTCCAAACAGGAAAGAATGAGTTTGGCACTACATGCAAGTGCCAAGCCTTTCCTGCGGTAAGGCATTTTTGTATCTACTTCAACCTCTATCCCGTTGTGATACCTGCAGTACGTCGAGGCGCCAGCAACAACCTCTGCATCCTTCAGTATAACGAAACCCAGTCCCAAGTCTCGAAAACGTTCATAGGTGGGAAATTGACTTACGAGATTGTGGCTCCAAGACTCAGAGAGGAGGTAGTGGTAGAGAATTTCATCGATTTCTACTATCCTGTACATAGGTGACAAGGAATCAACCAGCCTGCCCAGATGAGCTTTGTCAAACGAAGCTTCCTTTTTCAGTGCATAGCGAGTGAACTGTTTAGCTTTTGAACCATACGTTGCTCTGATCATCTGTTCCCACGCCTGGCTCTTGGGAACAAGAAGCCGGGTTTCCCATCGCCCAAGCCCTTCCTGAAAATGCAGGAGCTCATTTGAAGGTTCACCGGCAAGTAGGCAGTAGTCGCCCAATAGTACAAAGGCAGAGTGGGGGTTCTCCCGGTCGTCTCCATAGATTTCCCCCATGATACCTTGCATGCACGAACGTAAGAGGGTGTCATGCCATCCTTGAAAGAGAGAATTTACCTTTTTCGTCTCAACAAGTCTCTGTATCATAAAGCCCTTCTCCAGTATCGAGCAGCTTCCAGAGGAATACAAGAGGAAAGATAAAATTCATAGAGCTGCTATATTGTAGTGTTTGAGGATGGCGATGAGTAGAAAATAGAGGACAATAGTAGCCCCACTAGCAAGTAAAAAACTCACCCAGAACGCTATCCCGCGATTAAGCAAGAAGGGGAAAAGAACAAAAAAGGCGAGGGAAGGAAGGACCAGGAAGAAAATGGATTGGGAAAGCTGGGCTATAGCGGTGTCTTGGGTTTTTTCAAAGTGCATCCAGAGGATTGCAAGCAGTGAGGTTAACGGGAGAGAAGCAATCAGGGCACCGAATACTGAACTGCGTTTCGCTACCTCGCTTACCAGAACGACGGTGAGAGCAGAAATTCCAATTTTAATGATGTAGTACCACATGTTGTCCTCCATTTTACCCAAAATCTTGCCTCGCTATGTGATTGCCAGAAAAAAGCTTTACAGGAATCAGCACATTGACGCTATACTAGAAACTACCATGAAAAAAACCATGATATTTCCTTCTATTTTGCTCTTTCTCTTGTTGAGTTGCAACCAGTTTCTGTTTGCAGGAACCTTATCTGAGGAAAAAGCCAAGAGTTTAGCCGACACCGAATTTGTATTCCCAACTGATCTCCTCAAAGATTCCCCGGTACTGATTGCCCTGAATATCGGTACATCCAGGGAAAATGGGGAAATGCAGCAGGAGGCTCTTATCGATTGGCAGAATGTCATTGAGAGTAGTTCGTTTTCGTTTCAATCTGCTCCATTGTATCACATCTCTGTAATTGTGGGTGCTCCCTTCTTTGTCCGTGGTGCCATACGTAGAGGACTTGCTGAGAGTTTTGGTGATCTGATCGATCCCAAGCGAGGTGCGGTATTGTTTCTCTCTAAAGCGGAGAAATTTGCCAAACAGGCAGAAATACCCATAGATGGGGAGCCAACCATGGTGGTTGTCAGATCCGATGGTACCATTACCGGGTATGTAAAGGGGCGGGTAGATTCTCTCGCCCTTTCCAATCTTGCTGCTATCTGGGAGAAGGCCAGGTGAATCACTCCTTCTACTCCCAAGTGTATAACATAGTAGGGCGTATTCCAGAAGGCATGGTAGCATCCTATGGCCAGATTGCTTGCATGTTGGATAGTCCGCGTAATGCAAGAGTGGTAGGCTGGGCAATGCGACAATGTCCAGCTGATCTGCCTTGGCATCGGGTAGTCAGGTCAGATGGAAGTCTTGCAAGCAAAGATTTTTATGAGTTTCAGCGGGTTATGCTTGAATCAGAGGGGATAACGTTTCTTTCTAGAGGTACTATTGCGATGGAAACCTACCAGTGGATTCCAGATTTTCACGTTTAAGAAAGCGGGAACCATTCCTTGGTACGGTTCGCTATTCCCTCCAAGGTCAACATAACGGGTACTCCCCCTCTGATTGCAAGCCAAAGACTGAAATGGCTACAGCTACTCCAACATCATATGGCAGTGTTTCCAAGCTTTTGCCCAAAGATAGGCTATGAAGGTTTTTTAACGTATTCGAGTCCATGGTTTTCAATACACGACTTGCCCAACCAGCTCTATCGGCTGCTCCTTTTATTGGCAAGAAAACAATTCCGCTTAATCATCTATGGGGCTGCAACACATAAAAGGGGGCACATACTATATGCCCCCTTACCTATACATGTAGCGCAATCAACTGTTTTTCTTTGCATCAACAAATGCCCTGCAGACATCTGGATAGTTGGTAAAAATCCCATCACATCCCCAGTTGAAACAATCAACAAGCTGATGCATGGTATTCACTGTCCAGACATTAACCTGTACCTGGTGGTCATGGCACTCCTGAACGGCTTCTTTGCTCATTGCACAATACGGTGGATGAAAACACTCAAATCCAAACTTCTGTGCAGCATGGCCTGCATTGACTAGTCCAGTCTCTGGGACCAGGGCTCCGCACAATAGGGAAGCGTCGATGGCCTTTACCGCACAAAGACTGAGATGGTTGAAAGAGGATATCAGGATTTTTTCTTCCAGCTGATAGCGCTTTACCATCTCCAAGGTTTTCTCTTCGATATCAGGATAGTAAATGACGCTGCTCTTGATCTCTATATTTGTCACGAGATTTGTGGTGGCTGCCCAAGCACAGTATTCCTCAAAAGTGGGAATCGTCATGAATGTGTTAGCATAAGAGCTTTTTGCAGCTGCATTACATGTTTTCAGTTCTTCCAGCGTATAGTCACATACGCGTCCTGTGTGGTCTGTGGTCCGATCGAGCGTTTCATCATGGATAACAACCAACTCACCGTCCTTGGTCAGCTGGACATCAAGCTCGATGCCATCGCTGCCCGCCTCCCAGGCTTTCTGGAACGCAAGCATGGTATTCTCTGGGTAAAATCCGCTATACCCTCGGTGGGCATAAATCTTCACAATAGGTACCTCCATTAGTAATCAGGCAACCCCATACAGCAAGTTAGGTACGATGAGGGTGATGATGGGAATATACGTGACAAGAATCAATGAAATCAGTAGGGCAACGATGAAAGGAATAACCTCCTTCACGAAATCCTGCAAACTACACCTGGTGATGCTGCAGCAAGTAAACATCATCGATCCAAACGGAGGGGTGAGTCCTCCGATCATAATGTTCACGATGCAGATTAATCCAAAATGGATGACGTCCACACCAAGTTGGGTTACTACAGGCACAAGCAAGGGAGCCAGAATGATCATTGCAGCTCCTCCCTCGAGGAACATCCCCATTACAAGGAAGAGTACATTGATGATCATCAGCATCAGGTACTTGTTCTGGGTGATGGTAAGCAGCCCACTGGCCATCGCCTGTGGAATTCGTTCCCAGTTCAGATAGTATCCAAAAACGGAGGCAGAGACAATAATCAGAACAACACCACTGGTGCCAAAGATGGTTTCCCTAAGTACAGGGATAATGTGTTCCTTGCCAAGTTCCTTGTAAATGAACTTTCCTACGATGATGCAGTAAAGTACAGCTATGGCTCCGGCTTCAGAAGGAGTAAACATTCCGATCCGTAGTCCGGCGATGATACCAAAGGGGAAGAGCAGAGCCCATATGGATTCACGGAGCTGGTGGAATACTTCCTTGCCACCGGCTCTGGTCTCTCTCACTGGCTGATAGCCACGACGTTTCGAAATGATGGAGACAGTCACCATCAAGCTGATGGTCATGATCAGACCGGGAACATATCCTGCCGCAAACATCCGTCCTACTGATGCGTTTGCAATCAATGCGTAGATGATCAGGTTGATACCAGGAGGGATGACCGGGGTTACTGCAGAAGATGCGGCTGTAATTGCTGTAGAGAATGCCCGGTCATATCCTCGTTTCTCCATTTCAGGGACCAGCATCTTGCTCTGCATTGCTGCATCAGCATTGGCCGAACCGGAGACACCTCCCATGAGCAAACTCAACAGTACGTTGACCTGTGCCATACCTCCTGCCATATGACCGGTAAGGACATCTGCAAACTGCATCAGTTTCTTGCTGATACCAGCATAATTCATGATTGAGCCTGCCATTACGAAGAACGGGATGGCAAGGAGCGGGAAGGATTGGGTACTGGTTACAAACTTCTGGAGGATCAAGTCTACCGGACTGCTGGTATCGATGACCGCGAAGTAGAAGAGTGAAGACCCAAACAGTGCATAGGCAATGGGAATACTTGAAAAATACAGGATGAATACCAGGATTATAGGAAGGTAAGCAATCATGTAGTACCTCCTGTTGCAGGCTGTCTGATGTCCTTGATCAGGAAATAAACGGAATAGATAGTTGTCAAAGCAAAACTGACAAGAATCGATGAACTAATGTATGCAGTCGAAATTCCCAAGACCGGGGTGGGTTTCTTATAGGAAAGAGATATATAGATGACTGCAATATATGTAATATACCCGTTGATCAACAGTAGGACAAAATCAACGATGATAGTGATTGCTTTTTTTGTTTTTGGTGGGCAGAGATTGACCAGCATGTCGACTCCAACATGAGCGCGATGCTTGTACGCTGCGGCTGCGCCTATGAAGACCGACCAGACAAAACAGGCGGTGGCTACTTCCTCTGTCCAGTAAATGCCGGTTCTCAGGAAGTAGCGCGTGAATACGTTGAGCATGACCAAGGCAGTAGTGACAATGATGGCAGCACTGGCAATGATAAGCTCAAAGTTGGATAGTACTTTCTTTACGGCTTGGTGCATTGACCATATTCTCCTTGAAAATAACGCACAGGTCGAAGAAAATCAGTGTTTTTTTAGCACACCAACAATCCTCGACCTGTATGGGACAGATACACTTACTTGGGCATCTTGGCTAATTCGTCCTGCAGAGTCTGATAGATGCCAGGGGTGACACCTTTCATGTTCTCATAGACGCTGGTAACAGTTGCGGCAAATGCAGCAGAGTCAACTTCGTTGAACTTGTTGCCCTGTGCCTCGAGCCTGGCTTTTGTCGACTCATAGTTGTTGGAAATCTCTCGGATCATGTGCTTGGCACCAGCGGTGAACTCTTCCTGAATAATGGTCTGGTATTTTTCAGGAATTGCGTTGAAGACATCAGCATTGATGTATACACCACAGGTTCCCAAGAAGTGCTGGGTAAGAGCCATGTTCTTGGCTACTTCAGCACTACCGTTGGATCCGTAAGCATCCATGGTACCTTCCAATCCGTCAACAACACCCTGCTGTACTGCACTGAGGGTTTCGCTAAAACCAAGTGGGGTTGCAGTTGCGCCCATTGCATTGATGGTATCGATGAACAGCTGACTTCCGGGAGTCCTGATCTTCATACCCTTTAAATCTGCAGGGGTGGTGATAACCTTGTTGGTCTTCATATTTCTGAAACCAAAAATGTAGTCCAGAGCCAAAACCTTGATTCTGTGTTTCTCTTCCAGTTCTTTGAGCATGCCTTTCACCAGGTCTGTCTGGATCATGTATTCATACTCGTCGAAACTCTTGTAGAGCATCGGGCCAACCAAGGCGTTGAAATCGGGAACATAGTCACCGAGGTAGGATGGATCTTCAACACTGATGAAGTTTGCTCCACGGGCAACCTGCTCTACGCCGTCTTTGTAGACAGCCAACTGGCTCTGTGGGTAGTGCTGAATCTCAATTGCGCCATCAGTACGATCGCTGATATTCTTGATGACTATATCCAGAGATTTTGTTAGTTGCTCATTGGGCGCGAATACATGGCTCATTTTCAGTACGAGCTTATAGTCGTCCCCGCTTGCAGCTTCCTTGCTTCCTTGGGCCATGACCGGCATGACAACCAGAGCCAGAACCAAAAGGGTAAATACAACTTTTTTCATTCTTTCCTCCTGAATGGATTTTGAGTTATAAAAATTAAACAGAATTAAGCTTAAATTATACAACTCATTTTTTCTTTAGCATACGGGAGGAATTTCCAAATGTCAAAACAGTTTTTATGAAAAATGTATGAATAACGAAATATTGATACTTTTAGGAGCGAAAAATGTTAAAAATATGCTTAAAATTAGTGAATATATTACACTTAGAAAATTCAACAAGGTGATATTACCTTGTTGAACTAGTCAATATTTAGAATATGCTTACGCATCTCGCTTCTCTACTCAAAGTTTCTGCTGATGCTATTACTATCTGCCTACTCCAAAGGGAGGACTGAATTATGAAACTAATGGTATGCTTCAATTGCTCATCAATTTGTTCGTTGGACTGGGAGCGATTGCTGATGTTCCCTTTCTGATTCCTGGCATCGTTCTCTTCGGTCTGTTTTGTCTAGGCAATCTACTGGGTCCAGTACTTTCTCTAAATAGTACAGCTATCTTGGGTATGTTGCTGGCTTGTTTGGAGGTGCCATGAATGTGTGGATTGTGGTACAGGTTGTGAATGTCAAGGATATTATTCATTCCCCAACGGAGCGAGAGGAAAGGAATCAGCATGATGGTTTCTCTCCCGAGCGAGTGCCGGGAAAGCAAGGTGAGATACCCCGTCCCTTGGGGCGGAAAAGGAGGCAACGCCTCCTGAGTCCAGGGCTTGCCCTGGGGTATTGATACCTTTCATTGATTAAGGGATATAAAATTCCAAAAGCAGAATATAATATAAATAGATACGTAGGAGAAATCAATGAAATATGCAAAAGGCAACTCTCAGACCACAGCCCAATCCTTGGAGATTGGGAGACACGCAATCGGCATTGACATTGGCACTTCAACATTATGTTTTGCACTCTTTGATATTGACTCATTATCCATGATTTCTGTAAAAACCGTTGACAACACAGCATTGATCAATCACAGAGACCCAAGAGCACATGAGCAGAATCCTTGTAAGATCTGGGAAATTATTGATCAGCTATTTCTGCAATGTGAAGAAGACCTCTCACTTGTTAAGATCATTGCGATTACTGGACAAATGCATGGAGCTGTCTTACTTGATAGTGAGAATAATCCTGTTTCGAATTTATTGACATGGCGGGATGCTCGATATCCAGTTGATGATAATAGCCAGGAATTTAGCAAGATGAATGGATGTGCCTTACACGTTGGATATGGTGCAAATTCTATTAGAGGGATGTTGAAAACCCAAGGAGGTAGTTCTATTGGACAGAGAATATGCTCAATTGAATCCTATATAATGGGAAAGTTATGCGGAGATTATAGTGTCGATGAATCAATGGCTGCAAGCTTTGGGTGTTTTGATATTACAAATAGATGTTGGAATCTAGAACAAATTGAGCAGATGGGGTTGAGCGCTTCTCTTTTTCATGATGTGTTTCCATCCTGTGTTCCAGTTTCAAAGATTATGCCAGTGAATTGTAAACGTTATGGTCTGTCTAGCGATGCTACAGTATTTTCTCCTATCGGTGATAATCAAGCAAGTGTGATTGGGGCTACTGGATTTTTAAATATTGGAGTAGTGAATATTGGTACAAGTGGGCAGATATCCGTTCCTTGTTCATCAATCATATACAGCAAATCCATCGAAGTACGTCCACTTATAGAGAATATGTTCTTGCAAGTCTATTCTAGTCTCTGTGGTGGCTGGTCTTATGCATACCTGAAGGATTTCTGCAAAGATATACTCGGAAAGTTCGGATTTGCACTCTCTGATGGTCAGATTTATACTGTACTGGATTCCCTGGTAGTTGATTCTTCTGATAGTGAAGGGCTTATTGTTGATACCAGATTTCTTGGCACTCGAGAGAATCCTCTATTGCGTGGTGAAATACGTGAGATAGATACAAGAAATCTAAATATTAAAAACCTAGCATTTGGGTTTATTCAAGGAATTGTAAGGGAGCTTCATCCCCCTGCAATTCAACTCCATAAGTTTTCATTTATCGCTGCAAGTGGAAATAGTGTAAGAAAGAGTCCAATAATGAAAAGAGCTATCGAACAAGAGTTTGGTTGTGCTTGTATGGAACCTCCGTTCCTTGAGGAAGCTAGTGTTGGAGCAATACTTGGCTGTTTGGCTAATCTCGAAGGGAAAGAACGTATAAAAGCATTTTACCAGAAACACTTTAACGGAAATATTGAATAGGCGAGAATACTATGAGAACGATTCACTACTCGAATTGAATTGGTCTAATGAATACAATGATATATTGTAATCTAAAATAAGAGTATGTTGGTTAGCGCCAAACATACCCTTATCACAGTTATTCTTTAAAAACCGTTATTCCAGGAAGGTAATCAGCAGCTGTGGCTGGTATAGGTGCCATGATTGCTCCGCAGATTATCCTTATCACCATATGCAAAAATAAGTCGAAGGGTTCTCCCTAAATCAAACTGTGAGGCATGGTACTATGATATGAACTCAAGGGTGGTCTTTCCTCCTGCCTCCTTGATCTTGCTCTGTACAAGCATCTTTGAAGAAGAAGAGCTGTAACTATGTCCGCGACCTGTCTCTTCACTGATGACTTGGCTTGAAATTGCATCTTCATTTCATTGGTGCTGTCCATTACAGGCTAATTATCTTTGTTAGCAAACAATAACATTCAATTGTGTTAAGGGCCTCTATAGCTGTAATTCCTTTAAAGAGTTCATTCTATGCCTAACATTGGATGCTTGGGAAAACTCTGGCAACTCATATATTGAGTAAAATACTAGGATATAGGTAAACTATGCATAGTACTACTGGGTATGAGGTACAAGGAGGTGCTGTATGAATACAGAGAAAAATATTTTGACTTCAGAACAGAAAGCATCACTCATCGATGTTCTTTATAGCAGATTTGAGGAAAACATGTCCCGACACGAAGGCCTTGGATGGAAAGCTATTGAAAAGAGGCTTACACAACAACCTGAGAAACTCTCTTCACTCTCTGAGATGGAGCGAACTGGTGGAGAGCCTGATGTAATCGGGTACGATGAAACCTCTGATGTATACTTTTTCGTTGATTGTTCTGCTGAAAGTCCTGTTGGACGCAGGAGTCTCTGCTATGACCAGGTTGCGCTTAAAACCAGGGAAAAGAATCCTCCTAAGAGTAGTGCTGGTTCTCTTGCTGCAGAAATGGGGATTGAGCTTCTCGATGAGGAGCAGTATCGCAGTCTCCAGAAGCTTGGTGTTTTCGATGTAAAATCTTCCAGTTGGATCCGTACTCCTGAACCTATGAGAAAGCTTGGGGGCGCTCTCTTTGGTGACCGTCGTTATAATAGGGTATTCATCTATCACAACGGAGCTGACTCCTACTATGCATCCAGGGGATTCAGGGGCTTGCTCAAGGTATAGGTACGTTTAGAGACTCTTCCTGGGACCTTTTCCTGCCTTCATGTTCACAGATGGTAAGCACGATTGGGGTATTGTACTTTTCTGTTTAGTGTTTTCGAGGAAGCCGGTACTTGGTGTTTTTCCCACGTCCCTCTTGAACAAGCAAATGCTTTTCTGTCATTTGTCTCAACAGCCGTCCACTTGTAGTCTGCCCCAACTGTAAAGCTTCTTCGGTTTCTTTACGGGTGATAAAAGCATGTTTGCTCAAAAACTTCAGCACTATTTTCTCTTGTTCGCTAGTTTCTGCACTACCGATAGCTCCTGGTGCAGTGTAGTTTACGTTCGGAAGTACCATCTTAAATGCATTATTCGTGGTTTCAATTATTGGCGTTTTTCCAGAATTTTCATACACGCCCATAATTTTGCGAATCCCTGTTCCGTAGGACTCTATAAGTTCTAGTCTGTAAAATACATTAGCAAGCTTTGGATTTCTGCATACCGATAAACCTATCAGTATATCATCTAACGAAACACCAGAAAGTAATCCTCCAATCGAAACAAACTCTATGCGATCATCATATATACTAATGAGAGTACTTGCACTATATGAGTAATCTCGGTGAACCAGAGAGTTTAGCAGTGCTTCACGAACAGCAACTTCAGGGTAATCTCTACTGTCAATGCGTCTCAACTTTTCAAAGGTCGCTCTCGTCTGATTGTGCATGGTAATATAGTCATAAGCATCGTTTAGTTGTTGCAATAATGATCCAGAGAATTCTCGACGATCTTTAAAAACGCTTTGATCTGTTCCTTCAAAGACTGCTGCTTTTATAGTGTGGGTGCATTGATCAGACAGTAAAAGACCTAAATTAGTATAAATATCATCGGTATTTAGTAACCCTAGGGTTTTCTTCTGTGATTGTTTGAATGCTACATTTCGTTGAAAAAATTCATTGCTAGCGGTTTCAAAGGTTAACTCCTGTTTAATGGATCGCATATCTTCGAAACTATCTCCATCTGTTTCCTTGATCATTTTTCGAATTGCTGTGTCGGTAGAGGGAACAGAAGATGTTCCCTGTCTGACATAAACCCCTTCTGGTCGAAGGCCTTTTCTAGAGAGATAATAAGGGCGACTTGTACCACGTTGTACCTCTACAGTTACGATGGACGTATTATGTATCTCTTCCGTCTTATAACGCACAAACATTGTTACATTAGGCTTGATACCGTCTCGCACCATATTGGAAATTTGTTGCGTTACTTTATCTGGGTTGTCAATTCCTACAATATTCCCAGCATCACTGATACCGACAATTATCTTGCCCCCATTGCAGTTTGCAAAAGCTACGATTTCTTTCTTGATATCCTCAACGACGATTTCTTTTAATTCTACGGTTTCGCTTTCTTTGAGCTCCATGTTTGCACCTCCTGTAGTAGTCTCATCAGATGCTAACCATATTCTAACTATACTAACCATTCTTGTCAATTGTGTTGGTTAGAAACCAGACGTAATATTCATTTGTAAAGTAGCATATATGCTTTATTCATGAATTTGCTTCCAGTATCCTAGGCAAGCAGAGCTCGGGCGTATTTCTACAATGCCGCGTAGAACCTTAAGAAAACATTGGATAAACACCCAAACAAGTCAATATCGAACTATCTGAACAAGGTCTGGTAATATAATTCAAAATAATCAGATTTTATCGTCCATATGATACTATGGTATGTAGTTTCTTGTGCAATTCATCCATTTCAACAACCTCTTCCGTGACGACAATTATCCTGGGGGAGCCATAGTGAGGTAGATACCGAAATGGTTCTCTTGCTCGCATTCCTTCTCAAACTCCATCTTATTGAGTACACAACTGTGTACAGTACTCAAAACAGGTCGAAAAATGAGAAAGAGTTTTTAGACAAAAAAAAGGCAAACCCTTTATAGTAAAAGGTTTGCCTTCCTGCCCAGAACAAGATTTGAACTTGCACAGTGTTAACCACCGCTAGGACCTGAACCTAGTGCGTCTACCAATTCCGCCATCTGGGCGCAGTGCCAACTATAGAATATTTGCTTGGCTTGTGTCAACAAGGATTATGGGAAATCAAGACAACCGCTTGGGCTATGACAGCCTCCGCTGTCCCTAGCTCACCAAGAAGGCCCTCGGCGGTCTTTGCCTTGACTGAAACCTGGCTTATTTCAAGATGCATTACTCTCGCCAAGTTTTCCCTGATCGCATCAATATGCTCACGGAGCTTGGGTCGCTGTACAATAACAGTAGTATCAATATTCTCGATGGAGTAGGGCGGTAGGTCTTCTTCTATAACACGTGTGAGTAACTGCAAACTGTCGACATCGTTGAGAGCTGGATCAGTATCAGGGAAGTGAGAACCAATGTCACCCTCAGCCAACGCTCCCAGGATTGCATCAATGATAGCATGGACAAGTACATCGCCATCGCTGTGGGCAACCTCGCCCCGTTCACAGGGTATGAGTATGCCACCAAGGATAAATTTTCTTCCTTCTGCGAGGCGGTGAACATCCCAACCAGTGCCAATCCTCATTGCGTTTGCTGCTCCCTCTGTACCTTATTCATAGCTTGGTGGAGTGCTTTTGCTGCTTGGGCGCTGCGTTTGCCTTCCTCAAGATTCCGGAGGTACTCTTCAATCTGCTGTTCGGCATCAGGAACATCTTCGATATATGTAATCTTTCTGTTCTCACGGGTGCCTTCACAAATACCAACAGACTGTCCATAGTCAGTGAAAATCTGGGTGTCATCAACATAGGTAGTGGTGGTTTCTTTTGCTGCCTGATGAGCTTCCCAAATCTCTGGATATTTGAAAATCTGCGGTGTCTGAACTCCTACGGCGTGCGTACGGTCTATATGGTGGGTGATAACCCCATTGTTGTCAATGATCTTCAGGGCATCTGTGGAGGGAAGGGCAGGGACTGCACCACGGAAGACTGTGGCTGTTGCCAGTATCTTGATCACCAAATCAGGGGTAAGGAAACAACGGGCTCCGTCATGGATTGCAACGTAGTCTACCGCCAAAGTCATTGATGCAAGCATCTGCAATGCGTTGTAGACTGATTTTTGTCGGTTGTCCCCCCCGGGTACAAGAATAATGGGGACCATATTCTGCTGTAGAAGATCCTCCAATGCAACCGCACACTGGTCAGCCATACCTTCGGGATGAGTAACCATGATGACCTGACACCCAGGAACTTCAAGGAACGGAGCAACAGAACGGTAAAGCACTGTATGGCCATCGATGGAAAGATATTCCTTCTTGACACCAAGTTGCTTGTTCACATTGAAACGATCGCTGCTGCCGGCAGCGGTCACAATTACTGCGTGTTGAGGAAAATTCATAAACCTATTTCTCCAGTTTGGAGAATACAAGCAATTCGATCTCTTTCTTGTCTTTCTTCAAGGCAAACGAGATCTCGTCGATCAATAACCGAAGTGCATTGTCATAGAGCTTCCGCTCTTGTACCGGCAGTTCCTTGATCTTGCTGCGATGATAGAGTGCTTGTACCACCTTCGCAATGGATGTAATGGAACCCTGCCTGAGCAGGTCCTCATTCATCTGGTACCGGACCTTCCAGTCTACCGGCATTGGGTCATACTTACTGGAAATAGACTCAATCGCCTGCTTCGCTTCCTTCTCCGCAACGATTGGTCTAATGCCCATCTCCTCGGACTTGTCCACAGGAATCATTACCGTCATATCAGAGATATCAAGGTAGATCACGTAATACATCGTAGCGACGCCTCTGAACATTCGTTCTTCTATACGCTTGATGACGCCTACGCCTTGGAGAGGGTATACTACATGTTCTCCGATGGCAAATTGTTTTGGTTCCTGGGCTGAATTCATAGTACGAGTATATCCTATTTTCCATGTTAGAACAAGAACGCCCAAAAACAAACTCTTCCTTGCTGAATGATAGCCAACAGCAAAGGAATACTATATAGTTTGAATCATGAAACCTAAAATACGACGCTGTGGTGTATTGATGCACCCGACTTCATTTCCCTCTCCTCACGGAATCGGGTCACTGGGTGATGAGGCTTTTTCATTCATCGACCTTCTTTCCCAAGCGAAAGCGAGCCTTTGGCAAATCCTCCCCCTCGGTCCTACCGGCTACGGGGACAGCCCCTATGCGGCACGATCAACGTTTGCAGGAAATGAGCTCTTGATTGATCTCAGGACACTCGCCTATGAAGGGTATCTGGATGTGGAAGATGTACTCTTTCATCCAGATTTTCCCTCCGGCCGGGTAGAGTACGGTAGTGTGCGCAACTACAAGGAACCGCTTTTGGAGCAGGCCGCAGCGACCTTTATTGCTGAGGCAGCAAAGAAAGAGTGGGAAGCGTACCAGCAATTTGTAAAGGAAAACCAGTGGTGGTTGGAGGACTATGCCCTCTACCAAGTACTCTGTAGAACCTACCATGACTCTCGCTGGTTTGAAATCTGGCCCAAGAAAGTAAGGCTACGGGAAGATACTACGTTGCACCAGCTCAAGAAGGAGCACGCAAAAGCGATTGAGAACATACAGGTACAACAGTATTTCTTCTATACGCAGTGGGCAAATGTCAAACAATATGCCAACAAGAAGGGAATCCAAATCATTGGAGACATTCCCATCTTTGTTGCTCCAGACAGCGTGGATGCCTGGTCACATAGGGATTTGTTTAAAATGGATGAAGATGGCAGACAGACCGCTTCCAGCGGAGTGCCTCCAGATGCCTTCTCTGATGAGGGACAACTTTGGGGAAACCCTGTCTATGATTGGGAAGCCCATAAGAAGCAGCAGTTTTCCTGGTGGATCAAGCGCATAGAAAAGACCTTGGAGATGTGTGACATAATCAGAATCGACCACTTCCGTGGATTCGCTGCATATTGGGAGGTCCCCAAAGGGGAAAAGACTGCCATACATGGTACCTGGATGCCATCCCCAGGCAAAGAGTTCTTCTCCGCATTGAAAGCGCACCTAGGGGAGGAGCTTCCCATTATTGCTGAGGACCTGGGAGTGATTACCGAGGATGTGGATGAACTCAGGATCTCCAACGGCTTCCCTGGCATGAAAATCCTTCAGTTTGCCTTCTCTGTAGAGCAGGGGAAGCTTGATGCCAACAATACCTACCTGCCCCACAACTGTGAACACAACAGTGTCATCTATACCGGCACCCATGACAATAACACCTCCAGAGGATGGTATGAGTCCCTGGATGAACAGACTGGGGATGCCGTGAGGCGCTACCTGGAGTGCCCCGATGACCAGGTTGTATGGCAGTTGATTAGGCATATGTTGCTCTCACACGCGAAGGATGCCATTCTTCCCATGCAGGATTGGCTTGAACTTGGAGCGGAGGGAAGAATGAATATTCCCAGCACCTGTGGGGTGAGCAATTGGAGCTGGAGAGCAGAAAACCTCCATCCGGTAGAGTGGAGAATTGAGAGACTCAAATCCCTGATTGAACTATCAGGACGAGAAGGAATCTAGCAAGTAGGTGAGCAGGTCAGTGCAATCGCCCTGCTCACTTTTGTTCAGTACCGCCTCTATCGCATGCCGCTCATACGGCACCCCGATCAGGATTGCCTTGATACGGGAGACAATTGAAGTGTCGAGACTGTCAGTGAACATGAGGATGTCTCGGATTACACCTTGTTCCACAAGGATCCTGAAGTCTGCCTCGCCCCATGGGAATCGATGGGTAAACGAATGGGTGAACTGTGGAGTCTCCTTGAGAATTTGTGAGCGGTCACCGAATCGGTGATAATTCTGTTGTGCAGCAGGGAAGGTGGTGAAGTCGATTTCTTGGACCTCTGCCTCCCCGTACATTTCCTTGAATGCCTCGATCAACGCATCCTGCACCATTTCATTGGTAATTTCCTGATTGCCTTCCTTCAGGTTTCCTACTCGGGAAGCTACGGATTTCACCGCCTTGGAAGCAAGCTTGGTGGAGCTCGGGGTGAGGTAATTCCCCATTACCGACAAATCACTGCTGATAAGCAACGTTCCATGGTGACAAAATTTGGTAGCAGTTGTCTGGAATGCATTACCGGAGATCTTTTTCCCATTCAGAAGAATGTCATTGCGACCAGAAAGCTCACAATCAAGAGAGAGGGTAGCCAGTGCCTTGATAATCAGAGCAAAGTTTTCCTCTTTACTGCTCTGCTCCTTGTTCCCGATCAAGGTGAAACAAAGGTTGCCCTGGTCATGGTAGACCGCACCTCCTCCGCTCTGCCTTCGTACGAGTTGAACACCCTCATCATCCATGCGTTGTAGGTTGCATTCGTTGAAGGGGTTTTGGTACCGCCCAATCACGATGCAGGGATCATTCACCCAGAGATACAACACATGCTCATGGGGCAGACTCATTAGGTATGCCTCTCCTGCCAGGTTAGCTGCACAGTCGTGCGATTTTGCCAAGTAGATTGCATTCTTCATGGCGCCAGTCTACCGTTTTTCCGGTCCCTTATGCTATAGTGCCCGGTATGAACATCATCCTCTTTTCCTCACTGGAACCAATGAATGATCTCCCTATGAAAGACCATAAGGCTCGCCATATCAAGAAAATCCTGCACCTTGGAGTTGGTGATACCTTCCAAGCGGGTGTTGTCAACAAAAGCAAGGGGTTGGCTACCATAACCAAGATGGATGAGAAAGGCATTTCCTTCACCTATGAAGTGGAAGATGAGCAGGCATCCAAACTCTACCCAGTAACCCTCATCGTTGCACAAGTCAGACCAATCAGCATGAGGAGGATTCTCAGGGAAGCGGTAAGCCTCGGTGTTGGTTCTCTCATTCTCTGTACAACCGATACTGCTGAGAAATCCTATGCACAAGCCAATCTCTACACCAGTGGAGAATACAAAAGCATCCTCCTTGATGGAGCAATGCAAAGTGGGCAGAGTGGGGTTAGTTCTGTGCAGTTTGCCTCATCGCTCAAGGAAGCTATTGGCCTGCTTCCTCCCGATGCGAAGCGGATTGTCCTTGATAATGTATGGGATGGCATACCGCTCTCAATGCTGCAGCTAGAAGAAAACCAACCGGCCGTATTGGCGATTGGAGGAGAGCGAGGGTTCAGTGATCGGGAGCGAACGCTCTTTAGGGAACATGCGTTTCAGTTCGCATCACTGGGAAAAAGAATCTTGAGAACGGAAACAGCCTGTAGTGCAGGAGTAGCTATTTTGCTTGGTAGGATGGGCCTGCTCTAGAAGTTGCCCAGCGTGGGATATTCCTGTACCATGGCAGTATTCCAGAAACCGAAAGGAGTATTATCATTATGGCACATTGCATCGTCAGCGCTGCTGAAGAGATTTTGGATAAGGAATTTCCCGTACTAGACCATGGTTTTGTCCGCTTGGTCGATTACTTGGGAAGTGATGATCGTATTGTACAGAGCGCACGGGTTTCTTACGGGAGTGGGACCAAGACCTACCGACAGGACAAGGGCTTGATCAACTACCTGCTGAGGAACGACCACACATCTCCCTTTGAACAGGTGAACTTCACCTTTCATGTAAAGATGCCAATTTTTGTTGCCAGGCAGTGGATTCGTCACCGTACCGGCAGGGTGAATGAGATCAGTGGGCGCTATAGTGTCATGAGTGATGAATGCTACAAACCTGATCCCTCCCACATTAACTTCCAGAGCGATGACAACAAGCAAGGGAGAACTGCTGAGCCAGTCGATGAAGAGATGGCAAAGCAGGTACTTTCTCTTCTTAGTGAAGACCAAAAGCGGAGTTATGATACCTACCAGAAGCTTCTGGATATGGGAATTGCAAGGGAACTCAGTCGCATTGACCTTCCCCTGAGCCTCTATACCGAATGGTATTGGCAGATGGATCTCCATAATCTGTTCCATTTCCTGCAACTCCGTCTTGATGCCCATGCACAGTATGAAATCCGCATCTATGCCCAGACCATCCTTGAACTGGTGAGAAAGGTCTGCCCGATTGCCACTGAAGCATTCGAGGAGCACAAGCTTGGGGGAAAACAGTTCAGTAAAAGTGAAATGGAAGCAATCAAATCCATGCTCAAGGGTGAAGCGAACCAGCTCACTGGAAGAGCTTTGGACCTGTTTGAAAAGAAGTTTGACTAGGATTGCTTCAACTTTTTCTTGTAAGCTCGCTTGCTCAAGGGGAGCGATGGAAGCTCATCAGGTCGATAAAGCAACGGTCTTGGATCCTGCAACAGGGATTGGAACAACTTAATTGACTGTGTGAAGTAGTACCCGTCGGTGATTCGTTCATCGACGGTGAAACCCACTTCCATGGTATCTTTATACATCGTTCTTGTTCCCTCTGTATGGCGGGTTCTTCTGAGTAACCCCATGGTAACGAATACACTTGTTGTTCCCCACTCATACAGATGATGGTGCGGGCTTCCCCCTCCCAGGCCGATACTCCCCAAATTGCTGACAAACAGGGATGTGTGTAATCCATCGGCATCGCGGAGCGCCTTGGGAGCTTTTCCATATCGGTCGAGAAGCCTTGCTGTTCCTAATACCAAGCGTATAATCGGTTGGGGAAAGTGAAGAAAATACTGAATGGCCTTGTCAGTGAAATTTGTTGCTTCAGTTTGCCTCTGATCAATGATGGCTTGGTTCACAATGCTCGCTATTTCATCAAGCGTCATATTAGGGGAGAAATACAGCGGCATGCTGTGCTCAGGGGCATCATCGCTGTAAGCCTCCTTGACAACAAAGTTCAAAGAGATATCCTTCCGTTGCCAGAATCGGTAGTTTGCTACAAATCGATTCAGTTCCGGTCTGAGAGCAATCGTTCTAATAATTGCTGCAAGGAACACCTCAAACACCCGGTAGGAACGCCCGTCAGGACTCTTATGGTGTTTGATGAAATGTATCGTGTTGGTAAGGTCAAGTACCATGTTCTGGTACACCAATGACTCAGACCTCTTTTGCATGATATAGGGGAATATTTGTTTGTAGGGTGCTATGTCATACACTCGTACCGCATCATTGCGCTTACTCATAAAAGAACCTCTAGTATTGAAGGTGTTAGTATGTTGAGTGTACTACTGTTCTCTTTTGTGCTCAAGAGATAAGAGAAATACTGAATCATGACTTGTGTTTCTCTAGACATGTTTGATACGAGGTTTTCATTGCTGCTTCAAACGCCTTGTCGTTTAAATAGGAATAGCCAAAGGTTGGCTCCCAGAGCGAAGGGTCCTCCATGCAGAGGTAAAAGAAGGGAGAGCCTTGCTTCCAACTGGAAGGAAACTGCTCATAGGCAAATGAGAACATTCTTCGTTTGGTCTCAAGTGGGTAGGAGTATTTCCCTGCCGCAGGAGTGAGCTCCATATCCAATACCCGAGTTGGATAGTGGTCAGTGCGTAGCTGTCTCAGTACTGCCTTCGTGAATGTCAGGGTTCCAAGGGAGAACATCATCAACTCATCGGGGAGGAACATGCTTGTTACAGCCTCAATAAGCGCGCCATACTCCTCCTGCCACCCCTTGAAGTACACCATGGGATGAAGGTGGAATCCTATGATTCTCCCCTTGTCCCTCGCTCTTCTCGCTGCATCGAGCCGCCCGCGGAGTGTAGCGGCCAGATGTTCCTCTTTCTCGATAATCGTAGGAGCATTGAGAGACCAGGTGGAAACAATATTGAGAGGCAGATTGAGGCTGAGATAGTCACTTCTTTTGCTCTTCGTCTTGAGCTCTATGATGAGATTGGGATAGCGACTCGCAAGGATGGCTAGTGCGTCGAGAGTCCCGTAGTTATTCCCCCATAGGAGGGAATCGCTGCTCTGCCCGGTGCCGATATGCCAAGTATCCTCATCCAGTACAAGCTCCTGCAATCGGTTTGAAAGATTCTCCACTACCTTGACCTCATGTTTGTTGTAAAACGATTGAATCGAGCAGTAAGAACAGCCGAACGCACACTGTTGTACCACGTCGAGGGTCTTGAGATTACAGCAACGGGTCTTTTCCCCCTCTACCGGACAGGGGCACCTGCCCATCATGGTGTCAGAGGAGACAAAAAGACTCTTGTACTTGTCAGGGAGACGGGTATCAGGAACAAAATCCTGGTAGTTGGTTGGGTTCCCCCGTTCCTGTTGCATGAGGAGGAGGTGGTTTGCAATCAAGGTTTTTGTCCTGGCCTTCCCCTGCAATGTTGCTACGTTCTCTTCATCAATCCAGTCCTGCAAAGGACCCAGTTGCCACATAGCAAGGTCACAGGCGCTTTCGATGAGCTGTCGTTGCTGTTGGAAGCTGAAGTGGTAACGCTCATCAAGATGGGTGAGGTAGCGTTGTTCCTCAGGTGGTAGGGTTGCAAAAAGGGGATGATCCATAGCTGGTATTGTAGTGATTGAGCATTGCCAAAACAAGACTGTCTGGATATGCTTCAAAGCAGTATGAAGAAAAAGCGAGATGAAGCAGCACACTATACTTCTGCTAGTGAGGTAGAGAGCCTCGGGAGTGTTGCCGCGGAAAACGTAAGTCCCCAGATGCAGGCACGGGAATTGCCCCATGCCAGTGGCGTCTATTTGATGCGTGATGAGAAGGGGCTCATCATCTATGTCGGAAAGGCGAAGGATCTACGAAAACGGGTAACTAGCTACTTCCTTGCAAACAGGAGTGCAAAGACTGCTGCGCTTGTGAGAAAGATTGCTTCCATCGAATATATTATAACCGGAAACGAATATGAGGCATTGGTACTTGAGAACAATCTCATCAAGAAGTACTCACCTCACTACAACATCTCTCTCAAGGATGGCAAAAGCTATCCAATGATCAGAATCACCAATGAAAAGTTCCCAAAGGTCTTCAAGACCCGTCGGCTCATCGATGATGGTTCCTCTTACTATGGTCCCTATCCTGATGCAGGAAAACTTGATCTCTATCTTGATCTGATCGCAAAACTCTTTCCCTTGAGAAGGTGTTCCACCCCACTCAGAAAGCGGGAAAAACCCTGTTTGTACTACCATATTGGACTCTGCTTGGGACCCTGTGCTGGCCTGGTCAGTGAACAGGAGTATGGGAAATCCATCACTGCGGTGAGGAATCTTCTGGAAGGAAAAACCGATGCACTGCTTGCGAGGTTGCAGGATGAGATGGTTCAAGCTTCCAAGGCACTGAATTTTGAGGAAGCAGCAACCAAGCGTGACCAGATAACAGCCATCAAGACCACACAGGTAGGGCAGCAGGTACAGGACTTTGCCAGTGAGAGTCGTGACTATGCCGCCATCGAGATGCGTGGGCCGTTGTGCACCATCAGCTTGATGCAAATGCGTGATGGCCAGTTGATCGGCCGAGCATTATATCGTGCAGAGACGCTTGGAGAGGAAACTGAAATCTTGTTGGACTTCCTGATACAGTACTATGCAGATGGTCAGAAGCTTCCCCAGTTCCTCTATGTCTCCCACGAAATTGATGTGCAATTGATCAGGCGTTACTTTACTGAACAGCTGGGGGGGAGACTGGAAGTGAATCTCCCCATCGATGGAAAACACTACAGAATTCTCCGTATGGCAAGGGAAAATGCCAGCCGGGATGTGGAAAAGCGACTGAAGAGCAAGGACAACACCAGGGCCTTGGAGGAGCTTGCGGATATCTTGGATCTTGCCTCCCCTCCAACCCTTATCGAAGGGTTCGATGTTGCCCAATTGAGTGGTAAATACACCGTTGCATCCCTTATCTCCTTTCGCAACGGTAATCCAGACAAACCAAACTACCGCAGGTACAACATCAAGAGTCTTGAAGGTAGGATTGATGACTATGAATCCATACGGGAAGCAGTAGCCAGACGCTATACAAAAATTCTCAATGAGAATCTGGAACGGCCAGGGCTCCTCATCATAGATGGAGGGAAAGGGCAGGTCAATGCTGCTCGAGAGATCCTTGATGCACTGGGGATGGTGGACATTCCGATTATTGGCCTTGCCGAGCAGTTTGAGACCATTGTGTTCGATGATGAGAGAGAGGATCTCCAGCTACCTGAAGACAACGAGGCGTTACGTCTGATTATTGCTGTACGGGATGAGTGTCACCGGTTCGCAACCAGTGCAAACCAAGCGGCAAGGAGTCGTGAGGCTTCCTTCCGTGTACTGGAATCAGTGCAGGGGATCGGCAAGAAACGGAGTGAGCGTCTGATGAAACAGTACGGAAGCCTTGAATCCATCCTAGCTAAGTCAGCTGAGGATTTGAGCAAGGAAGCAGGAATATCTCTTGCTGTTGCCAAGCGGATCCTGAGCCAGCTTTCACTTTAAGTCAACGATGCAAAGCTGGCTTTGTGGAGCGGCCGTCCCCCACACTTGATGATGCGGTAGAGCAAACGTTCGAGCACCAAGCTGGTAAGTTCACTGCCAGACTCCTTGACTTCAAGGTCAGCTTCTCCCAATGCAATAATAATCCTTCTGACAGCATCAATGTCAAAGCGTTGAATTGCACTACGGTAGGTGGTTTTGTCCTTTGGTTTCTTGATTGGGCTGTTTTTCCCTTGTACCTGGGCTTGCAGATATGCCTCATTCTCACTGTTGCCCTTGCTGAGGGCCTCTAGGATGGAGTAGAGCCTCCTGAACTGCCAAAGCAATCCATTCACCAACAAAATGGAACATTGGCTGTCACCACTACCAAGAATACTGTGCAGTGACTGCAGACTCTGTTTCAAGTCTCCCCGTGCAATCAAGGGGAAGAGGGTGAATGCATCCTCCTGCCTGCTATGATAGATATAGGTCTCGACATCCTCTTCTTCAATGGGACGTTTTCTTTGGTCAATCTGCCAGAACAAGGCAAGCTGGTTGCAGATTAACCGTAGTTCCTGGGTGTTGTCTTCGGTCAAGTCGATTAGGAGTTCAATTCCCTCAGCGGTGATGGATATTCCCAATTTTCTGAAAAAGGTTCTGATCCACTCAGACTTCTGGTTCTCCAGCAGGTCATAGAAAGTCTTGATGTTTTTTTGGGGAATCGCCTTCATGATCTTCTGTGAAAGATAGAACTCGCTGGATATGATGATGAGTGTTGCGGTTTCCACCGGATGGGCAAGGTAGTTTGCAATAGTCTCAACCATGGAGGCACCAAGTTGCTCAGCTTGGCTTATGATGACCATCCGATGATCACTGAACAGACTGTTGTTGTTCAATACCGTGAGTATTTCCCCGTTTTCGGTTTCAAAGGGGTAGAATCTGCTCAGTTCAACCTCCCCCCCATAGGTTTTCCTCAGTTGGTCACGAATCTCTCTTAGTTCCTGTTCTTTTGCCCCTGTCTCTGGGCCAAGGAGAAGATATGCTCTCTCGCTCATTGATAGTTCCGAATCAGAAGGTGCAATTTGCCATGAATCTTGCAAGAACGGGTGATAATCGGGCCCATGGATGCATTAGCAGGGCGAAGTTCAACACTTCCCTTGCCAGGATAATAGCCCTTGAGGGTAATTCCCGGTTGGTCATCCCCAATGGATGCAGCCACAATGTCACCACGTTCGGCTACATCGCACTTGCGGATAATGGCGATGTCTCCGTCGTAGATTCCATCCTCAACCATGCTTTCTCCCCTAATTTTCAGAGCAAAGTAGGTGTTTTTGGTCGTTCTCAACATGGTTGCAGGAATATTGAGCATGAAATCGGTGTTCTCCTCGCTCATCAAGGGGGCCCCTGCTGCAATAGAACCAAGTACTGGGATTTGGATAAGTTCTTCTCGCGGGAAGAACTCTTCACCAATCACTTCAATGGAACGGGAGATACCTCCGGTGGTCTTAATTACCTGTTTTGCCTCAAGCGCTTTCAGATGGTCATGGGCGGCTTTTACTGAGAACTGGAAGTGGTCAGCGATATCCCGTACGGAAGGTGCATAGTTGTTCTCCTTGATGTACGAACTGATGAAAGTTGCTATTGCCTTTTGTCGGTCGGTTAGTTCGCGCATCTGCTACTCCTCAAACCTGTTTTCAAACAGATGCTCAATTGCATCTGCCATTTGTTGTTCATCCGGTCCATCACACGTCATAATGATGGAGCTTTGGTGGGTTGCTCCCAAGGTGATGATTCCCATGATGGATTTCCCATTTATCTTCATTGTATCTTTTTCCAGATACAAATCACTTTTGTATTGATTGGCCAGCTTCACAATCGATGCAGCTGGCCGTGCATGAATGCCGGCTCGGTTATAGACCTTCAATTCCCTGGTTACCATCACAGCGTCTCCTCGTTGACATAGTACATTTTTCGTGCCGACTCACTCTCCATCCACTTGAGCACACTCTGGTCAAACTCCTTGGCCGAATAGTACCCGAGTTTCTTCAGACGCTCGTTTCTGGCCGCAGTCTCGATGATGACTGGAATATTTCGTCCTGGTTTCACCGGGATGATAACCTTGGGAATGGCGATGCCCAAATAGATATCCTCCAGTATTGCCTCGCCAACCCGGTCATAGTTTTTTTGTGCATCCCACGGTTCAAGGTGTACAGCAAGCTGAACCTGCTTTCGGTCCCTGATGGCTCCAACCCCGTAGAGGTTTGCCAGGTTGATGATACCCAGTCCCCTCAGCTCCATGTGGTGGGCGAGCAACGGGTTCTCTCCCATACCGATGAGGTAGTTGTCACTGATGTTTCTCAGTTTGACGGTATCGTCACTGATCAAACGGTGTCCCCGTTCAATCAACTCCAGAGCAGTTTCGCTTTTCCCAACTCCACTCTCTCCGGTAATCAGGACCCCAATCCCATACACTTCTACAAGAACTCCATGAATGGTTTGGGTCGGGGCAAATACCTCATCGAGGGTCTGGTACAGTCGTCGGGAAAAATCACTGGAAAGGAGATCTGTCTTAAGGATTGCAGTTCCGGTCTCCTCAGCGAGTTCTATGAGACGGGGACTGGGATTACTGTTATCACAGAAAACACAACAAGGAATATCATAGCTGAAGAGTTTGTCTATGCTATCGGTATTTTGCTCTGTCTCAAGCTTCTCTAGGTAGGCTCGTTCTCCCTTCCCGAAAACTTGAATCGAGTTATTGCTGAACTCCTCGAAAAAACCACTGAGAGGGAGCCCTGGCCTACTGATTTTGCTGGTAGTTATTCGCTTGGAGAGCCCCGAACGTCCAGCAATACAGCTAAGACGCAGATGATTGTGTTCCTTTAAATCAAGGTCCAACAAATCCAAGACAGTAAAATCAGTCATTATCAACTCCTCACTATAGACCATTTTACTATACAATTGTTGATAGGATTTCGCAAGGGGGAAAACGTGGGAATTGTCTTTGTAGAAGCGATGATAAGATATAAATAAACGTTTGTAATACTGATGGATACGTCGTATTTCCTTGCAGATGACTATTTCTCAGAGCCAAATGTCCATTGACGATTGAGTGCCCAAGCCTTATCCTTACTATATGACCATAGTCAAAGGAGGGCTTATGAATTTGACAGTCAGAGGCATCCGTTACAACCCGAGCGACGAAACGCGTGAATTTTTGGACAAAAAACTCCAGAAACTACAGTTTGCAGAAGGGTATATCCATGATTTGGATATTGCCATTACCCGCGAACCAGTAGGACAGGGGTTTCATTTGGATGCAAAACTTCACTTTTCTTGGGGTACCGTCAAGATGGTCACGTATGACTGCTACGAACTCTATGAGGGTATCGAGCTGATAACCGACAAAATTGAGGCCGTAGCAAGAAAGGAGAAAGGAAAGATTACAGATCATAAGTAACAGCGTTAATCTATTGGGAATACGAGATGGGGCGCTTCGGCGCCCCATTATTACGCTTGGAGGGGGTGTCAGTCATTCCCTCGGATAAACGATGGATCAATATTGAGCTCGTTACGGTATTTTGCAACAGTTCTTCGCGCTACTGATATTCCCCGTTCCTTGAGCAGGTCAGAGATTTTCTGGTCGCTAAGAGCCTTTTTCCCCTCATGTGCTTCCAAAATCTGCCTAATGATCTCCTTGACAGCTTGCTTGGAGTGCTCTGCCCCATCTGCACCGACGGAACTGCTGAAGAGCTTCTTGATAGGAATAATTCCCCAGTCTGTATCAATCCATTTGGCAGTGGAGATTCTGCTGACGGTTGTTTCATGCACCCCAATCTCCTGGGCTACCAACTTCTGGGTAAGTGGTTTCATGTACTGGGGGCCTAGGAGGAAGAAATCCTTCTGCTCCCTGAGCAGGACCTGGGCAACCTTATACAGCGTTTGGTTCCGTACCTGTATCTGGAAAATCAGTTCATTCGCACCCTTGATCTGCTGGTTGATGTATTGCTGGGCTTTCTTTGCCTCGTCAGTCGCGCCTACCTCTTGGGCAAGTTGTTCAAATTCCGCATTGATCCTCAGGTCGGGGAGGGATGAGTCATTCATTCTGAGTACCAGTTCTCCCCCTTCCTGCTTGATGGAAACATCGGGGATGACATACTGCTCTGGACCACTGGAAAAACCTTGACCGGGAAACGGTGTCAATGTTTTTAGGAAAGTCCAGAGGCCTTCCAATTCCTCAATAGTCAAGCCAAGGTTTTTTGCAACTTGGGTTTGTTTATTCGCTCGCATCAGTTCCAGATTATCCATGACCAAGTCAGTGAAACGGGCAAGCTCTTCCCCTCTCATTCCCTTTGCCTTTGCCTGGATGATGAGAGACTCCCTCCAATCCTTAGCACCAACCCCAATGGGGTCGAATTGACGGATGGTGGTCAAGAGTTTGGGAAGATGTTTCTGGAGATGCGCCGGGACCAAGTCATCAAGTTCCTCGGTAAAAAAACCATTTGTATCAAGGTTGGTGATCAAGAGTTCTCCAACGACGTACTCCTCTTCATTCAGTGGCTCACAACCCAGCTGGCTGAGCAGGTGCTCCTGGAGCGTCTCTTCAGAGGAGAATGCATTTTCCATGAACTTCTGCCTTCGGTCACTTGCCTCAGTATCATAGCCGGGGCTGTCGCTGCCGTAGGCAGATGAATCTGAATAGCTGTCATCGATTCCACTGGACTCTTTCTGTTGTTTCTGTTGGGCAAACCGTTCATAGGAAATCTCCCACGACGAGGGTATCTCAAGTGCAGGATTTGATTCAATCTCGTTCTTGACTCGTTGTTGCAGCTCAGTGAGCGGAAGCGTCATCAACTCGAAGGATTGAAGCATCTGTGGGCTTAGCTTGAGTTGTTGTTTCTGGGAGAGTGAAAGCTGTGCTGAAAAATCCATCAGGAGTCCTCCCCGAAATCTTGTCCAAAATAAATATCCCTTGCAATCTGGTTGGAAAGCAACTCTTGCTTTCCTCCCGAAACCAGGATGGTTCCTGCGTTTATGATGTAGGAGCAGGAAGTAATGGAGAGCGTGTCCCGCACATTATGGTCGGTGAGAAGGATACCGATACCTTTTGCTGCAAGTGCCTTGATCAATTGCTTGATCTCAAATACAGCCTTTGGGTCAATTCCTGCAAAGGGTTCATCGAGCAGGAGAAACTGCGGATTGCTTGCCAAGGAACGCGCAATCTCGGTTCGTCTACGCTCTCCTCCACTGAGTGTGTACCCCTTCTGGGATCGAATTTCCTCAATCCCAAACTCTTGCAGCAACTGTTCAACCCGTTCTTCTTGCTCACTATGGTCCAGGTCCCTTCTCGTTTGGGCAACCAACCGGATATTGTCCTCAACACTGAGTTTTCGGAAAATGGAAGGCTCTTGGGGCAGGTAGGCAAGTCCCTTTTTGCTTCGGATGTACATCGGCAGTTCAGTCACATCCTCACCATTGAGTAAAATGGTACCCTTCTTTGCCTTGAGAAATCCTACAATCATGTAAAACGTAGTGGTTTTTCCTGCTCCGTTGGGGCCTAGAAGCCCGATGATCTGCCCAGAGTGCATGGAGAAGGAAACATCCTTTACAACTTCCTTTTTCCCATAGGATTTTGCCAGGTTTCGTACTTCAAGAAGGCTGGTGAACTTATCCATTGACAACCCCCTTGATTGCTCCTTCCATTGTGATGGCCTCAGTAGTAAGGTCTACTGTAATTCTCTGGGCTTGGTAGAGATCCTTATCCCAATCGATGGTGGCATTCCCCTCAAGATTGAGCATCTGTTTCTCACGATTGAAGCGTAAGGAATCAGCCTTACAAACCATTGCACCGCTCTCAGTGTGTTTGAAAAGTCGGACTTGGACCTGCAAGAGGACAATTCCATCGTCAAGCGTAAACTCCAGGTGGAACGCAGAGGCAATCACCTCATTGGTTTGGTCGTCCAATTCCAAGTATCCGTCAATGATAATCAACGCTTCTTGGCGGTCATAGTAGAGATTCTTGCTTTGCAAGGTAATTCCCCGCTCTTCATCAGATAATTTGACAGACCCTGAACAGGTAGCATAGCGAAAGGATTCTCCTGTCAGGACAATGGTATCGGCTTCAAGGCGGAGCGACCCACTTACGATGGAAGCGCCTTCAGAGAGCGTGATGGTCTCGAATCCCTGTTGCATGCGCATGCTTGTTGAGCCTCCGGAGAAGGAGATTTCCTCAGCAAGGAGCGAAACGAGGGGCAAAAGAAGGAGTGTTATGATAATACGTATTCGTTTCATTGGGATATCACTCCCTCCAGTACTGTGCTGAACGTGACGGTAAAGGTAGCTAAGGTTGCCGTCATTCCCGTCCCCCGTACACTCTTGTCATTTTCGTAGTGCAATGTGACCGGATTTTCTCCCTTGCTCACAAGCGTTTCATCTTGTCCAAGCCAACTCAACGCTTCTGCTTCAATGAGCAGTTGCTCTGGGTATTTTTCCAGAGTGACAGAGCCAGAGAGTTCAGCATCATAGTACTCGGTATCGACTTCTGCATACTCAGCATGGCCAGTGAGTATTAGATTTCCTTCTTCATCTTTCTGTGAAAAATGCAATCCACGAATGATGGCTTTGTGAGTCTGATCATAAAGGTCAATCTCATCGGCTATGACAAAAAGCGGAGGTTCATTGCCACGGTCCAGGACATAGGTTGCGTTTCTCAAGGAGAGATCAGGAAGGGTAAAAGAACGTGAGAAGGCCTCCTGCTCGGGGGAGAGGGAACAGGATAGGAAAAGAAATGATGCAAGAATCATGCCAAGAAGCTTTTTTCTCATGTCTTGAGTATACCCGTCGTTGATCTTTTGAGCAATCTCAATCTTCGCTCTCTTGTGAGAGCGCGGAAGCTACAACAGGAAGGTAGTGGTTCTTTTGTTTCTTGAAATAGATCCAGACGCCAACGAATCCCAATGCAATACCACCCAAGGCAATAAGGAAGGAAGGTCCTTCGCCCAGTCCTGCTGCAACGGCCAAAAAGTAGCCGATAGGGAAGAGCAACAGGGGAGCAATGAGTGTAATCAAGGTTCCGGCAATCGTCCTTGAGGGTTTAAGGAAGATTTCAACTTCCTGGCCCTCATCAAGGAGAAGCTTGTTTTCATTCCAAACTTCAAACTTTTTTCCCTTGGTATTACAGAATGTCGATCCTTTGCATCCTTCACACGCAGAACTATTGCAGACAACCTCTACCTTGTCAGGTGAGATGTTTTTAGTAATCGTAACAACTTCATACATACTTATGTCCTTTCATTTTTTACCGGTATATGGACAGCCTCGATGGAGGATGCCTTCTGCTCGTCTGAAATCTCCACCATCACCCCAACCAGGGCAAGGTCGTCCCAACACTCTTGGCTGCGAACCGGAATCTGCAGTATATGTTTCTCGATTTCTGTGGTGGGGTCGAAGCCTCCCACACTCCTTTGGCTGCCACAGCGGCCATTGTCGGTGATGTAGGCTGTACCACCCTTGAGAATACGCCCATCAGCACTGAGCACCTTTGTATGTGTACCAATGACTGCTGCAGCCTTTCCATCCAGCATGAATCCCATGGAAAGTTTTTCTGCAGTAGGCGAAGCATGAAACTGCACCAAGGGTATTGCTCCCTCTTCCAGCGCCTTGTCCACCAGCAGTTGGGCGAGACTGAAGGCATTGGAAAGATGGGTGCGGGGGAAGTCTGCATTGCCAAGAATGGTTATTACACATACTTCCTGGCCATTCACTGTTAGAAAACGAACACCTCTTCCAGGGTTTTGCTGAGGGTAGTTTGCCGGCCTGAGGATGCTGGGGTTCTTTGCAATGAACTCCACCATGTCTTTCTTGTAGTAGATTTTCTCTCCACCGGTGATTACATCGATTCCCAACTTCAGCAATTGCATGCTGTGGGCTCTTCCAATGCCGAATCCTCCAGTTGCTCCCTCCCCATTGGCTATAACCAAATCGATGGACTTTTCCGTCCGCAATGGTCGTAAAGCTTCTTTGACACATTGGATCCCCGGTCTTCCTACTATCTCACCTAAAAAGAGTACGCGTATGCTCATGCACCTACAGTACCGAGTTTTTCCATGCAAAGGCAAGTGTGCATGATATACTGGCCTTCGGAGGTGTGCTGTGGTGATGCGATGGTTTGCAAAGTTGGGAAAACGTGTGGTCCAGTTACGTATGCAGCGAACGCTGAAAAGTCGGGATATCCAGCAGGATTATGAGCCGATGGATCTCCAGCTACCACCGAGTGAGGAACCATCGAAAGCCAAACAGTTGCTTGCGCTCTTGACCCTTGAAGAAAAGATTACCTTGCTCAGTGGACAGGATGAGTTCTGTATCCCCGGTATTGCGCGTGTTGGCTTGAAACCGATATGGACCAGTGATGCAACGCTTGGACTCAGGGGGTGGAATGCCCCGGTAACCGATTTCCCTGCAGCAGTGGCCATGGCCGCGACTTGGAATACTCCGCTGATCACCGAGGTAGGGGAGCGTATTGGGGCTGAGTGTCGTGCGCTGGGAATCGGAGTCCTGCTTGCCCCCGGCGTGAATCTTGCACGGGTTCCAGTTTGTGGAAGGAACTTTGAATATTTTGGTGAGGATCCCTTTCTTACCGGTCAGATGGCGGGAGCATACATCTTGGGGGTAAAGAGGCACCCCGTCATTACCACAGTGAAGCACTTTGCCTGTAACAATAGCGAGTACGACCGGCATAAATCCAACTCTGTGGTTGACGAGAGAACACTCAGGGAGCTCTATCTTCCTGCATTCAAACAAGCATTGGATGCTGGTTCGCTTGGGGTGATGACCAGCTATAACCAAGTCAATGGGACCTATGCAAGTGAGCATGCCTATCTTTTGGAGGGAATACTGAGGGGAGAATGGCAGTTTGATGGACTGGTTGTCAGCGATTGGAATTCCCTGTACAGCACAGATGGGGTGCTCACCTCTGGTGTCGACTTGGAGATGCCAGGCGGCAAATACCTGCAGAAAGAACGCGTTATGGATGCCATTGGACGAGGTGTAGTCAAGGAAGACGCAATCGACAAGAAAGTGCTTCATCTCCTCTCAGCGTATGAAAAAGCTGGATTGTTTACCTGCCCTCTTGCCGATCCTGCTCTACAGGTAGGGGATGCGAACCATCGAAAAACGGCGTTGCAAGTAGCACGTGAAAGTGTAGTGCTCTTGAAAAACGAAGGACCAGTGCTTCCCCTCAATCCTTCCTGGAAACTCTGCATTGGAGGAGACAATGCCTTCCGCGTAGCCCAAGGCGGAGGTTCGTCGATGATTCAGTTGCTCGAGCCACCAAAACCTTTTGCTTCATCAATGGAATCCCATGCAACCTGCCTGCCTCGGCATTGGTACCGCAACCCCTCATACCGGAAAAAAGTTGCCGCCTCTGATGCTATCGTCCTAGTTGTTGGTTTCAACCACATCGAAGAATCGGAGGCATACGATCGTCCATGGGAGCTCGATCGTGCAACACTCCGTTCGATTGAGCATGCAAGCAAGCTGAATAAGAGGACCATTCTGATCGTACAGAGTGGAGGAGCACTCCATCTCACCCCATTCAATGACAAGATATCGGCAATCCTCTGGACCTCTTATCTGGGCTCATCAACGGCGGAGGCCTTGCGAGATATACTCTTTGGAACTGTCTCTCCTTCAGGGAAGCTGCCGTTTTCCATTGCTTTCTCGCTTTCCGACTACCGGTCGATGCGCAACTACCCATCGGACTATGCGTCCTTCTCCCTCACACGAATCCACAAGGGGCAGGGAGATCTCAAGGTACGTCAGGTGAGTTCCATAGACTATACAGAGAATCTTATGGTTGGCTACCGTCAATTTGACAGTGAAGGGCCATCCCCACTGTACTGTTTTGGTCATGGATTGAGTTATGCTGCCTTCTCCTATGAAGATTTGAAGATAACCGAGCAAGCCAATGGGTGTTTCTCAGTCATCTTTTCGCTTGCCAATGTCTCTGCTGTTTCTGCAGCAGAGGTAGCCCAGCTCTACATACACCCCTTGGTTCCCAAGGTCTATCGAGCAAAGCAAGAGCTGAAAGGATTCAAGAAGGTATTTCTCAAGGCAGGGGAGAAGACAAAGGTTGCGTTTTCTGTCTCTTCAGAGGCGTTTTCTCGATGGGATGTTGACTCATGGCAGTTATTCAGTGATGAAGGGCAATATGAGATCAGAATCGGCTCGAGTAGCAGGGATATTCGATTACATCAGGCCGTCGAATACAAGGAAAGGAAGCCTTGATGACTTCCTTTCACGATGAGCCCGGCGCGATTCGAACGCACGGCCTTCTCCTCCGGAGGGAGACGCTCTATCCAGCTGAGCTACGAGCCCATTCTTCAGTATCCTACGGCAGAGGAAAGGGGAGTGTCAAGGGGAGCTCTTGGAAATCGTATGACATGAGGTAGGATAGATATAAAATGATAATATATAAATAATAAAAGAGTATTTTTTGTTAGATTATTACATGAAATGGGAAAGAATATTCATAACTCTTGACATGGGTTATGCACATTATTACACTTTCTGTATGATGAAATGGAATTGGATGAAGTTCCGCTTGAAGCTTATACTTCCTATCCTATGTTTCCTCCTTGTAGAGGGGGCTGTACTTCCTGCGACTCCGCTTCCGTTTACCAATGTGAGAGTTGAAGGCAGGATGCCAATTACTGAAATCTTCCGTGTTGAACAGAATGATGCGGCCCTTGATTTCAATCTTTCTGCCAGCAGGAACAGTATCATCAGGGTAGGGTCCTATACACTGATTTCCAATAACAGCATCAGCAAATTCCGTTTGGCCATTCGCCCTGGGGAAGATGGGAACCAGGAACGGTTTGCTTTTGTATTGGATGAGGGAGAACCGTTGCCCCAGGGGCAGGAGTCAGTAATACCTTTTACCGTACATGTATCAAGCAATATCGCTAGGGCAGTCAGTGTTGCTGGACAACAAGCCATGGAGAAGGATTTGGGTGTGCGTGGAGTCTATGGGAATAATGATGCAATCCTCTATGAGACAGGGGATATTCTTGCTGAGATTCCTGACTTCAATCCCGACCTTTACGCAACAGGGTGGTACTCAGCGGCTATTCAGCTGAGTATTGAGGTAATCTAGAAAAGATCATCGTCGAAGAACGTGTCTTCTTCGCTCTCTTCCTCATGGAACTGGACCCGTAAGAGGTCTTGGAGCCACTGGTGGTCATCTTCTTCCATATCCACATCATCATTGCTGTATGCATATTCCTCGGAAAGCCATGCATCCAAAGCGAGTAATGCTTCCTTGGAGGAAAAACAGGGTATATCATTGCTGCTAGGTGCGTCTATACCACCTGACAGCAACTGATAAGGACAGGATGCGCAAGACTTGGATAACTGACAGAAACGCATCGCTTCTGTGTACCATTCTCGATTGTTCATGCACACAGCATACTCCATGCCTCTCTGTTTTACCACTGTTTCTTCATTCACCAACGGAGCGAGAGGAAAGGAATCAGCAGGAAGGTTCCTCTCCCGAGAGAGTGCCGGGAAAGCAAGGTGAGATACCCCGTCCCTTGGGGCGGAAAAGGAGGCAACGCCTCCTGAGTCCAGGGCTTGCCCTGGGGTATTGGTACCTTTCATTTGACTGTCTTAGGCAGAGAAGCTAGAATAAAATCATCCGAGCACAGATTTGAGGAGAGAAAGTATGAAACCAACACTTTTGGTAATGGCAGCTGGTATGGGAAGTCGCTATGGCGGCATCAAGCAGATTGACAGCGTAGGAAACCATGGAGAGACGTTGTTGGATTATGGTGTCTATGATGCCCATCGCAGTGGCTTTGAGAAAGTTGTCTTTATCATACGCAAGGATATTGAGAAGGATTTCCGTGAGCGGTTGTTCGACCGTATTGCAAACAATATGGATGCCACCTATGTTTTCCAGAGCCAAGATGCGCTCCTCTCTGAAGAACAAATACGACTCGCCGGCAACAGGAAAAAGCCTTGGGGAACCATCCATGCAGTTCTCTGTGCGGAGAACGTTGTGAAGGAACCCTTTGCAGTCATCAATGCCGATGACTACTATGGTAGAGAGGCATTTGCCATCTTGGCTGAACATCTCTCTGCCTTGGAGCCAGGAAGCAAAGAACATGCCATGGTGGGTTACGTCCTTGACCATACGATGAGCAAGAGTGGAACGGTCAGTCGCGCTATCTGTAATGTCGAGGATGGCTATCTTGTAAGCATGGAAGAGCATACCAAGATAGGGTATGAAGGGGATAAGGTGGTGAGTCACCAGCCTTCCGGTGATATCGTTCTTACTGGTAAAGAGTGGGTTTCCATGAATTTCTTCGGATTCTCACCCACAGCCTTCGAAAGTTTTAACCACTACTGGGATTCGTTTATCAAGGAACATATCACCAGTGAGAAGATTGAGTGTTATCTGCCCAATGGAGCCAGCAATATCGTAACAAACGGGGAGGGAAAGATGCGTTTCTATACCACCCAGGAGAGCTGGTTCGGAATGACGTATAGTGAGGACAAGGATATTGTGAAGCATGAGCTTGCCAAAAAGGTGTCTTCAGGATATTACCCAGATAAGCTCTGGAAACTCTAGGAACGTTTCACTCTACTTCTTTTTTGAGTGACATCTGATAAACCTGCCCAAGCAGCTTCCTCGATGGGGGTGAATCCCTCACCGAGGACCTTGTATGCTTCCTGTACAACCATGAAGGCCTGCTTGTCAGAGCGGTGCACAATATTGGTGAGCTCCCCCACTTTGTTGTTTGCCACTACCGTCATGATGACCGGTCGGTCAAGCCCGGTGAACATCCCCTGTCCATTGAGGATGGTTCCTCCATGTCCCAATTCCTTGAGAATCTGTTCCTGGATGATTTGTCGTTTTTCACTGATGATGAAGACCGTCTTTGCGGACCTTGTTCCAAAGGATAACACCACCTTGTCAACGGTCACTCCTACGATATAGACGGTCATGGTTGCATATAATGCCATCTCAAGTGAGAAAATGAAGGCACTGGAAGCGATGATAACTGCATCAACAAGAAACAGTGCGGTCCCCGTGGAAAGTGGGGTGAACCGTGCAACTATTTGGGCGAGGATGTCTGTTCCCCCAGTGTTTGCCCCACTACGGAGTACCAATCCCACTCCCAATCCCATCAGGACGCCAGCTGAAATTGCCGAGAGCAATACCGAAAGATCTTTCGAATAATCCAGCAATCCGTCATAGCCAACCCATGCGTTGATCAGTGAGGTGAAAAGTGAGAGAAGGATGGTTCCCAGCAGCGATTTCATTCCATATTGTCTCCCAAATATGGCCACCCCGAGCAAGAAGAGTGGAATGGAGAGAAGTAATATGGATAAACCGGTGTCGAACTGCAGTGTGTGGTAAATGATAATTGCAATACCGCTTACCCCACCACTGGCAATTCTTGCAGGTGAGGAGAAAAGGGCAACACCTGCGGCAGTGAGGAAGGACCCCACTATAATATAGAAGAGTTCAAGCAGATGATAGTTTCGTTTAGTCATGTGTATAGCATAGCTCGATTGATAGCGTTTTGCTACTGTTCATCTATGAGAGTTTATCACTCAGTTTGGGTTCCCATCCTTCGAGTCTTTCAAGCAGCGTAGCGACGTCTTGGTCTACGATTAAGGCATCTAGGTGATCCTGTTTGAGAAAACCTTGAGTAACACTGTAGGAGAGGAAATCCAGCAATTGGTCGTAAAACCCTGCAAGGTTAAGGATAGCCACAGGCTTCTGGTGGTACCCCAACTGCAACCACGTAAAGATTTCCAGAATTTCTTCCAGCGTACCAATTCCACCGGGAAGTGCAGTAAATGCATCAGCGAGTGAATACATCTTGGCTTTTCGTTCATGCATCGTTGGCACAATAATCAGTTCGTCTTCAACTGTATGCAGTCGAATGTCACTCCTGTTTAGCGCTTCGGGCAGAACACCGATGACCTTTCCTCCACGATCGTAGAGACTTTGGGCAACGATACCCATCAACCCACGATTTCCCCCTCCATATACCAAGGAAAGGTTCCTTTCTGCCATGGCAGCGCCCAATTCCCGGGCTCCCTCGGCAAAGCGGGGGTTCACTCCTGTGCTGCTTCCACAAAATATTGCCAATGTTTGTAGGTGCTTCATATGAAGAAGCGTACAGAATATGTCATATCTGTGGCAAGATGGTGAATAAGTAGGGTTACCAAATGTTCATTTGCTTGTTATAATGACTACAGAAGTGTATGATACCTATAGTTGGTTTTGCTATATGATTGCTGTGACCCCATAAAGAGTCGCAGAGAGGAGTTTCATAGTTATGAAAAGGAAATTCATTACTGTATTTGCCGCATTGATACTTTTACCGGCATTCTTGTTTGCCGTTCCTGTTGTCGTAACCTGGGAATGGTTGCTGGAAGATCCTTTGGTAACAACCTTTCGTTATCAAGTTGATGGGGAGAAAGAGGATAATTGGACCGTTGTCGATTCTTCTGTCACCAGTTACACTGAACGAGGGCTCGACGGGACTGTGGACCACACCCTCTACCTGCAGCAATCCTACGATGGTGAGCATTTCAGTGGAAGTGCCGCTTCGGTAGCAGAGGCAATGTTCCCGCCTGAAGAAGAAGTACCCGTAGTGGCCAGTGAACCAGCCCCTGCTACTGAGGAGATCGTGGCTGAAGAGCCGGCTCCTGTAGCTGAGGAAGTGGTGGCCGAAGAGCCAGCCCCTGTAGCTGAGGAAGTGGTGGCCGAAGAACCGGTAGCAGCGGCTGAAGAGGTTGCGGTTGTCGCGGAAGAACCTGCAGCCGAAACTCCCTTGCTGGTAGCTGAAGAGCCCGTGGAAGAGAAGAAGAAAGCGGAAAGTCGTTCACGTACAACCCTTACCTTGGGTGGTACTTTCAACTTCCAGGACCCTGCACTGAATATCTATCACAAATACAATCTGCAAGCCGAGCTTGGTGTGCATATGGAGAACCTGTTGACCTTCAATGACTCTCTTGGCTTGGGTGTCGACCTTGGACTTGCCTATTCTCCGTACCTCTATAGTAGCTATGGATGGACAAATACCGCAGAAGACGTATTGGCATTTGATTTCTCTACAGCTCTTTCCAACTTCGACCAGGCAGGAACCATTTCAATTGCTCCGATGCTCAATATCAGCATGGGTAAGACCGATTTCGATATCGGCATTGGTGGTTTCCTCACCTGGGGACCAGACTTGGCAACCACCAGCGGGGATGCATTCCTCTATGGTGCCTTTGCGAAGGCTGCGCTGGAGTACCATTTCAACAAGACCTTCAGCTTGGGAGCCAGTGCGAAGTACGGTCTTATTCTCAGCGAGGGGACCAGCAGCATGCCGCAATTTGCCGAGGGTACCGTCTATATGGGCTTCTCCTTCTAGGGAAAGACAGTATTTCTTGGATAAAGAGCCCAGCAATGGGCTCTTTTCTTACACCTGTACCTTGACCTCACTTCTTTGGTATGGATATCATAGACCGAGATGGGGCAGGTTCCCTTCAGGATACTATTGAGCTGGATTATATAAGATCCGGTACGATAAAAGGATGGTTAGTGTTTTTATGAAAGCAGGCCGTGTGCAAGCATGCATCGACTATATCAAGTTCAACCATGAGGCAGAAGGATATGAGTTCTCTGAGGAAGAGGAACAGAGCGCACGTTCCATTTTGGAGGAAGAGGTTACAGCGGATGAATTGATTCAACGGTATATTGAGGACCATGGGCTTGCCATGCAGTATACCAAAACCCCCGATAATCATTCCGTCTATCCTGGTACATCCACTTTGGTGAACTTCTTTTCGATTAAGGAACGATTAAAACTAAAAAAAGTGGAAGCGTCGTTGGCCAACTTGCGTACTGCAGAGATGCTTAGCGAATCCGTGCACAATACCTATGATTTTGAATATCTGAAAACCATACATGGAAGGATGTTCGGTGACGTCTATCCCTCAGCTGGCCAGATACGTACCACGGCAGCTGCGAAACGAACCGTTTTCTGCAATCCTGCGTTTATTGAAAGCGCTGCTGAGGATATATTCAGCTGTCTCAGGAAAGAACACTACCTCAAAGGATTGGATAGAGAAACCTTTATCAATGACCTTGCTTTCTTCATGGGAGAGATAGAGGCACTCCATCCATTCAGGGATGGAAACGGAAGGGCAGCGCGGCTGTTCTTCTACCAGCTCTCGGTACATGCGGGTTTTGACATCGACTGGTCGATGATAGACCCGGACCGATTGCTTGAAGCTGATATCAGCGCGATTGACGGGGATTACCAACTGTTGATTGATGTGCTGGAAGAAGTGGTGTTGTAAGGGAGAGGGACGGATTTTCCGTCCCCTTCACTTTTTTGGGAGACACATAGATGACCAATATAGCCTTTTTTGATACCAAACCCTATGACAAGGTTTGGTTTGATCATTTCTCTGGTGAGTATCAGGCGGAAATTACCTATTTCGAATCAAAGCTTACCCATAAGACTGCTCCTTTAGCCCAGGGGTATGAGGTGGTCTGTGCTTTTGTAAATGACACTATTGATGAACAGGTCATAGAGGATCTGTACCAAGGTGGCGTACGCCTGCTTGCCATGCGGTGCGCAGGATACAACAACATTGATTTCAAGGCAGCCTTTGGAAAAATACATATTGTCAGGGTTCCCGCCTACTCACCCTATGCAGTTGCAGAACATGCAATGGCGCTTCTGCTGAGTCTGGTGCGGCAAACTCACCACAGTTATGTACGAACCCGTGAGTTCAACTTCAGTCTCAATGGCTTGGTTGGATTTGACCTGCATGGAAAGACCATCGGTGTTGTGGGGACCGGGAAAATAGGAAGGGTATTCATAGACATTTGCAAGGGGTTTGGGATGCGGGTACTTGCCTATGATCCCTATCCCAACAAGTCAGTCCCGGTTGACTATTGCAGTTTTGAGGAACTCTGCAGTGAGAGTGATATCATAAGCCTGCACTGCCCACTGACAGAGGAATCCTTCCATTTGATCAATCGTGAGAGCATTGCGAAGATGAAGGAGGGAGTTGTCCTGATCAACACCTCTCGAGGTGCCTTGGTCGATAGTCAAGCACTCTTGGAAGGCATTCGGAGCAAGAGGATTGGAGGGGCTGCACTGGATGTGTACGAGGAGGAAGCTGAGCTCTTCTATGAAGACAGAAGCAGCACCATCCTTGATGATGACATCCTCATGCTCTTGATCTCAATGCCCAATGTACTGGTTACCAGTCACCAGGCTTTTCTTACCAAGGAGGCACTCCAGAATATTGCGCTCACGACACTCAAGAGCGTCGAGAGCTATGAAAAGGGGGACGTGATGGAGCATGAAATCTGTTATCAGTGTGACACTTGCCACAACGTTACCGGCCAGCGTTGTTTCTGATGCTCCCCTCAGCCCACCTTTCTGTAGAAATATCCTCTATCGATAGGGAAAGCCGTGGCAGTTTCATGGAGCTGACTATATAATCTATCCTCACAACTGATGGATTCCTCTTGGTCCAGGACGGTGAAGAACAACATGTTCTCTTCCCCTCTCTGTTCAGTAAAGAAGAGCTCATGATCTGGCTTCTGCAACTGCAGGGTAAGGTACAGCTTGCACAGCTCTATGGAGCGGTCATTGGCTCCTTGAAAAAGAGGCTCCCTGAAGCCAGGGAGCCTCTTGGATGACTATTTTTTTCGAATGACCTTCTTGGTGGGTTTTACCTGCATGACCTTAGCAATCGAGCGATGCTTGATCAGGTAGGTTTGGTGAATTTTCTGGTCTCTTGCAAAGTCTTCTGCAATGGTATCCTTTGAAATATCTGTAACGTCAAACTCATCGAGAAGCCGTTCGTCCAGCTTGAATTTCCGATAGTTGTTGCTGAAGATCAACGTACCTTTTTCATCAAGGTGCATCATGCATGCCTTGATCAAGCGGACCTGGTCTCGATAGACATCGAAGGTATCCCGTCCCTTTCCGTTTGAGAACGTCGGGGGGTCACAGAAGATGAGATCATACCGGTCATAGGTGTCGAATAGGAATTCAATGCAATCGCTTCGGTAGAAAAAGTGGTTCATCCCGGTAAAGCCATTGAGCTCCATGTTCTTGGTAGCCCAGTCAAGGTAGGTGGTAGATGCATCAACACTAACCGTGCTCAGCGCTCCTCCCTTGGCGGCCTGTACCGTGGCGGTTCCCGTATAGCAGAACAGGTTCAGGAACCGTTTCCCTTCTGCCATGGTAGCAATTTCAGCACGGAGGGGACGATGATCGAGGAAGATTCCAGTATCCAAATAATCAGTGAAGTTCACCAAGTATTTGGATCCGTTCTCATTGATGATGTAGAACCGGTCACTGCTTGCCATCTTCTCATACTGCTTCTCTCCCTTCTGGGGAGTGCGCTGTTTTACGTAGATCTGATCGCGATCGATGCCGGTTGCCCTCTCTGTTGCATCAATGAGTTCTCCCAATCGTCTAAGTGCCGACTCCTCCTCGATGGTACTCGGGGGAGCATACTCTTGCAGGCTGATGTACTTTCCTTCATACAGATCAATTGCAGCACTGTACTCTGGCATGTCAGCATCATAGATACGGTAGCAGGTGACTCCTTGGCTCTCCATGATGGGAGTGAGAGCAGCGAGGTTCTTAACCAAACGGTTGTATGCCATCTGGGCACCCTCGCTCAATGGTTGGGCGAGTCGTTCCTGCTTCCGGGCAATGGCACGCTCAATCATCTGCGCTCTCTCTTCCGGGGTGAATACATAGTAGTGGGCAATCTGACAGGTGACTCCACCGTTGTTCACCGTGTTGGTTCTATCAGGTTTCATATCAATATAGCTCAACAATTCTTGCTGGCCACAGAGAATGGCAACATTCCAGCCCCCAAACAGACTGCTCAACTGGCTACCTATCTTTCGGTACAGAGTGTGAAGGTCTCCATCACCCTCCATCCTCAAACCGAAGGGAGGATCAGTGATGATGTAGCCATGGTCTGAGGGAACATCATCCTTGGTAAGGGTGAGGAAATCCTGTACACGAAAGTCGATGAGATGGTCTACTTGGGCGAGTTCTGCATTCTTTCTTGCAATAGCAACCGCCTTTGGGTCATTGTCCCATGCATAGATGGAAATCTTGCGATTCTTTGCTTTTTCGGCTCTCTCCAGTGCTTCATCCACCACATCTTCCCAGAGATCGGGATCGTGGAATGGGAGGCTGAGGAAGTTGAACTTGCGGGCTGTTACCAACCCAGGGGCACGATCACTTGCCCAGAGGGCTGCCTCAATGGCAAGTGTACCGCTTCCGGTAAAAGGATCCAACAGGATTGGAACTGTTTCTTCATGTTCCAACGCCTTTCTCCACTGGGAGCGGTAAAGCACAGAGGCTGCAAGATATTCACCGAGTACTGCATCGGTCTGTGCTGCGCGATAGCCGCGCTTGTACAACCCGCGACCGGAGAAGTCTACATACCAGGCGACGGAGTCCCCATCGATATGCACGTGAAAGACCACATCACTCTCTTCCTTGTCGACCATGGGGCGCTGACCATCAAATTTTTCCCTGATTCGGTCAACGATTGCATCCTTGATACGGATTGTTGCAAAGTGTGAGTTCTTCAGGTAACGACAGTTCTTTGTCGTTTCCGTGACAGAGAAGGTGAGCTCTGGAGTTATCCACTCCTCCCAAGGAATCTGCATCGATGCTTCATAGAGCTCATCTGCATTCTGAATATCGTCATCCATGAACAATCCAAGGAGTACCCGTGTTGCGGTTCTCGACCAGAGACAGAACCGATAGGCTGTCCCCAGGTCTGCTACGAAATCAACCCCTCCGCTTATGCTGCGGATTTCGGTTGCACCGGCCCTACGGGCTTCCTCTTCAATAATATCGTTCATGTATAAGGCTGAAGTGGCGAAGAAAATCATTTGGGTTCTCCCTCTGCATCGCTGAACAGGTAATCGAGTTCATATTTCTCATAGTGATAATGGGTATTGCAGTTGACACAGACCAGCTCAAGCGGGAAGGGGCTATGTTCCAGAATGTCCTGTTGCTCTGCCTTGTCCAGTTGCTTCAGGTACGTTTTGTATTGCTCACGGGAACAGGTGCAAGAAAATCCCAGTGGCTGTCTTGCCAGGTGTCTGAGGCCATAGGCCCCGAACTGTTCTTCTACATATTCCCTGATTGACATCCCTTCAGCGAGTTTTTCACCAATGGAGGGAAGGGTGTGAGCTTGTTCCTGGAGCTGAGCCAGGATGCGTTCTTCACAACCAGGCATCGCCTGGATGAACAGTGCTCCGCTGCCGGTGACCTGTCCTTCCTTGTTGAAGTGAATCGAGAGGCTGAAGAGGGTGGGTGTTTGCTCTGACTGTTGAAAGTAGAGGGCAAGATCCTTGGCCAAATCGCCATAGGCCATCATTGTTTGGCCGGTGAAGGGGGCCTTATGCCCTTCCAGCAGCTTGGATACCGAGAGGAAGCCAGGACCGTATAGCTCATTGAGATCCAGACTTTTCAGAGGTTTTGTAAGGGGGATTGGATTGTGTTTCAGGTATCCTCTTACAGCTCCTACGGCCCAGGCCTCGACATATACGCCCGCTATGGGGCCTCCACACTCAATATTCAGTTGGATACGGTCATTGCCTTTTACCGTACCGCTGAGCAGGCCCGCAGCTAGGTAAGCTTGACCCAACACATAGGTCTCCAGGAGTCCCAAATCATGGTTGGCTCGCATCTGATTGATCAGTGTGGTCGCTGAGATTGCAGTAACACGAACTTGATCGTTATGCAAAAGGAACACCTCACGCCCATCTTCAGGCAGGGACGTGAGATGTTCTTGTAAATTACTATCTTCTATATTTTTCTTGATCATACGGAAGCAGAGTAGTCAATGACCTTACTTTTTGCAAGAGCTTCGAACTCAGTTCCGCTTAGAACCTCCCGTTTAAGCAGTTCTTCTGTAATTGCAATCAAGGCTTCTTTGTTCTTCTCTAGGTTGCTTTTGACTTGCTTATAGCGTTCACCGACAATTCTCGCAGTCTCACTGTCGATGTATTCCTGTGCTTTCTCGCTGTACTCACGGGCTCCAGATATTCCTGCAATACCACTGTTGGTGGTAGGGAGGGTGATGTTCCGATACCTTTCGCTCATACCGAACTCCGTAATCATCCGCCTCACCAAGTCACTTGCCCTGCTGATGTCATTTCCTGCTCCTGTGGAAATCTCATTGTAGATGACCTCCTCGGCTGCCCGACCACCCATGAGGGTATCGATATTGCCCAAGAGTTCGCTCTGACTGAGCAGGAAGCGGTCTTCGGTTGGGTACTGAAGAGTATACCCCAAGGCTCCAAGTCCACGGGGAACGATGGAGATTTTACTCACCGGTTCCGCTCCCTCAGTCATGAATGCGGTTAGGGCATGCCCTGTTTCATGATAGGCTACACGCTCTCGTTCCTTGTCATTGAGCAAGCGACTCTTCCGCTCAAGACCTGCTACCGACTTCTCAATCGCCTCCTCGAAATCCTCCTGGAGCACTACTTGGCGGTTGTTTCGTACGGCCATCAGGGCCGCTTCATTGGCTATGTTTGCAAGATCAGCTCCAGCGAGACCAGCAGCACTCTGTGCAATTTTGCGAAGATCGACATCATCTCCCATCTTGATCTGCTTGGTATGAATCTTCAGGATGGCAAGTCTCCCTTCCAGATCCGGCTTGTCGATGAGGACCTGTCGGTCAAAACGACCGGGGCGAAGGAGTGCTGGGTCCAGAATTTCTGGTCGATTCGTTGCTGCAATGATGATAACACCGGTGCGTGAATCAAATCCGTCCATTTCCACGAGCAACTGGTTAAGAGTCTGTTCCCGCTCATCGTTTCCTCCCATACCTGCTGAGACGCGTGAGCGGCCAATGGCGTCAATCTCATCGATGAAGATGATACAGGGGCTGTTTTCCCGTGCTTGCCTAAAGAGGTCACGTACACGCGCTGCTCCCACTCCAACGAACATTTCCACGAAATCCGCACCACTCATTTTGAAAAATGGAACACCAGCCTCTCCTGCAACTGCTTTTGCGAGCAGCGTCTTGCCCGTTCCTGGAGGTCCAACCAAAAGGACTCCCTTTGGAATCTTTCCTCCTATCTGGGTATACTTTTCTGGTTGCTTGAGGAAATCTACAACCTCTTCCAGTTCGTATTTGCTTTCATCAGCTCCTGCAACATCAGCAAAGCGGACACCGGTGTCTCCTTCTGCAACAATTTTGGCCTTGTTCTGATTGAAGGAGAGGACTCCTTGTCCTCCCTGACCACCCATTTTGGAGAACAAAAAGCGCCAAAAGAGGATGATAAAGACAAAGGGTAATACAAAGGAGAGAAGTGATGAGAGCAAGCTTGGTCTCTCTGGTGCTGTTGCATAATACTCTACTCCCTTCTCATCCAAGAGAGGGATAAACGAAGGGTCATCCACCTTGTAGGTGCTGAAGGATTGCAGATAGGTACTGGCCTCCAGTCCGTTTTGTGGGTTTGTAGTGTACGCTTGCAGTTCGTTAGCCGCTTGGTCCCTGGTGAAGGGGTAGCCGATGTACTGGTCTTCCTTAATGGCAACACGGCGGATGGTTCCATCCTCTACCAAGGACTTGAACTGGTTGTAATCCACAGGGTGAACGGTACTCTGCCTGCTGACCATGTAGGTGTTCAAAGCCATGAGTACCAAGAGAATGATAAAGAAGTACCAGAAGGAAAAGGTAAACTTCTTCCTATCCCTTGGCTCTTTCTCTCCTAAATGTACGCCAGGCTCTATATTTAACTTTTTCTTGAAATTTTCTTTCCAATCCTTATTGTCTTTACTCATGGTACCTATTTCCTTGGTTGATAATGCCTCCACTGACATCTCTGTTAAATATATCCCTACAATTGTCAATCGGCAACAAGCCCGATATAGTTATCGATATATGGATACGAAACAGGTTGTATTGATTACCGGTGGCGCAAAGCGTCTTGGGTTTGCCATGGCACAGCATCTGCTTGGTGAAGGGTATCGTGTGGTCATCCACTGCAACACAAGTTGCAATGCAGTGGAAAACTTGGGAAGCGATTGCCGCACTGTGCAGGCAGATCTCACCAACAGGGAAGAACTGCAGACGCTGTTTGGACGAGCAGTACAATGCTTCGGCCAGGTTGATCATCTGGTCAACAATGCATCAGTATTTCCTTCCGCTTTAATCGAGCAGACAACCCTTGAACTATGGGATGAGGTAATGACCCTCCACAATACAGCTCCTTTTTTCCTTTCCAAAGCACTCTACCAACACATACTCGAACGTGGAACAACAGGGTCTATCGTCAATATGGTCGACACCAAGACAGATGCCCCTACAGCAAGCCGTCCGGCGTATTACATTTCCAAGGGAGCCTTGCTTGCACAGACAAAAACCTTGGCGGTATCCCTTGCCCCGATTCTCCGAGTGAATGCAATTTCTCCGGGAGCTGTACTCAGCAATGGGGATGAATCGTATTTTACAAAGATGGCTGAGCGACTCCCGCTCAAGCATACCGGTACAGCTTTTGATATTGTACAGGCAGTGGCCTATTTGCTCCGTGCTTCCTTTGTTACAGGAGTGAACCTCGCAGTCGATGGCGGGCAGAGACTTTTGTAGTTTAGGTGAAGATGGCGCTATAATGCTTGCCCTTGCTGTGATTCAAGGCGATAGTTAGCAATACAATACGCACAATAGAAGGAGTGCATATCCATGCATAATCGAAGAATACGAGGGATGGTTCTTGTCTTGGTACTCATTTTGGGAATCACCTCCGCTTTCTCCCAGTCCCTGGAGGATATCGTTTCCAAAGCCCTTGGAGAGAGTTCCCAGATGCAGGACTTGGAGATTACCAAGAACAACGCACTATTAACGCAACGCATTTCAGATGCAGAAGAAGGGGTAGGTATTTCCATAAGCAGTGGTACCGTTAGTACGACATACGACCCTTCCAAAAATAGCTATGAGTTCATGACTTCAGGGGTTGGAGCATCATTCGTGCTTCCCAATGATGGGGATACCACCATTTCCGTTTCCACCGGTAAGATGAGTTATTTGCCGAATGGAAGCGCATTTGCTATTTCCCCCACGGTTTCAGCGAGCCACACCCTTACCTATGGATATACCACCGATAACCGTCAAAGCCTTGCAAACCGGCAGACTGAGCTTTTGGCTACCAGCTCCTATGAGAGCAGCAAGCTGAATTTTACCAATACCATCTATAAACAGATCAGCAGCTTGTTGGAGAATGAGAAGTCAATCAAGCAGACAGAAAAACAAATAGAAGACCTCCGCCTAGACCTTGAGCAGAACCTCTCGCTGAAGCTCATCAGGGAGGGAAGCCTTACCCATGAGACACAGAAGCAGGCAATAGCATCCCAGGAGGCGACGCTCTCGGGTTTACAGGCCTCACGTGAGCTTCTGTTGAGGCAGTATGCCACCTTAACCGGCTCCACCTGGGAAGGTGTGGACTCAATTCCTGAACCGGTACTCGATTTCTCCAGCAATGAGGAAGGGAACAGCAATGTGCTTATGCAGTCTCTTGCCCTATCCATGGCTAAGGAAGACCTGGCGCTGAAGATGGCTGAGTTTGAGAACAAGAGTCTGAAACTAAGTGGGGGTATTGCTTCATCCACCATTGATACGGTTTTTAATAATGATAAGGGGGATATTAATACCGTTACACCGGAACTCTCTGCTACCTTGTCCGGCAAGCAGTTCTCCCTGACAGGCAAGGTTGAAGGGACCTATGATATTTCTAAAAATGACTTTACTCCTACCGTGAGTATCAGTGGTAATTGGAGCAACAATCCTACCTCCACCACCGACTCCCTGACAGTCCAGAAGTTGCAGAACGAGGTTTTGCTTGCTGAGATAGCGTATGCCAATGCCAAGAATGATTACCAGCAGAGTGCAACCTCACTTGAGAACAGAATAGCCTCATGGAACCTCAGCTATATGCTGTTGGGTCAGACAATGGACTACCACAAACAAGTGTTGGAGCAACAACAGGACCTGGCAAAACGTGGTCTTGCAACCCAACGTGAAGTAGATGATGCAGCTTTTACTAGCCAGATGGATGCCTATGATATGGCAACCACCTTGCTTGAGGGGTTGCAACTAGAAAACGAAATTCGCATCTTGCAGATATGAGGGAGAAGCATTCCATGCAAAAACAGTCCGATGAAATGAATACTGAACACCAAGTCAGAAACCAACTCCGAAAGAAACTCCGTGTAAAACGGGTGAAGCGATTGATCACCACCTTTGTCATCTTGGGCTTGATCATATTCAGTCTCTATCTCTATACGTACTACAATGAAAACGGGAGGATGCCCTGGGCCGAGGAACAGGCTCCGGTAAGTGCAATACAGGAAGTAGAAGCAAAAGTGTATGAGAGTACCTTTACCTCCACGATAGACCTCTCTGGGTATGTTGAACCGAATGACATCCAGAATGTAATCCTCAGAGCAACAGGAACGGTAACCGATGTGTTTGTAAAGGAAGGAGACATGGTCAAGAAGGGCGATGTACTCATTGCCATCGATGACACCAGCCAGAAGTATGAAGTTGCAAATCTTGAAGCAGAACTGGAGCGGGCACAACTGACGGGAAGTGAACGTGAGGTTGAACTAACTGAGCTACGGCTGCGATCGGCACAGAATCGACTCGATTATACCAAGGCATATGCCAATTTTGATGGAGTGGTGGCAGAGGTCAATGTCAGCAAAGGTGACTACTTTGATGCAGGTTCCAGTGCAATGACAATCATCGATCGTTCCCTTCTCAAGGCAACAGTGGAAATCGATGAGATTGACATGCAGTACCTGCAGCTTGGGCAGATTGCTACGCTCTACTTTGATTCCTATCCCGCCTCATCGGTAGAGGCCGAGGTGACCTACATCCCAATGCTCGGAAGATACACCAATCAGGGGATCGGGGTAATGGATGTGGAACTCACCATAGCTGATCCTCCGCCTCAGATCGCCCCAGGCTTCACCTTTGAAGGGTCAATTGCGAGTGAGGGTGAAACCACACTGGTGCTTCTTCCCCAGAGTGCTGTGACAAGCACCCGTGGGACCAGCTACGTCACCAAGAAATTGGCCGATGGGACCACCACTACCGTTCCTGTAACAGTGAAGTACCTAGGTGAGGGTATCAGTCAGCTTCTCAGTGGTGACCTCAAGGTAGGGGATACCCTGATCGTCAAGAAGACCAATACCAGCACATCTGCCCTTGTTAGTATGACAGGACCTGGTGGCATAGGTGGAGGACGGCCTCGGTGATAGTCATGGAACAGAATGTAATACATCTTGAGGATGTCAGGCGCTATTATGTCATGGGCGATTTCATGGTGAAGGCCCTTGATGGGGTGTCGCTGTCCATTAAAAAGGGAGAGTTCACCTCAATCATGGGACCTTCAGGAAGTGGGAAGTCAACCATGATGAATCTCATTGGATGTCTCGATACTCCCACCAGTGGTTTGATTGACATTGATGGTGAGAATACCGCTGGCTTGAATGAGACTGAGCTGGCCTACATCAGAAACCGAAAGGTTGGCTTTGTCTTTCAGCAGTTCAACCTGTTGGGAAAGCTTACTGCCCTCGAGAATGTGGTGACCCCGCTTCTGTATGCAGGCATGGGAGTTCGTGAACGGAAGCAGAAGGCAGCTGATGCACTAGAACGGGTTGGCCTTGCTGACCGCATGTACCACCGTCCCAATGAACTCTCCGGCGGGCAGAAACAACGGGTGGCTATTGCACGTGCACTGGTGAACAACCCCACCATCTTGCTTGCTGATGAACCCACAGGAGCATTGGACAGCAAGACCGGAAGCCAGATCATGGAGCTCTTTGAGGAGTTGAATGCCGAGGGCAGGACGGTCGTCTTGGTTACCCATGACAGGGAACTGGGAATGCGATGCCACCGACAGATTCATTTGCGTGATGGGAAACTGGAGGAAGGCTATGCTGTTTGAAAATATAAAACTAGCATTCTCAGCAATGCGTGGCAGCAAAATGCGGACGGCCCTCTCCCTCTTGGGTATTGTTATCGGGGTAGCTTCAGTGGTAGCGATTCTGACCATTGGCCAGAGTGCTTCCACGAGCATCACCGACAGCATCGCAGTCGGTGGATTGGATATGATTACCGTCTATCCTTCCTATGGACAGCGCTCGACAGGTACGTTTGATGAGGAGTTCGGCGATACCCTGCTAAGGGATATTGAGGGATTGGCAACCGTGCTTCCCCAGAACAATAGCAACGCCCAGATCCGTAGTGGTCAGGAGACCATCAATGCATCTGTTTCCGGGGTGCTTTCCAGCTATGGTGAGGTATTGAATCTGGAATTTTCGGAGGGAAGTTTCTTCGCTTCCATGGATAACATCAACTATCGTCAGGTTATCGTGCTTGGCTCTGATATTGCCGAGGAATTATTTCCCGACCAAAGCGCGGTTGGCCAGTATGTAAGTGTATTCCGAAATCAGGCAAAGAGCTATCTGGTGGTGGGTGTCCTGGAAAGCAAGGATGCAACATTCAACCTCTCCTATGACAACACAGTGTTTATTCCCTACAACACCTACGGCCAGCGTTTTACCAAAACCTCTGGTGTGGGTGCCTACGTCCTGAAAGTGCAGGAAGGGTACGATACCATCGAGGTTTCAGACAGGGTGACCGAATACCTCGATGGCATAGTAGGAAGTGATGGCTACAACATCTTCAGCCCAGCAAGCCTGGCAGAAATGGCTAATGAGATTACTGGGACGTTCAGTGCATTCTTGGCAGCAATTGCTGCTATCAGCTTGTTGGTTGGTGGTATTGGGATCATGAACATTATGCTTGTTTCTGTTGCTGAACGTACCAAGGAGATTGGCATACGTAAGGCATTGGGAGCCAGCCCGAATGTCATTCGTGGCCAGTTTATTTGTGAAGCGCTTACGTTGACCATAATCGGAGGATTTTTGGGTATCGTGCTTGGGGCCCTCATTAGCTACGGCGTAACCAATGTAATGGATTGGTCGTTGCATTTATCGTACACCTCGGTCATACTGGCGTTGGGCTTTTCCATGTTTGTCGGAGTCTTCTTTGGGTGGTATCCTGCGATGAAAGCCTCCCGCCTTGACCCGATTGATGCCCTTAATTACGAATAGGATTCTCGGGGGAGTATACGCTTGACTGTTAAAAAGACCAGCTGGATGATTGTTGATGGAAAGGAACCGTTCATCGTCATCACCTCGCTTGCATTTGCCTTCATCGTCTTGATTGCCTTGGTGATATTTCTCACCTCGGCCATGCTTGACCGTGAAGAACTGAAAATGCAGAGTGAGGCTGAGCGAGCGTTCAATTCCGTTTTTCTTGCCTTGCAGGATAGCACCAATAAGGCATTACAGGCCATGCAGGACGAGAATGTCTCCGGCATTGGTGTGTACAACTCCCTGGGCAGAAAGGTGCTGAGTCTCGGCAACGTACCGATGACCATACCATTGGACCGCTTTGGTTCTCGGGAGTCACTGCCCAAGGATAGGTCAAATACAGGGACCGCAACCTTCAACAAAGAGACCGGAATGATTGAGTATATTCGATTCAGCCGGCTCACCATCATGTTGGACACAGGAGAACTCACCCTCACAGAAAATGGATTGCTTCCGTCCCCTCTGGATTTTCCTGATGTTTTGTATCTCCATTTTGATGGACAGAACTATCACCACCGCGTGACGGTCATCAAGATCATTGGAATTATTTCCACCCTTACCTTGGTGGGACTCTTCTTGTTGGTGCTCTCCATTTATCGGAACAACCGTAGATATCGAGAAACCATTGCAAAACAAGAGAGCCTGGTTAACCTTGGGCAGGCGGCACGAACATTGACCCATGAAATTAAGAACCCGCTCAGTGCCATCACCATCCAGCTTGCTCTTCTTAAGAAAACACTTCCAGGGAACCACGCTGAAGAGTTGAAACTCATAGAGCAGGAAATCAAAAGACTTACCCAGTTGACGAACAAGGTCAGCGACTTCCTCCGCAACCCATTGGGGAAGCCGGTCGTGGTTGATTTGAATGAGTTGTTCACCTCATTGGTGATGCGGTTTGACAAGCCCATCCGTTTCTCGAGTAGTTCACCGCAGCAAATCGTCATCGATGCAGACAGGGCACGTTCCGTTTTCGAAAATCTCCTGAAGAATGCGGTGGAGAGCAGCAGCACCCGAGACCCACAAGTAGAGGTACGTATTACCACAGATAAGCGGAATTTTGTACATATTTATGTCATGGACCGTGGCGATGGTATCAGTGTGGAGGATTCAAAGAAGATTTTTGATCCCTTCTTTACCACTAAGATCCATGGCTCAGGGATTGGCCTTTCCATCAGCCAGCAATTTGTGAAGGCAAGGGGGGGGAATATCCGGCTCTACCCGCGGGATGGGGGAGGTACAGTTGCCGAAGTGGTACTGCCTAAGTCCATCCATACGGTAAAATTGATGGGAGTAACGAAAAAATGAAGATTCTCATTGTTGATGATGAACCGAATATCCGAGATTTGATGCAGCAATATCTCAAGCTTGATGGCATTGAAAGTGATTGTGCAGAGAATGGTCTTTCTGCACAACGTATGCTTCGCGAGGAGGCTTATGATGCTGCTCTGGTTGACTTGAAGATGCCAGGTATGGATGGACTTTCATTGATCAGCTGGATTAGGGGGGAAGGGTTCCGCATGCCGATCATCATGGTCAGTGCCCATGGAGAGATCACAGATGCAGTCTCTGCCCTAAAAAGCGGTGCCCAGGACTATATTGTAAAACCATTCGATCCTGAGGAATTGACTATTCGATTGAAGAAGCTCGTAGAAGCACAACACCTGAGGAACTTGGTAGAGAGCGAGACAAGAAACAATCGCGAGGATGACAAACAGATTTTTGTTGGGGAAAGTTCCTCGATTAAGAAGATCAAGGAGATTATCACCAAGATCAGCGACACCAACTCAACGGTACTCATAACAGGCGAGAGTGGGACGGGAAAGGAAGTGGTGGCTCGCGAGATCCATGCTTCCAGTCCTGTCAAAGAAGGCCCCTTTGTAGCCATCAATATTGGAGGGGTTCCAGAGAACCTGCTTGAGAGTGAACTCTTTGGTTATGAGAAGGGTGCCTTCACCGGTGCTGCAAATCGGAAGACCGGTATGTTTGAGCTCGCGAGCGGGGGTACCCTGTTCCTTGATGAAATCGGGGATATGCCACTCTCTCTGCAGGTGAAGATACTCAGGGTTTTGCAGGACCGCAGGATTACCCGCCTTGGTGGTACTGAAGCGATCCCCATCAATGCAAGAATCATTGCGGCTACCAACAAGGATCTGGAACAGCAGGTCAGGGAAGGTGCTTTCCGGGAGGACCTGTTCTATCGGCTTAATGTGGTACGAATCGTCATACCCCCGCTCAGGGAGCGGCGGGAAGATATTCCTTTGCTTGCGGCAGGAATCTTACGACGGTTCAACCGGCAAATGGGGCAGAAGGTTACAGGGTTTTCAGCAGATGCACTGCAACTGCTTTGCGAGCATGACTTCTTTGGAAATGTCAGGGAGCTGGAGAATATCCTTGAACGAGCTGTCATTTTTACCAGTGGAGAAGAGATCCAGTGCGATGACCTTGATTTGAGGGGATCGGTCTCCCTTCATACCCAGATAAAAAATGAAACACCTGCAACCCCAGCAGAGGTAAAGAGCCTCAAGGATGTAGAAGTTGATGCAATCATCAGGGCTCTCCATCGTTGGGAGGGCAACCGTACCCGAGCAGCGCAAGAGCTTGGGATCAGCCGCAGAACCCTGATCAACAAGATTGCTGAATATGATCTGAATTTATAAGAAGGAGCGACGTCGGTGAGTGCATTACCAACTTGGGACCTTGATCCCATCTATCCTGGCTGTACGAGCAAGGAATTTCAACATGACCTGAGGTGGGTGGTTGCCTCTTCTCAAGAACTTGAGGCAAATCTTGAAGACACCAAAAAAGATTTGAAAGACATGCTCTCTCAGTATGAGTTGATTCTTGACCATCTGGAAAACCTCGATGCATACAGTGCAGCATGCCTGACTACAGATACGGCAAATGAGGAGTATTTGAGGGCAGTTTCGCAAACTGAGGAGGCTTCCTTGGTGGTTCAGCATATGCAGGTTGCCTTTCTCAACGTTCTGGCCACAAGAACCGAGGAAATTGCCCGTCGCAGTGCCGAAGGTGGGGACTTGGCACCCTACCGGTTCCCACTGAGTGAATTATTGGAAGAGCAGCGTCATCTGATGAGTGAGGAACTAGAGGACCTTGCAAATGATCTAGGGAGAAGCGGGACCGACGCCTTTTCCCGTTTGCAGGAAGCCTTGAGCAGCAGTGTTTCCACTGCTTGGGATGATCAAACCGAAAAGACCGTCATCCAACTGAGGAATGAAGCCTTCAATGCTGATAGAACTATCCGTAGAAAAGCTTTCGAGAAAGAGCTGGAGATATGGAAGGCCTATGAGGTTGCTTTTGCTTCGAGTTTAAACGGGGTGAAAGGAACTACCATCACGCTGGATGCGAGACGAGGGTATGATTCCCCGCTTGACCGATCCTTGATGCAGTCAAGGATAAATCGTCCCATCCTCGATGCACTTATTACCACCCTTGAGAAGAACCTTCCCCTGTTTAGAGGATACCTGCAGAACAAGGCAAAGATGCTTGGGTTGGATAGTTGTGCGTTTTATGATTTGTTTGCCCCGGTTGGCAAGGAAGCACTGCACTTCAGCTATGAGGAAGCTCATACCTTCATTGTGCAGCAGTTCAGTGCCTTCGACCCTGAGATGGGAAAGTTTGCAGATCATGCGTTCAATGCCCGTTGGATTGACCCTGAGAGTCGAAAAGGTAAGGTAGGGGGAGCGTATGATACTGCTTTCCCTTTAGCGAAGCAGAGTAGAATTCTCTCCAACTTTGACTTCACCTATAATGGGGTTTCCACCCTTGCCCATGAACTGGGCCATGCATGGCATGACCATGTGGTATTGCAGAAAAGCAATCTCTTGCGTTCGTATCCGATGACCTTGGCAGAGACTGCCTCCATATTCAGTGAGTTTCTTGTGTTTCAAGGGGCATTGGAGAAGAGCAGCAGTGAAGGGAGACTTGCCCTTATTGAACACTTCCTGCAGGATGCCACGCAGGTTTGTGTGGATATTCTGAGTCGGTATTACTTTGAGAACGCTGTATTCAGTGAACGAAAACGGGGGGACCTGAGTGCAAGTGCATTCTCAGCCTTGATGGAAGATGCCCAGAAGAAGACCTACGGAGATGGGCTGTCAATCTATCATCCGTACATGTGGGCTGTGAAAGGACATTACTACTCATCTGATTTCTCTTTCTACAACTATCCGTATGCGTTTGGGCAGTTGTTTGCCTTGGGTCTCTGGGCTCAGAGCAAGCAGGCAGGTACAGATTTTCCCGCCTCCTACAAGAAGCTCCTTGGAGCAACCGGCAGTCTTCCCGCTGCAGAGGTGGCCGGGTTGGCCGGGATTGATCTAACTGATGTGTCTTTCTGGCAGGAAGCGATGGGAGTCATCGCCTCCTATGCTGAGGAATTTGCCCATGGCGTATCAGATTGAGAAACTCATCCAGGGTGGGGCGGGCCTAACAACAAGCAAAGAAGGGAAGCGTATCCTTGTCATGGATGTGCTGCCCGGTGAGTTGGTCGAGTTGGGCCACTTCCAAGAGAAGTCAGGATACATTCGTGCGACCGTGCAGAATATCCTGCAAGCAAGTGAAGACCGTATTACGCCTCCCTGTCCCTACTGGGGGAGGTGTGGTGGTTGTGATTTCCAGTATGCCAAGGATGAGGTGCAAGGAGTCCTGAAAGAAGGGATTGTCCTGGACAATATCAAGCGACTGGGAGGGATAGACCCTGCCTCTTTTCTCACCGAGAAGCTTGAGACAGGACCAGCTTGGGGATATAGGAACAGGGTACGCTTTCATGTAGACATTGCTGAGCGGAAGGTAGGATTCCTTGCAAGGAAAAGCAAGTCCTTGGTGCCCATTGAGCATTGTCCGATACTCTGCGAGAAGCTCAATGCACTCCTTGAAAACCCTGGCCGGCTGTTTGAAGCAGCCAGAACCCAGATGTTTTCCAACAGAGGAGGGAGCAGCGGATTCATTGAGATCCCTGCTTTCAGTGGCGATGATGAGGTCTCCTTACTAGATGAAGTGGTCAAGACCACCGTGGGGGATCATATTTTCTTCGTTACCGCATCGGTGTTCTTCCAGTCCAATGAATACTTGCTTCCTGCTCTAACGAGCTATGTAGCCTCCCACGCTGTGGGGAGCACAGTTATGGATCTCTATAGTGGGGTGGGTACATTCAGTGCATTCCTACAACAGCCGGGGAGACAGGTGATTGCAGTTGAGCGACAGAAGCAGTGCATTTCTCTCGCCAAACGGCATACACCTTATTGTGAGTTTTATAGTGAGCCGGTTGAGCAGTGGGCAAAGAGGCAGAAAGGGGCTGCTGTGGATACAGTCGTGGTCGATCCTCCGAGGGTAGGCCTTGATGCTTCTCTTCCTTCCTTGATAGCTTCCTGGAAGAGTCACCGTATCATCTATGTTTCATGCAACAGTGTAACATTGGGACGAGACTTGCAACGATTCGCCTCTGAAGGCTACACTCTAAGCCAGGTGAAGGTGTTCGACCTATATCCCCAAACGTTTCATAGTGAAGTCGTTGCCATTCTTGACCGGTAGGGAGAAAAAGACCATGAAAGACGGGTTTGTCAAATGTGCAGTTGCCTCGGCCTCCGTTCGCGTTGCCGACACCATGTATAACACAGCATCAATTATTTCGCTTATGCGGTCTGCTGTACAACAAGGGGTTAGACTTCTTGTGTTGCCGGAGCTGGTAACCACTGCCTATACCTGCGCTGATCTTTTTCTCCAGAAATCTCTGCAGAAAGGGGCTGTTGATGCAATAGCCAATGTTGTTGATGAGAGCAGGAACAGTGATCTTCTTGTTGTCTTTGGCTCCTTGATTCCCTTGCATGGACGCTTGTACAACTGTGCTGTGGTGGTCCAGAGCGGACGTATTCTTGGTTTGGTTCCCAAGCAACATTTGCCAAACTATCTTGAATATTATGAAAAACGTTGGTTCAAAGTACCCACCGATGGGAATATTGCAGTGGAATTCCTTGGCCAAAGTACCTATTTTGGTACACGCTTGCTCTTTACCTGTACCAATCTTCCCGAGTTGGTCGTAGCCTGTGAGATTTGTGAGGACCTTTGGGTACCCCGCTCTCCTAGTACAGATCATGCCGTTGCTGGTGCTACGGTCATCACAAACTGTTCAGCCAGTGATGAATTTGTCGGCAAGGAAGAGTATCGTCGTTCCCTCGTGAAAACCCAGAGTGGTAGGCTGATCTGTGCATACCTTTATAGCGATGCAGGGGAAGGTGAATCCACTACTGATCTCGTGTTTTCTCCCCACAACCTGATCTTTGAGGATGGTCATAGTCTTGGGGAACAACGTGAGCAGAGTGATACGCTCCTCATTACTGAGATTGATGTACAGAAACTTGCCTTGGAGCGTATTCGCAGACAGAGCTTTGGGTATGATGACAATATGTATCAACGTATTCCCTTTACCCTGGAGGAGAGGGAGTGTACCTTGACCCGGAAGATTGATAGGAATCCGTTTGTTCCTTCCGATGCACAGACTATGACTGCACGATGTGAGAAGATTCTTACCTTGCAATCCCTCGGCTTGAAGAAACGTCTTGAACATACAAAGGTAAAACAGGTGATAGTGGGGTTGTCAGGTGGTTTGGACTCCACCTTGGCTCTATTGGTTTGTGTGAGGGCTTTCGATGCTCTCAAGCTCCCAAGGAGCGGTATCCTTGCGGTAACCATGCCAGGCTTCGGCACCACAAAACGGACCAAGGGGAATGCAACCAAACTTGCAAAAGCCCTTGATGTAGCGTTTACAACCATATCCATCTCCAAAGCGGTGGGGCAACACTTCAAGGACATCGGTCATGACCCAGCAGTTGCTGATGTCACCTATGAGAACAGCCAGGCTCGGGAACGTACCCAGGTCCTGATGGATCTTGCCAACAAGAGAGGGGCCTTGGTTATCGGTACAGGAGACCTGTCAGAACTTGCCCTTGGATGGGCAACCTACAACGGCGATCATATGTCAATGTATGGGGTGAATGCCTCGGTCCCCAAGACCTTGGTCAAGCATCTGGTTTCCTACATTGCCCGAATCAGCGACCCTTCATTGAAAAAGGTGTTGCTGGATATTGTGGATACACCGGTAAGTCCCGAGTTGCTTCCGGCAAAACATGATGGGACGATCAGCCAAGTGACGGAAGATTTGGTTGGGCCCTATGAACTGCATGATTTCTTCCTCTACCAAGTGGTACGTTTCGGATACAGCCCCTCAAAGGTATATCGGCTTGCTCAATATGCCTTCTCCGGTATCTATGAACCTGCATTCATCCTTGGTTGGTTAAAAACCTTCTATCGTCGGTTCTTCAGCCAGCAGTTCAAGCGATCTTGTCTTCCTGATGGGCCGAGAATTGGATCGGTGTCCCTCTCACCTCGTGGGGATTGGCGGATGAGTAGTGACTCCTCTGTGGCCCTTTGGCAACAGGAGTTGGAAACGCTAGCAGATTAGTATAAGAATCATTAAAAAAATGGTTCACTTTTGTAGCCTCTTTGCTTAGTAGCTGTTATACAGGTGAGGAGTTGCTCATCGTTATGCACAAAAGTACGGCTATTCTTATACTCATCATAATACTCATGGTTCCTTCCACTGTCGGAGCAAGGAGCTTACTCAATGTAAGCCTCGGTTTTGGTGCAACCTATTCACCTAAAGAATTAGATGACATTTCCCTTGGGTTTCAGGATCCAGATAACTGGTTGTTCTCTGGTGAGTTGAGTGCTCGTTTTGCATTCCTGCAGGGCCAAGCAATGGTTTACCCCATTACGTGCAGTAATGATACACAACAGGGAGTCCTGCTGGTTGGTATGGGGTCGATGAGCCTTCCTGTTTTGGGATCCTTGCTTGCCCTGGAATTTGGTGCCGGTCCCAGTGTAACCTATATGCCTACTTCCTCAAGCAACTCTCGCTCCCAGTATGAGCTTGCAAATGGAGTTTGTGCTGATACAGAAGAAAAAACATTCACTGAGGCCATGTTTGCAAGTCCAGTGTATCTCCAGATAGGTTTAGGCTCTGAAGTTGGTCCTGTGGGTCTAAGAATTCGATGGCTGATGGAAAGTAGCGCCACATTGGGTTCAGTGTTCACCTCAAGTGAGTGGTGGGGCATGTTTGCTATTGATAAAGCCTCCCTTTCCCTTGCGTTGTCACTGAAAATGTTCTAAATTATGAACGCAATTAGTAATGTGTCATAGGAAATGACAAAAGGGGTTATGATATGAAAGCAAAAAGCATGGTATTACTGCTCATTGTATGTGTGATGCTGCCTACAGCGTTGAGCGCTGCTGTTGTTGATTTGAGTTTGGGTGCTACTGCGCAGTACAACCAGACACTGGGAGATATCAAGCAAGAAATTGATGCTGATTCTTGGGATGGAATGGGTGATTTCAAGAACTACACCCTGGGTGCTGACCTCCGCGTCAAGCTTCTCATTGCTGAAGTGGATGTGGTCGGGACATTCGGCTCGTACACTGATGCTTCCTCGATTGAGTACACCGAAATTTCCACTCTCACTACAGCCGGTATCTCAATGGATCTCTTGGGAATTGCTCGCCTCGGGTTTGGCATGGGGCCACGCTGGATTGTGAGAATGAACAACGATACAGGGGATTTTACCATTTTTGATGAAACCGGGGCACCTCAGACGATTGATTCCCTGGGAGACACCTTCCTCGATTCTCCTGTCGCCTACCGTGCAACTGTTGACTTCAATTTGGGCAATATTATGCTTGGTTTGAACTATACCTTGGATACAGAGTATACGTTTAATAATGCAGCTGAGGTGGATGACCTCTTCAGTGCCAACATTGATGAGGGCAAGGTTGGCGTTTCTCTCTTGTTCTCAATTTTCTAAAATTACCTGAATATACCCACAGGCCCGGAGAAATCCGGGCCTGTGTTGCTTTTCGCCTTTGTCCAAGTATGGTAGAGTAGTGTCAGGAGAACCACCATGGCAAAAAGAGGGTTTTTTCACTCATTTCTTTCTGCTGTAATTGTTGCAGTGTTGATTTTTTTTGTGATGTATTTCTTCATTCCCAGCATGGGAATGAAATTCCTCGGTGTCAGCTTTGCCCTCCGTGAGGGATCGTTGAATGCCCAGGTTCTGGATGTAATCAGTGAACAATCGCAGGGTAATCCAGATTTTTCCAGCGAGTCGTTTGTCCGGCTTCAACAACTCCTCTCCAGCCCTGAGGTCCAGGAACGATTGAAGGAAGCTGCAAAGGAAGGGCAGCAGGCATTGGAATCTGCAGTCCAGCAATTGACGGAACGAGCCGAATGAAGCCATTTGAAGTATTGTTTCTCGGAACAGGTACAAGCCATGGTATACCTGTTATTGGTTGCAAATGCCCGGTCTGCACTTCCGCGGACCCTCGGGATAATCGTTTTCGCTCCAGCATCCTTATCAGGAGCGGTGAGCACGCACTCCTGGTAGATACCACTCCAGAGTTTCGCTTGCAAGCTCTGAGAGCCGATATTTCACACCTTGATGCAGTGCTCTATACCCATGATCATGCAGACCATTTCAATGGGATTGATGACCTTAGGGTCTTCTGCAGGGATCAAGTGTTGCCTGTGTACTGTCAGGAAGAGACAAAACATGCAATTATTGATCGCTTTCCCTACGTGCTCACCGGAAGTACTGTAGCCGGTGGTGTCCCTCACCTTCAACTCAACACATTGAAGGCATATGAAGAGATTGAAATTGGTCCCTTTACGGTGACACCCATTCCCATTCTGCATGGCAAGAAGGAGATATTTGCATTCAGAATTGGTGACTTTGCCTATGCAACAGACTGCAGTGAAGTACCACCCGAGAGTATTCCCTACTTTACTGGACTCGATACCCTTGTTGTGGGAGCGCTCCGGTACTGGCCGCATCCAACCCACTACAGTGTATTTGAAGCAAAGGCCTTTGTGGCATTGGTTGGAGCCAAGCGTGCCTACCTTACTCATCTCAGCCATAATGTGAGCCACCAAAAGCTGGAAGATGAACTTCCAGATCATATCCATGTGGCCTATGATATGCTTTCGTTATCCATAGGGGGATAATACCATGGACGAACTATTTTCCAGTCAGGATTTTGATCAAGAGAAGTTGCAGAAGGAGGCAAAGGATAGACCACTCTCTGTGCCCCCCAAGCAAGAAGAGAAAAAGAAGGATCCTACGGTTCTCAGCGACCGGAAGAAACTCTATATCATAGATGGCTACGGCCTGATCTATCGCTCCTACTACGGGTTTTTCAAGAATCCGATGCAGGACACCCAGGGTAACAACATCTCTGCAGTATATGGATTCTTTTCCACTGTATTGAAGTTGATCCGCGAATACACACCAGACTATCTGGTGGTTGCGATGGACGGAAAGGAGAAGACCTTCCGCCATATCATGTATGAACCCTATAAAGCAACCAGGGATGCTGCTCCTGAGGATCTGCATAGTCAGGTACCTGTTATCAACAATATTCTCAAAGCCCTGAAGATTCCCACCATCACCATGGAGGGATATGAGGCTGACGACATTATTGCTACCTTGAGCGAGGAAGCCACCCGCCATGCAATCGATACCATCATGTTTACCAGTGATAAAGACTTGCTTCAGCTGGTGGACGAACACACCTTCGCCTTGAGACCTTCGAAGAAGAATGAGAATTTCTATCGCTTGATGGGAGAGAATGAGGTTGAAGAGATGCTCGGGATCAAGCCTTCCCAGATTGTTGATTATCTATCACTGTTGGGAGACTCATCTGACAATATCCCCGGTGTGAAGGGTATTGGAGAAAAAGGGGCTGCAAAACTTTTACAGCAGTTTGGAAGCCTTGACGGCATTTATGAACATGTGAAGTTGGTTGCTCCAGGCTTGCAGAAAAAGTTATTGGAAGGAAAAGAAAATGCCCTGCTGAGCAAGAGCCTGGTTGAACTGAGACGTGACTTGTTCAACGTAGAGACATTCGACACTGAGCAGTACTTGGTGAAGGATGTAGATTATGAGGCTGCTATTCCCCTGTTTCAGAAAATTGGGATGCGAACCATCCTGAAGGAACTTGGAAGGGCATCCGGTGGTGACGCTTCCTCATATATACCTGAGAAGCCTGGAATGAAAGCCTCCAAGCAAGGCTCGTATAAAGCAGTGACGACCATCAGAGAACTTGCAGCGTTACTTGAAGCATATGCAAAGGCAGGAAAGCCTGTTGCCTTTGATCTCGAGACAACCAGTATTGATGAGATGGTTGCCAAGGTTATTGGGTTTTCCTTCACCAACGAGGCAGAGAAGGCGTACTATGTTCCCTTGGTTCATGATGGTAAGGAACTATTGCCTGCCGATGAGGTAAAGGAACTGCTTTCTGAGTATCTTGGCTCCGGAAAGCTTGCACTCATCGGACAGAACTTCAAGTATGACTACAAAGTATTGGTTCGATGGGGGGTGGTCCCCAAACTGGTTATCTTTGATACCATGGTCGCTGCATGGTTGCTGGACAGTACCTCGGTATTCAATATGGACTACCTTGCAGAAAAGTATCTGGAGTATAAGACCGTCCATTATAGTGACATTGTCCCCAAGGGGAAATTGCTGAGCGATATTCCCTTGGACCAAGTGGTATTCTATGGTGCTGAGGATGCAGATGTAACCTTCCGTCTGTATGAGGTGTTTCTTGAACTCCTGAAGGCAAGAGGGTTACTCGATTTACTCAACAATATTGAGATGCCTTTGCTCTTGGTCATTGCAAAAATGGAACTTGCAGGTATCCATCTGGAGAGAAGCCGCATTGAGCCGCTCTCCCAAGAGTTCGAGAAGCGGATTGATGCCATTAAGGAGGAGATTTTCTCCATCTGTGGGCATAGCTTCAATCTTAATTCCCCACAGCAACTGCAGGAAGTGCTTTTTGTAGAGCGTGAGATTCCTACTGGCGCAAAGACACGCTCAGGATTCTCTACAGCAACAGAGGTGTTGGAACCGTTGCAGGAGACCTACCCTGAGGTGGCTTTGATTCTGCAATATCGAATGCTCAACAAGCTCAAAACAACCTATATCGATAAACTTCCCCTACAGATCAATGCCGAGACAGGAAGAATTCACCCTTCCTTCAGCCAGACTGGGACTGAGACAGGACGTCTCTCCTGCAAGGACCCCAATCTGCAGAATATTCCGGTAAGGACCGAGGAGGGAAGAAGGATCCGTTCTGCCTTCATTCCAAAGGAAGGCCATCGGTTCCTCTCGGCTGACTACTCACAGATAGAACTTGTGGTACTTGCCCATATGGCAGATGACCCTGGGCTCAAAAAAGCGTTCCAGGATGGTGTGGATGTGCACCGGTCTACAGCAAGCCTAATCTTCGATATCCCGCTCGGGGAGGTTTCCTCTGACCAGCGTCGTATCGCCAAGACGATCAACTTCGGGGTCATGTACGGTATGGGGACCCATAGTCTTGCAAAGGATCTCAATATCTCACACAGTGAAGCAAAACAATTCATCGATCAATACTTTCAACGCTACAGTGGAGTGCAAGCCTTTGTTGAGGCTACGAGGAGCCGTGCAGAGAAGGATGGCTATGTAACGACCCTCCTTGGGCATGTAAGAACCATCACCGAGATCAACAGCAGAAGCGCTGTGGAACGTGCAAAAGCTCAGCGTATCGCCGTGAACACCGTAATCCAAGGGACAGCGGCAGATATCATGAAGCTGGCAATGCTTCGTGTATCGGCCTCTCTCAAGGAAAAAGGCCTTAAGGCAACATTGCTGTTGCAGATTCACGACGAACTGGTGTTCGAGGTACCTGAAGATGAGGTGGAAGCAACAAAGCGTGTAGTGCGCGAAGCACTGGAAGGAGCTGTGAAGCTCAGTATTCCCCTGAGAACCAGTATCGAGGTGGGGGACAACTGGGGGGATATCCACTGATGTTGGTTATCGGATTGACGGGTAGGGCCTGTGCAGGCAAGAACCAGTATGCACAGGTATTTGCTTCCCATGGATGCGAAGTGATTGATGTGGACTCATTGGGACATGCTGCTCTTGCAGAGAGCAAGGATGAACTCAGGCAAGCTTTTGGAAAAAATATCGTAATCGATGGAAAGGTCGACAGAAAAGCGTTGGGAAAACTGGTCTTCAGCGACCCCGAGAAACTGAGAGAGCTGGAGTCGATCACCCACCCGAAGATGGTTGGCGTGTGCAAACGTCTGATTAGGGAGGCAAAAGCGCAGCAGAAGCCTGCGCTCATTCTTAATGCAGCACTACTCAAGCGGATGGGTTTGGAGCCTCTCTGTGATCATGTGTTGTTTATCAAGGCACCACTGCTTTTGCGTTTTTTTCGCTGCAGGGGGAGAGAAGGGCTTTCCCTTAAGCGTTTTTTGGAAAGAGAGCGAGCACAGATGGATATCGTTCCAGAAGCCGATGTACAAGGCTTGGATGTGGTGGTATTACGTAATCACCGCTCAAAGGAGGTAATTCATCGACAAATCATAACCTATTGTGATACCATAGGATTACGAATTTCATCCCAGCGATGAAATCTTTTCCATACGAGGGTTTGAAATGAGAAAGTCTGTTTTGATTAATTTGCTGGTCATTACCATAGTTGTTACCACATTTGTCTTTGTCGGAATGTGGTATCTTCGCCCAGGCGTGCCCAATGAGATTCTCCAGCAAGCAAAAGAGCGGCAGTTGCAACCCTTGATGGAGGTTACTCCTCCAGTGAAAAAGCCCACTGTCCAGGAGGTTTCGCAGACAGAAACCTTGGCACGGGAACTGCTGCCCCGGCTACAAGAACAGCTCGAGCCGGTATTGAAAGAATCCATCTCTGCTCAAATCCTAAAAGATACCACATTGCTCAATTCCCTTGCAGGACAGTTGGAAGAACTTGTACTTCCCGCTCTCAGTGAAACATTGAGCGCTGATCAAGAAGCCTATCAAGAAGTACTTCGTAGTGAGCTTGAAGGATATGTCGAAAAGAACTTGGCAGAATTGAGAGCGGAAGCAAGCGTTTTGGAATCAGATATCAAGAACTCTGTAGCAACACAGCTGGAGAATATGAGAGCGGAGTTGACCAGGGAAGTGGACTCCTACGTTCCTCAGCTTGTTGACCGGATGATTCCCCAGGTCGTCTCTCAGGTTGTGAGCCAACTTGAGGCAAACAAGGAGACCTATATAGCAGAATTGCAGGCTAATCTGCCCAGCCCAGGGGTGAGTGAGGAAGAAGCAATAGCGCTCTATGATAACTATCGAAGTGATATTGTCATGGATTTGGTCCCCTCTCTCCTCGATTCCATGGAGGAGCCGGTGAGAAAGGCTGTGCAGGATTATCTTGTTGAGATGAAATTCATCCCCCCTGTTCCCAGGATTCCCACCACCAAGATCTCAATTCAGGTGGATGAGCCGGTTGTGGTGGAAGAGGTTGCTCCAGTAGTAGCGCCTGCCCCACAAGCCCTGGTTGTAAAGGCAGTAGAACAAGCTCCCGCGTCTATGGTAGTGGAAGAGGTTGCTCCGGTACTAGCTCCTGCCCCACAAGCTCCGGTTGTAAAAGCAGTAGAACAAGTTTCCGCGCCTTTGCGGAAAGAAGGAGCGGAACCAATTCTTGTACCGACATTCGAAGAGAAGGAAACAGTGGTATTCATGGAACCTGAGGTCTATGAATCACAGCGTCAAGATATCCGCACCAAGGCTATTCAAGATGTTCTTGATCGGATTGCTCCTCGCTGATTGGATCAGGATAGGTCCTAATCACTCCCTCAGCACTCTGGAACATCCATGCTCCTTGTTCATCTTTTCCCAGCAGATAGCTTCTCCCTAATGGAACCTTCCCGCCACCCGCGGGAAGGTCTATTGCATATACCGGCATGGCTAGCCCAGAGAGTCGTTGTCTCAGCTGCTCCTCCAAGAGCAGTCCCTTCTGGATCGGAACGCGGAAGTGGGCTGTTCCTTCGACGAGGTCTCCTTGGAAGAGATAATATGGCTTAATCCTGTGCGATACCAATCGGTTGCAAAGCTCAACGAGCACATCGGCATCATCGTTCACTCCTCGAAGCAATACCGTCTGATTCATTGCAGGTATGCCTGCCTCCACGAAGCGGTCTACCGCCACTATTGCCTGTTGGGTGAGTTCCCTTGGATGGTTAAACTGACACATGAGGTAGAATGGGGCGCTCGAGAATTGTTTCAGCATGGTGATCAGGGAATCGGTAATCCGCATGGGGTAAGAAGCAGGTATCCTTGAACAGATGCGGATTACAAGGTCGGGACGCTTGCTTCTGAACGCTTGTATCATGGACTCCAAACGTGTATCAGAGAGGGTGAGTACATCACCCCCGGTAAAGAGAATTTCTAGTATTTCCTTGTGGTTTGCAACATAGGTTGCTGCCTCATTTACCTGTTCCTCACTTGCAGGTCCTTGGAAAGTTCCTGTAAAACGACGGCGGAAACAGTGCCTGCAATACATAGGACAGATATCAGTAGTAAGGAAGGCAACCCGGTTCTTATAGCGGTGGATAAGACGTTCGGTCACGCTGTATCTGACTTCCTCCAAGGGGTCAATGGTACCTTTTGATTCAGGAATCTGTTCATATCTCGTGGGAACTACCTGGCGTCTGAGTGGATCATCAGGATCCTCTGGGTTGATCAGGGAGAGAAAATAGGTTGGAATTTTCAGAGGGAGGGAGCAATTCCGGTTTTCATGGAAAGCGATCTCATCCTCTTTGAGGGAGAGGTAGCGCTGTAGTGCCTCTTTTGTGGTAACTACTGCCATATCATCATGTGTCTGCATGAACATGGTGTACCGTAAACACGTCATTTCGTCCAGAGCCGAGGAAAGCCTAACTCCCTTTGGAAAATATATGATACACTTACTGCAATTGGAGCGTAACAAGGAGTTTTTCTATGGCCAAAACACAAAAAAAAGGGTTGAAAGGATATTACATTACCACCTTCTTGATCGGTCTTGGATTTTTTACCATGGGGTTGATGGACCCTCTCTATGATACCTATGTTCCTATTTTCCTGGCCCGTTTTGTTGAGTCCAAGGCTCTAATCGGGTCAATCATGACCTTTGACAATATTTTGGCCATATTCTTAATTCCCATTTTCAGTGCAATCAGTGACAGGACCCACACAAGGATAGGGAGAAGGATGCCGTTCATTGTCATCTGTCTTCCTATCACTGCTGTTGCATTTGGCTTGATCCCCTTCTCTGCCTTGAACAGTCTTTGGTTGCTCATTCTGCTTGTGTTTGTCCTCAATATATTCAAACAAGCGGTTAGGGGACCTGTGGTTGCGCTGATGCCCGATATGATACCAGGAGACCTTCGTAGTGAAGCCAACGGTGTAATCAATACCATGGGCGGAATTGCCGCCATCGTAGGAACAGTAGGTCTTGCACGATTGATGGATGTACCGATCAATCTTCCCGGTCGTGGCCCTACCACCGAAATTCTTGCGTTCCCTATCTCTTCTGTTCTTGTCATCATTGCCGTACTGCTTATCTTCTTCTTTGTGAAGGAGCGACCGGCGACGGCATCTGAACAGAGTGAGAAGAAGGAGCCGATCCTTCACTCACTGAAAGTCATCTTCGCCGAGCAGGACAAGAGTGCTCTTTTCATTCTGCTCTCTTTGCTGTTCTGGTTCATTGGGTATCAGGGAATCTTACCATTTGTCGGCTTGTATTCCAAGGATATCCTGAGAACCAGCAGTGGTACAGCAAGTCTGGCAGCAGGAATGGTGGGCATTGCCTATGCTCTCTTTGCCATTCCTTCAGGGATTGTGGCACACCGGGTAGGAAGGAAGAAGACGATCCGCATTTCTTTGGCAATTCTGGTAGTACTGCTTGCAGGGATCTTTTTTCATGATCCGCTCACCAGTGGAATGAGTGATGCATTTCGTCAATATACCTTTTGGGCTTTGCTCTTTTGCTTTGGTATTTTCTGGGTGTCTGTAGTAACCAATAGCTTCCCGATGCTCTGGCAGATGTCCTCCTACCAGACTGTGGGTATTTACACTGGTCTGTACTATTTCTTCAGCCAGCTAGCATCCATTATTAGCCCTCCGCTTACCGGTGCCTTCATTGATTTGTTCGGATTTAGGGCAATATTCCTCTATGGTTCAGCTTCCATGTTGATTGCATTCTTCCTGATGGGAAGAGTAACACGGGGAGAGCCCTCTGATGATGAGACTGAAACCCTAGAAACCAATGATGCCAAGGTGGGAGAATAAAATCTTTCCTCCAATGAGGATAAGCACAATCCCTCCCAAAATTCCCGCCTTGCTCTGTAGACGATTACCAAAGTGGTTTCCAATAATGACGGCAAGCAGTGAGAGAATAAATGTGACAATGCCGATCAAGGAGATGGAGAGTATAATATTCGTATTCAGAAATGCGAGGGTAATCCCAACTACTAATGCATCAATACTGGTAGCGATAGAAAGGAGCAACAGCTCTTTGAGATTGAGGCGTTCCACTGTTTCCACAGGACAGGTAGGGTCTTCCGTGATGGAATCATAGAGCATTTTTGCCCCTATGACACCGAGCAGGATGAAGGCAATCCAATGGTCGACAGGGGCGATGAATCGTTCAAACTGGTGGCCGAGTGACCAACCGATGAGTGGCATTCCCGCTTGAAAGACACCAAAAGAGAACGCGATGAGGGTTCCTTGGGCCCAATTGATTCTTCGCATCCTCAGCCCTTTGCACAGGGATACGGCAAACGCATCCATAGCAAGGCCTACAGAGAGCATGAGCAGTTCTATGATTCCCAAAAGGGGGTCCTCCAATGTTCCATGCGGGTGAGTATAGGAGGTTTTGCCATGAAACTCAAGATTGAGAAAAAAAGTCTGAAGTGTTGGATATCCAACATACTGTGAAAATTGATTGGTATAGAATGCAGGTACAAAGAGACACAGAGTGAATTAAAAAAGGAGTTATGACTACGATGATAAAGAATTTCAAACCATCAGAAGTAATGAGTTTTGCTGACCAGGTTATCTATCAGGAAGGGCAGGTCGTGAGCAAAACCCTTGCACAGGACAAGTATCATAGCTTAACCCTCTTTGCCTTCGAAAAAGGGGAGGAGATCAGTACCCACGCAAGTAGCGGGGATGCTTTGGTCATTGCCTTGGACGGAGAAGGTCTTGTGACCATCGATGGCCAGGAGTTCAAGCTTGAGGCAGGGGATTCAATTCTGATGCCGAGTGGGGTACCCCATGCAATCTATGCACCAGAGCGTTTCAAGATGTTTCTGGTAGTCAGCTTTTAACATTACAAGGAGAGAACGAATGGACAACAAGATGTTCTGTTTCCAATGTCAGGAAACCGCCCGCAATTTCGGATGTACGCAAGTAGGAGTATGTGGCAAGCAGCCAGAGACTGCAAACCTTCAGGATCTCTTGATCTATGTGACCAAAGGTTTGAGCCAGGTTGCAACCAGACTCCGTGCTGAAAACAAGTTGGTCAGCAAGGATGTCAATCACATCGTCACCTACAATCTGTTCACTACAATTACCAATGCAAACTTTGATGGTGAGAAGGTGACTGAAAGGATTCTTCGTACCATTGAGGCAAAAGAGGCTTTGCTTGCTGATCTTTCTGCAAAGGATGGCTTGAGTGAAGCTGCACGCTATGACAATACTGATACCTCTACCTATGAAGAGTTTTCAAAGACTGTTGGTGTGCTCTCAGAGAGCAACGAAGATGTACGCTCTTTGAAGCAGTTGATCACCTATGGTTTGAAGGGTGTGAGTGCTTACACCAAGCATGCTAACAACCTGATAAAGGAAAACGAAGAGCTTGATGCCTTCATCCAGAGTGCTCTGAATGATCTGCTTGAAGAGAAGCGTGTTGATGAACTTGTAGAGCTAACCCTAAAGACAGGTGAATGGGGTGTTGCAGGCATGTCGCTGCTCGATGGAGCAAATACAGGCACCTATGGCAACCCAGAGATGACCAAGGTCAAGATTGGTGTAGGCAAGAACCCAGGTATCCTCATCAGTGGGCATGACCTGAGAGACCTCGAGATGTTGCTTGAGCAGACCCAGGGTACCGGTGTCGATGTATACACCCACTCTGAGATGCTTCCTGCCCACTACTACCCTGCATTCAAGAAGTATCCCAACTTCTATGGCAACTATGGGAACGCTTGGTGGATGCAGAAGAAGGAGTTTGAATCCTTCAATGGTCCGATCTTGATGACCACCAACTGTATCGTACCTCCTTCTGTATCGTACAAGAGCCGCCTTTTCACCACCGGCGCAACCGGTTTCCCTGGCTGTAAGCATATTGAAGGTGGCATTGGTGACAAAAAGGACTTCAGTGAGATCATCAACCTTGCAAAGACCTGTCCTCCTCCTACGGAGATTGAGTCTGGTGAGATCATCGGAGGCTTTGCTCATGAGCAGGTATTTGCTCTCGCTGACCAGGTTGTTGATGCTGTCAAGAGCGGTGCAATCAAGAAATTCGTGGTCATGGCTGGTTGTGACGGCCGTTCCAAGAGCAGAGACTACTACACAGAGTTTGCCAAGAACTTGCCAAAGGATACAGTAATCCTGACCGCTGGTTGTGCAAAATATCGGTACAACAAGCTGAACCTTGGTGACATCGGTGGTATCCCCCGTGTGTTGGACGCTGGTCAGTGCAATGACTCCTACTCCCTGGCTCTTATTGCCTTGAAGCTGAAGGAAGTCTTTGGTTTGGACGATATCAACGATCTTCCCATCGCATACAACATCGCTTGGTATGAGCAGAAAGCGGTTATTGTGCTGCTTGCCTTGCTTTACCTGGGTGTGAAGAACATCCACCTCGGGCCTACGTTGCCTGCATTCCTCTCACCAAATGTAGCCAGTGTGTTGGTTGAGAACTTCGGTATTGCCGGAATCTCATCGGTAGAGGATGACCTTGCAGAGCTAATCGGCTAATCAATTCGTCTAGGTAGTTGAGGGGAGCTTCCAGGTGGAGGCTCCCTTCTTGTAGTGCGCAACCAAAAAAGGCTGCCTCTCTTTGAAGAAAGGCAGCCATGTTGCAAAGCGATTGATGAAGTGCTAGAAGTACCAGCGAAGTGCAGCCCAGGCCATGGAGTTATCCTGGTAGACACCAAAGGTACCCTCTTCATCCCCAACAAACAAATCCACGCCGCCTTCAAGCAACACCCCATCTCCAAAGTTGTAGGAGAGGGATGGCCTGATTAGGGCATTGGCCGGCTCAAGTTCCATATAGGTGAAAAGCTTTGCAGTCAGGCGTTCATCCAAGAACGTATTCTGTACCCTGAAGGTGAGGGTGTGGGCAAACTCCTTGATTGGTTTCATCTGACTTACCAATGAATCATCATGGTCATGGGTATAGGTAAGCAGATACTGGGTCGACCACTGGGCTCCCAGCATATTCCAGTCCAGTCCCACCAACGTCTGTACCTGGTTATGGTACTCGATGGAGATGGGTGGATTACTTGTGGTATTCACACTATTCATCGGCTTCTCGAGTGCAAGAGCTACCTCTCCCCTAAGGATCATACTTCCCAGGGTCGTATTGAAACTCCCCCCGACAAATCCGTACCGCTCATATCCTTGGGAAATTTCCCTTGAGGTAGAATCAGGGGCCGTTACCCCTGTTACCAATGGTTCATCGGTGAATACATAGCCTCCGTTTACCTTCCAGCTGATCGCATTCCCGAATCTTCCCAATGAGAGGAAAGCTTCACTATTTTCCAAGCTGGCATCTGGCATGGTGGGCACATTGATCGTAGCACTAATTGTTGGAGGAAACGGCATGGAAGGGGTCTGTGCCCACATCGAGTCCTGGGAGGGGAGGGTGGATGGAATGAAATGCGTCACCCAGATTCCCTGCAGGGTGTAATCTCCTGCGTAGTAATCGACCTTGATGGCCGGAACTGCCTTACGGATCTCCGTAAAGTCAGCAAGGATGAATGAGCGCATATTCCTTGGGCTTACCAAGTCAGTAATGAATGCCCCTTCAGCCTCACCCCAGATGACCTTTTGCTTACCTACCCTGATATCCGCATCCTGCAAATAGAAATCAAAATAGGCTTCCTGGATGTCGAGTTCCACTCCTTCATTGGGATAGCTGTATGCTACCGGATGTAGGGTGAATTTTCCGAGATCTCCATAGTAGTCATATCTCAGGTCGGCAGTTATCTCATGCACTGGCATATCAGATTGGCTGAATCGGAAGGTGGCATAGTCTCGAACCATGCCGCTGAATACCCCATCCCCGGCAACTGCCGGGAGTAGGACGGTAGCGAGTATAATACTGGTGAGTAGAATGGTCTTGTGTTTCATCACTTACCTCCTTGGTCCAATTTTCATTTGTCGTTCACTAAAGAAATTGTCATTGAAATCGAGATTGAATTCGACGTCTTCCATTCGTATTCTTGTTGAGGTATTCCCCTCTAGGTTCCTCATCGTCATGTCGGTGATGACGTAGATGCCATCTATCTCTTCATACGAGTCAATGGTGAGTGTTCTTCCCCGAGTTCCATCAGGGAGATAGAACTCCTTCTTCAAACCAAACCATTGTCCGTCGACAATCCACGAGAGGGTCCGAGGATAATCTTCATCTCCTTTTGCGATGCTTTCCACTACCAGAGAGGAAACTCCATCAATGGTCTCCTTTCTTAGGACTTTGTGCACATCCAAATCAGGATGTCGGCTCCCCATGTCATCATAGGTGAAGTCCGACCCCATGAAAGAGTCGTTCTTGCTGGTGCTGGCGATACGCTTCACTCTTTTAATGGCTGGCAAGTAGATATACTGGTCATCACTTCTTCCATCCTCATAACTGAAGCTGAGAAAGCTGGTGTTCCTTACATCACTGGGGGAGAGGAAGAACATAAGCTTGCTTTCCACCCCATCCTTATCCATTCGGTATTGAGCGATGCTTCGTTCCCTGACCGCTCCCCTTGCGTTGGTAATGGTCATGATCAGATTGGCGCTCATCGTTTCCCCGCTATCGCGGTTGTAGACTTCCCACATTATCTCACTACCACTTGGGGTAGCTGCGCTCACGGTAAGTAAGACGAACGTAATGAGCAGTGTAAGTACACTGAGTCGTTTTGTTGTACGTGTTCTCATGAAAAACTCCTTGTATTGTTGTCTAAAATGCGTTTTGGAAGAAACACATGTTTTTTCTCGAGATAGTGCACCAGTACCACCAGAATTGTGAGTGTGCCCAAGGCACTGGTTGCCATGTTCAGGACAATAAGAGCCCCTACCTGCCTGTTGGGAGGAAAGACGCTGAACATCAGGATTGCAAAACCACCCATTACGGCGATTGCATTAAAGATGATAGCCCTTCCCGTATGTCTCAGCGTCGATCTTGTGGCTTGTTCAAGCGAAGATCCACCAAGTCGTTCATTTGTATAGTGCTCCAGGAAGTGAATGGCATAGTCCACCCCGATACCGATGGCGATGCTCGTTATCAAGGCGGTTGCGCTGCTGAGTGGGATGCCAAGTAGTCCCATCACCCCGAAATTCACCACTGCTGTGATGGCAATCGGAACCGTTCCCACTACACCGATACGGAGGTTTTTGAACATGAGAGCCAAGAGAATGATGATGATTGCGAAGCTTATGGCCAAGCTGATGATCTGCCCTTCGAGCAAGAGCTCGCTGAAGATGAAGGCCTTGTATCCACTGCCTGCATACGTTATTTCAATTGCATGTTCCGCAAAGACTGGTCGGTAATAGTCAACCACAGCAAGGATGTCCTTCAGAACAGCTGAACTGTCACTCTTCAGCTGAACAGTGATGTTTGCACTGGTATACTCATAGTCAACGACCTGTTCCAAGGTTTCCGGGTCACCAGAGAATTCATAGAGCAGGAGATACTGACTAACCAACTCCTGGGAGTCAGGAATGCTGTAACTGCCATCCTCATGCTCCAGCATTACTTGGTTCATCTGCTTTATGAAGGTTGCCAGCGAGAGGGTGTTGCCTACAATTGGATCCTTCTCCAGGTCCTCTTGCATGGAATCCATCGCAAGCAAAACTTCCGGATGTTTGAAGAGGTCTGGCTCATCTCCATTGAGGATGATATTCAAGGTGGAGGTACCTCCGAAATTGCTGTTTACGAATTGGTCAGTCTGTGCGATGGTGCTGTCTTCCTCAAAGTTTGCTAGGAAGCTTGTGTCAATCCAGACTTTACTTGTTCCCCACACCCCGATGATGAGCACTGCAATGGAAATGAAAACAATCATCTTTGGACGATGCAACAGGAGTGCTTGCAAAGTATCAGATAAGGTTCCTTTTTCCCTCTGTGTCTCAAAGTCTGCCTTCGCTTTCTTGTACTTGGGTTTGCCCAGAAGATATATGGAGGCGGGGAAGAGCAACAGGGCAAGCAACATCTCCGATAGGACACCAATGGCAGCAAACAACCCGAAATAGCGGACAGGAAGTACCTGGCTGCTCATCAAGGCTACAAATCCGATTGCCGTGGTTATTGCGGTCATAATGATCGGTCTGACCATTTGCTTCAAGGATAGAGTGGCAAGTTCCTCTTTGGAAAGATCAGGGTAGGAGCGCATAAAGTGGTGGATGGTGTTGTGCATGTGGATACCATAGGCAACCCCGATGGCAATCAACATGACGGGGATCATGGTATCAACCGCATATATTGGGATGTTAAGCAACGTCATCAAGCCGAAGGAGACCAGTGTGCCAAAGAGCACAATGACCATGTTCAGTACGGTATCTCGTACCGATCGCAACAATAGGAAGAGCAGGATTATCATGGTAATGATGACCAGGGGGAACATGATTGCCATGTCCTTCGGTCCCAGCTCGGCAAGTGCCCCTTCAACTACTGGGCGTCCTGCAACCATGAGTTTCTCAGGCCCTTCCCACTGTGTGACCCACGTTTGTAAGACATCTGCGTCAATGTCGTTGTTCAGTTCAGCGATGATGAGCGTAGCTGTGCCATCTTTGCTGACGTTTCGCCCATAGATCATCGGATTGGCTTCTACCTCTGCCTGCATTTGTGAGATGGCCGCCTGACTTGTTTTTCCAGAGTAGAACGGCTCAACCTCAAGAAATCCGTCATCACTCTTGATGTTGTCGGCAGTTGTAAGACTGGTTACGGATTCAATTGCATCGAACTCCTCTTGAAGCGCTACGGTGATGGCATCAATCTTCTCAATCGTGCCCGAATTGTAGATGCCCTCTGGGTGTTCCACTACGATGAGTATTGCATCCTTGATGCCGAAGAGACTCTCCGCTTTGTCACTAGCCATGAAGGCCGGGTAGGTCTTTGGCATATACTCATCAAGGTCTGTCTCCAACACTGCATTGTTGGCAATGGAGAGCACAAAGATGAGGGATAGTATCAGAACTGTGAACAAGAGAAGAAACGGGCGTTTTGCAAATGATGTGAAAAAGTGCATAAATCCTCCGATAGTTAACGTTTACTTACATATAATTGAAATGAATATCACTCTTCTTTCAATGGAGTGCATGGTTATTGCAATGAAAAGAGGGTACTCAGGCTTGCCGTGACAGGGGCCGCATAGTCCATCAGGTTTGTTGGTTGGTCCTGCATGTGCCAGCGTGAGACATAGAGGCGGATGGTGCCGAAGGTGATCATGGCAAGTTCAATAGGTTTCAAATCGGCTCTGCAACGTTTTTCTGCAATGGCATCTGTATAGAACTTAGCGAGTTGCTTCAGGTTTCCACTTACTAGTGCATCCAACTGTGGCTTGAGTTGGATATCGACATTGAAAGTCTCCTCAGCAAACAGCATGAGGGTGAACGCTGTATTATGTTCCAGGAGAGTGAACAAGTCATTTATAAACTTGGTGAGTGCTTCTTTGTAGGAACCTTGGGATGCATGTAATGTAGCGAACTGTGGAGCAAGTAAACTATCTAAATGGACAAGGATGGCTTGTAGTAGTTCATGTTTGCTCGCAAAGTGTCGATATACCGCCGCCTCGCTGACTCCAATGGCAGAGGCCACATTACGAATAGTCAATTTTTGGATTCCATCATTGGCTGTCACGCGGATTGCTGCTTCAACCAACTCAATCTGTCGTTTTGTCTGCATCGGTTCCTCCAGAGTAAGTTAACGATTACAAACGTACAATTGTTTTTCTATTTTGACAAGAGGGAAATACGTTTTTTTCCAAGCTTTGTTTAGTTGCTCTTGCAACCATGCCCGTTCAACATGATACTGAAAACATGGAGGGATCAAGCCTATGAAAAACGTATCATCAACTGATGCAGCAAAAGCAATAGTGGAGCGCTATCTCGCATCACACGAGCGAGGCCAGTATACGTGGCGACCGTTTGTAAAACGAGGTATCTACAGGAGAGAAGATTACCGCTACCATGCAGACCTGCAGGGTTTGCTCCCCTCTGCTCCTCTTGGTTCCTACAGCTATATCTGGGGAGTATATCCCAGCACAGGAGAGACTACGCTCCGTTTCGCCCTCATCCCCTATGGACCAGTCAAAGTGTATGTGAATGGTGCACTGGTGGGGGAGAGTGATATCTTCAGTGAACGATATCGCAGCAAGCAGATTCTCGAACTTCCCATGAGAAAAGGCCTGAATGATCTGGTCTTGCTCTGTGAAAACACCAGTGGAGGTTTTGGCTGTGAGTTCGGTACGTGGGTCGGGAAGCTGGACTATTACTTTCTCATGCCCGCCCTCTACAGTGAAATGGAAGGATTGTGTTACTCTGCTCCTCAGGAAACCCTGCTGGAATCTCTCTCCTTGGATTCCTTGTATTCCTTATCGTGGTTTCCAGAGCGTCCTGACCTTCATGAGGGAGAGGTAAAGCTTAGCAGCGTTTTCCCTGATGCGAAGGAAGGGCAATGTGCTGTACTTGCCACATCCTTTACCTTGAAAGAGAACCGATGGTGTACCTTTCAGAGCAATGCCCGACTTTTTCTTGATGATCTTCCCGTAGAGGGGTCTCTGGAACTGCAATCAGGCCGGCATACCCTTCTGCTCCATGCCAGAATCGAGGAAATGGTCTCCTTGGAAGTCCGGGATGCGAAGACCAATGATACGATAGCTGTATCCAATCCAGTCCTTCCAGAATCGTGCCCTTATCGTTTTCTCATAGCAGGTCCCTTTGATTCACGTCCCGATGCATTCACACTTCAATACACCAAGCCGTTTCCTACTGCCGATGGGGAAGATTTCTGGCATCTTGAAGGGAAAAATACCTACTTGAGAATGTATAATGACAATCCTCTGTTCGGTCATTGGAACTATCCCCTTGGTGTCACCCTCTATGGCCTAGCGGAAACGGAGCGGATGCTCTCTTCTTCTGATCCTTCCCTGGCATACCGTATTGCAGAGTATCTGGAGAACCACATACAAGCCAGTCTGGACTCCTACCCCTATGCGATGTGGGACAAGGAGCACTTGGGAGGCAGCACCGCTGTACATCACTTGATGACAAGTCTGGACAGCCTTGATGACTGTGGTTCCTTTGCCTCGACGGTTCTGGAAGTGGGGAAGGATCATGAACTTCATGGATTTGAAGAGATTATTGAAGTAGTTCATACGTATATCAGCAAAATTCAGCCCCGCTTAAGTGATGGTACGTTCTTCCGCACCGGACTCATGCATGAGTTCCATGAGAACACCATGTGGGTCGATGACCTATATATGTCCGTTCCTTTCCTTATTCGCTACAGTATCTATGCAAACGATAATTCCTCCTTGGAGGATGCAATCAACCAATTCTTTGGGTTTGCCAAATACCTCTACATGGAAGATCAGCAATTGATGAGTCATGTCTATGATTTTGAGCGAAATATTGCAACAGGGATTCCTTGGGGAAGGGGAAATGGGTGGGCATTGTTAAGCCTCTCCGAACTGTTGATGGTATTGCCTGAAAACCATCCGAAACGGAAGAAGCTGATCACATTTTTCCGTTCCCTCAGTGAAGGATTCCTCCGTCACCAGGATGAGGAGGGAATGTTTCATCAAGTGTTGGATATGCACAGTTCCTACCAAGAAAGTTCCTGTACCGCCATGGCTGCCTGTTCCTTCTCTAGGGGTGTGCGCCACCAGTGGTATGAGAACCCAGAACCCTATCGTGAGGGGTGTGTGAAGGCATGTGATGGACTCAAGAAAAAGGCCGTCGATGGTGAAGGCCATGTGCATGGTGTGTGCCGTGGTTCGGAGTTCTCATGCTCACGTCACTACTATGCCGAGCAGTTGCTTCCCCGCCTGGATGATACCCATGGAATAGGTATCATCCTCCTAGCGCTCTGCGAAGGAGAGAAGCTTGTGTAACCCTTCAGCCCGGAGTCCCTGAACGATGTACTTCTGGAAGATCAGGAAGATGATCAGAACAGGGAGAAGACTCAGCGTACCCATGGCAAAGATTGCAGACCAGTCTGTGGATTACTGAACATCCGTAATGCCAAGGAGACGGTGAAGAGTCTTGGCTTGTTCAAAAAGAGCAGTAGGCCGAGGAAGTCATCCCATCTCCAGTAGAAGCTGAAGATGGTACTGGTGATCACTGCGGGCTTGATCAGAGGGAAAAGGAAATGTCGGAATTAGACAAAATTGTCTAAAGAAAAACCCCCAAGGATGTTCATGGGGGTTTGGTAGCAAGGGATTGGTCAGTTGTTGACTCGTTCAATATACTCTTTTGTTTCAGTATTGATGCGAATCTTCTCACCTTGCTTGATGAAAATTGGTACCCGGACCTTCAGTCCTGTTTCCGTGGTAACGTACTTGGTTGCACCTTGAACGGTGTCACCCTTTACCGCTTCTTCAGCTTCTGCTACCAAATAGATGACTTTTGGGGGAAGCTGGATGTCGAGCAACTGGTCTTCCCAGAATGTGCACCGATAGGTCTCCCCGTCTTTCATGAGAAACTCATAATCCGGGAAAGTGCTCATGGGAACCTCAATCTGCTCGAAGGTATCAGTCATCATGAAATGGAAATGCTCTCCATCATTGTACAGATACTGACAGTCACGGTCCATTACACTGATGTCTTCAGCGTTATCCTGGGTCTTCATCGTTTCACTCAAGGTCTGGCCTGTTGAGGGGCTTTTCATCTTCAGCCGAACGAAGGCGGAGCCTTTTCCGGGATTCACGAACTCTCGGTCAACGACCACAAAGGGTTGTCCTTTGATCAATAAGGCGGTTCCCTTATCGATTTGGCCTGCTTTAATCATGTGTATTACCTCGTATAGTTACAAATTACGCGTATTGCCATTCCTCAGCATATCAGAAAGCGGAAAAAGAATCACCCCCTGCAGACTCATTTTGTCCATGAGCAACATCAACAGGCGGTCAAGCCCCATTGCAACACCAGAACACTGGGGCATTGAGGCAAAAGTATGGGCAAGGGTTGGGTCGGTATCAGGGATAACCGAACCACTGACCATCCTGTTTTCAATCAGTTTTGCATACTCACTCTGATAGTAGGCGGAGATGGCGTTCTCTCCCCGCTCCTCATCATAGCAATTGGCAATTTCTACGCCACGGATATACAGTTCCCACCTGCGGCGATAAAGACCGTCTGACTTGGCTAGGCAGGCGATCTGCCTCGGATACTGCTCGAGTACCAACGGACGGTCTTGAGGGAGTTTCGGTTCTACAAATGTAAGGAAGATCCTGTTGAATGTGTCTTCCCAGCTTTCAGGTTCGGTCGGAATTGAGAGCCCTAGTCTCCGTGCTTCTGAGGCAAGTGAACTCTGTTGTTGGTGCTTTTTCAGATCTATTCCCGTATAGGAGAGCATTGCCTCTTCGACTGTCATCCTCCTGAACGGAGGTCTGAGGTCTTCAGGACTGTCCGCAGAAAGCAACGAGGCAATAAGCTCCTCACTCAAGGTAATGGAATCCTGTTCATCTGCACCTACCGTGTAGTACTCAAGCATTGAGAACTCTATATTGTGGATATGTCCAAGTTGTTCACTGTTTCTGAAGCAATGGCTGATCTGGTAGATGCTGCCGAGTCCATCTGCAATGAGTTGCTTCATGAAAATTTCAGGGGAAGGAACCAGATACAGGTCTTTGGATGGAAGAAAGGGATTTTCAAACCGCGTGGAAAAGTTCTCTATGGTAGCCTCTGGTATGAGGGTAGGACTAAGAATAGGGGTATCAACTTCGGTATAGGAACGTTCATCGAAGAAGGTGCGGATCGCCTTGTTCATCCTGCTCCTTTGCTGTGCTGCTGTTTTCATGGGTGCATCATAGCCAAAGGGTCGCTTGTGTTGCAAGCATACCGTGCAAAACAGTATACTCACTCCTATGAGAGAGTATGTAACAGACGATATCATCTATGCCCTTGCCACCCCATGGGCACAGAGTGCATTAGCGGTCATCAGGGTGAGCGGGGAGGGGTGCAAAGCGCTGCTGGCCACCCGGTTTTCCCGGCCTAAATCCCTGAAAGAAGCTGGTAATGCCACGTTGGTACATGGATACCTGCAGGATGAGGCAGGGAAAAAGATTGATGAGGTTGTTGCTGCCGTCTATACAGAAGGACATGGGTATACCCTGGAGGAAGCTCTGGAGTTTTCTTGTCATGGTTCACTTGCTGTAATCAAGGAGATTTTGTCTCTGTTCTCCCAATTGGGTATGCGCAGTGCAGAAGGTGGTGAGTTCACCTTCCGTGCGTTCTTGCACGGCAGGTTGGATCTGACCCAGGCAGAAGCAGTCCAGGAACTGGTTGTAAGCCAGAGTGAACGATCCAGGGCACTTGCATTGGGGAGACTCGAAGGAAGCTTGAAGGAACGGATCAGTTCCCTCAAGCAACAATTGATGCAGATCATGGCTGCGGTAGAAGTACAACTTGATTATGCTGAGGATGAACTGGATGAATTTGTATTTCCTCGGACTCAACTTGTCGATTTGATAGCCCAGCTCCATCATCTCTCTGAGACCTACCAAGTAGGAAAGTTGTATAAGAGTGGAGCCAGAATTGTACTCGCCGGTTCTACCAATGCAGGAAAAAGCTCGCTGTTCAATCTGTTGCTCAAACAGGAACGCTCGATAGTCAGTCCCATAAATGGGACCACCCGCGATTACATTGAAGCAGATCTATCAATCGAGGGTATCCCGATTCGGTTATACGATACAGCAGGACTGAGGGAAAGCTCTGATAGTGTTGAGCGAGAAGGCATAAAACGAACAGAGCGTTTGATCGGGCAAGCTGACTTGGTGGTATTCCTTGTTGACAGTACCCTGATGGGTCACGTACCTGAAGAGGATGAGCGAACCTTGGTGGTGTACAACAAGAGTGATCTTGCAAAGCCGCCCAAAGGAAAGCTGGCTATCAGTGCCCAAAGTGGGGAAGGAGTGGATCGTTTGTTGCATGAGATCTCCACCAGGCTGACCAGTGGATTCTCTGTCAGTGCCGATGAGCTCTTAATCATTGAATCAGAGCGGCAGTACCAACTCTTGAATGCAAGTGAGGAAGCACTTGGCCGAGCGCTCACCTTGGTGGATGAGGATATCCCATTGGATATCACTGCAGTTGAGTTGGGTGAGGCGTTGGACAATCTTGGTCAGTTGACCGGAGAGGTTACCCCCTCCGATATTCTTGAGACAATCTTCAGTGGATTTTGTGTAGGTAAATAATATATGGATTATGATGCAATTGTAGTGGGAGGAGGACATGCCGGTATTGAGGCATCCTTGGCTCTCTCCCGAATAGGATTCAAGACGCTCTTGATCACCCAGAACCTCGATGCAATCGGGCGTTTGTCGTGCAATCCGGCAATTGGTGGGCTTTCCAAGGGAAACATCGTCAGGGAAGTTGACGCCCTCGGTGGAGAGATGGCCCACCTGATAGACCACTCCATGATACAGTATCGCATACTCAATAGGAGGCGCGGGCCGGCTGTACAAGCTCCCCGTGCACAGGCTGATAAATTCACCTATGCAAGGCTTGCCAAGGAGACGTTGGAGAGCGAACACAACCTTTCTTTGTTCATGGATACGGTTGTCGATTTTTTACTCGACCCAACAGGTAAGCGCCTAACAGGGGTCATTACCGAGAGACAGCATACCATCTCCGCCAACGTTGTTGTCCTGACCACAGGGACATTCATGGAGGGAAAAATCTTCATAGGGGAATATGATGCTCCCAATGGGCGTTTGGACGAACCCTCTGCCATTGGCTTGGGTACCAACCTCCGGAAAAAGGGTTTCCCAGTCGGACGGTTGAAGACCGGTACCCCCGCAAGGGTCCGCAAGTCCTCCCTGGATTTCGACAAGATGGAAGTGCAGGATGGGGAAGAACTCATGATGCCCTTCAGTTTCGACTATGACAGCATCAACAGACCACAGGTCCCTTGCTACATTACCTGGACCAATGAGAAGACTCATGCAATCATACGGGATAATATCCATCGATCCCCCCTGTATGGAGGGAAGATTGTCGGAACCGGTCCTCGCTATTGCCCTTCGATTGAAGATAAAGTGGTGCGATTTCCAGATCGTAATCGTCATCAAATCTTTGTAGAACCGGAGGGTATCGGCACTGAGGAGATGTATCTTAATGGTATCTCTAGCTCCCTTCCTGAGGATGTACAATGGGATTTTGTTCATAGCATTGAAGGCTTGGAACATGCCCAGATCATGCGCCCAGCCTATGCAGTGGAATATGATTTCATCAATCCACAAGCCCTTTACCCTTCCCTGGAGAGCAAACTGGTTGAGAATCTGTTCATTGCAGGCCAGACCAACGGTACCAGTGGCTATGAGGAAGCCGCCTGTCAGGGCTTGATGGCAGGAATCAATGCAGCACAGAAACTCAAAGGGGAACCACCCTTGGTGCTCAGCCGCAATGAAGCCTATACCGGGGTGCTGATTGATGATCTGGTTACCATGGGAACCAAAGAACCCTACCGTATGTTTACCAGCAGGGCAGAGTATCGTCTCAATCTCCGACATGATAGCTGTGACCAACGCCTTACCGAGAAAGGTTTTCGTGTAGGTTTGCAGTCTGAGGAGAGCCTTTCCCGTCTCCGCCAGAAGCTGGAGAAGATGGAAACGGTTAAGGATCTGCTTCGTCAGCGTAAACTGGCCGATAAGAGTGCAATCCAGGCTCTGAAGATGCCAGAGGTTACAATGGCTAGTCTCCAGGAGTCTATTCCCGAACTCTCAGGTTTTGAAGAGCCTATCAAGTACCAAGTGGAACTTGATGTAAAGTATGAAGGGTACATCAATCGTCAGGAACGGCAGATCAACCGATTTGAAAAACTGGAAAGTCTCCATATCAGCCAGGATTTCGACTATGATGCATTGGATGGACTGAGTACAGAGGGGAAGGAAAAACTGAAATTGGTACGGCCTATTTCAGTGGGGCAGGCTTCCCGAATCAGTGGGGTACGCAATAGCGATATTGCCCTTCTGATCGTGCATCTGGACAGGGGAGGCCATCGTGAGCGGTAAGTATGAGGCCTTGATCAAGGAAGGCCTGGATGCCATGCAACTCTCATTTTCTGCTGAGCAGTTGCAGCAACTGGAGCGCTATATAGCAGAGGTGGAGCTCTTTAATCCTATCTACAAGTTGGTTGGAGCTGAAGGTGATGATTTGGTCATTCGTCACATCTTCGACAGTCTCTCTGCAGTAGGAAAGATCGGGGAATTTGCCCGGCAGTACGAAACCCCCTCTTTTGCCGATCTTGGTTCAGGAGCAGGCCTTCCCGGTATTCCCCTTGCCATTGCTCTGAATGCGTATCCCTTCACTTTGGTAGAGCGGATGGAGCGGCGAGTGAATTTCTTACGAAATGCCCTGGTAGCTACCGGATTATCTGAGCGGGTGCAAATTGCCGCTCAGGACTTGAAACAGGTACGTCAATACTTTGATGTAATTACCTTCCGGGCTTTTCGGCCTCTGGTGGAAATTCTTGATGATGTAGCACCTATACTGAGTGATGGTGGCCTCGTCTGCGCATACAAAGGTATAGGGGAACAGGTTGAATCAGAACTGATCCAGGTTGCATCACAATGCAAAAGCCGTTGGAGTGCAGAGGTTTTTCCCCTCACGGTTCCCCATCTGGATGCAAATCGTACGCTTTGCGTTCTTACAAAGATTTGATACCATCTGAAGGAACAGGTGTTTACCTACAAAGGAGCGAGTTGTGAAGGAAGACCGTGGAAAAAGTTCTTTGATACTGGGGATAGCCTCCCTGCTGTCAACGTTGGTGGTGGTTGCGTTGGAAGTTCTTCCACGTCTTGGTATCCACCATATTCTCCTGGATAGGGTGGTTTCTTTCCTGAATCGCTTTTTCTCCTTTACCGTTCCTCCCACTTCCCTCTCCTTGGTCCCCCTCGCCGTACTCCTTGGAATCTGGACAATCATGATTTTCACCTTTAGGGTACGAAACCGCTTTTTCTATGTATTAATCCCTCTCACTGGCATTATGGCCTATACACTCTATGTGCTCAGTCATCTCATGCAGGGGAGTACTCGTCCGTTGCTCATACGAACCATACCGGAGGACTTGCGTAGTGCTTCCTTCCGTATAGTACTCATATTCTTTGTGGAGATGGCTCTTTTTATCATTTTCACCTTGATCGGCGACGGTATGAAACGGTTTAAGACGGCGAGAGGCGAGAAGCTCAAGACTCCAAAAGAGAAGCGGGGGGAAAAGAAGAAACGTGTTTCAAAGGCTCAGGAATCCGTCGAGGCTGATGAGGAAACCATTACCCTCAGCAAGAAACCCGTGGAGGCTGAAGAGGCTATTGAGGGGACGAGCTTTGCTGACCAAAAGGTTGCCTTCCCTTCCATCGCTGAGGTGCCTTCCCTGGAAAGTTTGTCGAGAAAGCATACTCCAGTTGACCGGAAACCACCGAAGGAAGATACCTTTGCAGTGAAGGAGATGCAGGTTGGAAAGGTCAGTATTGGTGCGCTGCATACACTCGGGGAGGAGCGAAAGCGAAATAATGGGGTCTCGTATCTAGAGCGAAAACAACGAGAACTGGAAGCGCAAAAAAAACAGGCAGAAACACATCCTCAGCCGGCTAAAGAAAATGAACCTGTGCAATTATCAGGATTCCTGCAAGGTGCATTGGAAGCAGTGGGAAAAGCACCAAGGAAGCACAACATGCGAAGGAATGAACCACAAGGCAAAGTGAAAAGCATGCTTGCTCAGGCAGTGGAACAGCAACAGGGAAAGGCTGAAACACCTCCAGCCAATGACTCACAAAATATGAATATCAAGGAGCGGATTCTTTCGGTCCAGTATGAGCCGAAAAAGCGAGAAGAAACCACACACAACCGAGAAGTTGATGATCCCTTCTTCCGACCAAATTCACCAAAACAAGAGAGTCAGATAGAATCGACCTTTGCACCGCAGAGCACTGCGCAACCAATTGGTGGTGGTATATTGGAAGGGGCGGAAGTACAGACTGAAAGTCAGGAGCTTGATGAAGATCCTCTCGAGAGTGCCAGCGGGGTGGGCGGCCTTTCCTCCAAAGGAGAAGGGAGCGCCTTGATCAACCGCAGGCGTATTACCTACCAGTATCCAGATGAATCCATCCTGGTGACCTATCCACAGATTGGTGATGTAGTAGATGAGCAGACGGTCAACCAAGGGAAACTCTTGGTTGCTACGCTGGAACAGTTCAATATAACTGTTGAATTGACCAACATTGTACGTGGTCCCACGGTTACCATGTTCGAGCTACTTCCTGCCCCTGGTGTGAGGGTAAATTCAATTGTGAATCTCTCGGACAACATTGCCCTTGCCCTCGCGGCTACACAAGTCCGTATCGTTGCACCTATTCCTGGAAAATCGGCTGTAGGCGTTGAGATCCCCAATCGTAAGCGGGATATTATTGGGTTCCGTGAAATACTACCATACCTCACTTCCTCATTGGGTATCCCCATGGTATTGGGGCGCAGCTTGATGGGAGAACCGGTAGTAGTTGATGTAGTCAAGGCTCCCCATCTTTTGATTGCTGGAAGCACGGGAAGTGGTAAGAGTGTTTGCGTAAACTCATTGATTTGTTCTGTGTTGTTCAGGCGAAGTCCAAAACAGGTCAGGATGATCCTGGTTGATCCCAAAATCGTAGAATTGAACATTTACAATGGAATTCCACATCTGCTCACTCCGGTCATCACTGATGCAAAGAAAACGCTGAAGGCACTCGACTTCTGCCTCTATGAGATGGAGAGACGATACAAACTGCTGCAAGCCTTGAGCGTCAGGAATATTATCGGCTACAACGAGAAGATAGAAAGTAGCCGTCTTGCTCGGGAGAAACTCCCCTATATCCTGGTGGTTATCGATGAATTTGCTGATTTGATGCATCTCGTTGGCAAGGATATGGAGAGCAAGGTCAGCCGTCTTGCTGCCATGAGTCGAGCGGTCGGCATACACTTGGTTCTTGCGACCCAGCGGCCCTCTGTTGATGTCATTACCGGTGTGATCAAGAACAATATTCCCACCCGTATCGCATTTGCTGTGACGAGTTCGACCGATAGCCGTATCATCCTTGATGAACCTGGGGCGGACAAACTGCTGGGGAAAGGTGACATGCTCTATATGTCCAGCAGCAGCCCCGCTACTGAGCGAATTCAAGGTTCATTCCTGAGTGACAATGAAGTGGAGCAAGTGGTAGCGTTTGTCAGTTCACAAGGTGAGCCTGAGTTTATCGATGAGTCTTTCTTTGAAGACGATGAACCAAAGGCTAGCGAAAGCAGTGATGATGAGGGTGCTGATTCAAACGATGATGAAGCGTTGATGGATAGGGCGCTTGCAATTGTTGTTGAACGCAAGTGTGCTTCAGCCTCCTACCTGCAGAGACGTTTGAAGATTGGGTATAACCGGGCTGCCCGTATGGTTGAGCAGATGGAAGAGCTGGGGTATGTTGGTCCTCCCAATGGGAGCAAACCCCGTGAATTGATCAAGTATCCCTAGGAGAAATTACGTCAATGGTTGGTGAACATGCCGTATACAACGGAAAGATTATAATGCAGAGTGAGGCGGTGGTACCTGTCACCCTCAGAGAAGTACAGTCAGGATTCTATGTGTATGAATCCCTCAGGGTCATCCAAGCCCACCCTGTGCATCTGGAGGACCACCTTCTGCGGCTTGAGGCTTCTGCAAAACTCATTAATCTTACCTATCCGTTTAATCGGGAAGAAATTGCTTCCTGGGTACATGCTTTGATCGAGGTGGATCTGGTGGAGAATGCATCGCTGAGAATCCAGATCTATGGGGGCATGCAACCACAACTGTTCATCACCACGAGTGAAATTCTGACCTATCCAGAATCTTTCTACACGGAAGGGGTGAAGACTTTCACCTATGAAGGGGAGCGTCTGCTACCTGGAGCAAAGACTGGAAACCTGCTTTTGAATTATATTGCTTTAGAAGAAGCCAGGAGACAGGGGTGCTTTGAAGCACTTTTGGTTGACAGTGAACACAAAATCCTTGAAGGAACTCGGTCCAACTTCTTTGCAATCAAAGATGGAAAACTCTTTACTGCACAAGATGAGAAGGTCCTGCTTGGAATCACCCGCGATAGAGTGATCAAGGCAGCAAAGCAGTTTGGCTTACAAATACTCTACGAAGCCCCTTCTGTGGAACAGGTGCTTGCAGGATCCTACGATGAACTCTTCATCTCAGCTACCAGCATGGCTGCAATGCCTGTTTCACGGGTGAATGGAACGATCGTTGGAACAACGTTTGCTTTGACACGTGAGATCTGTAGTCTCGTCAGACAATGGGAGTTGGAAGATTAGAAGCCCATCCGTTATTTTTTCATTCCCCAACGGAGCGAGAGGAAGGGAATCAGCATGATGGTTCCTCTCCCGAGAGAATGCCGGGAAAGCAAGGTGAGATACCCCTTCCCTTGGGGCGGAAAAGGAGGCAACGCCTCCTAAGTTCATGACTTGCCCTGGGGCATTGATACCTTTCATTTTTTAGCAGAGGTGGACAAGGCTTTTATTTTCCTCTATCTTACTACCATAAGGTTTGTAAAAGAATCCCTCATATTGCGAATACTGCAATTACTTATAAAGGCGAAATATAGAACGAATGAAATTTACCGAATTATCCTTAAGTGAGCAAGTGCTCAAAGGCATCGAGTCTGCAGGCTTTAGTGACTGTACCGAAGTACAGGAAAAAGTCCTCCCCACAAGCCTCTCCCGTCGCGATGTCATGGTCCAGTCAATGACTGGAAGCGGAAAAACCGCAGTGTATGTGTTGACGATACTTGAATCATTTGTCCAGGCCATAAAGGCTGGAAAGGGCAAACCGAAGGCATTGATTGTTGCTCCAACCCGTGAATTGGCTGTGCAGATTGAGGAAGATACCATTTTGTTGGGATCTGGTATCGAGGACCTCACGATTGGAAGTTTCTATGGTGGTGTCGGATACGGAAAGCAGGATGAGATCCTTGAGAAGGGGTGTGATATCTTTGTCTGTACCCCTGGACGTATTCTTGACTACCAGAAGATGCATAAGATCGACTTCCGCGAATTTGATATCTTTGTTGTTGATGAAGCAGACCGAATGTTCGATATGGGTTTCTATCCCGATATCCAGAAAATGTTCAGCTTGCTCCGTGATTGTACAGAGCGGCAAACCATGCTGTTCTCAGCAACCCTCAGCACCAAGGTGCGTAATCTTGCCTGGTCGTTCATGAACGACCCAGCTGAGATTGAAGTCAATCCTGAGGAGATTACTGTTAATGCAATCACCCAAGAACTGTATCATGTCGCGAAAGATGAGAAGTTCACCCTCTTTCTGCAACTCTTGAAGAAAGAGAATCCAGAGAACTGTCTGATTTTCACCAATACAAAAGCACGGTGTATCGAGGTTTCGAAGCGACTTTCGCTCAACGGATACCCGACCAAGTACCTGATGGGAGACCTCCCTCAAGCCAAGCGTTTGCAGACAATCGATCGTATGAAAGAAGGGAAGATACGATTCCTTGTTGCAACCGATGTTGCCGCCCGTGGACTGCAGATTGATGACTTGGAACTGGTTGTAAACTATGACATTCCTGATGATTTCGAGAACTATGTTCACCGTATCGGCCGTACAGCCCGTGCGGGTAAGAGCGGGAAATCCATAACGCTTGCAGATGAAGAATATGTCTTCAATCTAGAAGCCGTAGAAAATTTCATACAAATGAAGATTCCAGTAATCTGGCCTGAGGAGGGGGACCTTGAACAGGTAGAGGACAAGAGTGCCTCATACTCCTTCAGGGACTTGGTGAGGAATGATGAGTATGGTGGGCGTCCAAGCCGTGGACCAAGAAGTGGTGCTAAACCCTCTCGTGGTGGCTCCAGACCTCCAAAGCGAGGTCAGCCACAGTCCTCCAATCGGCCAAAACGTACAAGAGACGAGAGAGACAACAAGTCTCGAGGGCCAAGACCTGAAAGACAGGGAAGAACACAGGAACCTCAGAGACGACGTCATACAGGGTCCAAGAGCTATGCAGAAATCCAGAATCTCTCACTTGAAGAGCGATTGTCTTATTACAAGCAACAGTACAAGAGTGAGGGTGGTCAGATTCCTGAAGGAACTCCTGCTGCTAAGAGGAGTCAACCTACAGGTAAGAAGGATATTCCGGTGAAAAAGGAACCTACTCCCAAGCAACCTGTTACGCAAAAGCAGGAGACAAAGCCGAAGAAGAAACAGAATTTCTTCTCTCGATTGTTCAGGAGAGACAAGTAGCATGCTCAAACGGTTCATCGCCTATTACCGTCCATACAAGGGTTTGTTTTTTCTTGATATGGGAGTGGCAATTTTTGCTTCAATCCTTTCAATTCTGTTTCCCACCTTGACCAGACAACTGCTCAGGGTGGAAATACCAGACCAGAATCTGAAAAATATGATCATCATCTTTGGCCTGATGCTTCTTATCTACATCCTGCAGGCAATCTGCCAATATATCAGGGTGACATGGGGACATATCCTTGGGGTAAAGATGGAAACCGATATGCGCAGTGAATTGTTCGGTCACTTGCAAAAACTTTCCTTTGGATTCTTCGACAAGACCAAGACCGGACACATGATGAGCCGAATTACCAATGACCTGTTCCAGATTACCGAGATGGCTCACCATGCTCCTGAGGATTTAATCATCAGTGTGGCCACCATTCTGGGGTCTTACATCCTTATGTTCAGCTATAGCGTTCCTCTTGCCTTGATATCACTCATTCCGTTGCCGATCATGGTGTTCTATGGGGTGTACTATGGGATTCGTATGAAGGCAACCTTCCGTCGCGTACGACGGACCGTTGCTGATGTGAACAGCAATGTGGAGAATTCTCTGATGGGGATTCGAGAGGTCAAGTCCTATGGCCGGGAGTCCTACCAAGAGGCAAAATTCAACCACGTCAATGACATTCTGCGTGACAGCAAGATGGAGCAGTATAGGGTAATGGGAAGGTATCACTCCATCTTGGGGTTCTTTCGTGAGCTCTACTACTTCTGTACCATTGCCGGTGGAACGTTGTTGATATTCATGGGAAAGGTCCAGTCCTATGACTTGGTAACGTTCATTCTTTACGTAGGAGTAGTGCTTCCTCCTATTGATCGCTTGATCAACTTCACCGAGCAACTGCAACAAGGTATGGCAAGCTTTGAGCGCTTCACCCAGGTCATGGATGAACATCCGGATATCCAGGATGTGAAGGACGCAAAGAGCTTGAAGGTCAAGGATGGTACGGTCCAGTTCGACCATGTCTCATTCTCGTATGAGAACTCAGCTGAGGTCATCCTTAAGGATGTAGACATCACGATTCCCGGAGGTTCCACCTATGCATTGGTTGGGGAGTCAGGAGCGGGAAAGAGTACCTTTGCAAGCTTGATCCCCCGATTCTACGAACCAAGTGAAGGCAAGGTATGCATTGATGGTCAGGATATACGTGAACTGACGCAGCACTCTCTCAGGCAGAATATCGGCTTCGTGCAGCAGAATGTGTTTCTTTTTGATGACACAATCAGGGAGAACCTGAAGTACGGAAAGGTAGATGCAACCGATGACCAACTTTGGTTGGCACTGGATGCAGCAAACCTCGGTAATTTTGTCCGTTCGCTTCCCCTCGGGCTCGATACCCAGGTTGGGGAACGGGGTACCTTGCTCTCTGGTGGACAGAAACAGCGTATTTCCATTGCACGAGTATTCTTGAAAAACCCCCAAATCCTCATATTTGATGAGGCAACCAGTAGTTTGGATACCGAGAGTGAAGAGTTGATCAATGAAGCATTCCATCGCCTGTCCAAGGGAAGGACTGCCATCGTTATTGCCCACCGTTTGACCACTATCAAACATGCAGATTGTATCTTGGTTCTCGATGAGGGTAAACTGGTAGAGTCGGGAACCCATGAACAGTTGCTTGCTTTGGGTGGCCAGTATGCAAAACTCTATAAAACACAAGACTTTTCTTAGCGGGAGGGATATGCATGAAGAAGATACGCATAGCATTTGCAGGACTGTTTGTAATTCCTATCATAGCGCTTTCGATTGTGTATGCATTCCCGATTGGCTATCTGTTACGCCTCCTTGGTATGAGAAAGGCTGGGGAAAGATACCTACGCGCATGTGGGCACTTTATAGGGAATTCCATTCTTTTCTTCTTGGGGGTTACGGTCCATATTGATGGAAAGGAGAACCTGCCACCAGAGCGTTCCGTTTGCTATATCGCAAACCATCAGAGCATGCTTGATATTGCTGCCTTTATAGGACCTGCGAATCTTTGGGCTTCTGTTATAGCAAAGGTAGAGATGAAAAGAATTCCTGTCATCAATCTCTGGTGTTATGCCTTGGATTGCGTTTTTATCAACCGAACGAGTCCCCGTGATTCGATTAATGCAATTCTGAGTGGTGTAGAACTCCTGAAGAGTGGGAAAAATATGTTGATCTTCCCTGAGGGAACGAGAAGCAAGAGTGGAAGAATCGGGGAATTGAAGAAGGGGAGTCTGAAACTTGCGACCCGCTCCAAATCGGTCATCGTACCCATTACCATCAAGGGGTTACGTGCTGGGATGGAGCTGTTGCATGGCTTTAAACGTGTTCATGCATACGTTTCAATTGGCAAGCCAATCTACACTGATAATCTTAGCAATGAAGAGATTTCGACGCTTCATGAATCGGTCTATGGAACCATCGCCAAACGGTTTGACGAGCTTCCTGGCCAAGTCTAAGGGTGGCTATGATCAACGCACTCTCCATTGAAGACCTCTCTTTCACCTATCAGTCGTGGACGGAGAAAGAGAATGAACCCCTTTTTCGTGCGCTCTCTCTCGCTCTTCCTGCTGGAAGCAAGACGCTTTTGCTTGCTCCATTCAACAAGGGAAAGACCACACTTGCCAAGATCATTTGCGGGGTGTGCCCCAAATATTTCCCTGGTGAACTACAGGGTGATATCAATCTCTATGGGAAATCACTCTCAGATTTGGACCCTTGGGACCTCTTGCCAGTATGTACGTATGTTTCCCAGAACCCTCAAGAACAGTTTGTTGCCACATCGGTTGAGGAAGAAATTGCGTTTCCCCTGGAGTCAATGGGCATGGAAAGAGAGACCATGCATGCACGTATTGAGGAAGCAATTACACAGTGGGGGCTTCAGGATTTAAGGACCAGCAGTGAACAGGAGCTCAGTGGGGGAGAACGTAAACGCGTGCTCCTTGCCACCATGCAGGCGATTGATGCCTCTTTCTGGCTGCTTGACGAAGCTTTTGATGACTTGGACCAGCACTGGAGAGACCAACTAAAACATCTGATAGCAACCAAAGACAAGACGGTACTGGTACTTGCAAGTCGTTACTTGCGTGAATTTGATGACCTCTTTGATCAGGTATTGTTGCTCGATGAAGGAGATATTGCCAGTGGGGATAGAAGCACCTTAATCTCTCGATTTGCCCACCTCTGTGGTGATGATCTTCCCAGTCCTTTGGAAACAGAACACATACAGCCTTCCCAAAAAAGGATTCTCTCTTGTAAGTCGCTCCAAGCTGAACGGAGCAGGGTGAGCACTACAAAGAGTAAGCAGTTTACTTTGGAGGTACCTGATTTCCAACTACGAAGCGGGGAGTTGGTAACCCTTGTTGGGCCAAACGGAAGTGGCAAAAGCTCCTTCAGTCGCTTGCTCTGTGGCTTGGATACCCCCATAGCGGGCCAGATTACCATCGATGGTGAACCGTTCAGAGACAAACAACTCTCCAAACGTGTTGGTTACTTGTTTCAGAGCCCCGATCTGCAAATCTTTCTACCTACCGTTGCAGAAGAACTTTCTTGGTCTCTGAAGCGACGTTCAGACTTATCGAAATCAGAGATTGAGAGTCGCATAGCAACTTGTGCAGAACTGTTCAGCCTCGACCTTGAGGACACACCCACCACAATGAGTTATCCGCTACGTAAAGCCCTCCAAGCAGCAGTGTACTATCTGCTTGACCGACCCTTCTATATTCTTGATGAGCTTGACAGTGCCTTGACCTATCAGAGTACACTCTCCATCATTGCGCATCTGAGGCGCAATGGTGCAGGCATCCTGCTCATTACCCATGACCGGCAATTTGCCGACAAGGTAGCCCAGCGCTCCTATACCATCAAGGAAGGGAGGTTGATCGCTGTATGACTACCAACACCTACATTGCAGGGAAGGGATGGCTCTACCGCTTTGATCCACGTGCAAAACTGCTATTGATGCTTCTGATGTGCGTCTGGTTTTTTCTCCCTGTTACCTTGTTGCATCTTGCTCTTGTGGTTGCCTTGGTTGTTTTAGTTGGTGCTCATAGCACAGGGTGGCATCATGCATGGAGAACCGTTTATTCCATTTCTCCAATGCTCCTGTTCATGATACTTTTCATGCCATTCAATGTACGTGAAGGGGTTCCCTTGGTGTCGATTGGCAGTTTTACTGTAATCACGAAGGAAGGTTTGGAACAAGCCTTGAGGTTGATGAGCCGTTTCATTGGTATCACCTATGTCTGTACCCTGTTGTTTGCCACTACCGTGATGCATGAGGTCATGCTTACCCTGAGATGGTATCATCTTCCCTATAAAGCGAGCTTGGTTGTGACACTTGCCTTTACCTATATCCCTTTCATTGCTGATAGTTTCAGTCAGATATCAGAGTCACATCGTCTCCGTGAAGCCGAGGATGAGCAGAAAAAGAAGGTTGGCCAGCGTCTCAAGGATTTGGTCCCAACCCTTACCAGCGCTTTGGTGGTTGCGCTTAGATCCATCCCAAACTTGGCCATGAGCCTGGAGATGCGCGGATTCGGGAGACAGGAGAGGCGTACCAGTTACCACAGTCTTGATGCATATCATCATGTATGTACCAATTTCCTTCTCGCTTGTATCATTCCAGTGGCGTTTTGGCTAGCGAGTATGTTGTTCTAGGAGGAGTATATGCAGGGGAATAGGAATGCTTTGAAAGTTGCCATGGTGTCAGTGCTGACTGCTGTGGTTGTGGTTTTTACCATGGTAGTTCGTATCCCTACCGCAAGAGGATATCTGAATCTATGCGATGTAGCCATCTGCTTTATCGCGTTCACCTTTGGTCCTTGGTCTGCGTTCATCGCTGCAGGTTTGGGAACGGCCCTTGCTGATTTGATCAGTGGCTATGCACAATGGGCACCTATCAGCTTTGTGGTCCATGGGGTGGAAGGGCTCTTGGTTGCCTTGATCGTGCAGAAAAAGGGCGATGCTACAGTATCGGTAGGAAGAAAGGTCCTTGCAGCCTTCATCTGCATTGCAACTGTTTCCTTAGGGTATTTTGCATTATCTGCCTTGTTTATCAGCACTGTCAGTGTGGCTGCTGCTGAGATCCCAGGCAACATCGCCCAGAGTGCAGTAGGATTTGCGCTCGGCCTTGTTGTATCGGCAGCAGTGAAGCGAGCTTATCCCCCGGTGAGTTCGCTTACTTGGTAGCCACTGTCGTTTCTTTTCGGTATACTCCAACTATCCCTAACCAGAGAGGAATGCACATGCAACAATTCCCCCATGACACCATCGTTGTATTAGACTTCGGGGCTCAATACAGTCAGTTGATTGCACGTAGGGTACGTGAAATGCACGTATATAGCCAGATCGTCCCCTATACCATCACAGCGACAGAGCTTGCGGCACTGAGTCCAAAAGGAATCATCTTCAGTGGTGGTCCATCCTCGGTTCGCTCTGCAGGTTCACCTAGGCCTGATGCAGGAATCTATGAGTTGGGAATTCCTATTTTGGGTATCTGCTATGGCTTACAGGTGATGAGCATCCAAAACGGAGGGACGGTTGAACGCCCGCTGAAGCGTGAATATGGCTTCGCTGATCTTACCGTTCTCCATCCAGAGGCTTCTCTGCTCAAGGGCATCAGTGCAAACTCTCGGCTCTGGATGAGTCACGGTGATGCAGTTGCTTCGCTTCCTGATGGCTTTATCCAGACAGGCAGTACCCCGAACTGTCCCTTTACTGTTATTGAGAATGATGAGAAGCATTTCTATGGGGTTCAGTTCCATCCTGAGGTAGTACATACCGCAGAAGGCAACCAGTTCCTGCAGAACTTTGTGCTTGGGGTCTGCCAAGCAAACCAGGACTGGGATATGGGTTTCTTCATAAGTACTGCAGTCGAGGAGATTCGAAGGAAAGTCGGAGACAAGCAGGTACTGTGTGGGCTCTCTGGTGGTGTCGATTCTGCTGTTGCAGCGGTACTTATCCATGAGGCAATCGGGGACCAGTTGGTCTGTGTATTTGTTAACAATGGTCTCTTGCGCAAGGGAGAGGCTGATATGGTCCTGAAACTGTTCAGGGACCATTACAATATACGTCTCCAATATGCTGATGCCGAGGATGCGTTCCTCTCAGCACTCAAGGGAGTTACAGAACCTGAGGCGAAGCGGAAAATCATCGGCAAGGTTTTCATCGATACCTTCTATGATGAGGCACGCAAAGCAGGGGAGATCAGCTTCCTTGCCCAAGGTACACTCTATCCAGATGTAATCGAGAGCAAGAGTCCCTCCGGTGGACCTTCTGCAACCATCAAGAGCCATCACAATGTTGGGGGATTACCCGAAGATCTGAAATGGGACCTGCTCGAGCCACTTCGTGAACTGTTCAAGGACGAGGTAAGGGCGTTGGGAAGAGAGCTTGGGCTTCCTGAAGAGATGGTGAACCGTCATCCATTCCCCGGTCCCGGACTCGGGGTTAGATGTATAGGAGAAGTAACCAAGGAACGGCTGGATACCCTGCGCGATGTTGATGCAATCTTCATTGAGGAGATCCGCAAAGCCAATCTATATGATGATATCTGGCAGGCATTGGCGTGTTTGCTTCCGGTCAAGAGCGTGGGTGTCCAAGGGGATGAAAGAACCTATGAAGAGGTGTGTTCCCTCAGGGCAGTTACCAGTGAGGATGCCATGACCGCTGACTGGTACCGGTTCCCTCCTGATGTGCTGCAACACGCCTCTAGCAGGATCTGCAATGAGGTGAAAGGAGTCAATCGAGTACTCTATGACATCACCAGTAAACCTCCTGGGACTATCGAGTGGGAGTAATGCCACAAGGAAGATAAAATTTTACAATGCTCAATAAAAAGAGAAAAGACTCCAATTGCTGGGGTCTTTTCTTACTCATTGCCTTCCTTATTGTTTTCTCTGGCATGGATTGTCGGAAGAGATGTCTACAAACAGACTAAAAATGCGGAATCCGCAAAAATTCTTCGAGGAATCAGAACCTGCAATAGCTGATCATCAAGCAATATACTGATTATGTACTCACAAGGCTGGCATTACTGTGTGAGCTTGTGCACAATGAACCAGAGAATCAGTATCCAAAAGCCAATGAAGAGAATGGAAAAACTCCAGTTCTTAGGCAACGAAATTGGCTTGCGCTCTGCTTGATCCTGGGCATCCTTGAGCACTTCGTTGGGTATGCACTTGATGGTCAGCACCAACAATGCGGGGAGAATGATCAGATCATCCAGATATCCAAGGACGGGAATGAAATCAGGAATGAGATCAATGGGACTGAGTGCGTAGAGTAGAATAAAACCAGCCAATACCTTCGGGAGTAAAGGCATCCTCTTGTCCTTCGATGCATAGTAGATTGCTGTCAACTGGCCTTTCAGCAATAATGCACGTTGCATTAATCTGGGTTTGATCTGTTTCACAGGAATACTATAGGTTTTCCCTGATTCTGTTTCAATGTAATTGGAATCGAGTAATGATATTTTCCTGAGACACATCTTCAGGACTCCCTGCCTATCACGATTCACGTGAATCGGGAGATGATCTCTTACGCAGTCATAGTCTTGATCTTCGTTTTGTAGATCTTTCGGAAGAAGTAGAGGGTCAACGTGAAGGACGCCAGTTCAGAGATGAAGAAGGAGTACCACAAAGCATCAAGTCCTACATATTTACCCAATAGGTATGCGGCGGGGAGCAAGAATACCAGCTGTCGTGATACTGAGTTGATCATCGACAAGTATCCATAGCCCATCCCCTGGAAAAGCGCAATCAAGACAATACTGACGCCTGCAAACACAAAACCCATGCTGATCCGTTGCATTGCTACCGTACCAATTGCAATCATTTCAGGAGTTGCATCAAACCAACTGAGTAGTATGTGAGGAAAGAGCATAAACAGAGCTGTCCCAATCCCCATGATGGTGATTGCAACCACCAGACCAACCTTGATGGTTGCCGTTATCCGTTTTGGCTTTCTTGCTCCATAGTTGTACCCGATCACCGGTATCATACCGGTGTTCAGACCGAATACAGGCATAAATATGAAGGATTGTAAGCGGAAATAGATACCAAAGACAGCAACCGCTGAGGTAGAGAAGCCAATAAGGATTTTATTCAGGCTTGTAATAAGTATTGTTCCAATGGCTTGCATGATGATTGTAGGAATCCCGACAGCGTAGATATCCTTGACTGTTTGCTTCTCGAGACGGAAGGAGGATTTTTTCAGTACAATTTCCTTGTTCCTTCGCACATAGTATATTGCAAGCACAGTAGAGATATGCTGGGCGAAGACGGTAGCGATGGCAGCTCCCATTACCCCCATCCTTGGCATACCAAACAACCCGAAGATAAGAATGGGGTCCAGTAAGATGTTTACAATCGCCCCGGTACTTTGGATGATCATGGGGTGGATTGTGTCTCCTGTACCCTGCAGGATTCTTTCACATATGATGTCAATAAACAAACCAAGTGAAAAAATCAGGCAGATGGAGATGTATTGGGTACCCATGGTGATAAGTTCTGGATCGTTGGTGAAGAATGAAACGAAAGTCTTGGAGAAAAAGAGACCGATGAAAGCGAAGAATGCCCAGCTTATCACCGAGAGAGTAAGGCCATTTCCTGCAGCCTTCCTTGCTGAGGTAATGTCCTTTGCACCCAGTTTCCTGGAGAGCAGGGAGTTGACTCCGACAGAGGTGCCTACACTTACCGCGATAAGCAGGTTCTGCATGGGAAAGGCAAGGGTTACTGCAGTCAGCGCTTGCTGACTGTAGTGTGAGACAAACATACTGTCCACTATATTGTAGAGAGCTTGTACCAACATGCTGAGCATGATGGGAAACGACATGGACAGAACGAGAGAGGGGATCGGCTTGACCCCCATTTTGTTTTCTTGGACAGGTTGCATGGGTATTCCTTATAGATTCTGGTACAGTCATAGCACACCATGCAAGCTTAGTAAAGCAGGTTGTCAGTTGGTCTCCTTGAGGAATGCCTCTACCTCCTTTTTCCCTTGTTCTTCATCAACTCGTTTCAGCAGAATATATCCGCCAATGAAGAGCAAGACCAATGAAAATATTCCATACCGAGAATTTCCGGTCACCAACGTGACAACTCCCATGAGTAATGGTCCAATGATTGCAGCGAATTTACCCAACATATTGAAAAACCCAAAAAACTGAGCAGAACGTTGTTTTGGTATGAGTCGTGTGTAATATGATCTGCTGAGTGCTTGGATTCCCCCTTGGAATAGCCCGATACACACTGCAAGCAGGTAGAAATGGAGTGGTTTGGTCATGAAATAACCAAGGATGGCAATGACTGCGTAGGCCCCAATGGCAATCTCAAGGGCCTTACGAATTCCGACCTTTCGTCCGAAGACGGAGTAGGCAAGAGCCGAGGGGAAGGCAACAAATTGTGTGATGAGTAGTGCAACGATCAATGACTCACTGGGAAAGTTGAGACTGGTCCCATAATTTACGGCCATTCTGATGATGGTATCGACTCCATCGATATAGAGCCAGTAAGCAATGAGAAAGATTGCCAATGTCTTCAATTGACGAAAGCTTCGCACAGTTTGACGTGTGATGGAGAGCCCTTTCTTGACTGCCTGCTTGAAGGGGAGGTTATCAGCGGTCACCTCTTCTTTTACGAAGAAAAGCAAGGGGAGTGTGAATACTATCCACCAGATTCCCACGATGACAAAACATGCTTTGATTGCTTCTCCTCCATCGGCAAATCCAAACCATGAGGGATTGAGATACATCAGAACATTCACAAGGAACAGCAATCCACCACCGATATACCCTAGACTGAATCCAAGAGAGGAGACAAAATCCACCTTCTTCTCTGAGGCTACAAAGGGTAGTAGTGCATCGTAGAAGGTGTTGGCTCCACTGAATCCGACCACCGCTATTGAGTAGAAGAGCACCGCCAGAGGCCATGCCCCCATTTGCAGTATATATAAGCTTGCGGTCATAACAGAGCCAATCAAGGCAAAAAATGCCAACAGCCGCTTCTTGTAGGTGCCCCAGTCTGCTATAGCTCCCAGGATAGGGGCCAAGAGAGCAACTACCAATGAACCCAGTGAGTTTGCCAGTCCAAGATAAAAGGTGCCTTCCTGACTGCTTGATCCCACTGCCCAATAGGCAGTGAAAAAGACGGGGAAGAATCCTGCCATCACCGTAGTTGCAAAAGCGCTATTAGCCCAGTCATAGAAAGCCCATGCGACAATCGATCGTTTTGAATCTTGCATTGTTTGTATCCTCTTTTCCATAGCGTACCAGTGTATGTCCATTCTGTCATGTGCTATTTTCAATATGGTTGTCTTGCACAACGTGCTATCCTTCAATACAATTTATTCCTGTAGATATCCAAGAAATATAGAAGGTTATTACTTATGATTGTATGTAAATTCGGCGGAAGTTCAGTGGCTGATGCCAAACAGATAGAAAAAGTCAGAGCGATAGTAGAAGCCAATCCAAAAAGACAGATAGTGGTTGTTTCGGCTCCAGGAAAACGGAGCAAGGATGATGAGAAGGTCACCGATATGCTTTATGCATGCAATGCTCTTGCCCAGCAGGGTTTGTCATGCAAGCCGGTCTTCAAGAATATTGCTGATCGTTATATCGCAATACTTGATGGGCTGGGAATAGAGAAGAAACCCTTTGTTGCCATCCTTGAAGAAGTTCGCCAAATGATTGATGCCGGTAACGGAGCGGAGTATGCAGCAAGCCGTGGAGAATATCTTAGTGCACGGATGATTGCTTCCTATCTTGGTTGGAATTTTCTGGATGCTGATCCTTACATCGTGATCAATCCTGATGGAACCGTGCATGAACAGAGCTATGAGAATCTGAGATCAGTACTAAAGAAAGATGAAAAGTATATTGTTCCTGGTTTCTATGGTTGTGATATTGAAGGAAAAGTGAAAACGTTCAGTCGAGGTGGTTCAGATATCACAGGAGCAATTCTCAGTAGTGCTTCGGATGCCGAATCGTATGAGAACTGGACTGATGTCTCGGGTGTGTTCTCTGTAGACCCACGCTTGGTGGACAATGCTAAGGTAATCAAGACCATGACCTATCGTGAGCTTCGTGAGCTTGCCGGGGTAGGTGCAAGTGTATTTCATGAGGAGGCAATCGCTCCAGTGATAGCCGCCCAGATTCCTATCAATGTCAAGAATACCAATGCTCCTGACGATCCTGGGACGATGATCGTCAATGAACGAGAGAGTGGAAAGGTCCCTCTTGCTGGGGTTTCTGCTAAGAAAGGCTATAGTAGGATTACCCTTCGTAAGCTGATGCTTTTCAAGCAATCTGGTACCAAACATGCACTGCTCACCATGCTGCATGTGTTTGGGATTAGACCGACGTTCAGTCTGTTTGGGGTAGATAGTATCGTTTGGTTTTTTGAAACCAGTCAGGCGAGTGAAAGTGTCCTCAAGGCAATGTGTACCCGACTCAAGAGTGAGTTCTCTCTGGATTCCATCGAGGTTGATCATGACCATACAGTTGTAGGAGTTGTAGGGGAAGGAGTCATGGAACATCGTGACTTGATCTCAAGAGTGGTAGGTGCTTTGGATAAGGCTTCCATCAAACTGAACTTCCTCAACTTTGGATCATCACAGACCTCCTTGCTGCTCGGTGTAGATGCTGACAAGACACAAAATGCAGTTATTACTCTCTACAACGCATTGTTCTAATGATTAGTGTGCTCCACTTTCTCAAGAAAGTGGACTTTTTAGTTTGAAACACATAAATGAAAGGTATCAATACCCCAGGGCAAGCCATGGACTCAGGAGGCGTTGCCTCCTTTCCCGCCCCAAGGGACGGGGTATCTCACCTTGCTTTCCCGGCACTCGCTCGGGAGAGGAACCATCATGCTGATTCCTTTCCACTCGCTCCGTTGGGCAATGAACCAGAATATACTACCGAATTAAGAATAGTATAAGGCTATATATTGTATTACTTGCTTTCTTTGTTTTGCCTATGGTATAGGTAAATCTTATATATGAGAGAGGTATAGTGGCTTTTTCCGCTTCGCTTCTGATGGCTTTAATGGTTTTCCCGATTGATTCCAAGTGTGATCTCAAGGTGGACTCTATAAAGATGTGTGCGTATACATGAAGAAAGGGCTGCTTCTCAGCCTGATTTTCAGTCAGACTTTTGAAACAGCCTTATAGTATACTATGAACTGATTAGTATTAGTTGATAACCTGTTCGGTCTCAAGATCAAAGAACTTAGCCTTTGCCATGTCAGGAATCAAGTAAATCTTGGAATCCGGAGCAGGAACAAGGGTGGGTTCAATTTTACCGATAACCTGGCTCTTAGAAGTGGATGTGTAGACGTGGGTCTCACTACCAAGGGGCTCAACAACGCTAACTGTTCCGTTGATGGTCACTCCATCTTTTGCAGTGTTACTGAATGAAACATCCTCAGGGCGAATACCAAAGGTTACAGACTTTCCGATGTAGGGAGTCAAGAACTTCTTCTGCTCTGCAGTCACCTTGAGGCGGAAAGTACCTTCATTTGCGTAGATATCATCGCCATCAGCTTCAATAGCAGCTTCAAGGAAGTTCATTGGAGGAGAACCGATGAATCCAGCAACAAATTTGTTCTGTGGATTGTTGTAAAGATCAAGTGGTCCACCAATCTGTTGGATGACACCAAACTTCATAACAACGATGACGTCAGCCATGGTCAAGGCTTCTACCTGGTCATGGGTAACATAAATCATAGTAGCTTTGAGACGGTTGTGTAGGGAGGAAATCTCTGCACGCATCTGAACACGTAGTTTTGCATCCAGGTTGGAGAGGGGTTCGTCAAAAAGGAATACCTTAGGTTTACGAACAATAGCTCTTCCTACAGCAACACGCTGTCTCTGTCCACCGGAGAGAGCCTTGGGTTTTCTGTCGAGCAACTCTTCAATCTCAAGAATCTTAGCTGCCTCTCGAACACGTTGTTCAATCTCTTCTTTAGGGAACTTGCGGATCTTCAATCCGAAAGCCATGTTGTCATACACCGTCATATGGGGATAGAGAGCATAGTTCTGGAAAACCATTGCAATGTCTCTATCTTTTGGCGGAACGTCGTTGACGAGATTGCCGTCGATATAGAGCTCACCTTCTGTGATGTCTTCCAAACCAGCAATCATACGGAGCGTTGTGGATTTACCACACCCTGAAGGTCCGACGAGAACGACAAACTGTCGATCTTTGACTTCGATGTTGACACTGTCAACAGCTTTGACTCCACCTTCATACACCTTAGAGATGTTTTTGAGTTGTACTGTGGCCATATTGCCTCCAATTATTTTATCTATCCGTAACTGTAACCCAACTGGAATACGGTGTCAAACAAAAAAATGGGGAAAATTGTATTGAAACTATATAACAGTATATAATGTAAAGAAAAAGATAAATCAGTGTATAAGAAATAGCATATTTGGATGTATTGGCTTCCGTTTTTGTCTGATTGCTACCACCTTTTCCAGCAATACACGATCCTCGATGTCTAGAATGTACCATCCCTTGGCTCCTTGGCGATAGTTGAACGCGGGAAGGAGATTGGAACATGGCTATTCTGCTTGAATCACATTCTCTGGAGATAGTTGTTTACATCCTCTCTCTATTTTGCTATTATCCAATGGCAGATGCGCCAGTAGCACAATGGTTAGTGCTCGTGCTTCCCAAGCATGAGACGAGGGTTCGATTCCCTTCTGGCGCTCTTAGCCCCCCCCAGTCAATTGACTGAGGGGGCTTTGCTTTTGCATGAGGGTTAGTTTGATTATCCCGAGATGTATCAATCGTATCTGTTGTTGAATAAGATTCGGCAAATACTAAATATGCCGAATTTAATGTAAATGACGAAATACTGCCAGCAAGCCAAATGTATTTCGTTTTTCTGTTCTGATACGTAAGGCTAACAATGCGTACTCTCATGCACCTAGAACAATGCTCCAGTTACTACATAAAGAAGGCCGGACGATGAATCCGGCCTTATATGAGAGCACATATTTGATGGTCCCTCTTACTTGTAGACTACAATTGCCTTGGGTTCCAATACCCTGAAGGTGAAAGACTCTGTTGCAAAGAGGATTACCTCCTTGGTGTCATGGGTCTCATAGCCCAGGGAAAAGTCCTGTCCGATAGTCAGCTCAAGATTTTTGCTGTCAAAGGGAAGCAGCAGTGCTCCCTCGATATTTGGCGAGTAGACCACCTTCCCTCCAAGCATCCTCTCTACTCTTTCAAGCAGATTCTGCCCATAGGATTCTTTGTTCAGTGCAATCCATCCTTCTTTTCCTACAATAAGGGAGTAGGGGCCTTGGACATAACTCTTCTTGAGCAAGATAAGGCCTTCAGCAATTGAGGCAAGAATGTCACTGGATTCCTTGCCAAAGGTCAGTGCCTTATGCCCACTCGATTCCTTCAGCCCCTTGATTCCACCTTTCTCATAACCATCATAGATGGCTCGTTCTTCGAACAGTGCCAGTTTTTCAATAGCAGAGTCTAGGCTGTCAAAATCAATGTCTTTTGCACCACGTGCTAGGTTATCCAGTTCCCACTTATTGAGGGAAAAACGAATTCTGGCTTCCGTCAAGGGTTTTACTGTGTAGATTCCAGCCTTCACATCGCCATCATCAACCAATGAGAGACGTCCTTCGCTGATGGCAGTGAAGTCTATTCCCTTTGGCCCGTTTACGTTAACTACTTTACGAGCGGTGAGACGAGAGAGTAAAACCTCGCTTACCCTGTTTTCTATTTCTGCCCAAGCCTCCGAGGAGAGGGGCGCTAATTCACGTTTGAACATATCCATATAAATACCTCCTGGACATTCTTATTTCTTCAGATCACCAATTGAAAGAGAAGAAGCAGAAGAACTTTCGCCGCCTTCTCCGGCTTTTTCCACTCCGAGTAAGCTACCACTGCTGAAAAGGTAGGTTTTAAGTTCATCATCCCACTTGTCCATGTTGCGTCTCAGCCATTCGATGGCCATGACAGCATGCTCAATTTCTTCATCGCGGTTGTGTGCCATAACTCCAGCAAGCTCGGTATCTTTGGTGGTATTTACCCGTTGGTTGTACCAGTTGATAGCCTCAAGTTCTTCGCGAAGGCTAGTGATTGCACGGGAAATGTCCCGCGTTTTCTCGTCAATTGCATCATAAGGTTCACTATATGCCATACTATCCTCCTAATAAGACTTTGTATTACTATAATGATACTCATGGTTTAGCAATAAAGAAAGACCTGAGAAGCAAAAATCTTATGGGTTGCTAGAAATTAGATTTAGAACAACGTTATTCTGCATAGAAAAGTTGTATACAAGGCCTTTGGGTTTTGTATCTTTCAGGTGTCTCTATCCATTATTCTTTGTCTGGTGTTAACACCGATTTATAGAGTTTGTTACACGTGTAAAAAAATATTAGTATTTCATAAATATCGCAATAAGTACAGAAATATAGCTTTTAAGTATTGAAAGTATCTTTCAAATAAGACAAAATCCTTACTGAACGGGAAACCGATTTGTATTATACTGATAGTATACATTTTACTCCTAAATCTTGCACAAATGGGAGGAGCACACCATGGCACTGAAATTCAAGACTGTTTTTTCACAATTGCAGATGAAGATCATTTTCGGGGAATGGCCAGAGGGATATCGCATTCCTACTGAGATGGAACTCTGTGAACAATATGGGGTCTCTCGTGTCACTATCAGGCGTGCTCTGGACGGGTTGGTCCGTCAAGGTTACATTTCCCGTACCCGTGGAAGAGGGTCCTTCGTGCTGTTCAAACGGAAAGTGGTGGGTCTTGGATATCCCCAGGTAAAGATTGAAGGGAAAGAAACCGAGAATGATGGGTACTACAAGATCATTTTGAAAGAGAAGCTGGAAGTATCGCATGCAGATCGTGAAAAGATGCACGTATCTGATGATCCTACCGAGACTGAGCTCTGGCATTTCAAGAGTTTGCATATCGTGGACGGTAAACCCTCAGTTTTAAGCGATTACTATGTCACTTCAAGGTTTGGACAAGAGATATCCCTTCTTGATGATGAGAGCGAACGATCCTTTTTCGATTTAGTGAGTTTGTATATCGGCCAAAAGTGCCATTTCGTCCAGGGAAAGGTGGCTGCCATCAACCCTAATGAGGAAATCTGTAAGCAACTTGATATCGATTGCAATTCTGCAAGCCTCTGGTGCAGAGGGCTCTGCGTCCTCGATGATGGGACGGTAATTGGAAGGTGTACCAAGGTCTTCAACGGACTTATGTACGAATTTGCTGTTGAGGATCGATCTGATGTTTCCATAGGTGGATGATTTTCTTATAAAAATGTGTGTTCCCTCTCTGGATGCATGGTTTGTTCCTTGTGTTTTCTTGACACCAGCTGTATAAGTGTTAGTAAAGACAACTAGCTGATGAAAGAGGAGAACAATGAAAAGAACAATCATAGAAATGTTGCATGAGGCTGCGAAACGTTACAGTGATCGCACATATACCAATACAAAGACCGATGCAGGCTGGGTAGCTTGTTCTTTCAAGAAGACTGATGTGGAGTCGGACTATGTGGCTGCCTACTTGATTAACCATGGGTTCAAGCCAGAGCAAACAATTGGAATCCTCAGTGAGGGGAAGAGTAGCTGGGTTACCTGTGAATTGGGCTTGATCAAGGCAAAGATGATCAGCGTGCCGCTCTCCATAAAGCTCACCCCTGAGGAAGTAGCATTCCGCATCAATCATAGTGAAGCTGTCGCCTTGGCTGTCTCCTCTAATACCCTCGGCAATGCAGTAAAAGCACTTCCACTGTTTGACCATCCAGTTATGTTCATCTACCTGGATGAGCAGGACGAACGATTGGAAAAGCAGGTTCAGGAGGCAGATTGGAAGCAGGATGTAAACTATGTTCCCTGGGAAACGCTCATGCTCGATGGGGCAAATCTCCTGGAACAGAAGCCCCGTTTGGTAGGGGATGTTGAACAGACCATTGAAGAGAATGACACGATCAACATCTGTTACACGAGTGGTACTACCGGTAACCCAAAAGGTATTATGCTTACCCACCTGAATTACTATGTGAATGTCCATGACGCCATTGACCTGTTCAAACTTCCTGATGCGAGTATGGAGACACTTGTTGTGCTTCCTGTTGACCATAGCTTTGCGCACACTGTGGGAATCTACACTGCATTGCTTAGGGGAATAACCTTGCACTTTGTCGATTCCAGGGGTTCGAATGCTTCTATTATCAGGAACTTCCCGAAAAATCTTCTTGAGGTGAACCCTTATTTCCTGATGACTGTTCCCTCCATAACCGGAAACTTCATGAAGAAGATGATTCAGGGTATTCATCAGAAGGGACCTTTTGTTGAAGGCATCTTCAACCGTGGGCTTGAAGCCGGTATGCTCCGTAATGGGGATGGTTTCCACAAGGTTGGCACATGGGTCAGAATCAAGACGTGGTTCCCGTATACCCTGGCAAACCTTTTGGTCTTTCCAAAACTTAGGGAAATCTTTGGGAATAGAATGCTCTACTGTGTAGGTGGAGGAGCGCTACTGGAAGCAAAACAGCAACGATTCTTTGCTGCTATAGGTGTCCCTGTTTTCCAGGGCTATGGACTAACAGAGGCTGCACCGATTATCAGCAGCAATTCCCCGCATCGGTACAAATTCGGTACCAGTGGAATGGTTGCAAAGAGTGAAATCTGCAAGATTATGGTGGATGAGACCACCGAGGCAAAGACCGGGCAACGAGGGGAGCTTGTCATCAAGGGCGAGAACGTAATGAAGGGCTACTTCAAGAACCCCAAGGCAAGTGCAGAGGTGCTCAGGGATGGCTGGCTCTGGACAGGTGACCTCGGGTACTACGATGAAGATGGTTTCTTGGTGGTTACCGGAAGGGCCAAGGCTCTTCTGGTTAGAAAGGATGGAGAGAAGTATAGTCCTGAGGAGATTGAAGAGGTGATGATCAACCACCTTTCCATCATCAACCAATTAATGGTGTATAATGATCATCAGGCCATGACTACGGCTTTGGTTACCCTGAATGAGAGCGATGTCACCACCTTGATTCAGGACAAAGGTTACTCGACTCCTGAACAGGCACTTGAAGGAATAATCGCAGAGCTTCACTCCTATGAAACTCATGCCACAGCTATTCCTGATATGTGGATTCCTTCTCGTTTTGCATTAATAGAGAAGCCTTTCAGCGAAGCAGATGGTCTGGTTAATTCAACGATGAAACTCGTTCGTTACAAGACAGCTGAATTCTACAAAGACAGAATCGTAACACTCTATGAGAGTGAGGAAGCAAACCGAAAGGCAAACCTTGAGGTAGTAAAGAACTTGTTCTTCAAATAATGAGAGGAGCCAATTGCAAAATAGGTTTTCAGGAACCTCGTAATGCATAAACATACAAAACCACCACTCACATACCCCATACCTGCTACTGGCTCATGTGACTGACAGAGCTCTGTCTTGTTTTTACTGATAA
>Ga0334898_1000172_pt1 | contig 120862 bp, 124 predicted proteins | sample GraSluR3_MG_10_FD_207228 | JGI IMG/M metagenome (GOLD analysis project Ga0334898, IMG submission 207228) | Sludge microbial communities from methane-producing bioreactor in Wageningen University, Netherlands - Granular Sludge_3_08-R3 | ecosystem: Engineered > Bioreactor > Anaerobic >... | reverse complement strand
CGCGCACCTGCTGTACCACCGGAGCCTGGATGTTGTTCTTGAGCTTCCATTTCTTGACCTGGACGGCCATCTTGATGCGGACCACGTCACCGACCACCAAGGTGCCCCGGACATCGATGCCGCCGTCTCCGCTGAGTTTGGTTACCTCGACCATCTCGAAACCCATCTCCGCCAGCAACTGCGAGATAAGTTCCTCGAACTCGCCGGGCTTCATGGCCAGCAGTCGTTCGCGCAAGACTTTCCGGACCTGGTGGTTGTGCTGCTCGATCTGGAACGCCAACCCACGCCCCATCCATTGGCTCAGGCCCACATTGCCACGGCCGTGCTGAACGAAGCGGGGCCGCTCACCACATTTCTGCTGGCGCTTGATCTCGGTGATCACCTGGGCGTACATGGTGGCCTCGGGCGTCTTGCCGCCGGTTACCAGCCAGCCTTTTTGCAGGGCCTTCTCGGTGATCTCTTTGTAATGCATCGGCTTCTTGCCGCCGAACGTCTCAAGCACTTTCTGAGCGCAATCGGTGAAGGAGAAACCTGCATTTACAGAAGGCGGTTTTGGAGTGTCCTCGACGAACGCAGGAACCGGTTCAGCGCCGCTCGGTATTTCAGCGGAATCCCGAAGCGCGAAGGTCTGAGGGCCGACCTTTACAAAGGGTGACTTGTCTCCGTTGTTCTTGATGTCGGAGTAGAGCCGGGCGCTGACAGTGGCGTCTGGGGTTTTCCCTCCGGATTGCCAGAGACCGGCAGCCATGATCTGCTCGGCGATATCCTTGGCGTGCAGTTCCGTTCCGGCCTGCTGCAAAACCTGAATGGCGGCCGTTTTAACGTCCATGGCTCGCCCCCGTTGCGGATTGTTCGGCCTGTTGCTGATAGGTCACGCCGAAGATGGTGTCGCCAAGCCATTTCTTGAACGACGGGTTGTCGCTGAACTGCTTGAACAGCTCGGTGTGGTCGGACAAGAGGTCGATCATGACGCGTTGCAGCGCGGCGTCGTGCTCGATCCGGGCGGTCTTCTTGTCGTTGTTCTTCATGGCGTTCTGGTAGGCCGCGTCCGCCGCGACCTTGGCCGGGATCTCCTCGGCAATGACCTTGCGGATCTTGTCGCCGTCCTTCCAATCGATGTTGCCGAACTGGTCGTTGAACGCCTTGATGATGTTGCTCAGTTGGTCCAGCTCCGGTTCCGGTTTGCGGCCACCACCGGTGGTCGGCACCGGTCCGATTTCGGCATCCTGATCCGGAAGGCCGATCTTCAGGCTGGTTTTCACCTCGACACGGTAGCTGTCCATGTCGATGGCCTCCAGGATGCCCCGGGACAGGTCCTCTTCCTTGGGCGCGGGGAGTTTCGGGATCAGGAAGTTCAGGAAGATCGACAGCTTTTCCCAGTCGGCATTCGAGTACGCCAGGATCGAGGACAGAAAGCCGTAGGTGCGGACGAAGGCCTTGGCTTTGCCTTTGAAGTCCACCTGGCCGTCCTCATCGAGATCGGCGTTGTAGGTGGCCACGCAGGCATCCAGGATCGGGTCGAGCTTGTCGCGGTCCGCGCCGTTCAGATAGAGCCCCACCAGGTCGTCGATTTGTACCTGCGAATAGACCTGGTAGCCGTCCAGATCCGACTTCAGATCATGGAGCTTGTTGGGGTCGGTCTCGTCACTGAGGATGGTGGTGCGGTAATAGGGCTCGAACGACCTCTGGATGGTCTCCGAGTCGTTGTAGAAATCGAGCACAAAAGTGTCGTGCTTCTGCGGATGGGCGCGATTGAGCCGCGAGAGGGTCTGCACCGCCTTGATGCCGGAGAGCGCCTTGTCCACGTACATGGTGTGCAGCAGCGGTTCGTCGTAGCCGGTCTGGAACTTGTCGGCGACGATCAGGAAGCGGTACGGGTCCTGTTGTACCTTGTCCGGGATCTGGCTGCTGGGAAAGCCGTTCAGCGTCGACTCGGTGACTTTCTTGCCGCCGTACTCGTGCTCCCCGGAAAAAGCCACGATGGGTGCGTAAGGGCTTTTGCGCTCTTTGAGATAGTCCCTGAAGGCGTGGAAATACTGGATGGCCCGCTCGATACCGTTGGTGATGACCATGGCCCGGGCATGGCCGCCGATCTTGCGGTGGCCGATCACCTGGGCGTGGAAATGGTCCACCATAATCTCCGCCTTCTCGCGGATGGCGTGCTCGTGGGACTCCACATAGCGGCGCAGCTTTTTCTGGGCCTTGTTGGCGTCGAAGAGCGGGTCGTCCTCCACGGTCTTGGCCAGGCGGTAATAGCTCTCCACCGGGGTGTAGTTCTTCAGCACATCGAGGATGAAACCCTCCTGGATGGCCTGCTTCATGGTGTAGCTGTGGAACGGGTGATGCTTCACGGTGCCGTCCGGCTGCGGGTCCGGCTCGCCGAAGATCTCCAGGGTCTTGTTCTTGGGGGTCGCGGTGAAGGCGAAGTAGCTGGCGTTGGTCACCATCTTCCGGCCTTCCATGATCTTGTTGATCTTGTCCTCGACCGTCTCTTCCTCCTCGTCATCAGAGCCGCCATAGGGCGCGGTCTCCTCCAGCACGCGGTTCATGGCAGCGGTGGTTTTGCCGCCCTGGCTGGAATGGGCCTCGTCGATGATGATGGCGAATTTGCTCTTGCGGTGTTCGTCACCGATCTCGTCGAGGATGAACGGAAACTTCTGCACGGTGGTGATGATGATTTTCTTCCCGGCCTTGAGGAATTTGCGTAGGTCGCCGGAGTGTTCGGCATGGCCGACTGTGGCGGAGACCTGGGCGAACTGCTTGATGGTGTCGCGGATCTGTTTGTCGAGCACCCGTCGGTCGGTGACCACGATCACCGAGTCGAACAACGCCTTGCTCTCGTGTTCCAGCCCCACAAGCTGGTGCGCCAGCCAGGCGATGGAGTTACTTTTGCCGCTGCCCGCCGAGTGCTGGATCAGGTAGCGCCTGCCGATGCCGCTCTCAGCGGCATTGGCCAGCAGCATGCGCACCACCTTCAACTGGTGGTAGCGAGGGAATATCTGCTTGTACCTCTTTTTGCCGGTCTTCTCGTCTTTTTCCTCCACCACCTGAGCGTAGTTTTCCAGGATGTCGGTCAGACCCTCCTTGGAGAGGGTCTCCTTCCAAAGGTAGTCGGTGGCGAGCCCGGCCGGGTTGGGCGGATTGCCCGCGCCATCGTTGTAGCCCTTGTCGAAGGGCAGAAACCACGAGCCCTTGCCCTTGAGGTGGGTACAGAAACGCACCTCGTGATCGTCCACGGCAAAATGCACGGCGCAGCGGCCGAACTGGAACAGCAGCTCCTTCGGGTCGCGGTCGCGCTGGTACTGTTGCACGGCATCGAGCACCGTCTGCTTGGTGAGTTTGTTCTTGAGTTCGAAGGTGGCGATGGGCAGGCCGTTGATGAACACGGCCATGTCGAGGGAGAGCGCGGTCTCGTTGCGGCTGTAGCGAAGCTGGCGGGTGACGCTGAAGATGTTGGCCGCGAACCGTTCGGCCGCCTTCACGTTGCCCGGCGTCGGCGTGCCGTAGAAAAGGTCCACATGGGCCGGGCCGTGCTTGATGCCGCCGCGCAGCACGTCTACCACGCCGCGTTTGGCGATTTCGCCCTGCAGGCGGTGCAGAAACTGGGTGCGCTTGGGGCCTTCCTCGTCGATGCCGAGAGCCTCATAGGTATCTGGTTGGGTGGCGGCGAGGAATTGCAGTAGTTTGGCCAGGTCGACAGCGTGTTCCCGGTCGTAGTCCTGCGGATCACCCTGAACGTATCCGGCATCCTCCACAAGGGAGGCGACGATAATCGATTCCAGGCCCTTTTCGCTGGTGTCAGTCGGTTTCATCCATGTCCCCCTCATCATCGATCATGTCATCGGCATCGGCGGTGTCCTCTTCCAGCGCCAGCAGCTCTTCATCGGCAACCTCCGGCACCTCGATTCCGCGGACATCCACCTGCCCGGTGACCACATCGGAAATCAGCCGGGTGCGGTATTCGCGCATCAGCTCGATCTCACGCTCGGCCCTTGAAATCGCCTGGCTTATCTCGGCGCACTTCTCATTGATGTGAGCAATAATCGCCCGCTGTTCCTCCAACGGCGGGAGCGGGAAGAACGCCCCCTTGATTGCACCTTGCGCCAAGCCAAAGCGGGTCACGCCGGTAGCGGCAATCCGGAACTGGTCAGCCACCGGGTCGGAAGAGAATGCCCTGAACAGAAACTCGCCTTCGATTTCACCTGAGAACGGTCTGATCAAGGCCAAGTGATAGGCACAAACGACGCCCGGAATTGTCTCGGGCACGAAAGTGGGAATGGCGATGTCGTCCCAACTTTCGGAATCCTTGGTGATGATCACGTCACCCGCTTTCAGCTCAAAAGCGCGAATCTCTTCCGGCGTGGCCGTGGCCTTCATGAAATCGATGGCGGCGGTGATGCGGTCGTTCTTGTAAACGTCCACGTAGTTGCAGAGCATGACCGGGACTTCGTCCTCGTTCGTGTTCTTGTCGACGCCACTGGCCCTGACCGCCGCCAGCGTGCGGAGCCGTCTGGCGTCCCAATGCTCCGGAATATCTCCGATCCATTCCACGCCGCTGGGCTTGAACTGGACCTTGGGATCAAGCCCCCGGGTCACGGCCTGGTTGATGACGTTCTGCTTCTGCTCCTTGAGAAGTTCAATGAATCGCCGCTTGTTGCGGATAAATTTTCGGAACAAGCGGTCTTGCGCCTTCAGGAATCGTGCGATGGTTTGCTGCTCTTCCTGCGGAGGGCAGACCACCGGCATGCTCAGAAATTTATCGGGATAGAGCCTGAGCCGGGAAGAACGAATGCCCGTTGACCGGCAAATGTATTCCGACCGATATCCTTCAATCCGCAACAGGCTGTCGAGATAGTAGTAGTCGTAATCCTGGTTGCTTCTTGGCCGGTAAACGCCATAGGCGGGACTCACAATTCCAGCATGGTTCGAGACGCCCAATGCAGACATCCAGGCCCACATCGTATTGATGATCAGATCGCCGGGTTGGCAACGTTTCTGACCGACATTCGACTCGGCCTTGAACATGGTCACGTTCTTCTGGCTGCGGGGAGTCACTCCGGTGATGTGAGACACCGAGAGCATTTCCTCATCGCCTGTCTGGGAGCGATCATCAATCTCTTTGAAGTAATACTTTGCCCGCTTCTCAGGCCAATGTGCGGGAATGCTCCCGACCCAGCTTACTCCCGCGTCCTTGTATTCTGGATAAGGAGCCAGCTTCATCATTCCGCCTCCCCAACAATCTGTTCCAGAAGGCCTTCCGTCTCCTGCTCCAGGGCGTAGATATCGGCCTTGATCTCATCGAGGGTGCGCATGGGCGCGGGCCGGTAGAAATGGCGGGTGAAGGAGATTTCGTAGCCCACCAGCGTCTTGCCCGGGTCGATCCAGGCATCCGAGGTGTAGGGCAGCACCTCGCGCCGGAAGAAGGCCTCGATGCCGCCGTCTTCCAGCAGCGGCACCTGTTCGCTGTCGCGCAGGGCGGTATCCGGCTCGTATTCGACCACGCAGGGCTTGCCGCCCAGTTCGGCCTCGAACAGGCCGTGGATGGGGTCGGGCGTGGCCTTACCCGGCTTGTGGACCTTCTTCAGCACCGGCGCGGCGTCCTCGCGGGTGTCGCAAAGTTCGCCCTGCAGCAGCTTCTTGCGCTTGGCAGTGAGCTTGACACCGTGCTTGTCGGCATCGGCATGGGCGACGTCCATGAAGGCGTTGAAATCGATGTGCGGCCCGGCTCCAAGAGCCTCGGCCACGCGGCGGGCCAGCTTGGCCAGCGGTTCTTCCTTGGCCTGGGCGCAGGCCCGATCGAACCGTTCCAGCCGGGCCGGGCTCAGGTCGACGGCAAGGCGCAGTGGCCGTTCCACAATCACCTTCCAGTAGCCGAAGGCCTCGTTGGGGAAGATCTTGGATTTTTCGGTCTCGCGGGGATTGACCACCAGATCGACAATGGTTTGAATCTGCTCTTCGGAGAGTTCGCAATTTTTCTTGCCGAGATTGCGGCGCAGCGGCACGTACCATTCGCTGGCGTCGATGAGCTGGACCTTGCCTTTCCGCGTATCAGACTTGCGGTTGGTCAGCACCCAGATGTAGGTGGCGATGCCGGTGTTGTAGAACATGTTCTCCGGCAGGGCGATGATGGCCTCCAGCCAGTCGTTCTCGATGATCCAGCGGCGGATGTTGCTCTCGCCCTGACCGGCGTCGCCGGTGAAGAGCGACGAGCCGTTGTGGACCTCGGCGATGCGGCTGCCGAGTTTGGTGCTGTGCTTCATCTTGGAGAGCTTGTTGACCAGGAACATGAGCTGCCCGTCCGAGGAGCGGGTGATCATCTTGTATTCCGAGTCGTTTGCGTGCTGAGTGACAAAGCGCGGGTCCTTGATGTCCCCCTTGCCGCCCAGGCGCTCCAGGTCGGTCTTCCAGCTCTTGCCGTAGGGCGGATTGGAGAGCATGAAGTCGAATTCCTGCGACGGGAAGGCATCGCTGGAGAGCGTGGAACCGTACTTCATGTTCTCCGCTTCGGCCCCTTCGCCTTTGAGCAGCAGGTCGGCCTTGGAGATGGCGTAGGTTTCCGGCTGCACCTCCTGGCCGAACAGGTGAATGGAGACGTCCTTGCCGTGGCTTTCGGCCAATTCGGCCAAGCGCTCTTCAGCAACTGTCAGCATTCCGCCGGTGCCGCAGGCTCCGTCATAGACAAGGTAGGTGCCCGACTCGATATCGTCGGCCACCGGCAGGAAGATCAGATCGGCCATGAGCTTGACCACGTCGCGGGGCGTGAAGTGCTCTCCGGCCTCTTCGTTGTTCTCCTCGTTGAAGCGGCGGATCAGCTCCTCGAAGATGGTGCCCATGGAGTGGTTGTCGAGCGCCGGGAGAAGTTCGTTTCCGTCCACGTCCTGCACCGGCTTGGGGCTGAGATTGACGCGGCCGTCGAGAAACTTCTCGATCAGGTGGCCGAGGATATCGGCCTCGATCAAGGTCGGGATCTGGTTGCGGAACTTGAACTTGTCGAGGATCTCCTGGACGTTGGGTGAAAAGCCGTCCAGATAAGCTTCGAAATCGGCCTTGAGCTGTTGTTGCTTGGCGCGGTTCTTCAGGTCGCGCAGGGTAAAGGGCGAGACGTTGTAAAAGGCCTCGCCTGCAGCCTGGCAGAGCGCGGCGTGCTGGTTGGCAATCCCGGCCCCGTCGAGCTGCTTTTTCATGCCGAGCACTTTTTCCTTGCTCGGCTCCAAAAGCGCATCGAGGCGGCGGATGACCGTCATGGGCAGGATCACATCACGGTACTTGCCGCGCACATAGACATCGCGCAACACATCGTCGGCGATACCCCAGATAAAATTCACGATGCTGTTGTGGATCACATGGTTCATAGCCCGTTATTACTCCTTGCGCTTCTTGTCTGTTTCCGCAGGCTCGGCCGCGCCGCCAGCCTTGACCCACGCGTCCACTTCGTCCTTCTTGAACTTCCAAAGACGACCCATGCGGTGGGCGGGCATACCATGCTTGTCGATCCACTTGTAAACGGTGTCATTGCTGACCCCGAGGTACTTGCAAATCTCGGTTATTGATAACCAGCGGTCTTCCATCTCGTTCATTCTCTTGCTCCACGGGCGCTTTAGTTGTTTGCCACGTCCGCCAGAGGCGAAACGGGAGAGACTGGACGCACCTCTCCCAGGTTAAAAACTTCATCAATATACAAAGGCACTATGTGCTATGTCAAACGATCTTTACCGATTTGAGCCGATTATTTTCTATCACACTCGATGCCAGGCGCCGGTGTCAAGCCGGGTGCCGTTTTCAACACGGGGCATCCAGTAGGTCCAGGCTGAAACCGAAGTGCGCCCGCACAGCACCGCCACCATCCCCCGCTGATACATGCTGTGCCCGCCGGGCCGAAAGCCTTCCAGCCGGTCGATGGGCGGCAAGTCGCGCTGCGGGTCGGTGAAGGTCACCAGTTCCCCACTGATCAGATCCCAGTCGCCGGTCGGGCGGCCGAAGCGTGGTGTGCCGATCTCCTGTTGTCTGCGGGCGTCCGCCAGTGGATCAGCGGTGCCTCTGGCCAGGATCAGACCTTCGGGCACCTCGAGGGCCGGGAACCCGGCATGAAGGTGATAGAGCCTGCCCCAGACCACGGCCGGTTCGATGCTGCGAGCCTGGGCGCAGAAGCGTTGATGGTTCCAGTAGCCCCGTTTCAGGGTGCCGTAGACGAAGAGCCGGAGGATGGTCTCGGGACTGTCTTCCGGATTTGTGTTCAGCTTTACGGTGTCTCCAATGTTCATGCATTCACTCCTTCGGGTAGCGTCCCTTTCCGCTTCCGCTCCTGGGTGATGAAGCGGAATTCGCTGTTTTCGATGGCCCGCACATCCTGGTGGCGGACGGTGAGAATGGTCATGGGCGGCACCTCCAGCTCGCGCCAGCCCATCTCGTTGTCCACGGCGAAGTCGATGAAAGCGGCCTCCGAGGCGTAGAGCACCACCCGGTGCTGGCGGTGGATGCGCAGGCAGAGCGGCTTGTTGCCCTTGAGCACGGTGATGGTGCCGGGGTCGAGGCGCGAGGCCAGCACGGCGCTCATCTGGCCGCGACAGAGGGCAAGCGCCTTCTTCAGCCCCTCCTGGTCGATGGGGCCTTCAGGCGCGAAGCGGTCGGCCAGGCGGAAGATCAGCTCACTATCCACCTCGGCGTAGCGCGGCAGCCCGAGACGGCGGAACAGATAATCGGCGTTGTAGATGGTGCCGTTGTGAGTGCCGATGACGATCCCGGCTCGGATGGGATGGTTGTTGCGATTGTTGAACTCGTTGCCCCGGGTGCGCCAGCGGGTGTGGCCCATGAGGATGGTGGTCTCGTTGTCGACCTGCCCGAGCAGCTCCTGAAACGGCTTCTCGTAGACCAGCTCGTGCGCCCGCATCGGCCGCTTGAAAATCCGGTGGCTGCCGTCGGTCTTGAGCCAGGCCAGACCGGAGGCGTGTGGTCCGCGCTCCTCGCTGTGCAGCAGCATGCGGATGAAGACCTCGCGCAGGTAATCCAGCTCATTGGGCCGTCTGCGCTTGCGGCCGAAGATGATGCCTACTTGTCCGCACATGGAGCTGGGTCCTCCTTGCCGCCGAAGTTTTTGCCGAGCGGTCTCGTCCCTTCGAGGACGAAGGCCGCGTATTCGCGCCGGTGGTCCGCCAGCCACTCGGCCACCTCCGGGTAGCCCATCTCGGCGGTCAGCCGGGTCACCTCCGGGTGGTCGAGCATGTTGGTGCGCCCGGATAGCCGCACCGTCTCCAAGGCTTCGAGGAATCGTTCCGGCCAGGGATCGCTGGCCTTGTCATCAGGCAGAAACTCGATCAGGCCGTGCCGCGCCAGACGGGTCAGAAACTCGGCGGCCGCAGAGGCGGCGTCCTCCGGCAAAGGCTGGGTCGGCCCGCCTTCGATGCCGGAGAGCACCTCGGTCATGTAGTCCCGGGGCGCTCGGCTGGCGGTAAACGGCGTCTGGCCGCGCATCAGCTCGACAACTTCGAGGCAGTCGGCGGCCTGCAGCATTTCCCCGCTGCCGGGGATCGGTTCGCCGTCCAGCGTGGTGGAGCGGATCAGAATCTTCATGGGGCACCTCCTTAAACAGTGAGGCCGGGAACTTGCCCGGCCTCGTTGGTGAGAGTGGTGGTTGTTTCGTCCGGAAGGACGTCCTCCGGTTTGGGGCGTCCGTTCTTGAAGGCTGCGTCGCCGGGCATGTTGGCCATCAGATGCTTGCGGGCGGTCTTGAACTCGTCGCCGATCAGGCCGAGGTGAAGCAGGAAGACCCGGAAGTCGTACTTGGCGCTCTGGGGATCGAAGTCCCGCTTGCGGCTGGAGGCTGCCCGACCGTTGAGCGCCTTGGCGGCGACGGCGAGGCAGAATTGCAGGTAGGCCTTGATCCGCCCCGCGTGGAGGGTCGCCTCGAACCAGCGGAACTCCACCGTGCCCCGGTACCAGACGTTGTGCAGGTTGACCCCGTGATAGCGGCTGTTGTCGTAGTGCTGGGGCTGGCGGTTGTGGTAGCCGTACCAGATGCGGTTGAGCTGGTCCTTGGTGCGGGGGCGATGCTGTTCGATGCGTTGGATCAGCTCGTCGCTGACCGGCCGGGTGTAGCGGTTGAGCCGGTCGCGGCTGATACCGAGGGCGTGGAGGATCAGCGGCTCCTGCTTGTAGATGATCTTGGCCAGGTTGCCAAGGTGCCTGCCGTCGAAGGGCGCGGCGTCGATATGGATGTGGATGCCGCACTGGCTGTTGATCTTGCCCCCGGCGCGGCGGATGGCCCGGACCGCCTCCTGCAGTTGCGGGATATCGTCGTAACCGAGCACCGGGCTGACCACCTCGGCCCGCAGATGGGCCGGGACGCTGGTCAGGGAGGCGTCCCCCACCACCTTCCAGACGCGGCCGCGCAGGTCTTCGACCTCCCAGGGGTCATAGCTGCTGGGGATGCCGACATGGCGGACCGTGCCGCCCACCACCGAGTGGATGGCCCAGGCGATCTGTTCCCGGGTGCGTTTTACGGTCTCGATCTCGATCCCGTAGTGGATCTCTTTCAGGTTCATGCGTGCCTCCGTCGTTCGTGGCGCTTATAAGTCGTTGTCTGGCAAGCCTTTTCAGCCTCCGCTTACACCATGAATGAATGCTTCTTTCCGGACACAAATCAAGTAGAAGAACAGCCGAAGACGACATTTAACACGTTTATTTTCAATGACTTGCGAACGCCCTTGGCCGATGCTCATTTTTTCTTCGAAAAACCCTTGACTCCGTAGTATGGTACGGACCTTATATTTCATTCAGGAGATCGAGATATGAACAACATGACCATCGGCAAGCTGGCGAAACAGTGCGGTGTGGGGGTGGAAACCATCCGCTTCTACGAACGGGAGGGATTGATTCTGCAGCCCGAGAGAAAACCTTCCGGCTATCGCCTCTATCCCCAGGAGGCGGTCGACCAGGTCCATTTCATTCGGCAGGCGAAGGATCTCGGCTTTTCGCTGAAGGAGATCAGGGAACTTCTGGATCTCAGATTGGATGGTAAACAGGCCTGCGACGAGGTGCGCTCTCTGGCGGAGGCCAAAATCGCCGACATCGAGGAAAAAATCGCCTTGCTGCAGAGGATGCGGACAACCCTGGGCGAGCTGGTCATCGCCTGCAAAAGCAACAAGAAAACCGAGCCGTGCCCGATTTTGCGGGCTATCGAAAAGGAGGACCGACCATGAACCATAACGCCGACAAGAAACTGATGGGCGTGGGCGTCCTATCCGCCTTCGCGGCATCACTGTGCTGCATCACGCCAGTGCTGGCGTTTCTCTCCGGTGCCAGTGGGCTGGCATCCGCGTTTTCCTGGATGGAACCGGCCCGTCCCTGGCTTATCGCGCTGAGCGTCGGTCTGCTGGGATTTGCCTGGTATCAGAAGCTCAAGCCACGCACCGCCGCTGAGATTCAGTGCGCCTGCGAAGAGGAACGGAAAGCCCCCTTTCTGCAAAGCAAGGCATTCCTTGGGATCGTCACTGTGTTGGCCGCACTGATGATGGCCTTTCCCTGGTATGGCAGTCTGATCTACCCGGAAAACCAGACCACCATGGTGATCGTCCCTGCTGACCAGGTCGAGACCGTTTCCTACCGGATTGAAGGCATGACCTGCCCCAGTTGTGAGGAGCATGTCCGGCATGGAGCCAGCGGCGTAGACGGTGTCATCGATGTCACGGCCGATTACCGGACCGGGAAGGCGGTGGTGCGTTTCGACCGGGGCCGGACCAGTGACGAAGCGATCCGCAGGGCGATTGACGCGACAGGATACAAAGTGAAAGACAAGGAGGAGATGCAATGAGAGGGCAATCACGGGAAAGCTGCTGCGCATCGTCTTCGGATGATGTGCGGAAATACGACCTGATCATTCTCGGCGGTGGTTCAGCGGGGTTCGCCGCCGCCATCCAGGCGCATGAGTTGGGCAAGACGGTGCTGATGGTGAACGCCGGGACCATTGGCGGCACCTGCGTCAATGTCGGCTGTATCCCCTCCAAGACCCTGATTCGGGCCGCCGAGGCCCTGCACCGGGGAGGCCATCACGCCTTCGCCGGAATCAATGGTGAAGCCGCGCTGGTCGATTTCGAGGCCGTGATCCGGCAAAAGGACGAACTGGTCTCGCAGCTCAGGCAGGCCAAATACATGGATGTGTTGGAGGCCTACGACCGGGTGGAACTGATCGAGGGCGAAGCCAGGGTGGAATCACCTCGCACGGTCAGAGTGAACGGGGTGGCCTATGAAGCATCAAGCATCCTCGTCGCCACCGGTTCCCGCCCCTGGTTGCCGGATATTCCTGGCCTGGCCGAGAGTGACCCGCTCGACAGCACCTCGGCTTTCGAGCTGACGCGCCTGCCGAAGTCGATGATCATGCTGGGTGGGCGCTACATCGCCCTGGAGATCGCCCAGATGTTCGCGAGACTCGGCACCAAAGTCACAGTGCTCCAGCGCAGCGGGCGGATTCTCCCCACCGAAGACGCGGATCTGACCGAGGCGTTGACCGGTTATCTGCGGGAGGAAGGCCTTTGCATTGAAACATCGGTGCGGGTCCGCGAGGTGAGGCGCGATGGCTCCGGCGTGATTGTCCACGCTCTCGTCGGTGACGCGGAGCGGGAGTTTGCCGCCGAACGGATTCTGTGCGCCACCGGCAGACGGGCCAACACCGAGGCTCTTGGTCTAAAGGAAATCGGTGTGCGGCTTTCCGGGCAGGGGGATATCCTGGTCGACGAACATCTGCAAACATCCCAGCCGGGAATCTTTGCAGCCGGAGACGTCATCGGTGAACCCGCTTTCGTCTACACGGCGGCCTACGAGGGACGCCTGGCCGCCGCCAACGCCTTGTCAGGGGAATCTCGCAAGCGCGATTACCGGGCATTGCCCTGGGTCATCTTTTCCGATCCGCAAGTTGCCGGTGTCGGCCTGAACGAACTGGAAGCGGCAAGCGCCGGAATCGAGGTGGAGGTGGCCAGACTCGATCTCAAAAACGTGCCACGGGCACTGGCGGCGCGGGACACCCGTGGTTTCATCAAGCTGATCCGCCGCAAGGGTTCCGATGAGCTGGTCGGGGCACGCATCCTGGCACCGGAAGGCGGCGAACAGATCATGGAGGCCGCACTGGCGATCCGCCACGACATCGGCGTGTCGGATCTCGCTTCGGCCTTTCACCCCTATCTGACCCAGGCGGAAGGGATCAAACTCTGCGCTCAGACCTTCGGCAAGGATGTCGCCAAGCTGTCATGCTGCTCGGCGTAAACAACAAGACAAGGAGGTAGAATCATGCGAAAATTACTATTGATCGTTTTGTTGATCGCCGCGGTCGTCGTCTCGCCTGTTTTTGCGGCAGAGCAAAACGGAAAAACATTTCTCATTCACGCCAAGACCTCACTGAAAATTGACGACGCGCAGATCTGCGCAGTGCCCAATGTTGCCTGGACCGCATTGAGTAAAGGGTATGAGGTAACAATCCTGTTCGATGCCAGCGGAGTCACCGCTCTCAAAAAAGGCGGGTTGTTCGGGGGTGACAAATCACCACTGGACAAGGCGGCGCTGCCTGAACGCGAGCGTCAGTCCCTTGCCCGGCAGTTGAACGCGCCACTGGAGACCATTCCCCATGACTATGGCGAGTACATCCGTTTTTTGAAGGAAAAAGGCGTTCGACTTTTTGCCAATCAGACAATGATGCTGCTTTACAAAATTGACGAGAAGGAGATCGAACAGTCAGTCTCGCCGATCAGCCTGGAAGAGATGCTTAAGCTGTTAGAAACCGCCGACATTTACGTGGCCTATTAATGATGGGATTCGAGAAGGAGGTGTTTTGTGAGTAGCATGGTCTGTTACTGCTTCGGGTACACGGCGTCCGACATAGAAGAGGATGTCCGTCTCAACGGCAAATCCACGATCCTGGAGAAAATCCTGTCGGAAAAGAAAGCTGGCGCTTGCCAGTGTGCCGTGAAAAATCCCAAGGGCCGCTGATGTGTTGGTGATGTCCGCCAGTTGGTGGATAAGATTATGGGCGGTTCCGAACTTGTCGGTGGCAACTGACGGTTTCGAAAAACAAAACCCCGGAACGGGCTGGCCGTATCCGGGGTTTCTGGGTTGGCGTTGGCAATGAGCAGGGTCAGCCGGAGGCGGTTTCTCCGGTAATAAGGCTGGTGTGCAGTTCCAGATTGCGCGACTCATCGGCCCGCATCCGCGTCAGCAGCGCCACGAAGGCCTTCGCTTCGTCGGGTGGCAGACCCGAGGCCCGCTCCAACCTCGCCAGGCGCTGGTGCAGATTCTCCAGCAGGCCCAGGGCGTGGTCGCGGATCAGGCCATCGCGCTTCTCTTGCGGCGTGGGGATGAACTCGGTCAGGCCGCCTTTGCGTCGAACGATCATGGCTGTGCCTCCTTAGCTCAGGGTCGCGCCCAGCGAATGGATGCGCGGGTAGATCAGCGGCGTGCCGGTCATTTCGGCCTTGTAGCGGACCTTGTTGCCGGTGTTGTCGGTGAAGGTGCGCACCAGGGTGTACTCGGTCCAGTTCTCGTCGATGGGCCGGGTCTCCTGGATGGTCATCGCTTCCCAGGTCAGGCCGCCGTCGTTGCTGGCGAACCATTGCAGGGTGGTGCCGCTGGGGATTTGCATCTGCACATAGGCCTTGGTCGATTCCACCCCCTGGGTCAGCTCGTTCTCACGTGTCAGGTAGGCCCCGGTGGTCTTGTTGAGATAGCCCACCAGGTTGACGTCGCGGAAGTTGATGGCCGGGGTGTCATTGGCAAGCGAGCTGTTCAGGCGCACGCGAATCTGGACCCGGGTGGCGAGGTTGGGCAGCCGTTCCTCTTCGGCGGGAACCAGGGCGTCCCAGGTCACGCCGCCGTCGGTGGAGTATTCCCAGTCAAGGCCGGTGCCCTGGGGGATGGCCGAGTATTCGTCGAGGTTGATGTCGGAGAACTGCACGCCGGTGATCGGCTGGAAGCGGATCATCCCCTCGGACTGGAAGTTGTAGCCGTAGATCTTCATCGCCAGGTCGGAGCCGTTGAGCGGCGTCCAGGTTTCGGCGTTGGAGCTCTCCAGCAGCACGCCCTCCATGTAGGTCTGCCGGGTGATGATGCCCCAGCGGCCCATCTTGCCGAGGGTGGCGGTGCGGACCTTGTAATTGGTGCTGTTGGTCAGCAGCACCACGGCGTAGCTGGTGTTGGCCTCGGCGTAGAACGGGTCGTCGAAGCGAATACGGGTCTCGCCACTCAGGCTGATCTCGTTCGGGGCCAGCACCTTTTCGGCGAACACCACGCCGTTGGGCAGACCGGTGGTGACGCCGCGAATCTGCACCGTGACCGGGATGCTCGGGTCCCTGGCGGTGAACTGCAGTCCGATGCTGGAGATCACCTGGTTTTGGGTGAAGCTGAAGGTCTGGGCCAGCGGGTCACGGGGCACGAAGATGGTCTGGGTGCGCCAGACCACCTGCACCACGGGCACGCGGATGATGCGGTTCTCGATGATGCGCTCGATGCGGGTAATGACCAGCGGATCGTTGATCTGCAGGCTGGCCCGGGCCGAGTAGACGCCGTCGGCCATCTCCACGATGCGGTTGCCGTTGCGGGCGTTGGTCGGGATGGTGAAGGAGGCGCTGACCCGACCGGCCTCGTCGCTGATCAGGTTGCTGGCCATCACCTGGCCGTCGCAGCGCAGCACGATGCCGGACTTGCTCGGGGTGAAGTTGATGCCGGTGACGGCGATGCCGGTCTGGCCGCGCCGCCCGAGGTTGGGCGTGATCTGCAGCATGGCCGGGGGCTTGTCGAACACCGCGTAGGGGTTGATGTTGCGCTCCTCGGACCAGTCGTTCTGCTCCACCAGCACGGTCTCGTTGCCCGGCAGCAGCGCCAGGCTGCCGAAGAAGCTGGCGTTGCTGCCCGCCTGATCGACCGAGAGCACGGTGGAGTGCGGAATGCGGTCCGGCGCGACGAAGCGGGCGATCTCGTTGACCCGGGCGTCCCATTCGGCGTGGTAGATGTCCGACTGGGCGGTGTTCGAGAAGTCGTCCGAGTAGATGCCTTTCTTGGTCTGGGCGTCCCGGTTCTGCAGCTCGTTGTTCATCTGGTACTGGGCATCGTTGTACTTCAGGTCCTCGACGTCCTGGATGATGTCGTGGATCTGGTCCATGGTGATGCGGGTCAGGCCGAAGTTGAGGATCTCCATGTCGGTGGAGTTGGGCGGGCAGTCGATGCTGCACAGTCCCAGGGCGTTTTCCGGCACGATGGGCAGCTTCGGGAAATCCGCAGGAGCCCCTTCCAGCCGCTTGATCTCGGTGGTGGTGGCGTAAACGATGTCGCGTCGGCCAAGGTAATAGTCGTAGTCCAGGCTGCAGTTGGAGCCGTTCACCGGCTGATCGCCGAGGTTGCCGCGCCCGAAGTTGATCACGTTGAGGTTGCCCAGCTCGAGCTGCACCGGCGACATGGTGAGTCCGGCCGTGTTGGTGGCCGGAGGCGAAGCGGTGCCGATCTCCTCGACGCCGTCGTCGACATAGGAAAGCGCCTCGCTGCCCAGCTCCATCAGGCGCTTGTAGTCGGTGCGTGCGCCGTTGGTGGCGGCCCGGTAGACGCGATAGCCGGTCGCGCCGCTGACCGGCAGCCAGGAGAGCTTGTTCATCTCCCCGGCGGCGGTGGCCCGGGCGATGACCGCAGCGGCGCTGAAGGCCGTCTCGCCGGTGGCGTTGTAGGCGGTCACCAGATAGAAGTAGTTTCCGGCCGCCGGATGGTTGGCCTGCCCGAACCAGCCGCTGTCCACGTAGTCGGTGCCCTTGACCATCTGCTTGGTGTAGGTCCAGCGCACCGTGTAGGTGGTGCCGATGGCCGGTTCGTTGCCGGAGCCGAGCCAGTCGACATGGTTGCCCGACTGCTGCCAGTCGACGCCCTCCTGGAAGATGGTCGCCCCCTGGCTGACCTCGAGGATGTCCACCACAGGATTGGGATCGAGCAGGTCTTCGCCGCCGCCCACCGAGCCGCGAGTAACGTTGCGGGTGATCTCGACGATGGCCTCCACCTGGGTCGTCTCCTTGAGCGGCGTGGAGTTGACCGGATAGCGACGCTTGTTGATGTCGAAGGTCTTCTGCTCGCCGCGCACCGACTTGGTGGCGATGGATTTGGGCACCAGGGTCGAGGTGGGCAGATCGCGCTGATGCCGGAAGCCCTGGATGTAGGCCCGTCCGGCGTTGGTGATCGCCTCCACGCTGTCGTCGTCGACGCCGCCAATGAAGGTGTCGAAGCCCCGCACCAGATAGCTTCCGGCCTGGTCGAAGGTGCGCTCGGCAAGATTCTGAATCAGGGAATTGAGCCCCTCGGCGGCGGCGAAGGAGAGCTGGTCCTCGGTGATCGAGGAGACGGTGATCCGGCTGCCCGGCAGCGTGCCCAGCAGGTCCCGCAGGTAGAGGTTGGACTTCTCCTGCACAGTGGGCGTGACATCGCCGCTCTCGCGGTCGAACTTGTAGATTGGGATCACCCGGCGCTCGGCCACGTTGTTGGGCAGCGTCTGGCCGCTGGTGTCCGTCGCCTTGAGGGAGAGCGCCCATTTTTCCCGCTCGGCGGTGGGCTCGCCGGTGGCCGGATTGATCAGGGCCGGGTCCTGGGTGTAGCCGTAGTTGTACTTCAGCAGCTCCACATAAACGTAATCGGCCCCGCTGGTGGTGGCCGGATCATAGGTCAGGGTCGCGCCGCTCACCTGTTCGAGATGGCCGTCGATGTAGACCACGCCCGGGGCCAGGGTCAGGACGTTGTCGGCCGCGCTGACCTCCAGACCCATGATGATGGAGCCTTCCTTGAACAGGATGTCGGCGATCTTGCGCCGCTCCAGGTTGATGATGTCCTGCTGCTCGTTGAGTTCGGAATCCAGCAGGTCGCGATCCTGATGGTAACGGATGCGCTTGTAATTCTTGGTCGGGTCGAATGTCTCGCGTGAGATGCTCATGTTTGAATCCTCCAGTTAGATCTTGATGATCCCGACCAGCTCCACGCGGGTGTCGGAAATCTTGTTGAAGTCGGGAATGTTCTTCACCTCGTACAGGTAGCCCGGTCGCAGCACCTCGCCGGTCGGGTTGGTGTCCTGATGGAACACGCCGCCCATGGCGAGATCCCCGGTGACGCTTTCCACGTACTGCACGTCGCCGCCGAAGAAGCCGTATTCGCGGATGGTGATGCCGTTGGCCTCGGCCTCGTCGAAGCGGAAGAAGACACCGATGGTGTTGGTCTCCTCGCCGGTTTCCAGGTAGCGCACGCCGTTGACCAGCAGCGCCCCTTCGGCGTCCTCCTTGAGGAAGGTCCGCTTGTAGTAGCGCTTGCGGGCGCGTTCGTTTCTGAGCCCAGTCTGGCCGATGTCCGGCGCGGGCGGATTCTGCGGGTCGGTGAAGCTGGCATCCCCGTCGCCGATGGCGCAGTGGGTGATGCCGTCCACGGCTTGGCCGAGGAGGAGTTTGGCCGTCAGTATCCGGCCGGTTTTGACGATGAGTCCCAGTGCCATTGCTGTTCTCCTTTAGGTCTGAATTTCGTGGTCTTGATCGATGAGCACCGCGAACAGGATCTGGCGCGTGTCGGCCAGCAGCCCGGCCGGGATCGCGATGCGCTGAACGGTGTCGGATAGGCTGATGCGTGCGCCGGACGTCCGGACGCTGGTGTCGATGCTCCGCAGCCAGGGGCGCGTCACCCGCACCGCTGCGTCAACATCGACGCCCAGACGGCCATGGACGACGAGCCACAGGTCGGTGTTCCGGTTCAGGTGGTTGTTCACGCGAAGCGCGAGGTCGGACCGACGTTCGAGCCGATGGGCGACCCGTACTGCGCTGTCGGCCCGGACCATCACCGTGCGCCTAGCCGGTGCCCCGGAAAACAGCTCGAAGAGCGCTCCGGGTTGCGCCGCGCCGATGGCGAGCAGTTCCGGCCTCCGGATGCCTCTGCGGGTGGTGATGGATGCCAGTTGTCCCTTATGCACGGCCACGGCGAATCCTCCCGCTGAGCTTGAGCGCCTGGCCACGGTTCATGGACAAGAGGGTTTCCGGGCGACGCTGGCCGGTGATCGTGGTGACGGTTTTGAGCTTTCCGCTATGCGTTGCCATGGCGTTACTCCTTCACCGCGCACCAGCCGCCGGTGGTCAGGTTGAACACGCGGTAGCTGTCCGTTCCGATTTGAATGGTGTCTTCCGAGGCGACGTTGCCGCCGCCCACGGCGAAGATCTCGATGAGTTCGCCGCGCAGTTCCTGGTAGGCGGCGGAGCCGGACATCGAGGCGAGCCAGGGAAAGAGGATGGTGGTGCCGTAGCGCATCTCCGGATCGGTTTCGCCCTGGAGCCCGCCATTTGCCGCACCGCAGCGGCCCTGCTGGCCGGACGCGGAAGTCCAGCCGTCGAACTTGTTCACGGCGTAGAAGGTGCCCGGCGCGTTGTAGTAGCTGTTGACGACCGGCTGCGGGTCCTCGCCGATCTTGGCTCCCGAGGCGTAATCCCGAACGAGGGTTTCGACGGTGATGGTGTTTGGCGTGACGGCGGTGTCTGTGGCGCTCACCCGCACGCGTTCGATGCCCGCGTCGTCCTTGATCACATAGTCCTGTCCGGGTGTAACCACGGTGGCGTCGTTGACCTGAAGCACCACACCGCTTCCGGAGGTGACCGCCGCCTGCGTGAGCGCGACGGCCCCGGACCAGAAGCGTTTCAGCAAGCCGCTGTAATGGCCGTAGTAGGTGGAGACAAGCTTGGTCACCACAAAGACGTGATCCAGGTCGGCGAACAGCCAGAAGATGAAGTCGGCGCTGTCCTCCACCCGCAGGTAGGTGTAGCTGGTGTGCGAAGCCTCGTTGACGCCGGTGTGGGTGGCAGCAATCCAATACTGGAATGCGGCGACGTGAATCCGCCCGGAGGTGGTGCTGATACGGAACTGCAGATAGACGTCCTCGGCCCCCGATTCCCCGTGAGACTTGAAGACGAAATACGGCTGCGGGTCGGCCGACTGGTCGTCATGCAGGGTCCAGCCGGTGGTGGTCACCAGGAAGGTCCGCAGTTGATTGAGCAGGTCGAGCCGACCGTGGGCGAGTCCTTGAATGCTGTGGTATGCCATGGCGGCCTCCTTAGAGAATCGGGTTTTCCGTGCCGGTCAGGCGCAGCTTGATGTCGAGTTTGTTTTGCACCGGCGTGCCCGGGAGCACGGTGCAGCGCCGCCAGAAAGACAGCGTCTGCTGGAATGCCTTGTCGCCGAGGTTGAGCGGTGCGCCCTGGGTGGCGGTGTCGAGTCCGGCCTGGGTCAGGGCCAGGCGGTACCAGACCGATTCGTCGGTGCCGGTCTCATCAATGGGATCGAGCACCAGCCCGGTGTAGTCGTAGCCGGAATAGACGGTCGTCCCAGCGTCGTGCGCGGCCGGAGCGGTGTTGGCAACGCCCCGCTGCACGGTGAGATTGGCGGTGCCGCCGCCGCTTTCGACGAGCATCTGCTCGCCGTCGATGATGATGAGCTCGCCGTCGGCAAAGCGCGGTTCGGCCAGAGCGATGGCGGTCTGCGCCGCATCGATGGCCGAAGCGAGGTTCGTCTGCTCGTTGGCGACGTAGAGTTGCCGATCCTTGATGTCGCCGTCGGTGCCGTTGTAGCTCTCGGCCTCGGGGCGGCTGAAATCCCCCTCGGAAATCTGCTGGGTCAGCGCTTCGTCAAGATAGAGATGTATCGCCATGGGTTCTCCTTCATATGGGCCACTGGGTGGCGCGATAGTTGTTGTTGGCGGCCTCGAACCCGGCCTGCGTGGGCGCGTGCAGGTCCTGCTGACGGAACAGCCAGCGGTAGGACGGCCGCGACCAGCGGAATCCGGCCTGATTGAGGCGCATGCGGCTGACGCGCAGGGGTCGGGTCCGGTCAACGGAGAGGCGCAGGCCGGTGGTGTTGAGCGGGCTCGCGCCCAGCTTCATGGTCTCGACCCGATGGCGCTGGAGAGAGCCCGTGTCCACGTGGACTTCAAGCGAAGCCCGTTCGCCGGTCAGATTCGCATTGCTCAGATACCGGGTGTTCAGGGTGTTCGCGTTGAGCCGGAACACAGGCCCTCTCCGCCGCCATCGGTCGATCCGGTCGACGGCCAGGGTGACGTCCGCGTCGCAGCCAGCGGTGGAGGCGAACAGCAGATTGCTGATGCCGCCCTGGTTGGCGGTGAGGTCGAGACCGGCGTTGAGCCTGGCGCGGCCAAGCTGGAAACAGAGGCGGTGTCGGGATTCCAGGGGCAGGCGCAGGTCGTACTTGGCCTCCGCCCGCTCGACCGGTTCCGCCTGCGTGTCGAAAAAGAAATCCTTCTGCCGGAAGCAGTAACGCAGCACGGTCTCGCCATGGCTCAGCGGCTTGCGGTTGAGATGGCTCTCGCCCAGCCCGAAGCCGCTTTCCAGCACATCGCCTTCGAAATCGCGCCCGGTGTAGATGGGCGTGCAGAAGGAAACCCGGTCCTCGCCGACGCGGGTGTACGGCAGCTGCCAGTCGTTGAGGGCCTTGTGGTTCAGGCGCATCCGGTTCTGGCGGCCGTGAAAACGGGAAACCTTCACGGCGGCCCGGTCGATCTCCGGGGTCATCTCCGTGGTACTGGTGAGCTGCAGCAGCTCCCAGGCCCTTTGCTTGTTGGTCAGGTGACGACAGGAACCGAGCGAGGAACGTCCGAGGACGAAGGTTTCGTCGAGAAACGCCAGCACGATCCGGCGCACAGCGTTGGCATGCCCGAAGTCGAGCATCGCGCCGCCTTCGATCCATTCGAGCAGAAACTGGAGCCAGAAACAGCGCGTACCCGCCGGGTGGTGAAACACCAGGACGTCGCGCAGCCCCTCGGTCTGGTTGAGACACAGCACGCGAAACACGCCGAGGCTGAACACCAGCCCGGGTAGTTTGGCGCTGCTGAGTCGGGAGCGGGCATTGAGACGCAGCGCCGAGCGGAAGGTCTCCTGCAGTTCACCCTGCCAACCGAGCGCGTCAAAGTCCCGCTCGATAGCCGGGATGGTGCCCTTGCGGCGATAGATTTCGACCGCCTCCCGCACGCGGCGGCGCTGGCAGTCCGGCGAACAGGTGCCGTCCACTTCGAGGCCGACCAGTCTCGCCAGCAGCGGCAAGAAGCGTTCGTCGCAATGATCGACGTCGAAGATGGTCGGGAAGTCGTCGATAGCCTGCTTGAGCTCGTCGAGCGTTCCGGCGGGAAGGCTCAGAAAGGTGCGCAGGTCACCGGCCTCGTCGTTGTGCTCGTAAAGCGGCGGCAGCAGGCCGAGCAGATTGTCCTTGAACCAATCCGACATCAACCGGCCCTCCGCAGATCGAGGTTGACACTGCCGAGGACCGGGATTTCGCCGTGGCGCAGCTCGATGTCCTGCTGCGGTGCGTAGAGGTGCATGTGGCTGACGCCGCGCATGCCGTCGATCAGGGCCACCAGGTCGGAGAAGTGAATGGTCTGGCCGAAAGAGACCTCATCGAAGGAAAAGAAATCAGTGAGGGCGGCTTCGATGCGGCTGCGCACGTTTTCCAGTGGTTCACCGGGCCAGACGTAGACCTCGGCGTCGATGGAAACGGGGCGGTAGATCGGATCGAACAGATTGATCTCGACCGTGATGACCTTGCGGCGTTCGAGAAACTCCGCGAGGTCCCGCTTGAGCAGCGCCGAGGGCATGCCGCCGCCATTGGGGGCGATGGCCAGTTGGACGTTGTAATAGCGGATGTTCTGACAGGCATTGGTGTCGAGCACCTTGGCCTTGGCGACGCCGGGGTAACCTTCGGCGAGCGCCTGGTAATCCTCCAGGGTGACGGCCTTCCAGAGACTGCGCAGCTCCGCCGGTGCCTGTCTGCGGGCGTGTTCGAGGGTTTCCCGCGAAGCGCCGCCAGTGGCGGGAACAGGATTGGTGACTGTCAGGGAGACCTGACCGCCGTCGAGGTAGACCGGGCTCAGCAGTTGGGTGATCCGGTTCGGACCGAGATTGCCCTGGTCTCCGATGGTCTGCAGATAGCTGACGGTGATGGCGCTTCCCTGAGCGGGTACAGCGCCACTTTGCCCGTCGCCGAAAATCAGGGTAGAGATGTCGAGCGCATCCAGGTCGGCCATGAAATGGCGGCTGTCGGCCAGGCTGTCCTGAAAATGATCGACCTCGCTCCAGGCGTCGTCCCCCACCGTAACGGTCATGGTGCCCTGGGCGATGACGTCGCCGGTCAGGCGGATGCGCTGGAATGGCAGCCCCGTCGATGTGAAGATCTCGGTGCGGCGCACGCCTTGCCGGGCCGGGATGTCCACCGAGAGTAGGCCTCGCGGGAGCAGGCCGTCCTCGACCGTCTCGAAATCCGCCTCGCCGTCACTCAGCAAGGCGCGGCAGGCCGTTCCCGCCGGAATGGTCAGATCCTTGCCGAGCGGGGCGGAGAGCCGGAAACGCAGCGTGGTGGTGGAGGCCACCGGCGAATCCAGCCGGTAGCCGATGAGCTTGCAGAGGTTGATGACGTTCTGGCGCTGGCGGGCCGTGGGCAGAAAGGCCTCGGCCGCCTGGGCGTCCAGGTAGTAGGCCAGCATGTCGCCCACGCCGCAGAACAGATCGAGCAGGACGACGCCGAGATCGGAGTGGTTGAAATCGGTCCAGCGGTCGGTGAGCTGCGGGATCTTCGCCAGCAGCTCCTGACGGATCGATTCGTAATCCTTGTTGATGTATCCGATGCTTGCGCGGCCCATGGTCTCTCCGGTTTTCGGCGGTTATGCGAGAGCGCCTGATGCTCTCGCCACGCCGGTTACTTACCGGAAGGGGCCTGGATGTGTCGGAGGCGGGATGCCTCAGAGCGGGCCGCGCAGTTGCCAGACGGGATTGGGCTGCCCGGATGTGTTGTTGAGGTAGTGGGATTCCTTCTTGCCCTCGAAATAGAACAGACCGATGCGGCCCGGCTCCAACGTGGTGATCCGGTGAACGGTGCCAGCGGCGTTGTCTTCCGCCTGGCTCTGGGTGTCGAAGCCTAGACCGCTCGCGGCCAGATAGAGGGCGTGCTCGGCCTGGGGCGCTTCTGTTTCTGGCGCTCCCTCGAACGTCAGGTAATGGCCGTGGTTGTCACCCGGATCGCTGACGATCCACTTGCCGTTGCGGTCCTGAAAGGCTCCCTCGATGTAGGCGACTTCGTATTCCCCGGCTGGCCAGATCAAGGAGTCGTCCGGATCGGGGCTCATCTCGGCCGCGTCGAACCAGAGCAGATTGAACAGCGTGCGCACGTCCGGCGACAGGCGCACGCTGCGCACCGGCGGCGGTTCTGGCTCGGGCTCCGGCTGGGGATAGCTGGGCGCGGGATTGTTCGGGTCTTCTCTGTAGAAGGGATAGACCAGGTTGCCGTCCACCTGGCTCTGGATCACCCGGTAGGCGATATGCACCAGTAGCAGGTTGCCGTCGATGTTCAGCGGCCGGTCGTCGAAGTGTACCTCCGTGATGATCACCCGCTTTTCCCAGCGCTTGATGGCGTCGATCACGTAATGGCGCAGCAGGCCCTTGAGCACCTCGTCGTTCTGTTCGAACACCAGATCCTTCAGCCGGGAGCCGAACTCCGGATTCATGAACCGTTCGCCGATCCGGGTGCCGAGGATCTGCAGGATGCTTTCGCGGATATGCTCGTGCTCCCGCGAGGTGGCGGTCGAGACCTGGGTGCCGCCGGATACCGACTGAAACCGGAACGGGTAACGCAGCCCCTTGCCGAGAAAGTCGTAGCTCATCAGTTACGCTCCTCGCAGTCGAGGCCGCACTGTCCCGAGCAGCCATTTTCCGGTGCGCCGTCGTCGATGGCTTCTCCCTGGAACCGGACCACCAGATCTAGACCGCTCTTGAGTCCCAGATGGATGGTTCCGTCCGCCTCGATCAGCCCGCCGTGGTCGGACTGGCCGCACTGGAATCCTTTGGCTCCGCCGGAGAGCAGACGGACAGCGATGGTTTCGCCGATGCCCTCGATGCGGCCGATGCCGATGATGTCGATAGGTCCGGCCGGATTGATGAGGGTGATGAACCGCTCCCGGTGATCGACGTCGAGACGGATGCCCTCGGGTAGATCCACCGCGAAGCGTTCCGCGCCCATGGCGGTCGGCTCGATCCCGGCAGGCAGTCCGCTGACACCGGCCGCCTCCTGGGTCGAACGCAGATAGGACTCGGCCAGGGTGTAAAGGCGTCCCGGGGCGACCTCGATGGCCGTGCCGGGTCCGGGGGTGACGACGTGCTGTTCCCCTGCGTCGATAACGCAGATTCGCTGGTCATCCGTGGTCCGCAGGATCATGCCGTCGGGCAAGGTGAAGAGCCGGTTGCCGTCCGGCAGATCCCTGGGTTCGGTGCCCGCAGGCAGTTCGACGAAGGGATAGAAATCGGGCTCCGGCTCGACCTGTACCTGATCCAAATACTCCTGGGTCTTGGCCTGCTGGGCCTCCAGATAGGCCTGGGCCTGGCCACGCATCGCCTCCGAGGCGGCGTGACCGGCCTCCAGCAGCGTGCGGATGCCGGAAAGCTCCTCACGGATGCCGGACAGGTGATCGCAGAGCGCCCGTAGCACATACTGCTGTTCTCCGGAATCGGTCTGTTCGATGGTGGCCTGCAAGTCGGCGGGTTCTTCGGAAATCATGGACAGCCTCCGTTACATGCCGACGTTGGCGGGTTGGGATTGATAGCTCATGGCGTTGACCGGCGTCACTGTCCCGGTCGTGCCGTCGATTTCGAAGACAGTCCAGACCGTGCCCGGGGCGTTGGGAACGGTGAAGGTCTGCTCACGGCCATCGCTCAGGAATACCTTCACCGATGCTCCGGACTGCGCCAGGCCGGTACTCGGATTGGCGTTGCGGTTGGTGTAGTCGTGGACCGCGTAACGGTAGACGCCGGGGATGAGCCGATGGATGGTGATGGTCTCCGGCCCGTAGGAACTGGTGTCGTCCACGTCCAATTCCGCCGCCTCGTTTTCGATGGTGTGGGAATAGAACACATGGAAGCGGTCGCCCGATGGCGTCGGTCCGGTGAGATGGGAATCAAGATCCCGGGGGTTGAGCCCCCACTGCAACACGATGCGGGCGACCTGGCCGTCGAGTTCGGGCGAGAGAACGATCTGGATGTCGCCGGAGGTGTTGGGGTCGGCGTTCACCCAGCCATGCCAGGCGATGTATCCCGGCGCGGTGACCTCCACGTAATAGAATCCCTCGGGCACGGACAGCTCGAACCTGCCATAGGCGTTGGCAAAGGTCTGGAACGCCGCCGGGCCGGTTTCCGAGCGGCGGAATTCGATCAGCGTGTTGCCGACACCGCTGGTGTTGAGGGCGTTGACCACCATGCCGCTGAGGAAGACCGATGCTCCGCTGGCAAAGTCCGGATGGTCGGCGAACCAGGACGGATCGCGAACCTCCACCAGTACATGACGGAGGCTGTCCCGGACCGAGGATCGCCAGACCATGAGCACGGCATTGCCGATGGTCCAGCCGCAGCGAACGACACCGTCCGGCCCGATCTCCGCGACCTCCGGGTTGCTGGAGGCAAAGACCGGGGCGTCCACGTCGCCGCGCAGGGAGAGCGGAACCCGTTGCTCGAACTCGCCAGCGGAGAGCCGAATGGAGCGAGGCTGTACCTCCCAGTGGTTATAGGCTGACGCGGTATCCGTCATGAAGGAACCTCCACCGGTGCGGAGACGCCGCCGCCATAGACCTCGACCTGGACGTGACGCAGGCTGAGCCGCTCGGGCGAATCCCAGACCAGGATCATGGCCGCCCCGGGAACGAAGCCGCACTCGACATTGCCGTCCTCATCGACACTGGCCACGTCGGGATTGGACGATTCGAACACCGGCGCTTCGGGTAGACCACGGATCGAGAGCGGAATGCGCTGGACGAATGGGGATCGCGAGACCCGGATCAGTTTCGGGAAGACTTCCCAGTATTGCGGTTCCTGCGGCTGTTCGAGATTGTTCATGGCGGCCCCCTCAGTTGTCGATGGTGTCGGGACTGCCGGTGACGATGATGGCTCCGCAGGCGGTGATGTCGCCGATGCGGGCGTTGGGCAATCCTTCGGTGATGGTGTCGAAGCTGCCGGTCACAATGGGCGTCACGCCATGCCCAGGGATGGGACAGACGTGCAGATCACCCATGCGGGCGACCGGCATGCCGTTGTCCAGCGTCCGGCTCGCCCCGGTGATGATGACGCCGCCGTGACTGCTGATGTCGCCGAGTCGCGCCTGGGAGCTCATGGGTTCACCTTCAGCAACAGATGGATCAGAAAGCCGACGAGTCCGCCGATGGTGCTGCCGATGGTCAATACTAGGCCGACGATCTTCCACATGGTCTCGGTCCCCATCTTGGAGCCGACCCGGGCATGCAGCCGGTCGATCTCCTCGGCGTGCCGGTGCAGATCGGAATAGATCGAGCGGACCAGCACCTCGACGTTTTCCTTGTCCGATTTCTTCTCGATTTCGCGCTCGATCTTCTCGAGACGATCCTGGATTTCCCGGCGGTGACTTTCGAGGATGCTGCGGAATTCCTCCCGCCAATGATCGAAGGTCCGGGCCAGCAATTCCTCGCTGGCCGAAAGTCCGGAGGGCGTTGTTGTTCTTTCTCCCATGCGATGCTTCCTTCAGGTGTTGATCAAGACAGTGTTCGTCGAGCGAATGATGATGTTTCCGGCCACCCCATCCATGAACACGAGGCTGCCGGACTTGTCGGTGGCGCTGATGCTCTCCTGACCGGGCGCGGCGTTCATGCGCACCACCTGACCGGCCTTGTCGGTGAGCCGGATCTGTTCGGCGGCGGCGGTGGAATCGACGAGAATTTCCTGAGTGCCGTTGAGTCCCCAGATGTGAACCTTCTCCCGGCCCTTAGTGGTATCGATGAGGATCTTCTGCCAGCGGGAGCGGCCCTTGTCGCACGAGAGGATGTGGACCTTCTCCTTGTCCTGCCAGGCTTCGAGGATCACCTGCTGGCGACAGAGGTCGGTGAGCTGGATGCGGGCGCGGGAGCCGACGATCTGCGAGGCGATGTCGAGCTGGTCGCCTTTCTCGGCGTCCTTCGTGCCGCGCCGCAGGGCGTTGCCGCTCTGCATTTCCGGCTTCACCTTCCCTTCCATGGTGAGGATCTGTCCGGCGCGGTCGATGATCCGCAGCAGCTCGTCGCCGTCGCGGTCATCGGCCAGGATGGTGTGGCCGGTTTCGGTCTTGAGCAGGACCTTCAGGCGCGGGCAGTAATACGGCGGATGGCCGTGGTACTTCTTGTGTTCGAGATCGTCATGCCGGTTGGCCTGATGCTCGACCTTGTCCTCGCAGTCATGGCAGAAGGCATTCGCGCAGGTGCGCTTGGATTCCTCGGGCTGCTCGCCGGGATTGCTCCTGGCCAACCAGACCCCGGTCCAGATCGGATACTGGACGACGCCGCCCTCGAACTCGGCCCAGACCGAGGCACCTTCCTCGGGGACCAGGAACATGCCGGTATCGTCGTTGCCGCCGTAGGGGAAACAGGGAGCGGCCCATTCGGACCAGTTCTCCCGCCCGCTGCCGAGCACGGCGGGGATCTCCAGCCGGACCCGGCCAAGGCGTTCGGGGTCGTTGTTGTCGCGCACGAAGGCCCGGTACTTGCCGTACCAGCGGTTGCGGTAGCGCTCCTCGGATTGACGGTCGCGGGTTTCAAGCATGCTCCGTCTCCCGTTTTCGACTGGTGTCCCAGGCCAGCCAGCCGCCCAGGCGAACCGCCCAATACATGACCTGCCTTTTCCACAGAGGCACGCCCAGGGCCGCCATCAGTTCGAGAAAGACGCGGTCGGCAGCAAGCCGCGAGACCTTGCCGGTGTGGTAGAGGCAGTCGTGAACGACGGCCGCCGGGGAATATCTCCCCCAGGGCGGCACCACGCGCCAAAACAGGCGCGGCACCGAGGCGAAGTCGGTCTCGAACCCGGCGGGCACTTCGATGATGCGGCCAGCGCCGGTACGGACACGGAACGGTTGAGTCAGCCTGGCGGTCATTCCATTGGGAAGTATCTCCACCCGAAGCGGCCCGGAGAGACCCAGCGCGGTGCCGGAAAACAGGGTCTTGGTTTCGGTGCTCATGACCACCACCTCGCCTTGCCCGACCGGCGCACGTCGAGATGAACCCAGGAGGCATAGACGCCGATGCCGCCCTCGCGGAAGAGAGGGATCTCCTCGGCGATGACCGCCAGTTCCTCGGGCCAAACGCCTGCGGGACAGCTCACGTCGGCCGCCATGCCCAGCGTATGGAAACTCTGCTCCGCGCCACCCACCGCCTTGTTGTGCCGGTTGCAACGGAAGCCGCTGGTGATGGACAGCGGTTTGCCGATGCGGTCACGCAACGCCTGCAGGGCGTCGACCAGGTCAGGATGGATAGCAGCCGAATGGCCGCAGCAGTTCTTGCCCTTGCAGGCGAATTCCGAACGGTTGAAATTCTTACTGAGATCACCCATTGCCGCCTCCTTGCGTGACCGCGCCGGAATCCGCGTCGATGGTCACCATGGCTGGCGGCTCGTTTTGCGGCGTGGGCGGGGCCTCCTTGTCGTTGGGTTTGCCCTGGGACTCGGCGGACTTGTCGCCCGCGCCCTTGCCGAGGGCGTTCTTCTTGAGTTTGAGTTCGCAGAGATAGCCAGCGCCGCTGATGCTGTGGCGCACCGAGTGGCAGTAATAGATGCCGGAAAACTTCCGTCCCACGCCCTTGATCTCGACGTTCTTCTTGGCGCGTAGCTGGGGAATGCCGATGGTGGCCGCATCCGCCTCGACCTGGCGCAGCTCGGCCTCGCGGAATTTGCCTTCGGCGCTGTCCTGGGCGGGCTCCTGGCGCGGCTCTTCGTGAAAGCCTTCGGAACGGTCGAAGCTCGGCACGATCTGCCCCGTCTCCTGTTCCTTGAAGCTGCCTTCGCCGGTGTTGCCGTCGACCAGATAGGTCTGCTTGCCCAGGGCCGTCCGCTCGGGCGTGGTGGCGTTGTTGGCCTTGTGCTCGACCACGTCCTTCTTGCGCGGGTCGACGCCGACCGTCTTGGTTTCGACACCCGCGCCCTTGGCTCCCTGGGATTGGGTGCTGGGGCGGAACGAGCGCAACAGGCCCTTGGTGTCGGTGAAATATTCGAGGGTCAGAAGCGGCGTCTGGTCGAGCTCGCGGGGATGGAAATGGAGTTCGTCGTCCTGGATGTAGAAGACATAGCCGCTCACGCCGTCGCCATCGCGGTCGCGGGCCTTTTCCGCCAGCTCCTTGAGGAACTGGGCGTCCGAGATGTTGCTCTGGGTGACGCGGAGATGGGTTCCCTTGGTGGCCGTGACCACTGGCGTGAGGCCGTTGGCGGCGGCGATCTGTTCGGCGATTTCCGAATAGAGGATGCCTGGAGCGGGTTTCTGCCAGACTTTTTGGTTCTCCTTGCCCGCCAGTTTGAAGCCCTTGTCGTAGGCCTTGATGCGGATAGTTGGATCGCCGTTTTCCGGGAAGTCGTAATCGATGTCCTTGATGACCGCCTTCTTGCGCGGAGAGAGGTTCCCCACGTAGCCGAAGCGGGCCACGATCTCGTTGCCTTCCTGGAACAGCGGATCGTCGACGAACTGCAGGTTGCGGTCGGTCACCGACAGCTCGAGAACATCCAGCTCCTCCTCGTTGTCGGTGAAGACGAACGAGGTGATCTCCTGGGTGATGTCCTTCGAGAGGTCTTGCCCCTCGATCTGAATCAGAAATGTCGGCTTGAAGGTATCCAGATCCATGCGTCTCTCCGGCGGTTCGCAGTTCCCTGCTTACTTACCGGAAGGCATGGCGAGGTGTCGGAGGTCTCAGTCGAGCAGGCGCATCTGAACGTGTTCGCGGGAGGGAATTCGCAGCGCCAAGCCGGGCTCGAGCGCCAGCGGGAAAAAGATGTCGTTGTAGTCGCAGATGATCCACCAGAGCCGGGCGTCACCCAGATAGCGGTGCGCGAGCAGATCCAGACGGTCGCCCTCAACCACGGTGTGCAGGCGGTCGTCGTGTCTGGGGGTGGTGTCGATGCGCTGGCGCATGCCGAGGGAGGTGCCGTCGCTGTCCCGGTAGAGAACGCAGCGGGCGTAGCGGGAATCACGGCCGATCATGAACGTACCTCCGACCAGTTGATGGAACGGTCCACGTATTCCTCGAGGACGATGTCCACCTCGGCACGTTGCGGCAGCAGGTTGTCCCGGTCGAACAGGCCGAAGAATCGCGCCTTCACCTGCCGGACAATGCAGGTCACGCCGGGGTAGAGATCGCCGAAGATGAGCAGCACACGGTGCGGCGCGTTCTTGAGCATGGTTCCGGCGTGTTCCGGATATTGCAGCGAGCGGAGCCAGTCGACCTTCTGTTTCACCGGCCCCTTGAACAGCTCGACCTTGAAGGCGATCCGGCGCGGTTCCCCCGCGACGTACTGGTAGCGCGGATGGCTCATGCCGGGGATCTTAATCGTCGCGTAGTCGGTCGACTTCTCGTCGCTGATGGAGTTGGGGTTGTACTGGAATTCGAGCCGCTCCCCCGTGTCGGCGTCCACCAGATATCCCTTGATGGGCTGTTGATCCCAGGCCATTGCTTACACCTCGGCGATCTCGAGGATCGGCTTGCCCAGTTGTCCGGCCCGGTCGAGTTCCATTCGCATGCCGCTGGAAATGCCGTTGCCGGTGAACGCCCACACTTCGTCGCAACATTCCATGTAGGCCAGGCCGCAGGCGATGCCCGTCTCTCGCTGCTCGGTGACGCTGTCATCGGTGAAGGTCGGATATAGCAGATGCGGCGCGAACGGCGCGTGACCGCTTCTCATGACCTGGCGGCAAAGTGCCTCGGCGACCTTCACGTTTCGGGCTATGTCGCCCGCGAACGGGCTGCAGACAAAGATGCGTTTCATCGGTCCTCTCACAGGGTTTCGTAGTTTCTGATCTTCCGCTCCCGCAGGTCCTTGTAGACGGCCTCGGCCACCTTCCGGCCATCGATGTTGGTGGTCACGCTCAATTCCACCGGGCGGTCGGCCAGGCCATCGAGGCGCGAGAGCAAGGATTCCAGCAGTTCGCGCACTCCCGGACCGGCTTCCTCTCCGCGCAGCGGTGTCGCGGGAGCGGTGCGAGCCGGAGCGATCAACCGTTCGGAAGGCACCGTCTCGGTGAGCCCGGATTGCAAAGGCTTCGCTATCGGAGTCGGAGCGGCGGTCATGGGCCGCTCGATCCCGGCCGGAGCCAGAGAGGCATCTCCGTTTTCCAGTGCCGGTTCCACCGCGAACGGCTGGATATAGCTCTTACTTACCGGCTCGACGGCCGCCGCGACGGTCTGCACGATGCCGTTCATCGGTTGCGGAGGCGGCGCGGCAGTGGCCATGACCGGCTGGAGCATCAGCATGGCGCTCAGGGCCTTGGGCACCAGGCGCTCGTCCAGACGCGGCACGAGACTCAGCACGCTTTCGATGATGCGTTGCCCAATCGATTCAGCGGGCTGCGCAGCTCCGAGTGTTTGCTTCTGCTCGGCCACCTGCGGAATCGGGGTCTGGACTCCCAGCATGGCGCGAGCGGAGGAGAGCAAACCGTTGGTGATCCCGGCACTGCGCTCCTTGATCGCCTGAATGCCCGCGCTCGCGCCACTGGAAAGCCTCTGCCAGAGGGTTTGCCCCTCGGCACCGGCGTTGGTAAAGATTCGACCGACAGCGCCGGGCACGGCCGACAGCGTGGCAACGATCCGGTCGCGGAGATTGACGGCTCCCGTGGCCAGCGCGTCCCAGGCATTGACCTGGGGCGGTTTGAGCGACAGTACGGGCGTGTCGCCAAACAGGGATTGTTTGAGACCGCCGAAGATGGCACCAGCCTTGGCCGCGACGGTTTGAGCCCCGGAGGTCAACCCATCCCAGAGTTTTCCAGCCATCTGGAAGGGAGCCGAGGCGGCGTCCATGAGGTTTCCGCCCGCCGTCTTGATCTGCTGCCAGGCTCCCGCAGCGGCCGAGAGAATCCCGCGAGCGGCGAAGCCGAACACTTTCGCGGGCAGCGTCTGGGTAAGGCTCATGCCATCGGCGAGGGTCTTGAGCAGCGCGGAGCCGGAGGCGGTCAGGCTGGCGAGCGGTCCCTCGCGGGCATCGGAGAACGGCAGCAGATTGCGCAGCTTGCCCAAAGCGTTCTTGAGCATGGTGAATGGATAGGTCACCGCCGACCAGATCCCTTCGCCCAGGGTGATGAGCAGCTTCTTGCCCGCCTCGAAGAAGGTGGTGTCCCCGGCGAAGAAGGAGCGCACGGTGGCAAACAGATCCCGCAGGGTGCTGATGATCGGCAGATTCAGAATCGCCTGGCCGATCTGTCCGGCGGCGTCAGCCACCAGGCGTCCGATGGAGGTGAAGATCCCGGAAATGAAATTCCAGACACCGACCACCACATCCCGCGCCCAGCGGAACGGGGTGGCAACAAAATCGTAGACCGCGCCGCCGATGGCCTTGAGACCGTCCAGCAGGGAAATGTCGCCGGTCAGCACCTGCCAGACCGCATAGACGATCTTTCCGGCGGCCATAAATGCTTCGCCGATCATGCGCACGGGCAACAGGAACTTGTAGATAAACTTGGCCGCTCCGACCAGGGACCCGACGATGACCTTGCCGACCCAGACCACGCTGCGCACCACCACCGCCAGGGCTCGGACGATGAGCGACAGGTTCCAGGCCACGATCTTCAGCGCGAATGCCAGCCCCTGCAGAAGCACACCGGCGACGGTGCCGATAACCGTGCCGAAGGTACGCCAGGACGAGCCGTCGGTGGCGCTGGCGGCTACGCCGAAGATCTCCACCACCGAAAAGACCGCGCTGGCCAACGCCGCGTAAGCGCTCATCAGGGTGCGGACGGTCGGTTCGAGGATGGCGCGGATGCGGCCAAAGGCATGAGAAAAAGCGCCCCACAATCCGGCCAGGGCTTCGCGAACGCGATAATAGGCCTTGAAGACGGTGACCACGAAGCCCAACAGCCCGGCGGATTCGAGCTTCTGGGCCAGTTCGGCCGACATCTGCCCGACGCCGCCGCTGAGAGAGCCCACCAGCTCCCTGATCCCCCGGAAGACCAGCGAGACCTTGTTCCAGGCCCCGGTGATGATCTCCTGAATGCCGCCGAAGTTGGTTTCCCAGGCGCGTTTGAGCAGATACACCGACAGGATCACGCCCGCGATGATCGCGGTGGCGGGCAGAAAATAGGTCGCGACCGCCGAACCCACCCCGGCGAGCGCGGCGCTTATGGCCACGAACCCGGCCTTGATGGCGGGCAGCATGAGTCCCACCATGCCCACGGCGGCTGTGACGGCTCCGGCCACGACCAAAATGGTGCCGAGGGCCATGGACAGCCCCAGGACCACCCGGGTCACGCCCGGCATCGATTTGGCCATGCGCTGCAGGAACAGAATGACGCGGGAGACGCCGTTGATCACCGGCGTGACCACCGGCAACAAGGTGCGACCCAGGATTTCGCTGAGGTTGGCCATCTGCTGGCGCAGGAGCAGGAACCGGGCTCCGATGTCCTGGTTCATGGCGTCGGCCATCTGTTCGGTGACCGCCGTGCCGGTCTTCATGGCCCGGTCCACCGACTGGATATTGCCTTCGAGGCTCTCCATGCCCGCCGACATCTGCAGCAGGAACTTGACCGCCTCGTCGGAACCGAAGGCCTTCTTCAGTTTCACCTGGGCGGCGGCGTTGGAGAGGTCGGGGAACTGGCGTTTGATCTCCTGCAGGATGGGAACCACGCCCTTGAGGCGGCCGCTGGTGTCGGTGAACGACAGGCCAAGCTCGTCCCCGGCCTCGGCCGCCTTCATGATGAACGCCTTGTACAGCGTGCCCGCCTCGGAGCCGGGCATGGTGGTCTGAAGCTGACCGAGCACGGCGAGCTGCTCGGCCAGCGGAATATTGCTCGCGGCCGCCACCGCGCCGATGTTCTTGATGGCGTCGGCCATCTGGGTGCCGTTGGTCTTGAACGAGGCCACGGTCTGCGCCATGGCTCCGGAAAAGGCGGTCGCCCATTCCATGTCGTTCATGTCGGCCATGATGGGCTTGAATATCCCGTAGGCCGTGGTGAAGGTGCCGACCATCTCCTGGGTGGTGGCCTTGGTCGCCTTGGCGGTCATGGCGGCCATGGAGGTGAAGACGCCCACCGCCTCGTCGCTGAGGTTGGACAGGGCCGATTTCACATCGTAGGTGGCGGTGATGAACGCGGCCTTGTCGGCACCGGACCACTGGTTGGTGAAGGATTCTGCGGCGTCCTCGATGGCCCGGAGGTCCTGCACGCCAAGGGACGCCAGCTCGCCCAGGGCCTTCTGGGTCGCGGCGGTGGAGGCGACCAGGGCGGCGGGCACCGCCATCAGGGCCAGTCCCGCCCCCAGCATCATGGTGCCTTGCTGGATGCGGTCCAGGTTGCGGGTCATTCGCTCGCTGGCATCCGCCACGGTGGAATCGAGGTCCATCATGGAACCACGGATGCGCTGCGCGTTCTGCGAGAACGCATCCTTCATCGATACCACTATGCCCAGTCCGAGATCGCCGTTCATCTATCGCCGTTCCGTTTGCTCACGTTCAAAATCAAGCTGCCGCTCGAGGGCCTCGACGAACTGACGCCGTACCCTGAGCGGCAGCGAGCGGGTTTCCGACCAGCTCCAGTGCAGTCCGCCGTAAGCGAGAAAAAATGCGTCGCTTACAAGCGAACTCCGGGGAACAAAAAAGCCGGTTCTGCCTCCAGACGGGTGCGGATCTTGGTGCCGCAGCCATCGCATTCGGTTTCGACCGAGGTGTCGATTCCCGCGTCGACCCGCGACATCTCCTGCCGCAGCGCTTTGCGGTCGCGCATCGACATTTCCGCCAGGCTCTTCTTGGAGGGAGCCTTGCCGTCGATGTCGAGGATGCGGATGAGCATGGCCGAACTGATATTGGGCTCGCGCAGGCTGGCCAGGCGCTTTTCCTTGTGGCCGTCGAGATATCCGAAGCGGACGGCTTTCTTCGAGCCGGGCAGCTTGAAGACGAACTCGCGCTCCTCGCCGTAGGGGGTGACCTTGAGATCCTCGAGATTGACGGTCACGAAGTTGGTCATGCGGCAGGCGCTGTTCGGGCAGCTCAGCTCCAGTTCAACCTCGTCACCGAGGGAAACCTGGCGCAGGCGGACCAAGGCGAACAGCCGGTCACCCGAGAGCAGGTTCATCACCTCGGAAAGATCGGGGTCGGTCTTCTCGCCCAGCCGGACGAAACAGTTGCGGAGCACCTGGTTGATCGCCTCTCCGGAGCGGATCAGGCGCTGATTGGTGAGCAGTTCTTCCTCGGCCCCGGTCATTTCCCGGAGCTCGAGTTCAGTGCCGCTTGGCAGTTCAAAGCTGTACATGGTCGATCCTCCGGTTTAGGTCCAGTACTGGAAGCAGATGGTGAGCTTCTCGATGGTGTTCTCGGTGTTGCCGCCTTCGAGCTCGTCGTATTCGAGCGCCTTCACCCAGGCCCCGTGCAGGGTCCAGCGGCGGGTCTCGTTGCCGGTGCGGTCGTAGCGGACAACGTCGATGTCGCGCATGTAGTCGGCCGGAAGGCCGCCGGTGACGGCGTTCACGTCCACCTGTTTCTTGATCCATTCGCGAGCCGCCTCGTCGGAGCCGTCCTGCAGGGTGCCTTTCTCGAGGGTGATGTCCTCGAACTTGACCCGCCCCGCCACCTTTTGGTCGAACATCGAACCGGCCGGGGCAAAGGCCACTTCCTCGAATTCGGTTTTTGGCTCCTGTCCCTTGTGGAACAGGGCCACGTCGAAGCCATTTACCTCGATGGCGAATTGCCAGTTCTGGTAAAGGCTCTTAGGCATGTTTCCGCTTCTCATAGCCGTGTTCTCCCGTTAGATGATTTCTTTGAAGTCCGCGCCGGTGCTGGTCAGGATGAAGTTCAGCTCGATGAACTCCGCCGTCTTGGTCGGCTTGACGAACACGCGGGCCACCATTTCGTTGCGGTCGATGACCGCCGGGGTGTTGGTCTCCTCGTCGCACTGGAAAGCGAAGTCGTAGAGGCCACCCTTGTCCTTGATGTCCTGCAGGAAGGGGTTGATCAGGCGACCGAGGGCACGCCAGGTCTGGGGATGGTTCGGCTCGAACACCACGAAGCGGGAGGATTCCGAGATGGCTTCCTCCATGTACATCATCAGGCGGCGCACGTTGATGCGGTCCACGGCCGAGGGCTGGCTTTGCAGTGTCTTCTGGCCCCAGATGTTGATGCCGGTGTCGGGGAACACGGCGATGACGTTGACCCCTTCCGGATAGAGCACATCGCGCTCGCCACGGCTGGTCTTGTAGGCCAGGGAGAGCGTGTTGAAGATGCGGCCCCGGTCGATACCGGCGGGCGCGTTCCAGACGTTGGTCTTCTGGTCGCTGCGGGCGATGCAGCCCGCCACCGCGCCGCAGGGCGGCACCAGCTTCTTGCGCGAGTTGACCGGATCGCTGATCTCCAGCCAGGGGTAGTAGAGCGCCGCGTAGGAGGAGTTGAAGGCCGCGTGGCTGTACATCCCTTGTCCCTTGCGGAAGTCGACCGCTTCGAGCGGCTCCAGATGCATGGGCGTGTCGGCGATGAACAGCAGATCCTTGCGCCCTTCGGCATAGGCGATTCCGGCGTTGATTACCGGCACTGTGGTGACGCCGGGAACCAGCAGCAGGTTCAGGGCGTCGATCTCGTCAAAGCCATAGAGGCCGGTATGCTGCGAGGGATCGCCGATGAAATCGGCATCGGCCAGGTCGGTCAGCCCGTTGTCGCCGCCGGTGAGCGTGAACACGCCCAATGCCGGACGGTCGCTGGGCGTTCCCGACGCTGCTGCCATATCCTGGACCAGGATGAAATCCGAACGGTCGTTGATTGCCAGCTCCACATGATTCGGCAGCGTCTCGTCCATGCTCAGATCCTTGAATACCTCGACCACATCGCCTTTATGCCGAACCACCAGGTTGAAATGGTTGGCTGGGTCAAGGGAGCCATCCTCGATGGAAACGGAGAGCCGGTCCCCCCAGACGCCTTCGTTCACGGCCTCGATCCGCAGGGCGTCGGCGGGCGTCGCCTCCCGGTTCTGCAGCACGATGGAAGATTTGAGCGCCGTCAGGGTGTCCCGGTCGGTGGAGTCGGTGAGATGGGAGATGCGGGTGACGTAGAGGACCGATCCGCCGTTGTCGAAAAACGCCCGTGCGGCGTAGGCCAGATAGCTCTCGTTGATATAGGAGCCGAAACGGTTGATGAACTGCTCCCAGCTCGTCACCAGCACGGGCTTGTTGATCGGGCCTTTTTCGGCCACCCCGACCATGGCGGCCGACGAAGTCGAGATCTGCTTCACATAGAAACTGAAATCCGTTTCCCGGGTGTAAATCCCGGGCGATAGATAGGTCGGCATGGTTATTTCCTCCGCTTGCTGGTGGTCTTGGCCTCATCGGTTCCGGCGTCCTCGGTCGCCGTGGGCCTTTCCGGCTCCGGTTCCGCGCCGCCGGTCAGGTCGGTGATGCGCACCAGTCCGCGTTTTCCGGCGGTCTGGATCTCGGCGGAGAGGTCCTTGCGGGCGATGCTCTTGCGCTCTCGCGGTCCGAGGTGGAGGGTTCCCTGGCCGGAGAGGTTGAACGTCAGGGGTTGGAACTGCAGGTTTCTGATCTCGATCACGGTTGTTCTCCTTTACGGTTGAATGGTTCGTTGCTCTGTCACGTCGCCGTGAAACTGGAAGGTCCGGTCCCGGATTAGCCGACCGTCGCGCAGGTCGCCGTCGTACACCGGGCAGGATTCGATGCGGATGCGTCCGGAGCTTTGCCGGAGGTTGGAGAGGTTCACCCGGGCCAGGCCGCCCAGAGGAACCAGTTCGGTAAGGTTCAGGCTGCCCTGGTCGGCGATGGCGATCTCCGGGTAAAGCTGGAGGAACCGCGACACCGACTCGTGAAACCCGAGCAGTTCGGCCTCTCGGTCCACGGTCACCACCAGGTCGAAATCGAGGTGATAGAGCCGGGGAAACCGGCACTCCTCGAAACTCAGCTCCGCGACATTCTTCTCGAACAGGCGGCTCTGGCTGCGGCGGAAACGGTCTTCCGCCAGCTTCGGCCCCTGGAGGATGACGCTGGGGGTACGCTGGACCTCGAACAGGTCATCCGGGAACACCAGCACGGTGTCCGAGTGGATGGCCTGCTTGGCCAGGCGGATCAGGGTTTCTGTGACGGTCTGTATCGTGCTCAAGGGACGCCTCCGTTTTCTGCCTGGTTACTTACCGGAAGCGCTGGCGATGTGTCGGAGGCTCAGAGCGGAGGGTACTGCGGAGGGGCTCTTTCTTCAGCATCAACAGTTTTTCAAAAAAACTGTTGACAAATCCCGTACAAGGAATAAAGATAGTAATTAATTACTCACTTTCATGGAGGCTTATATGAACTCATCAAACAAACATCTTCCGGCTGAGGAACGACGGGCAGTGACGGTAGAGGCGGTGGTCGAGTTGGCTGGTGAACAGAACCCGAGCGAGATTACCACGGCTGCCATAGCCAAACGCATGGGACTGACCCAGGGCGCTCTTTTTCGTCATTTCCCAAACAAGGATGCCATCTTACAAGCTGTTATGGAATGGGTGGCCGAACGATTAATGTCCCGCATTGAAAAAGCAGTTCATGCAGAGCCCTCTCCTCTTGCCGCACTCGAAAGCATGTTTATGGCGCATGTGGACTTTATAACAGAGCACCCCGGTATTCCCCGTATGTTGTTTGGTGAATTGCAAAGATCTGAGGAAACCGCGCCCAAGCGGATGGCGCAAACGCTCATCCGCCGTTATGGGGAGCGCCTCAATCGTTTGTTTGAACAAGGAAAGGCCTGCGGTGAGCTTGATGGGAAACTTGATAACGAGGCTGCGGCCACGCTCTTCATCGGCACTATTCAAGGATTGGTCATGCAATCGTTGATAGCTGGAGATGTCAGCCATATGCGTCGCAATGCACCGAAAGTTTTTGCCATCTATCAACGGGGCATCAGGAGTGCATCATGAAAAAATTGCCCTTCCAAAAACGTACCTTGGCGCTGATAGCTGTGCTTTTTCCTCTGCTTGCGCTTTTTGTCTATGTGGCCTTGCGTTCGGGGCCGCTTGCTCCGGTATCAGTTGTATTAGCCACCGTCGAGAACAAGAGCATCTCACCGAAACTATTCGGCATCGGAACCATTGAGGCTCGTTACACCTACAAAATTGGCCCAACGTTTGCGGGGCGAGTCAAACGCTTGGACGTACACGTAGGTGAGCGTGTCAAGGCCGGGCAAGTGCTTGGCGAAATGGACCCGGTCGACCTTGATGAACGTATCAGGGCTCAAGATGCCACGCTGAAACGTGCAAACGCTCAGTTAAACGAAGCGCAGGCGCGTAAGGATTATGCGCAGACACAGGCTTTACGTTACGAGCATTTACTTAAAGCGCGGTCCACCAGTGAGGAAGTGGTAGCCACTAAACAACAAGACCTCTTGGTTGCGAAAGCAGGGCTGACTGCGGCGCGAGAGGAACTATCTCGTGTACGTGCAGAACGAGAGGCATTAGAGGCGCAGCGCAGCAATTTGTCTCTGGTTGCGCCAGTTGACGGCTTGGTCGTTTCGCGTGATGCCGACCCGGGAACCACCGTGGTTGCAGGTCAGGCTGTCGTAGAGCTGATCGACCCGAGCACACTGTGGGTCAATGTCCGCTTCGATCAAATTCGTGCGCGAGGTCTCGCCGCAGGCTTATCAGCCCAGATCACATTACGTTCTCAGGCAGGTGAGCTGCAGGCTGGACGTGTACTGAGAGTCGAACCCCTGGCAGACGCGGTAACGGAAGAAACACTGGCCAAGGTTGTCTTCGATCAAATTCCTGATCCGCTGCCACCTATCGGCGAACTTGCCGAAATCACTATTTCCTTACCGACACTTGCGGCAACACCGGTTGTCCCAAATGCCGCTATCCATCATAAGGATAGCAGACTGGGCGTGTGGCAGGTCACTAATGGCGATCTTCGCTTTACAGCAGTTTCACTGGGGATTGCCGATTTGGAGGGTCGTGTTCAAATACGAGAAGGGCTCAAGGTTGGTGACCAAGTAGTGGCCTACAGCGAAAACGCCCTGAATGAGCATAGCCGGATTCACGTCGTTGACCATATTCCGGGGGTGACGCAATGATCAGCTTGGCAGGACGCGACATCATGCACTCCTGGGGTAAGTTCGTCTTCACCGGTATGGGTCTTGGGCTACTCATCGGCATCACACTGTCTATGGCAGGGATTTATCGTGGCATGGTGGATGATGCCAAAGTGTTGCTCGACAATAGCGGTGCTGATCTCTGGGTGGTACAGAAGGACACTCTTGGTCCCTACGCTGAGTCATCAAGTCTCTACGATGATATCTGGCGCGGGATTCGAGGCATGCCGGGGGTGGAGCGGGCGGCAAACATCACTTATCTCACCATGCAGGTGGGAAAACAAGATGGTGACGTACGTGCCATGGTTACTGGCGTCACTCCTGGAGAACCTGGGACACCCGGGTGGCCGCCATATCTAGTCGCGGGTCGCCAGATTACTCGGAGTCATTACGAGGCCGTCGCCGACATAGCTTCCGGATTTAAACTTGGCGACCGAATCCAGATCCGCCGCAATCACTACACCATAGTCGGCCTGACCAGAAGGATGGTCTCTTCCAATGGCGACCCGATGGTGTTCATTCCTCTTAAAGACGCCCAGGAAGCACAGTTTCTCAAAGATAATGACGCCATCCGAGAGCAGCGTCGACGCACGGCCGAGAACCCTGCTTTCAACAGACCCGGAGTGCCAGGCCTGCTCGATGCGGTTATTGCCTCGCAAAGCACCAACCCCTACGTCAATGCGGTTTTGGTGCGGGTTGAACCGGGCCATGCCCCGGAAGAAATCGCTGAGTCGATCCGCCGCTGGAAGCGCTTAACCGTCTATACCCGCAGCCAGATGGAGGAGATTTTGGTTGGTAAGCTGATCGCTACCTCCGCCAGACAGATCTTCATGTTTCTGGTGATCCTTTCGATTGTCAGCTCCGCCATTGTGGCCTTCATCATCTACACACTGACACTCGGGAAAATTCGTGAAATTGCTGTCTTAAAACTGATTGGCACTAAAAATCGCACCATTGTCGGTTTGATCATGCAACAGTCCATCGCTTTAGGTTTGATCGGCTTTGTGGTGGGTAAGATTTCGGCAACGTTATTGATGGCGCCAATCTTTCCCAAATATGTGCTGCTGCAACCACTCGACTCCGTTATGGGTTTTATCGCCGTGGTTATGATCTGCGTACTGTCGAGCATTATCGCCATTCGTGCCGCGCTCAGAGTCGATCCGGCCGAAGCCATAGGGGGCTGACATGACTGCTAAAGGTATTCGTATCCAGGGGTTAAAAAAGCGTTATGGAAGTGGCGATACCGCCGTTGATGCCCTAAAGACCGTCGACATGCACGTTGCGCCGGGCGAGGTCGTTGGACTGATAGGTCCTTCTGGATCTGGCAAAACCACGCTCCTTAAATGTTTGGGAGCGGTGATCGAGCCGACCGCCGGAAAAATGATACTCGGAGATGACGTCATTTATGATGACGGCTGGAAGGTCAAAGATCTTCGTGCCTTGCGGCGGGACCGGATAGGCTTTGTATTCCAAGCACCTTATCTGATTCCTTTCCTCGATGTCACCGACAACGTAGCACTTCTGCCCATGCTGGCGGGAATGCCAAATGCCGAGGCGCGTAAACGGGCAATAGGATTGTTTAAAGCGCTTGATGTGGAGCATCGCGCCAAGGCCATGCCATCTCAACTCTCTGGTGGAGAACAGCAACGAGTGGCTATTGCACGTGGCTTGGTGAATCGTCCCCCGGTAATACTGGCCGATGAACCGACCGCTCCGCTTGATAGTGAGCGCGCCCTGGCCGTAATCCGGATCTTGAACGATATGGCCAAAAAATTCGAGACCGCCATTATTGTCGTCACCCACGATGAAAAAATCATTCCCACCTTCAAACGCATATATCACATCCGTGACGGGGTAACCTATGAAGAAGAAGGCGAAGGACGTGGTTTCGAATGAGATCAATACAGAAAGGTATTCAGAATGACAAAAGACGTCTGGCTTAAACGAGTCGCATTGGTTGTGCTCATGACTATTGTAACCGCAATCAGTTCTGCAACGTGGGCCGAAGAGAACGATAGTGCAGTCAAAGCGCTCTCGCTGAGAAATATAATGCAGGAATTGAGCAATAACATGCAGATAGTGACTGATGCCATTTCCAGAGAGGACTGGGAACAGGTGGCGGGAACTGCGTCGCAGATTGCCAAACATCCACAGCCGCCGATAGCAGAGAAGATGCGCATTTTAGGTTTTGCAGGTTCCAATGTGAGCAAATTCAAAAGTTTTGACGAGCAGACACATCAAGCCGCAAAGGAATTAGAAGAAATCGCCATGAGAAAAGACGGTAAAGGGGTGATAGCACAGTTCGCAACACTCCAAAAAAGTTGTCTCGCTTGTCACCAGAGTTTTAGAAAAACATTCAAGGAGCATTTTTATGGGAAATAATAATATGGTTGTTCATTATGCTCTAATAGGAATGTGTCTTCTGACGTTGGCAGGATGTGCTGTTGGGCCTGACTTCCAGCGCCCGGCACCCCCTGATGTGATTGGTTATACTCCCACCCCGCTGGCTACAAATTTGAATTCCTCCCCTACCACGCTGGGTGATCCACAAAACATTATTAAGGCAGAACGACTAACAAAACATTGGTGGCGAGCGATGGGTGCCGACAAACTAGACATGCTCATCAGCGAGGCCCTGGAACGTAATCCAACCCTGATGGCGGCAGAGGCTACTTTGCGTCAGGCGCAGGAACTTTACGCGGCGAGGGCTGGTTCGACGCTTTATCCACAATTAGAGGGCAACTTGGGTGGCCAGCGCCAACGCTTCAATCCTGGAACATTAGGACAAACCGGAGAAGCACGGGAATTCAGTCTCTACAACGCTGGCGTGGGTGTTCGCTATACATTTGATCTGGCCGGGGGCAATCGTAGGGCGTTGGAAGCTCTGGCTGCCCGGAGCGATTATCAGCAGTTTCAATTGGAAGGCGCTCGTTTGACATTGGTGGCAAATATCGTCACAACGGCCATCACTCAGGCAAGCCTGAAAAGGCAGACTGAAATTATAGAAAACATCTTGAAATCGCAGGAAAACCAACTCGAACTAACCCGGGAACGCATTCGTCTTGGTCATGGAGAACCGGACGATGCGTTAGTCCTGCAGACACAGTTGGAGCAAACGCGCGCCAAACTGCCGCCGTTACGTTATCAACTTCAACAAAACGAACATTTTTTGGCCGTTCTTGTGGGTAAAGCTCCAGGAGAGAGCTTGTTGCCGTCGTTTACCTTGGAGGATTTCACCTTGCCGCCGGAGTTGCCATTGTTAATTCCCTCTGAACTGGTGCGTGCAAGGCCGGATATTCTCGGTGCTGAAGCGTTGCTGCATGCCTCTAATGCAGAATACGGGGTCGCAATATCGAAACTATATCCCCAACTCAACCTTAGTGCCGATCTTGGATCGCAGGCACTGACGACCGGTGCGTTATTCGGCGGTGGTTCTGCTGTTTGGAGTCTGGTGGGGCAGCTGACACAACCCCTGTTCAATCCAGGCTTGCCCGCTGAAAAGAGAGCAGCTCTCGCCGCTTTCGATGCGGCTGCTGCAAACTACCAGTCCGTTGTTCTGGAAGCTCTTCGCAACGTAGCTGATGTACTGAGGGCATTGGAGAATGATTCAAAAAGGCTGGAGGCTCTTTCTGCCGCTGATTCCGCTTCAGGGAAGTCTCTAGAGTCGACACAGCGTCGGTATAGGCTTGGAACTGCAAGCTATTACGATCTGCTTATTGCACAGCAGCAACGGCTTCAAACCGAACTCGATCTGACAGAAGGCCAGGCAAAACGGCTGGTCAACACTGCCGCTTTTTACCAGGCGATGGGCGGCGGATTAAATGGCATTACCGGAAGCGCTGGCGATGTGTCGGAGGCTCAAAGCGCGGAGCGGATCGCCTCGCGATAGTTCTGGAGGATCTGCTCGCGGTACTTCTCCATCACCGGATGCAGAAAGGGTCTGGCGGGGATGACGATGGTCGCGCCGTTCGGATGTTTGATGGTGGCTCCGTACTCCATGACTGCACCGATGTTCACCATGTCTTCCCCGTCCTTGTTGACGGTGCCGCGCAGCAGGCCGACAAACGCCTTGTCGGCCATGATCTTCTGGGTGATGGCATTGACCAGAAAGCCGGTGTCGATGAGCGCCTTGCTGGAGCCTTTGCGCTCGATGGTGCTCTCGGCGAGTTTCACGAAGGGCTGTCCGCCCGGGGCCTGGGAGCGAATCCCCCGCTGGATCTCGCGCACCAGAAAAAGGGCGTTACGGATCGTGGCCTGACGCAGGGCCGTGGCCAGGCGCGGCCCCATGCCGGTGGTCAGCTTGGCGCGGGCCTTGTCCCAGTCACCGGTCCGCCTAACGCCCATTGAGTTTCACCAGTTGCAGGTTTTTGTGGGTGACGGTGCCGAAGAAGTGTTCTTCCTCCACACTCTGTATGCGATAGGTTTCCCTGTCGGTGGCCAGGCGGTCTTCACCCCGGACGTCGGCATCCGGAAGGACACAGGCAAGCGCGTCGATCTTGCCGCTCAGCTCCTCCGGCGGGGTTTCGTTCAGTTCGAGGGGGATGACGGAGATTTCCGTGTATTCGGCATCGTCGGTGCCGTAGAGCCGCTCGCCGGGAACCACGCGCAGAACCCGTGTGGTCTGACCCGAGGAGAGGATCAGCCGGGCGACGTCGGCCACGGCTTCGGCGCGTTCCCGGTCATTCAACAACATCGAGATCGATCCCTTGTTCGTAGATGACCGGCGTAAGGCCGCTCGGGGTCAGGATGTAGGCTTCCTGATCGAGCTGGGTGGCCGGACGCAGCTCGGTGAGCCGCTGCCGGTAGTCGGCGAGCAGATCGGCCTCGAGCTTGGCCCAGTGGCCGGGCTGGCCGGTTTTGTCCACCCGCTTGTCACCGCTGGAAAAGGAGAAGGCGTTGGCGGTGGCCGAACGCATGACCTGGCAGGCGTGGATCTGCGCCATGATCACCAGGAGCTCGCGGACCTCGCCGGTGGGATCGGGGGTGATCTCTCCGACCGTGATCGTCAGCGATTGGTCGAGGTCGCGGCCAACCCGGAAAACGGCTTTCCGGACGCATCTCTCCAGAGTCTGGTCCTCGAAGAGAGATGCGCCCGGATCGGACAGGTCGAGCCGCAGGTCGGCGATCAGGTCACTCAGCAGCACCTTGCAGGCCCTCCAGACGGCTCTTGAGCGCGTCGATCACCGTGCGGCGTTTTTCGGTTTCCATGTAGCCTTTGAGGGTTTCCGGATTGGCTTCCTCATTGACCTTGGAGATGGCGTCGGTGGCGGAGAGTTTGCTCAGGTCCACCGGTTCCGCGTCCTGGTCGGGCTCTGGAGGGGCGAGCGGTTCCTGCTTCGGTTTGTCGGCCATGGCCAGGCGGCCGTTCTTGAGCGCCGCCTGGATCTGCTTGGTGAGGCGTTCCACCTCGACCACCTGGCCGGGCTTGAGTTTCAGCCCGGCGTCGGGGATCACCAGAACGCCGGGACGGATGTTCTTGATTCGATTCATCTCACGTCACCTCCCGGATTACGGAACCAGTTTGACCTTGGCCATGATGTCGGGGCGGGTAATGCCCTGGCCGATTTCGGACCACACCAGCCAGCCGGTCTTGAAGCGGGTCTTCTGATCGATGGACTCCGTCTTCAGGTTTTCGCGCACCGGCATCTTTCCGACCTCTTCATCCGGGACGATGATGATCTCGTCCAGCGGCATGGAGGCGGTCAGCAGAATGCCGCCGGTGCCGTAGTTCTTGATGACCCCCTTCTGGCGCAGCTCGAGCTTGGTCTGGGGATCGAGGTTCCAGCCGCGCATGTCGTTGAACCGGCGGCCGCGCATGACGATGTACTTCACCGACAGCTCCAGGTCCTCGATGATCGAGATGGCCTCGTTCAGGGCATCCTCGGTCAGCAGGTCGCCGGTGACCTCGATGGTGTTGGCCGCCTGGATGGCCGAGGAGAGCACCGAGATGGTGCGGCGGTCCATCTCCTTGCGGATGGCGTCGGCGGCGCTGGTCTGGATGTCCATCAGCGTGCCGATGTTGCCGTTCTTGAGGACGGACACGTCCACCATCGGATTGGAGTGGATGCGGTTGGTGGGGAACTCGACTTCGTCCTTGCCCACCTCCTGCTCCTGGGCGTCGCCGTCCTTGCTGATCCAGTGGGCCTTGACGGTCGGTTTCTTCTGGTAAACCGGACGTTCGCCCTTTGGCAGCGTGTGCTTGGTGAGCAGCAGCGAGGAGATCTCCTTGCGCTTGATCTCTTGTTCGATGGGCGCGGCAATGGCGGCGGCAAGCGCTCGCATGCCTTCGGGCGACTCGAGAGCCTCGCTCATGAGCCGCGCCATGGTTTCCATGTATTCCTGGGAATGGATCTTCAACTGATTGGTTTTCATGTGCGTTGGCTCCTTGGGTTATACGAGCAGGCGGAATTTGAGGACGCCGCTCTGTACGGAAATGGCGTGGGCGACGACGTGCTCTCCGGCCGCGACGCCGTTGGTCAGGCGACCGCTCGCCGAAACTTTCAGGTCGTCTCCGGCGACGACGGTCCCTTCGAAGGCGTCGGTCTCGTAGACGCCGCCGTCACAGTAAATGCCGGGCATTTCGCCACCGGCGTAGTCCTTGATCAGGATGCCGAAGGAGCGCTTGGTGGGATCGGTGTTGACGGCGAACAGGTCGTCGCCGACCACGCGGACCACCTGGCCGAGTTGGCCGTCGCCCTGGATGTGGCCGTCGCCATAGGCGAGGCTGCGGTGACACGGATTGATGAATGACATGGTGTTTCCTCCTTATGCGTTGATTTCCGAGTGTTCGGGAGAGTCCTCGCCGACACGGTTGCGGTAAGCGGCCATGAACCCGTCGCGCAGGCGGTCCTCGAGCGATACCTTGCGGTCGTCCACATCGTGGGGCCGGACACCGGCGTCGCTGCGCAGCGGGGTTTCCGTCGATGCCTTGGCGGCGGGCTTGCCGCCCTGGTCGCTGTCGGTGGGTTTCTCTTCCTTGTCCTTGTCAGCTTTGGCCGATTTGGGCAGGCGTTCGTAAGCGGCCTCGGTGGCGGCGAAGGCTTCGTCGGACAGTTCGGCCAGGCGTTTCAGTTCGGCTTCCCGGTCCTCCTCGGAAGCGAAAGAGAGTCCCTGCTTTTCCAGCCGGGTGAGCAGCTTCTTGGCCCGGGAGCGGCAGGCGACCGCCTTTTGTTCGGCTTCCAGTTCCTGGACTCGTTTCTGCAGCTCGGCCACCTGGGCTTTGAGCTGCCGGTTTTCCTTTTCCAGGTCGGAAACGCGGGCAGGATCGCCTTCCTGCTGGGCCGGTTTCTTCTTGGCCGCGTCAGATTCAGTCTTGGCGGCCGGTTCATCGGTAGGTTTGGTTTTGTCTTCCATCGTGAAATCTCCTTCGGGTTGGGATTGGTCGGGCTGGCTCTGAAGGGACGCCACCTGCAGAATCCTGGCGTTCTCGTCCGCGCCTTTGCGGTCGAGCAGTCCCAGTCCGGTGAAAGTGACGCCGTGCAGAATCTCGAAAACGGGTTGGCCGTTGAAATCACGGCCCTTGAATTTGCGCAGGTGTGTGCAGTAGTCGGCCTTGTTCTGGAAGCGCTTGTGGCAGACCGAACATTCGCCTTCCTGGTAGTCGCACTCCATGGAGACTTGGGAGATGATCCCGCGCTTCATCAGCTTGTAGGCCAGCCGGGCGGCCGGGGTGTCGTGGACGTACAGCTCGCCGACGCATTCCACGCGGCCGCCGTTGTCGTCCTCCAGGTAGTCGGCGGCGACGATGCCACCGACGATGTCGTTGAACTCCTGCGAATGCTGCAGATCGACCTTCTTGTTCACGGCCGTCATGTGCCGACCGGACAACTCCTCAGCGGTGAAGTGGTCGCCGTTCTTGTTGGTCCCGGTGCGGCAGAGCACGAAGCTGAACTGAGGGTCGCCCGCCGAGCCGACATCCATGGCCTCGGTCGCGAGGCGTTCGCCTTCACCCAGCCGGATGTCCACGGGAATGCTGGTGTGAAAGTTCGCTGCGGCGGCCATCGGAACGGGTTTCTCCTCCCGCTCGGCGCTGGCCTTGGCCCCGGGAGCGCAGACGAACAGACGCTCCTTGGCATTGGAAGCCTCGCCGTGCTTGGAGGTGATGGCGTAGTGGTGATCCTTGGACTTCATCCGGCTCTGTTTGCCGAAGGAGCCGATGATCCGCTTCATCTCCTGCTCGTTGGGATAGGCGTGATCGCGGTAGGAGATCAGCCAGTTCGGGATGTGTTTGGCGTTGCCGAGAAAGGTCTGGAAGAACTCGCTGGCGTTGGCCTTGGTGACGGTCTTGTGGTCGGTCTCGTAGTACTTGACCTTGGTGTCGGCCTTGATTTCGAGCCCTTCCCAATAGGTCATGAGCCCCTCCACGAAGTGGTAGGCCCGCTCGTAGTTGGTGGTCGAAAACTCGGTGGCGTAAGGCGGGTCGAAGTAGGCCAGATCCGCCTTGGCTTTCGGCAGCAGGTCGTTGATGTCCTGCCGGTGCGCCTTGTTCTCCTTGTCGTTGTCGAAGACCAGGGCGTTGATGCGCTGCAGGTTCTTGCGCAGACGATCCTTGAACTCGTCGGGGGTGTCCTGGCGGCGGCCATAATCGGTGGACGACGAGAAGTGGCCGAAGCCGCCCTTGCCGCTCATGCAGGTTTTGCCGAGGCCGAACAGGGCGATGTCTTTCTTGAAGCCGGAGAGCTTGTCGCAGTTGGCGCGGATGGTGTCGATCAGCGCATGGACGCCCTTGGCGAAGAAAATGCCCTTGAAGTTGTCCTGGACGAAGCTGCCCGCCTTGGCGTTGTCGGCCAGAAGCGCTTCGATCTCGTCCTCGCTCAGGCGAACCGAGTTGTTCTCGATGATCGCCTTGGCGGCATGGTGGCAGTAGCGGAGCCGGTCGTTGGCGATGACCTGCAGGCCCTTGGTCTTGTACATGTAGGCCACGACCGCAGATCCCGAAAAGGCGTCCAGCACCGTGCCAGTGCCTTCCGGGGTATGCTTCCAGATCCAGTCGACGAGCTTCTGCTTACTGCCGATGTAGTTGGTGATGTACTTGGGGCGCTTCTCGGGAGGGAGCTCTTCAGGAGCGGGCTGTTCGGCGGCCTCGGTCCCGAGCGCATCGGGATCGAGAGTCAGCGCCGCATCGGCCTCCAGTAGAAACGCCAGCCTTTCCAGGTCTGTGGCGAACAGTTCCATCAACGTCTCCGGTCAGTTTGCTGTGCTCTCCGCGACCTGCGGGGAGCGTTCAGCGGTTACTTACCGGAAGCGTCGGCGATGTGTCGGAGGGTGACGGTGAATTTCAGCGGGCGGAGTCCGGCCGGGAATTTCCTGGAAGTCGCCGAGATTTGGCTTGAAAGTCGGTCTGCTATTCGTTATCTTGTGTTATCATGTTTTATTACGGAATCCAAAGAAGCGGTGACTGACATGGAACCACAAGACAAATGGCTGACTATCGAAGAGCTTTCCGGCTATCTGAAGATGAGCCGCAGCAAGCTCTATCAGATGGCGCAGAAAGGCGAGCTGCCCGGTTCCAAGATCGGAACCCAGTGGCGGTTTGATCGGGACGAGGTTGACGACTGGATGAAAAGCCTTCGACAGACGGCACCGCAAAAGGCATCGGCCAACAATGGATAGCCACAATAAAGAGGGATTCCCATGCCGAGCCTGATACAGCCAACATTATTCGACCTACTTGATGTTCCGGCCTTTCCGAGACCTGCGGCGGTCACGAACGCGATTGAAACACTGGCTTCAAACAGTGGCATCGAGGCGCGAGGGGCAATCTTTACGCGCATCGAGGTCGTTGATTTTATTCTCGACCTGGTTGGCTACGTCGCCGATGAGCCATTGCACCACCTTCGCATTCTGGAGCCCTCTTTTGGCGAAGGCGATTTCCTTCTTCCGATTATTGAACGACTCCTTTCTGCGTGGCGGGAAAATGGCGGGAATGTTTCTTCCGCTGGCGTTGAATTGGGAGAAGCCATTCGTGGCGTGGAGCTGCACAGGGAAACCTTTGTCTCAACACGCAAGATTGTCGTCAACCGCCTTATCAAGGAGGGGATTTCGGCATCCGTGGCTTCAGAGCTCGCCGACCAATGGCTGATTCAGGGGGACTTCCTTCTTGAGCGGCAAAGCGCCCGCTTTGATTTCGTTGTCGGTAATCCGCCATATGTCCGGCAAGAGCTGATTCCAGCGCCGTTGTTGTCTGAATACCGTCGCCGCTATCAGACGATGTATGACCGCGCCGACCTCTACATTCCCTTCATCGAACATTCGCTGTCACTTCTCGACAAAGGCGGAACTCTTGGTTTTATCTGCGCCGACCGCTGGATGAAAAACCGCTATGGCGGTCCATTGCGGGAGTTCATAGCAAGAGGTTTCCATCTCAAAGCCTATGTCGATATGGTGGATACCAACGCCTTTCATTCCGAAGTCAGTGCCTATCCCGCGATCACCGTCATTGAGAAGACGAAAGCAGGCGCAACCCGGATTGCCCACAGGCCCAAGATTGAGAAAAAGGCGTTATCTGCTGTTGCCGCAGAAATCAGGTCTGAAGCCCTGTCCAAAGACTCATCTGTCCGGGAAATGGTTGGAGTGGCAAGTGGTTCGGAACCTTGGCTTTTGGAATCATCGGATCAAATGTCGCTGATTCGACGTATCGAAAGCCACTTTCCCGCACTAGAACATGCTGGCTGTAAGGTCGGAATTGGTGTGGCCACTGGCGCTGATAAGGCGTTCATCGGGGATTTCGAATCTCTTGACGTCGAGCCCGACCGAAAACTTCCTCTTGTGGCGACCCGTGACATTCAATCCGGTGAAGTCGTCTGGCAAGGTCAAGGAGTTATCAATCCGTTCGCAGATGACGGCGGCCTTGTCGATTTGCGGGATTATCCCAAATTGGGCAGCTACCTTGAAGAGCGCAAGGCGGTCATTGCAAAGCGCCACTGTGCCCAGAAAGCACCGTCAAATTGGTATCGGACGATTGACCGGATATGGCCGGAGCTCACCAGTAAACCAAAGTTGCTGATACCGGATATCAAAGGCGAGGCTCATATCGTTTTTGAGCCCGGCAAACTCTATCCGCACCACAATCTTTACTATGTAATCTCGGATACCTGGGATTTGCGGGCATTGCAGGCGGTGTTGCTCTCCAGCATCGCCAAGCTCTTTGTGGCAACCTACTCGACGAAAATGCGCGGAGGCTACTTTCGCTTTCAGGCTCAGTACCTGCGGCGCATCCGTATCCCATTCTGGCAGGACGTATCCGAGAATCTCCGGAGGGAATTGATCCATGCCGCGACCTTCCGCGATCTTGACGCCTGTAACAGAGCGGTTTTCAAACTTTACAAACTGAACCAAGAAGAACGATCCGCTCTTGGCGGCAATGGAGAATAACAATGGCAATTGATCTTGTGGATTACGAGCGCAAGGCTCATGAAGCTGTGCAGGCGTTTTGGGGAAACCGGGAAGCCGCCAGGCAGAAGCAAATTGAATCGGGCAAGGCCGACCAGGGCGAACGCGCAGGCGTGACCGCTGGCAAAAATATGGATGGGTTCATTGCTTTGATACTCGATATCATTCGAGCCAATGGACTCGCCCATGCCGACATCCATCAGAAACGCGCCGTCCTGACGCTGCCCGGTTTCTTTCGGCCAACCAAACTCTGGGATCTGCTGGTCATCCACAAGGGTGAACTGATCGCGGCTATCGAACTGAAAAGCCAGGTCGGACCTTCCTTCGGCAACAACTTCAACAACCGGACGGAAGAGTCCATCGGCACAGCCCATGATTTATGGACAGCATACCGAGAAGGGGCATTCGGCAAACAGCCCCGCCCATTTGTAGGCTGGCTGATGCTGGTTGAGGACGCGCCCGAATCCCGGTCTCCGGTCAAGGACAACTCGCCTCATTTTCCCGTGTTCGAGGAATTCAAGGGCGCATCCTATCTCCAGCGGTACGATTTGCTGTGCCAGAAGTTGACTCAGGAACAGCTCTACACAACCGCTTCGGTAATCGCCTCTCCGCGAACAGCCGCTGACAGCGGTGATTTTTCCTCGTTGTCATCAATGACCAGTCTCAAGACCTTCGTCTCCTCTCTTGCCGGGCACATCGCAGGCGAAGCGGCAAGACTTGAGTAGTTATCAGGAACCTGCCTTCACCTGCCGGAGAATCCACTTCCTCAACGTTTCCTCGGTCGCCAGCCGGATCAACGCCTCGACGAGCTGCTGCTTGTTCTTGAGGATGCCGATACCGTGCTTCTGTTTGGCCGCCGCGAGTTCCTTGCCCATCAGGCCGCTGTGGTCCACGCCGGGCTCCAGCTTGTCCAGCAGCTCGATGGTCTCCTGCTTGGTCATGTTGAGGGAGATGCCGTTTTCCTTCGCCATCTCCTTGAGCTGCTGGGCGGTCATGCCCTCCAGCCCCTCGGCGGGAGGGATCTTCGCCATCTGGGCGGCGAGCAGCTTGGCCTGTCTGAGTTCCGCCTGCTTCAGTCCCAGCAGCTCGACCAGTTCTTCCTTGGTCCGCAGCAGACCGATCTTGTGTTCCTTGAGCTTGGCGCTGAGCGCCGCTCCGGCCAGGTCACCGTGATCGATCCCCGGTTCGGCCAGATCGAGCAGCTTGATGAAATCGGCCTTGGTCCGGGCAATGGCCACGCCGTTCTGTTTCGCCAGGGTCTGGAGCTGTTTGACCGTCAGCGAACCGAGGTCGGCGATGTCGCCGGTTTCAAAGGCGCTCTTGAGCTTGGCGTTCTCCTTGGCCTGGGCATCGGCCATGCCTTCCAGCACATGGGGCGGTAGAATGCAGGCGTCCCCCTGCGATGCCTGGGCGGCGGCCTTGGTTGCCATCTCGCTACCGCAGACGGTCATCGGCCAGGCCACGATGTTGGTACAGCGGCAGTGCGGATGCGCGGGTTGCTGGGGGAACTTGTCGATGGGAAAGGTCTTGCCGTCCAGGCCGCCGCAGACCGGGCACATGCGCTCATCCTCCATGGCCAGCCATTCCAGTTTCTGGATGCCGACCCGCTCGTGGAATTTGAGCCTGCCCATGTTGTGGGCGCGGAGGACCTCGGTGCGGGCGATCATCTCCATGCGGTACTGAGCCTTGTTGAACACCCGGCTTCCGGCCTGGCGAAAGGAGTCCTTGTCGATGATCACCTTGCCCATATCCCGGACGATGTCGTCGGCTCCCTTGCCCGTGGCGACGCCGTTCAGGATGGTGCGCTTGATGCCGTCTGCGAGTTCGCGGTGAACGTCACCGGCGAGTGTGAGGTTGTACTGCGCCATGAAGTCGAGAGCATTGGTGTCGACGATGGTGAACACCTTGGTGGCCAGCTTGTCGATGCCTTCGGGTTTGAGGTCGGCGTAGAACGGCAGCGCCGCGTCGGCGAGTTCGCCGATTCCCTGCTGGATGCCGAGCTTGAAGGAGTCCTTGGTTGTCTTGCGAAAGACCAGGGTCTGCTCCCGCTTGAGCCGCTTCATGGTGTCGTCGAGTTCGAGCTGGAGCTTTTCCAGCCCTTTGAGGGCGGCGAGCTTGTTGTCCGGCAGGGAGCCGAGGGAGCGGTACTGGAGAATGGCGCGGGCGACCTCGTCTTCGGCCTGTTTCAGTGCCTGGGTGAGTTGGGCCGTGACCTGGTCGTTGTAGCGGTTGCGGGCCGTCAGGCTTTTCAGGGTGGCCGCCTGGATGCGCTGCTTGAGGTCCGACGGCATCAGCGGGGCTCCCGGCGGTCGATGAAACGACAGGCCGGGGCGTCGAAGGTGCGCTCGCTGTTGTGAACCCGGCAGTGGTTGGTGTCAGCAATGAAGTGGCTGCACTCGTCGCACACGGCAGCAATGCCGGTGGACTCCAGGTCGCCCGACCAGACCAATGCCGCCTCCGCCGTGGGTTCATCGTCCTCGGCCGGAATCCCGAGCATCTTCCGGGCGCGAGGCACGCTGAGGATGCCGGAGACGACCATATCCACCACCGGCTTCACCTGTTTCTCGTCCATCAGGTCGATCTGCTTACGTTCGGTCTCGCGGTTGGCGGCCTCGATGTCCGGGTCCAGGTCCATCTTGAGCTGAAGGCTGGAGCGGCTGATGAGTTTGCGGTCGTAGAGTTCGATGAGGAGCTTCTTGAAATCGACCGCGTCGCTGGGGTCGAGGTCGTTGAAGATGAACTGGATGCTCTTGTCGCCGTGGCCGTTCAGCTCCATCCAGTCGTCGAACACCCAGTCGAGGAGCTTGCGTGCGGCCTGTTTGATCTCGCGGATCATGACCATCATCTTCTGCATGCTCACCGAGGCAGTGGCGAAATTCGGACCGTCGCCGGTCACCAGCGAGCGAGACAGACCCAGGGCTACCACGATGTCTTCCTTCACCTCCTTTACCTTGTCCTCGACGTTGAGGACCTGACCGTCGGTGCCGTGGGTTTCGACATTGACGTAGAACGGGACCACCAGGCCACTTTTCATGTCCATCTTGTTGACCATGTCGCGAACCTGTTCGAGCATCCGCTGGTCCGGCATCACCATCTTCTGGCCGAACGCGCCGCCCACCTTGAGCAGACGGAACGGCGTGGCCCAGCGCTTGGCGATGGCCTGTTCGGCCCGGCGGTAATCGCGCAGCAGTTCGATGGCTTGAAAGGCGGGAAGCACGAGGGAGTTGCCCCTGGGCGAAAAGGCGGGTGCGTCCCATTTGAGATGGACCACCTGCTCGACGGGCAGCGGGATGGATTCGCCACCGCCGGGGGTGTCCTCGGGAAATTGCCGGGCCTCGATCAGTTCGCCCTGGGCGTATTTGACCTTGACCGAAACCGGGTTGACACAGACCAGCTCCTCGATGTCCTGGCCGGACTTGGTGAAGCGCTTGAAGCCGATGGCGTCGCCTTTCACCAGGAGCTGAAGAACCATGTCCTTGATGAACTGCGAGACGTTCAGCCGCCAGGCGGCCTCCAGAGCCTGTTCCTTGAGGTTCTCGTCATCGCTGGTGATCTTGATCTCGTCGCCCACGGCGAAAGTGCGCCAAGAGTTGACGCAGTTCTTCACCAGCGGCTCCTCGACGTAGTATTCCCAGGCCTTGCGGGCGCGTTCTTCCCAGGTGGCCGGAATCGCTTCGGCGGCGTTGACCTTGCTGAAGGCGGCCGAGTCGAGCGCTGCCGCTGCGGCCAGCGGCGCGATGACAAAGCCGGTGGTGTCCAGGCTTTCGGGTTGTTCGTCCTGATGGGCGGTGCTTTCCACGTGATCCTCTCGGTAGTTTCGGCCATGACAGCCGCACATCCGGCCCGTGTGGGCCGAACCCGGCTCGATGCCGGTTACTTACCGGAGATGGGTGGAAAGCGTCGGAGGATGAGTTTGGCGGGTGGTCAATATGCAAAACCTCTTCATTTGAGAAGAAGTAAAGAGGTTTTGCATCAGACTGCATTGAGGCGGCCGAGGCCGAAACCAGAAATTTACCTTGCCATTTCAAGCCTAAACTGGCAATAATTATTTCCGGTTGTTATATTGACCGGAAAAATTGATAGCCGGAGGTTTTCGCGATGATTGACATGCTTAAAGAAATAATCCTCGATTTTCAGGAGATTGACCTTCCGACGGGTGTGCCCAGGCGGGTTGCTGTTTCGCCAGTGCCGGGAAAAGCCACGGTTTGCATCGGTGTGCGCCGCAGCGGTAAATCGACTTTCATGTTCCAGCTTATGAAGAAGCTGCAGGACACTGGCGTTGCCCGTCAGAACATCCTCTATCTGAACTTCTTCGATGATCGTCTGCATAGTCTGCAACACGACAATCTGGGTGTGATTCTGGAAGCCTACTTTTCGCTCTATCCGGAAAAAAAGAATGCCGAGAAGGTTTATTGCTTTTTCGATGAGATCCAGGTCGTACCTGGCTGGGAGCCCTTCGTTGACCGCTTGATGCGCATGGAAAAGTGCGAGGTGTACATTACCGGGTCGTCGGCTCAGATGCTCTCACGAGAGATAGCGACCCAGATGCGCGGCCGGGCACTCTCCTGGGAAATGTTCCCGTTTTCATTCCGGGAGTTTCTCGACTACAAGGGGATCGAGAGCGACGGTCCACTCTCGACCAAAAAACGTCTGACTGTCCAGAAGGCATTCGAGGAGTACTGGGAAACCGGTGGCTTCCCCGAGGTTGCAGGCCTTAACCGTATGCTGCGAATCAAGACCCACCAAGAGTATTTCAACGCAATGCTGTTCCGGGACCTTGTTGAACGCCATGATATCTCTCACCCCAAGGCGGTCACGGATCTGGCGCATTGGCTGGTGGACAATACGGGTTCCCTCTATTCCATCAACAACCTGACCGGCTACCTGAAATCCCTGGGGCACAAAGCGCCGAAACCCGCCGTCTCCGATTATCTCGAATGGTTCGAGGATGCCTACGTTCTGTTCACGGTGCGCATCTTTGACGCCTCGCTGGCCCGGGCCAACACCAACCCCAAGAAGATTTACTGCGTCGATCACGCGCTGGTGACGTCGATCAGCTCCGGCATTCTGGTCAACTCGGGCCATCTTCTGGAGAACCTGGTGTTCACCGCGCTGCGTCGGGTCACGCCGGATATCTTTTACTACAAGACCAAGGCGGGCCGGGAGGTTGATTTCATCGCCGGACGACAAGGCCCGTCCCGCATGCTTGTTCAGGTTTGTGAATCGATGGCCGACCAGCAAACCCGCAAGCGGGAAACCACCGCGCTTGCCGAAGCCATGACCGAACTGAAACTGTCGCATGGCATTATCGTGACGCGTAACGAGGAAGAGCAGATACAGGTAGATTCCGGAAAAATTGACGTGGTGCCCGCCTGGCGGTTTCTGCTGAACATGCCGGAAAACGCCTGACATCCAAGCCACGGCCATTCCCTGGCCCTCGGGCATCAGACCTATTGTTGCCACTTCCACAAAACTGGTAACGATTTGTCTGGTTCAGATAAAAATCGGGTTGGTGAGCACCGGCTTGAGTGAGACCACCTCTTCGCCGACCGGGTCGAGGTTGCCTTCCTCCCGGATCAGCATGGCGCAGCGCACCGCGTCGATGATATGGTCGTTGCCCTTGGAATAGATGATCTTGCCGTCCCGCAGGGTGTAGGTGTGGGTGGTGAACTGGTCCTCCACCTCCAGGTCGTCCGAGGGGAAAATGACCTGCTTACGCTGCAGGGCTCCGTTGATGAGGCTGGTCATCAGCTCCTTGGTCCGCTTCTTGATTTCCTTGCCGTCGCGGACCGCCAGCCGGGTCATGCCGCCGAAGTCGTATCCCTTGAGCCTGCCTTCCAGCTCCAGCCCTTTGTACTTGTCCAGGGTGAGCAATTCCTGAACCACCGCCAGACCGTTCCCACCGTTGTCCACGCCGATGCCAGCCGGGGTGTAGTAACGCTCCAGCAGCGCGATGATCTGGGCGATGTGCGGATAGGAAACGTGTTCAAGATGCACGCGCAGGATCATCTTCAGCAGCGTCCGCTCGCCGACCTCCATCTCCTGAAATACGACGATCTCGGTGGGGTCGTTGGTGTAGCCCAGGTCGCCGCCGACCCAGAACTGCCCGCTGCGGGGAGTGAGGTTGAGCAGCATCTCCAGCCGGTCGTGGGCCGCTTCCTCGGTATCGCAATCGCGCAGCTCGGAATCGGTGATGACGATCTTCTGGTACTCCAGCAGATCCTGCCGACAGAGGTTGAACTGCTCGACATTGAAGGCCCCATAGGAAGGCTTGCCGTGTTCACCGGCCACCTCGTGCTGCCAGCCGGAGCTGTCGCGGCCGCCGTAGAACTCCAGCAGTTCGGCCTCGCGATCTTCGGTCCACAGGGGATTGAGCCAGGACGGCCAGCGGAACACATGGAACTGCTCCGACGAGGTGAGCCGGTAATAGGTGGTGTCGCGCAGGCCGTTGGGCGTGGAGTAGATGCGCAGGGTTCCCCCGGCCTTGAGGCACTGGCGCAGCGCCTTCCAGGCCCGTTCGGTCAGCCAGGCTCCTTCATCGACCCAGACGCGGCCCACGTGCAGGGACCGGAAGGCGTCGCCATAGGCCCCGGCCGGGCGGAAATAGAGCACCGAACCGTTGGTGAACTCCAGCCGGAAATAGGGTTTGCGGTGGATTTTGGGTTTGCCATATTTGGTCAGGGCGATGCTGTTCATCAGATCCGGGTTGGTGTCGAGCTGGAACTCGATCTCCTCGATGATGGTATCGAGGTGCCCCTGGTGTGGAGCCGCGATGAGGCCCTGGCCGCCTCGGGTGGTGAAGGCGTAATGGAGCGCGTCGGTCGAGAGCACGATGGACTTGCCCACGTCCCGGCCGTCGAGGTGGATGATGTTCTTGGCCGGGCAACGCAGGTCCTCCACCTGGTGCGGCCAGTAGTCGCGGCCTGAGCCATCCCGGTTGTAGAGGTAGGCTTGCCCCCACAACACGGGATCGCTCAGGGTCGCCGCGAGTTTGCGCTCCTTGTCGGTTACCGCCATCAGTGCATTCCTGTCCTCAAGGCGTTGCCGAGGATGGTGCCCACCAGTTCCGTCAGGATCTGCTGCACGGCCAGGGTGTTCTTCCGGTCGTGGACAGCCTCCTGAATGTCGATAATGGCCTGGTCCAACTCCGCCCAGGCCCGGTATTGCTGCTGGGCCGCTTCCAGACGGCCGAGGGCGTTCTCGATCCGTCCCGCCGCCAGTTCGGTCCCGATTTCAACCAGGGCCTCACCGGCCTGGCGGACGGCATCGCTGTTTTCCTGAAGGATCTCTTTCATTGGCCTGCCTCCTGGTTCGAGCCGTTGGCCCACTGGTCAAGGGCGTCCACGGCGGTTTGCAGGCGCAGACCGACTCCGGTCAGTCGCTCGGCATCCGGGTGGCCGACCTCGCGCAGCGCCTTGTTGGCCTCGGTCACGTACTCGGGCGTGTGGCGGTTGACGGTGGCCACCGCCGACTGGATCTGGGCCGGAGGCCGGTAGGTGGCGCAGCCGGTCATGATCCCGGCCAGCGCCAGCGGGATTGTCCATTCGAGGGTCTTCTTCAACATGTTGATCTCCTTTGGGTTATGGGTTTTGGGCACATGCAGAAAGATCTCTGCAAACACTTGATTTCCAGCGAAATAGAAGCGTCATTGGATGTGACGCGGGATGGTCCCGCATCCAAGAAAACCGGAACCGGAGACAGGCCATGACCTACGACAGAAACCATCAGCAGGCACTCAAGGCGTACCGAGAAAAGCAGGAAAACATCGCCCGGCTGATCGAGGGCATTCGCGGCAAGCTCGAAACGGACGCGAAGCAGCCGGACATCACCTGGGCGAGCGTCGGCTCCCTCGGCCACGTCGAGGAACTGCTGCGGGAGCTGGACGAGTTCCTGTCCTGAACACACCGGGCCACCGACAAAGGAGACATCGACATGACCGAATGCACCGTGCATCAAGCCGCCGAGGCTTTCATCGGCCACCTGCGGGAATCCGGAAAGAAAGAGCGGACCCTCTACACCTACCGGAAGGACCTCGATGTAGTGGAGGCCTTCTTCGGCGCGGATCGCCAGCTCGCAGAGATCCGGCTTCCCCAGGTCGGCAAGTTCTACAAGTCCGACCTGCTGCTCAAACTCCCCGACGGCAAGGAGCGAGCCGAACGCACCGTCGCCAAGACCGTCCGGGTGTTCCGCATGATGATGGTATGGGCCAGGGAATCTGGGCGCATCGAGGAGCTGCCGCTGCCCAAGAGCACACCCATGGGCCACAGCCGAGTGAAGGAGTCCAGCGATGAGCAACCGAACGGCTGACCTCGACCTGACGGGCGCGACAGAGGCGTTCTGTGCCCGCCTGTCGGCCGAAGGACGCTCCCCTGCGACCATAGCCGCATACCGCCGAGACCTCGCCCTGGTGGCCCGCGTGGCCGGGGATCTGGCCCCTGGGATCGTCTGCCGGGAGGTCACGGTCGGGCTCCTCGACGAGGTGTTTTCCGCCGGGGCGGTCACCGAGAGTGAGCGAGGCCCACGCTCGGCGGCCTCGCTCCATCGGATGAAGGCGGCGGTGCGGGCGTTTTTCGCCTGGGCCGCCGAGGCGGGCGTGGTCGATGACAATCCGGCCCGGTCCATCCGCATGCATCGGCTGCCAAGAAAGCTGCCGGTGTTCCTGACCGCCGCCGAAAAGAAACGCCTGCTCAAGGAGCTCAAGGGGTGGAGCGACTTCTCCGCGCTGCGCGACCGCGCCATGATCGAGGTGCTACTGGGCACCGGGATCAGGCTTGGCGAGCTGGCCGCGCTCGACATGGATGACATCGACCTCGACGCCAAGCATCTGCGGGTGCGGGCCAAGGGGAATGTGCCGCAGGTCAAGTTCATCAAGACCGACCTCCGCACATTGCTGCGCCGTTACCTGGCCGAGCGCCGTCGACACGGCCGCCCGGAAATGGAAGCCCTGTTCCTGTCGAACCGGGACGGCAGACTCTGCCAGCGGCAGATAGCCAACCGGCTCGCCCACTGGCTGCGGAAGGCCGGGATCGAAAAGGAACTGACGCCGCACGGGCTGCGGCATACCTTCGCCACCCACCTCTACGGCGCGACCAATGACCTGCTCGTGGTGCAGCGGGCCTTGGGGCACCGGGACGTGTCCACCACCCAGATCTACACCCACCTCGTGGACGGCCAGCTCGAGGAAGCCCTCGAACGCCTCTGATCCTTCCGGACCCGACGATGGGAGCGGCCTCGGCTGCTCCTGTTTTCGTTGGGCGAGACAGTGTCGAAGACAGTGAATGACAGTGCCCGCAGAAGAACACATCCGCCGATGATGAATGATCATGACGGAGGGTCTCTACCTCCCGGGTGGAGCGGGAAATATCGATTGACCGGAATTTCTCCTTCGCTGTCTGTCGGCCGCACATCGCTATAACTGCTTGGCTTGTGCGCTCCTGGCGCGGAACACACATGGCAATATCTGCTTGGCATATGCGAGGGCCGTTGCCGAAGGAATGGCTGTTTGCGGGGCTTGTCCGGTTCGGCCTGGGTCTCGACATGCCAATATCTACTTGGGTTATGTGAGAGAGCCCCGGCGTGAACATGCCTATATCTGCTTGGCTTATGCGGTTCGGCTTATGCGCACACATGCCAAGCGGATATCGGGAGCTGCAGGAGGAAGTCGAGGAGTGGAAATGATGATCGACGGCCGGTGAATGCCGATTCCGAAAGTGCAAGGAACACGTCTTATCCGCAATTCCTGGTGAAGCTGTCTGCTGCAAGTCGCCGTGTGCCGGGGTCATCGGAAAAGCCCTCCATGGTGTTATCCGCAATTCTTTCCGCGTTTCTTGCGGCCGGAGGTTTTCGTGGCTGAGGCGTTGGCGGCCTCGGCCACCTTCTCAAGCAGCGCCGCCGCCCATTCCGCCGGAGAGGTCTGCGGACCTTTCGGCTCCTCACCCTCACGGGCGATCTTGGTGGTCTTGAGATCCTTCATGTGGCAGCGGATCATCCGGTCGAGCTTCTCGGCGGCGTCGGTGTTCCCCTCGATCTGGGCGCGGACCAGCTTCACCGAGTAGACGCCTACCAGCTCCACCTGCAGGAAGTCGCTGGACTTGTTGAACTCGAAGTCCTGGTTGAGGCGGTCGATGATCGCGTCGAACATGACCTTCTCTTCCGGCGTCAGGCAACGGTCGGCGAAGATGCCGTGACGCAGCCGGTTCTGGTTGCCCTCGGGCGCACCAGGCCCGCGCCGGGGCGGTTCGGTCTTGCCCTCGTTGCGGTGCCAGCGGTCCAGCGTCTCTTTGTCCGGTTTGTTCAGTGCCACGTGGAAATCCTGCCGAATATTGTTTTCCCAAGCCGGGATACGGGGCGGGAGGCCGATTTAGCCTCCAAACGCGCTCCCGCCGGTTCAGGGGTTACTTACCGGAAGCGGCGCTAAACTGTCGGTCCCGATCCTGTTTTCGTTCGGCGGCGATGATCTGGTTGACCCGGCGGGTGGTCACACCGGCGAGGTTGGATATCTCCTGGCTGCTGATCCCCTGTATATGAAGGGCAAGCACAAGGTCACGGCGTTCCTGGTAAAACCGGCTCGGTGCTGAAACCCAGAGAATTCCGGTGTAGTGCTTCTGGATCTGCTCGAAGAGTTCCTCGGGCAGGACATCCTTGGCGTTGGCGTAACGTTTCTTTTTCTTCACGGCTCAATCCTCCACTTTCTTCATCCACGGCTGCGGCACGTCCGGGTTGTAGAACCGCAGCGTGCTGGGACGCCCGGACTTCGGCCCATGGATAATTTCGATAGAACGCTCGGTGACCTCGCCAATCTCCTGATCGCCATCGACGAAGCAGACCAGGCCGTAGTCCTCGCCGCAGGGAAACCGGAACCGGCCCTGGTTCTGATAGAGGCGTGCCTCGGACCAGCCCTTGGCCATGGCCTCCTCACGGATGGCGTCGACCTTGGCGACAGCCTGGGAAGTCACCGGCTGCTTACATTTCCAAGCTTGGTTCCCGGGATAAATCCAGTCCTTTCTGGGAGCTTCGACGGGTTTCTCCTGGGACTCGGGACGAAGCGCGGGTGGCCGGTAGTTCTTCGGGGAAAAGGACTGCAGGACCTCCTGCAAGTGTTCCTTGCCGAACTCCCGGATGGACAGTTCCTGCATGGCGTTGAATCGCTGCCGCAGCGTATTCCAGGCATCCTCGGGGAGCTTTCCGGCCTTGTGCGCGGTTTGGGCGGTGACCATGCGGGAACGTAGCCAGGCAAAGTATTCAGGCGACAGACGGCGACACAGCGTGCCGTCGATCTCCATGTCTTCAGGCCAGTCGCGGGCGTCTTCGATCTCGTGGATGTCGAGCCCGGTGGAGACATAGATGGCGGGCTGCGGTGGTTGCGGTGGTAATAATGGGGTTTCACATCCGGCCGAGGCTTCCTGCCCTCCGGCGGTGTGCTTGATCATGGTTTTCAGAAGGCTCATGGCTTCGGGCTCCAGAAATACGGGTTAATCGCTTTTCCCGTTACTTACCGGAGCTGCCCTGAAACCGTCGGTGACCACCCGCTGCGGTGGATATGTGCGGTGGTTGCGGTGGTCGTGCGGTGGAAGGTTTTCTTGTCCCACCGCAGGGGGTAGTTCTTTGTTTGTTATTTGTTTTTAGATAGTTATGAAGAAAGAGAAGAGAGAGTGCGGTGGTTGCGGTGGTATTTGGGGAATGTCTCTCACGCTGGGCCGGAATTTGCCTGGCGTGGGATGTCGGGTTGGTAGGTAGAAAAAATATTTCAACCCATAGGGGGTGAGACCTCTGGATTTACCACCGCAACCACCGCAAAGGCCATGAAAGCCTTGTCTGGCAAGGGTTTGGCGTGCGGTGGTCATCCACCGCAAGGGACAACGGTGATCACCGCACCACCGCAACAGAAAAGGACGCCCGAGAGCGTCCTGGATGATTGGGGATCGAATTGGTTGAGGTTCAGACCTGGAGAATGTTTTCGACCAGCTTGTAAACCGTGGTGCCGCCAAGGGCTCGTGGCCAGTCGGCACAGGGAGGATTGTCGCGCAGCCTGGCGCGGCGGATGGCCTCATCGATTCGGTCGCGGGTGATCTTGCGTGCGTCGATCCCCTTGTCGTAACCGGGAAGATGCCGCTTCAGCCGGTCGCTGCAATCCCGTGACGATGCGATGCCGGTGCCGTCCTCGAAATGAAGCAGCAACCAGTATTCGAACTTGGGGTTGCTGAGGGCGAAGCCGTAATTGTCGCGTGCCTGAGCCCAGGCATGAAGCTGGTCCAACTGTTCGTCGGTCCACTGATCCTTGTCCACCACGAGCCAGGCTTCGTCGGAGGATCTCAGTTCCTCCTGCCGGAGATGGTCCTCCATCCGCTTCAGTACCTGCGGAGGAGAACTATCATGACTGCCTTTGAGGCAGTTCACCCGGATCACCGACTGTTGGTCATTGAAGATGGCGAAATACTGCGGCTCGGTCTTCACGCCTTCCACCGCGATCACGAACAGTTTGCGGTAGCGACGCTCGCCGAGGGGTCTCTGGAATCTGCGTCTCTTCGGTGGCATCAGTCATCCCCCTCACTTTCCTCGGTGAGGCAGGGATTGGTCAAAGCGCCTCCCAAGAGAATCCGGGGAATTCCACCCAGTCGCCCCTGCAGGTAGCTCTTGCGGATGTCCTTGTCGTATCGGACATCCTTGTACTCGCTGAAGGAGAGCAGGTTCGAAGCTCCGGTGGCATCTCTTTCGGCTACCCACATCTCGTCACGGCGCAGGAGTTGCTGATCCATGAGCAGCACGTCATGGGTGGTCAACAGCAACTGCGTTCTGGTTTCCGTGGAGCAATTGGTGAGGTACGCTTCGAGCAATCTGCGTGTCAGCAGCGTGTGCAGGCTACGGTCGACCTCGTCGATCACGTAGACCTTCTTCGAGACCTGGGCCGACAGCTCAAGAAACGCGGGCAGTAGATCGATCACCCGCTGTGAGCCGTCCGACTCCTGACGGATCTCGAACTTGGCTTCCGTGCCGTCCGCCTTCGGATGATAGGTCACCAGCTTCTTGGCGATCAGTTCACCACCTTTGCGGGTCACCACAAATCGCTCGTTGATCGGCTCGGTCAGCAGACGAACGGTCATGCCTTCCTTGACGTCTTCCTGCAGCTTGGTCTTCAGTGGCTCGGGCAGCGGAATGTTCTCGAAAGGGATCTCCTCGCCACCCAGGTGCGCGATGCCGGTGTCGAGCTGCGGCAGCATCTCGTTCATGGTCGAGTAGAGCGGATGCCCCTCGTCGAGGAACTGCTCGAAAGGTTCGAAGCGAGAATCGGGCGCGACCAGCTCGAGTGTGTCCTTGAACCAGTCGTAGACCGGCCGGAAATTGTCGACCTTCTGGGAAACCGAGTTGGTCAGAAAGAGTTGGTTGTCCCGGGTCCCTTTGAAGGCGAACTGGAGGAACTGGTCCTTGGCCAGGGAATCATCGAAGTTGGGCTTTCCGTCCCGACGGTGGTAGAGCACCTTTTCACTGGTGCTCGTAATGGCCACCAGCTTCTCTTCCAGAACCGCCTTGCGGGTCACCGCGAAGCTGAACTCGTAAATGATCTCGTCGATCAGCAACTCGAAGCCAAACCGTGACGGCTGATCGGCCACCTTGGCGTCCAGCCGGAACGGCTCGACAGGAATCAGGCTGTCGGGCTGGGTTCCTTTGACGACCAGCGCCTTGGCGAAACTCAGGGCCTTGAAAAAGTTGGTCTTGCCCGACGCGTTGCCACCATAAATTGCCGCAACCGGAAGAACTCTCGTCTGGTACTTGCCGAGCTTGGGAACCCTGTCTCCATGCTGGCGCTCCCTGCTGGCGACCATCGAAAATGTGACCTGGTTGCGGAAGGACATCCAGTTTTCGAGTGAGAAACTGACTATCATCTTACCGCCTCCTAAAGTGAAATATTCGCTTTATCATGCCTTAATATAGGCATGGGCGGGCGTAAAGTCAATCTAAAAGAGAAAATATCTCTTTAAACACCCTTGCTACTGATCCGGTACTCGAAGTTCTTGGTGTGGGCGTTGCGCTGCCGGTCGATGTCGAACCCGGCGTCCCGGATGACGTCCAGGTCGTTGCTGATGCGCCGACCGAGCTGGGCGGGCTTCTTGTATTCGAACTCGAGGTTGAATTCCCGGCCGACCCTGCGCAGAGCCGCGAGCAGCCTTCCCGCAGACACCGGTTCCATGGTGTTCTCGTTCTCGAACCTCACCTGGTAGCGTTCGATGAACCCCACCACATGGTTTGCCCGGTCGTCCTCGCCGTAGCGGGCCTTCTCGTCCAGCTCCACCGCGTTCCGATAAGCGTGGAAGAGCGACGCCAGCGCCGTGGCGATGGGGTTCGACTCCCGGGCCATCTCCTGGCTGGTGTCGTTGATGGAATGTATCTGCTCGATGAACAGCGGGCTCAGATCCTCAAGTCCGGTAGTCACCTCGTGATCCTCGGACCCGGCCAGCATCATCAGGTACATCAGGCTCAGATAGTCGTTGCAACGGCGCTTGCCATGGGTCGGCATGGTTCGGTGCAGCAGGCGCATGACCTGTTTCTGGGCTCCGTCCCGGATCATCGCCAGCACATGGCTGGTCCGCTTCATGATGGCCGAGATGATCAGATCCCGGTTCTGCTGGATGGCCGAGATGACCTCCGATTCCAGAAAGCAGTCGCTGGCCTGGTTGGCGAGGTCGAAGTTGATGACGAAGGACCTCGACAGGATCTCCGAAAGTTCCCCGCACAGCGGCTCGATGCCGGTGGTGTTCAGCAGGCATTTGGTCCGCTCGGTGATGGTCTCGCTGTCGGTGCCGCTCTTGCGTTTCTCCTTGGCGATGCCGGTGATGCTGGTCAGCATGAAGGTGGTCAGATCCTCGGTCATCTGCTTGACCTCGATGTTGTCGAGGACGATGAGTGGGTTCTGCGAGCCATCGGTGTAGTTCGCCGCGTCGGTGGCCTTCTTGTGCTGGGGCTCGCCGTAAAGCAATGTCGACGTGATCTTGCTGGCGGTAGTCTTGCCCGATCCGGCCGAGCCCTCGAAGCGGGTCATGGGCCGCGTCCCGGCGAAATCGATCAGCAGGAAGCAGGAGAGCCAGGAAAGGATGAGAAAGCGATCCCCCTGCGGACAGGTCATGTTGCCCACCAGCAGATCGACCAGGAGCCGGTCCGCCTCTTCGAGGTCGGCGTCGGGCAGGAATTTCAGCGGCTTCATCTTCCGCGAGCCGTCCAGGATGATGCCGTCCTCGTTGCCGCCGTTCTTCATGATCCGGATCTCGTCCGGGGTGATCTTGGCGATCTCGTGCTCCGGGTTGTTCAGATTGAAATAGACGGTGTAGGAGGCCACATCGGTGTGCAGCCAGGAGAAATGGTCGCGCACCTGGCCACGGATCATGGCCAGGCTGGGCAGCACCTCGAAAAATGTCCGTCCGCCGCCCGTGGTCGGCACCATACCCGTGTGCTTGTAGAGCATGGCCGCGTAATGGCGCTTGCGGCCCCGGTCCGGTGAATCCATCCAGTAGATGGCGTTGTCGAAATACATGAACGGCTCGCCCTGCAGGGTGTGAAAGAACTGGGCACCGTTGGCGTTGAACCAGTCGTAGGCAGCCTCGGCGGCCAGGGTGTAGTCGGGAGCACCGTTCTCCAGTTCCGTGTCGATCAGCACCTCGTCGACCCGGGCGCGGCACGATCCGGGCATCGCGCCGGACATCCGCTTGGCCTTCTTCTTTTCGTTGCGGAACTCGACTTTACGGTCCTTCTGGATGGCGCGGATCTGCTCTTTGAGGGTGGCCATCGAAACACCACCGCCGATGCGCTCCTGCACCAGCTTCAGCAGACGGGCCTGTTCCAGCGGAGACTGCTCGGAAATCTCCCCCAGGATAGGTTCGAGCAGGCGGTTGCGTTCCTCTTCTTCAGCGCCCTCGGGCAGCGAGCGCACGCCGAACTCGATGGGCGTGCTGGCTTCGGCGAGCAGGCGTTCGAAATCCTCCCGGGTATGCCCGGCGGCAATGTAATCGTTGACGTCGATCTTGGCGGTGGCGAGAAGCGCCTCGGCCGCCTGGATTTCCTCGGCGGGCCGTCCCGCCAGCAGCTTGGCCAGCTCCTTCGGCCCCACGCTCGCCGTCAGGCTGAACCGTTCGGTCAGCTCCTGCCGGGCCGAGATCTGTGTTTCCGACAAAGGCAGCGTCACCAGGCGGGTGTCGATCTTGTGTTCGGCCAGGGTACGAGCGGTTTGCAGCGCCCCTTTGAGACCGGCCTGGGAGAGTTCGTTGTCCTGGCAGATGTAGACGGTTTCGACGCCGCGCAGTTTGGGGATCAGGCGCTCCCAATCGGCGGCCCGGATGCGGACGGTGACCGGCGATACGGTGGGCAGGCCCAGTTGCATCAGCGCCAGGCAATCGGTCACCCCCTCGGTGATGATCACCTTGCCGGGCCTCGCCAGCAGGCAGTCCTCGTTGAACAGCAGCGCGTTGTTGATGAAGTCGGCGACGTAAGGCCGCTGGTGCTCGTCGTGAACCGGCAGTTTCTTGTATTTCCCTTGCTCCCAGCCCACGTCCGGGGTCCACGGCGTCTTGCGGCCGATCATGAACACCACCCGGCCACGGCTCCAGTAGGGAAAGACGATCCGGCGCTCGAAAAATGGCGTCAGGCCGTCCTGGCTGGTGGGACGGAAAGCGCCGGTGGCGGCGAGCTCCCGTTTGGAGAAACCGTCCTCACCCCCGGTCAGTTGGGCGACCGCGCCGGACGCGTTGTCCGCGTAGCCGATCAGGAGATCGTCGATGGTCTCCTCGCTCAGGGCGTATTTGGATTTCAGCCAGTCGAGGACCTCCGGCGACTCTTTGAGTCTGGCGTGGTAAAGCCTGGCCAGCGAGGTCAGCGCGTCCTTGACCCGCAGTTCGAAGGCGCGGTCGGCCTCCGTCTGGGCGAGACGCTCCTGGCTGAGGCCATAGCGCGACAGCGGCGGCAAGCCCGCCTTCTTGGCGAGATAGTCCCGGGCCTGACGGTGGCTGTCCGGCATCGGACCGGATTGCCCGGCGGTGACCGAGCCCGTCTGAATGAACTCCACGAGTTGCAGCACGTCACCGCCGACTCCGCAGCCGAAGCAGTACCAGCCCTGCTTGTCGAGCATCACGTGCAGCGCCAGGCGCGACTGGCTCTGATGGTTGGGGCAGTCGCACATCAAACGCTGACCGGTTTCCTGGGTGATCCGTCCCGGCAGGAGTTCCCGGGCCACGTCACCGATGTCCATCTCGGTGACGAGCCGGTAATACTCCCTGACGTTATCCGTTCCGCCCATGCTCATTCGGCCTCCGCGACACGGGCGGAATCGGCATCCGCGTGCTGGGCGGCGTCCAGAAACAGGGGCAGGAAGGTCCGGCGGTCATCCACCTGGCAACGCTTGGCGCAGTTCTGGATGCCCCAATGGTCGCCCAGGACAATGGCGGTGCGCCGGGCGCGGGTCACCCCGGTGTAGAGCAGGTTGCGGTGATGCATGAAGGAATGCGCCTTGTGGATCACCACGACGGCGCAGGGGAACTCGGAACCCTGGGTTTTGTGGATGGTGAGCGCATAGGCGAGCTGCAGATCCTGCAGGTCGGGCGAACCCTTCTCCAGCTCCACCGGCATGCCGTCGAAGTCGATGACCAGGGTGCCGTTCGCGAGGACATCGACCACATAGCCGATGGCCCCGTTCATCACGTTCAGATCGTAGTTGTTCCGGGTCTGGATGACCTTGTCGTGCTTGAGAAACGGGGCGCGGCGGCCCATGGCGACCGGCGGCACCTCGGTGTTCCAGAGCTTGCGCTGGATGAGCCGCTGCAGTTCCTCGTTCAGTTCCTTGGTGCCGAGCGGTCCCTTGTGGGTCGGCGTCAGCACCTGCACGTCCTTGATGATGTCGAATCCCAGGGTGTCGAGCCGCTCCTGAAACAGCTCCAGCAGGAACGAGCGTGCAGCCATCGGATCGGTGAACTGATCTACCAGGTACCAATCCCGGCATCCGGATACCGACGCCTCGCTGGTCTTGCGCACCTCGCCCTTAAGAACGGCGGTGCAGTTCTCCTTGAGGACGCCAGCCTGGCGCACGACCTTGTCGAGGATGACCGTGGGGATGGCGCGTGTCTGGATCAGATCGCGCAGTATGTTTCCGGGTCCCACCGGCGGAAGCTGGTTGTGGTCCCCGACCAGCAGCACCGTGGTCCGCGACAAATCGACCGCCTCGAACAGGTGCCAGGCCAGCGGCACGTCGACCATCGAAAACTCGTCGACCACCAAGACGTCGGCATCGATGGGATTCTCCTTGCTGCGCGAGAAACCCTTGCCGTCATAGCCGAGCAGACGGTGAATGGTGGTGCCGCTGCGACCGCTGACTTCCTCCAGGCGCTTGGCGGCCTTGCCGGTCGGCGCGGCGAGCACGACCTCCAGGTCGCTCTCCTCGCAGATGGTGTTGATGACCGAAATGGTGTAGCTCTTGCCCGAACCGGCTCCACCCGAAATCAGGCTGATGCTGTGCTGGAGGGCCGAGCGGACCGCGTCGAGCTGCTTCTCGTTCAGCGTTGATGCGCAGCGCCGAATCAGGGCATCGAGTTTCTTGACGGACTGGAAATGAGGATTCGGTGTTTCGGCCTGGCCGAACAACAAGGCCAGCTCCCGCTCCATGCGGACGATCTCCGGCAGAGCGACCACGAAACGTCCGCCGTGGGAATCGCAGGCAAGCGCCTGTTCTTCGATGAGCGCGTCGAGGGCGCTCTCGATACGGACCCGGCTGTCCAGGGCATCCATGACCAGCAGCAGATTGGCCTGGTCCACCAGATCCTCGTATTCGATCCAGCAGTGACCATTGTCCAGGGCTTCACGGACGCAGAAATTCAACCCAGCGCGGATACGAGGGGTGTGGTCCTTGGGGGTGCCAAGCTTGCGGGCGATCTTATCGACCTTCTTGAAGCCGAATCCCCGGATCTCCCGAATGAGGATGTACGGGTCTTCCTTCAGAATATCGAGGCAGTTGCCGCCGAGTCTTTCGACCAGAGTGGTGACCTGATGATGGGTCAGTCCGAATGCCGACAACCAGGCCATGACGGCGTTGACGCTGCGGTTCTTCAACCATTCGTCACGCAGCCGCCGGGCAGCATCCAAGGGCAGCCGAGCTTTGAGCGCGATGCGCTCGGGGTCATTCAGAAGGGTTTCTTCAAAGGCGTCGCCGAAACTCTCGACGATCAATCTGGCCTTGGCCGGACCAATGCCCTTGATCTCCGGATGGTTGGCCAGATAGTGGATCAGCCCCTCCGGATCGAGTTCGAGGTCGTGCTCCATCCCGTCGACCTTGAACTGACGGCCGTATTTGGGATGGGTGGCCCACGACCCGAGCAGGACCACAGGCTGATTTTCCCGGGCGAACAAATTGCCCGCGAACTGGACTTCCTCACCGGTCGGGGTGAGCAGTCGGCCTGCGGAGAACTTGGGTCCGGCATAGTAAACGCGCTCTATTCTTCCCCGGAGTCGCGCCGGGTTACTCTCATTTCTTTTTGGCATCTCGCGATCCTCCGGTGAAAACGTGTCAGGTACTCCTCGACAAAACGGCAGGCGGCCTGCCGGTCCGAGCAGAAGTAGACGGGGACACCGAAGTCGACGACGATGGAGGCGACCGTTCCGATCAGCGCGTGCGGGTGGGCATCGCTGCGGTAGCGGCCATCGACCAGATCGCGAAAGTTGCATTCGACAACCACGCAGGCGGATTCGTAGGCTGAGAGCTTTTCCAACTCGCGGTGAAACCGCTTTCGCCCCCGGATGACGGTGGAGACGAAATCCGTCAGGGATTTGCGCTCCACCGCCACCCGTTCCTCGAGGCCGACCAGTGAGTAATCACCGGCGGGCAGCGCCTTGCGAACCGCCGAAATTTTGTCGCTATCGAAGCTGTAGGGCTCCTGTTCGCGGGTGTCGACGACAACGGTGATCCGGTCCATCATCAGAACGGGATCATGTCGTCCATCGCCGCGCCGGGAGCCCCGGTATCGTCGGCCATGACAATGCGACGGTTGAAGTAGATGTTCTCGTTTTCACCGCGAGTGCGCTTGGTCACCTCCAGCTTGATGTTGAGAAGCTGCTCGAGGTGGCCCGGCAGGTCGGAGAGCTTCTGAAGCTGCAGCCCGCAGGTGTAGAGGTCCTGCTTGAGCCACTTGATGTTCTCGTTGCTGGCCATGACGTTGTTGCGCCAGAGCAGACGGCCCTTGTGGGTCGGCGCGAGAATGCGCAGGGTCCACTTGAGCATTGGATTGCCCGAAGTCTGGGCGCGGGTCAGTTCGACCCGGTCGACGTTGACCTGGTATTTACCGTCGGGGACAGCCTCGAACTCGCGTTCCTCGACTTCGGCGGTTTCGAAGGCGTCGTCGAACTGCGCCAGGTCGAGGTTGCTGTTGGACTGGTTTTCGTAGTGTTCCATGGTTGGATCTCCTTACTGTTGGGGTTTCGCCGCCGCACTCGCGGTCGGCTCCGGCTTCGGCCGGGCGGCACTCGCCGCAGCTCCGGCTGCCGTGTTGTTGAACGCTTTCATGAAGCTCGAAAAATCGAGGGGAATGACTTCGGGGAGTCGGCCGGTGCGGTCACCAGCGTCGTAATTGGGACTGGGCTTGGTGCGCATCACGCGCTGCCATACCGGCTTGCCGTCCTCGCCGGTTTTCATGTCCAGGTCGCAGAACAGGATCAGGTCCACCAGACCGGTGACCAGCTTCCGCGCCTTTTCTGGCAGCGTCGGCACGATGCGGGTGTGTTTGCCGGTCCGGGTCTCGATGTCCCGTTCCTGGGAGTGGGAGATCAGGATCAGCCCATAGGGCAGGAAGGCGAGCTTGTTGATGACGCGCTGGAACTCGTTGTTGATCAGCGCGTAGCCCTTGCCGTAGCCCAGGTCGGATTCGTGCTCGATCTTGAATTTCTTGCAGACGTAGTCCGAGCACATCTTGTAGGCGTTATCCACCGTGTCGACGACGATGGTCTTGAACTCGTGCTTGCCCTCGGCGATCTCCGCGCAGGCCTGCAGAAGATCGTCCCAGCAGGTGATCGGGGTCTGGAACACCTCCAGGGCGTTCAGGCCCGGCTCGGTCGCCAGGAACAGTGCGTCATCGGCCTTGGAGCACCAGGTGCTCTTGCCGATCTTGCTCGGGCCGTACACCAGGGCGGTGAGGTCCGAGAGTGTGTGTTTGGGTTTGCTTTTGGTCTTGGGAAGCATGGCTTCGTCTCCTTATGGTTGGGATTTCAAAACACCGGAGCGGCGTCTTCACCGGCTCCGTCCCGCAGCTCTTCGTGCGGGGCGATCCGTTGGAAATGGTTTTCGATGACGTTGGGGTTGCCGCCCGAGCGGCAGAGCTGGAAGTAGGCGCAGGGCCTTCCGTACTGGAAGCAGTAGCTGGTGTTGCGGTAGAAGGTGTCGCGCCGACGGGCGTCGAGCATGGCCTTGGAGAGTTCCCACAGCTCCGCCCGCAGTTCCTCGAACTGGTCGCGGGAGATGTAGAGCACCTCGCGGTGGAACATGCCCGGCTCGAGGTACTTTTCCTGGAGCCGCTGCTGGAAGGTGTCGTCGTCCTCCGGCAGCTTGCGCTTGGCGCTGCTCTTGCCGGTTTTCGACTTGGCAATCAGCTCAGCCCGGCGGGCCTCGAATTCGGCTTCGGTCTCACCCTTGCCCTGGCGCAGCTTGGCCTTGACCAGAACGTTGTAGATGATGCCGCTGACCGTGATGCCGAGGGTCTGCTCCAGGTACCAGGCGTAGAGGATGATCTGGAAATCGGTCCACAGCCGCTCCAGGTAGCTGGCGTCGATCTGCGAGGCGGTTTTGTGTTCCAGCAGGAAGTACTGGCCATCCTGACGGACGATGCCATCCACTTTTCCGGCGAGAATGAAACTGCGCGAGGTCGCCCCGGTCGCCGGGTTGACGATGGGACCTTCGAAGGTTTTCTCGAGCGCGACGACCTCGAACTCTTCGGCCGGATAGTGTTCCGCATAGACGCTCATCATGGCCCTGGCGAGATGCCAGTCGGCCTGTTGATGATCGTCCTGCGCACGGTTCGGATAGGTCCGGTCGATGTGGTCGAGGACTTTGGCCAGATACCGCTCGCCGTGCCAGCACTCCAGGCAGTCGTGGATGACCGAGCCGAAGGCCAGATTGGGGTCGCGCTCGAGCGGCACCAGCTCGTCGATGTAGCGCCACTTGCAGGCCATGCGGCAGTTGCGGAACAGCCGCCACATGGAATAGGTGGTGGTCATCAGCTCGCTCATACCGCCACCCCCGCTTCGGCGGCGGGCGCTGCGCGATGCTTGGAGGCACAGGCGCAGCCCGACGGCTGGGTACGTTCGATCAGGACCGAGCGTTCGCCGTATTCCTTGGTGGCGAAGCCGGTGAAGATGCGGGCGAGGTCGCTGCCGACATCGGTGGATGCGTCGATCACGCAGGTGCGGCGGTCCTTGTCCAGATTGAACCGGCTCTCCATCCGCACACGGGAACGGCCATGCAGGCTTTCGACAGCCAGCATCGCCAGCATGAAAGTGTCTTCCAGTTCCTGGGCCGGGACCGACTCGTCAAAACGGTACTTGTAGGTGTCGTGAGTCATGGTTGAACTCCTCTTTTGTTCAGGTTCTGATTTCCGAGGCCCCGGATAGCCGCACCATGCGGCACGGTGCTTACTTACCGGAGCCGGAGTCGATGCGTCGGAGATCACAGGTAGTCCTCGAGTCCGGCCTCGCGGAACGCGTCCCGGAGCTTGTTCAGCCGGTCGTAGAGGGTGGTTCTGGGAATGCCCATCTCCCGGGCGACTTCGGCCATGGTGCTGTCGTGCAGGCGCAAGCACAGATCCCGGAGCTCTTCCGGCAGCGAGGCGATGGCCTGGCCGAGATCCATGCGGATCTCATGGGCGAGGCGCTCTCTTGTTTCGCGTGTGCCGCCCCCAAGAGAGCCTTCGCTATCCAGGAAGTCGATCCGCTCGGTGCTGTCGCCCTCACCGTTGTCGAGGGGTTCGTTGAGTGATGTTTGGCAGAGCCGCCAGTCCCGGCATTGGGCGAACCGGGCCTCCAGAATGGTGGAGATGTGACGTTCGACGATCCGGGCCATGAAGGTGGTCTTCTTGGCCTTGGCGGGATTGAAATGCCGCATCCGCTGCAGCAGATCGATCATCAGTTCCTGTTCGAGGTCGGGTCTGTCGTCCTCGGTGAATCCGGCCTTGCCTACGAGTTGACGTGCTTTGTGCCGAATGAGGTCGGCGGCATACTTGTCGATGCCGTCGTAAGAATTCTGTGAAACCATCGGGGCCTCCTCGGAGCGAGGAGGAGGTCCGCGTGGGTGTCGGCACGGGCCAGATCACAGGACAAAGCTGTCGCGTGGGCGAAGGGGTCGCAGGTACGCCGCCAATTGCCGTATTCGGCTCGGCGACACCCACAACAGCCTCCGCCATGCGTCCAGCTTGTTGTCCAGTGTCTAAGGGTTCAGGTCGTTACGTGTTCAGGCTGCCCGTTCCTCGATGCGCATCAGGAACGGGAGACCGTGCTTGATCTCGAGCAGGCAGACTTTTCCGCTGCCCATCTGCGCGAGGTGCTCCAGCAGCGCCACGACCTCTTGCTTGAGAATGAAGTCATCCTGGTCGCGCTCGGGCCGGGGACCGCTCTGTCCGCCCAGTTTGATCTCGCGCTCAATGACCGTGTCAGGGGTGAGTTCCGGCTCGCCGTCGCGGACCGGAATGTTGGTGATGCGGCCGAAGTTGATGTCCTGCATCAACTCGATGAGTCGCCGCTTCGGTGGGGTGAGGTGTGCTTTGCTTGTCTGGTTCATGCCGAACCTCCTTCATTTCTGGACCGACCGGGAGACAGGTCCGGCATGAATTTCCCGGGTGGCGGTCGTGAACTTTTTGTGTTCACCAGACCTGTCACCCTGCTTTGGCGAATTTTCGTTGCGACCCCGAAAAACGCCCTGGCTCAAGGAGGAGGAAAGCCCGTAAAGCCTTGATTGATGGTGGGTTTACAGAGGAAAACTTTTTTAACTTTTTTTGCCCGGCCCCAGTGAAATTTCACCGGGCGGGCCTCCAAGACGCAAAAAGCCCCGATCCAGAATCCTGAATCGGGGCTATAGATTTGTCGGGCGCTATAAAGGGTGGTCAGTAAACCTCGGCACCTTCCGGGAGGATGCGAAACTTGCAGCGGTAGGTCTTTGTATCCTTGACCCATTCGATGGGATCGTCATCGAGCCGGAAGAATTCACGCAGGTGCTTCGACAACTCTTGCTTTTGTTTCTTCAGTTTGTCCGAGGCGTATCGGCTGTGCCAGTCGATCTCGCCACGGGAGTTGGCAAACCCTTCAAGCAATTTCCATTGCTCGGTAGGGTTGCCATTCTTCCTGCTCGCCATTCCCATTTGCGTATAGGTGTATCGACCGCTCTGGTCGCCCGCCCATATTGTGACGGTATGACCATCACGGAACTGAATCTTGATTTGTAGCCATGTGGTGCCCGGCGGTGTCGGGAAAAACACCGTGCCGCCTGAATCCGGCTCAGGCACCTGGCCGATAAGGGGCGCGAATATCTCAGTCTTGTCCCGACGGGTCAGGAATCGTGGAGCATCACCCAGGTACAGATCTTCGTTCAGCGCAATGAAAAGGCTGTCTTTCTGCGCCAGTAGTGTTTCAACTGCAGGACTCAAATGAAGGCGTGTGGGTGCGATCAGGACAAAGGGTTTGATGATTGAAAGGCATAATGACCGGACGACCTCGGCCAGCGCATCCTTGCTGTCCTGCATCGTCAGCACAACCGGGAAGTCCATCCCCGCCGTGGGTATGAAATCGCCCAGTCTCCATGTGTGGGGCAGGCCATCGAGTTTCGAGTCTCGGTGTTCTATTCCCAAGGCCTCGCAGATAGCGCCATTGATGGTTGACTGCTTGAGCCGGTAGATCAGCGTCTGCCTTGGAGAGATCTGAATGGCCGCGCTTTCTTTTTCATTGCAGACGGCTCGGATGTTGGTCTTCGCATGCGTAACCACACTCCGTGGGCATCCGAGGCCACATTCCGTTGGACAATCCACGGCGGTCGCGTGATTTTTGGTCAGTTGAAGGAAATGATCCCGAAACAACGGATACCGATCCCAGCCGGATAGCGCCTTATCCCAATCGAACAGCGCCGCCGACTTTCCAGGCAATGTCTCCAGATATGCCCAGACGGGATCACTCATCCGAAACGCCCCCGGCTCCGACGATGAAACCCCTGAGTCCAAGCCACCTCTCAATAATCTCGGCATCACCATCACGCTTGAATTGCGCCCGGTTGCCCGAACTCAAAATCACAGACCTTGGAGTCTTGGACCCCTCGAACTTGATCTGGAAGCTTGCTTTGATGATTTTCCCTCCACCCGGGAGTGAAGCGCCTCGATCACGAAGTGATGCAAAAATGTCCTCAGACCTGCGGATTTCGACGTCCTTATGAGCGCCGCCCCAAAAGACCTGAACTTCCTTGAGCCTGACATACTCAATGCCATCGACGTCGTCACATAGAAGCGCGTCCTCACCAATTTGCCGCAAAGGTTCCAGGTCAAATCGGCTGCGCTCGTTGAAAAACTCTTCGTTTCCGAACAGGTGGAATCCGAATTTCTTGCGGTAGAGCTCCTTCTCCCCCTTGGTTTCGGCGTTCATTCGGATTTCCCCGATGACGGGGTTGTAGGCAAGCACGTCGAATTTTTCAGGGCGGAAGTATTGGCTGGTGGATTCACCGGCCTCAATGACCGCTTCACGGGCATAGGGCTTGCCGTGGCGCACGAGGAACCATGTGTGGCCTTCCTTCGGATAGACGAACACCTTGGAATACTTGCCCCGACGCTTCTTGGAAAACCATTCGTCAAGATCGGCTTCGAGGGCCGCGAGGGTTTCCTCCGATGGCAGCACGAAATCCGGCAGCGGGTTTTTCTTGGTCTTGAAATACTCGAAGGACCTGACGTTCATGAAGAACTGTTCGGCGTGTACCTTCTCGATGATTTCCCGGTCAGCCATCCAGACCTGGATCGCCAAGTCTGCCGGTGCGGCGTTTTCCCCGATTTCCACGTCGATGTCCGTTCCAGCGATCTCATCCTGAATGGAGTCGAATCCTTCAGGAGTCGAAACTTCATTCACATAGAACAAGGCCTCTGCAAGGTCGTCTGGGGTTGAACCGTCCGGGGTCAGCAAAATGTGACTGAGCGCGTTGTAGTCCAGGCCATCTTCGTGCTGGACTGGTGGCAACTCTACGCCGCGAGCTGAAAAATAGGCGGCATGAGGCTCCAGAAAGGCAATGAGATGCTTCCTGTCGATTCGCCGGAGCATCTCCGGCTTCGAAAAGCGGCGTAGGTTAAAAGTTGCCATCAAATACTCCTGTCGTTTTGTCGTTATTCGTCCATGTCTGTCTCGGTTAACTCCGTTTCCATCCAACGACCTTGCCTAAAACTCGAAGGTCATCCTCCGGCCTGATCCGGATCTTTCTTACCTCCGGGTTCTCTGGCACCAATTCGATGAGCTCGTCTTTGATTTTCAGCCGTTTGACGGTCGCCTCGTTGTTGAGCAGCGCTACAACGATGTCACCATCCTCGGCGATGGGCTGCTGCCGCACGATGATCAAATCGCCATCGTTGATACCGGCACCGATCATGCTGTCACCCACCGCACGGAGTGCGAAGTGCTGTCCGGAACGAACGACGTCCGACTCGACCAGCACTTGGCCGGTGATGTTCTCCTCGGCCAGGATGGGACGGCCAGCCGCCACCATCCCCACAACAGGTACTGAAACCAGAGAGGCAGCCATCTCGCTGGGGCGACGGGCAACAGCTATGCCTCGCGACTTCCCGTCCTCCCGCTTCAGGTATCCCTTGCGCACCAGTTGGTTGATCCGGTCGTGGGCACTCGCCGGGCTGATTTCAAAGATCTCGCTCAGTTCCTTCACCGTTGGAGGAAAGCCCTTGGCATCGACGAAACGACATATCGCTTCGAGCGTTTTCCGCTGCAACGGCGTTATCTCATCCGTTTTCGCTTTGCCCATGGCGTCTCCATTTCTGTTGAAAGACAAAAAGGCGCAATGCGCCAGCAAACCCTAATAATATAAACCTGACGCATATCAGGTCAAGAAATAATCTCACACCTGATTTCCGACACTTCCATGAGCCCCTCGGTAGGTAAGGCCTGAAGAAAGCCGGTTTGAAACCGGACGAGCAGTTAGAAACCAGATAACCGACCAGAGGCGGAGCTGAGGCGGTTGTGGGTGCCATCGAACGCGCATCCCGACCGCCACCGTTTTCTGGCATCCACACCATCCAGTCCCCCGGTCCCACCGGAGGTGTTCGATGTTGGATGTCCAGGAAATGAATGATGGGCCGGGGACGGATGACCTTGGCGAAAACGGCAAACCCGGCCGCTTGTCGGGTGAGGCGAGGCTCCAGTCAGCCGCCTCCATTCTGGCCACGGCGATCCTGCGCCGAAAGGCAAAAAACGCATGTGTGGGCAATGAGTTAGAGGTTTTCGAAGATTCTTCCCCTGTGCTCGGAGAAGGACTTGATTCATTGCCGGAACAGAGCATTCATTCATGACAACTCGTCCGGAAACCAAAATAAGGAGTTGAAAATGAATGAGTTACAGAACGCCGCCACCGGCGGCAAGAATCAGGACCGAACCCGAAACTCAGTCCTTCGGCAGATGGCCCTGTTGCAATCCATGTCCCTGGAACAGCTCCGGGAAAAATGGCTCGACCTCTACGGAGAAGAGCCACCCCAGTACAAGAAACAATTCCTCATCAAGCGGCTGGCCTATCGCATCCAGGAGCTTTTCTACGGCGGGCTGTCCGAACAGGCCAAGGTCCATCTCCAGCAGGCCGCCAAGGAGGACCCGGTCGCCACTGTCAATCGACGCATCCCAGAAGAGCGGAAATCGAACGAAGCGATCCTGCCCGGGACCAGACTGGTGCGGGTCTGGAACGACCGGCGCTATGAGGTGATCGTCCTTGCCGATGGCTACGAGTTCGAAGGCCGCACCTTCCGGTCGCTCAGCGCGGTGGCCAGGGAGATCACCGGGACCAGGTGGAACGGCAAGGTCTTTTTCGGACTGAAGAAGGTTTACGGCAGAAAAGCCGAGGGAGGTTCGGATGCTTGATAACAGCAATGTCGCGCCGGGCAAAAACAAGACCCTGCGCTGTGCCATCTACACCCGCAAGAGCCACGAGGAAGGTCTCGAACAGGAGTTCAACTCGTTGGATGCGCAACGGGAATCGGCGGAACACTATATCGAAGCCCAGAGGATGCGTGGCTGGACGGCTCTGCCGGATCGCTACGACGATGGTGGATTCTCGGGTGGAAACATGGAGCGCCCGGGGCTGCGTCGCCTGCTGGCGGACATCGATGCCGGGAAGATTGACGTGATCGTGGTCTACAAGGTCGACCGGCTGTCCCGCTCGCTGCTGGACTTCATGAAGATGATCGACCTCTTCAACGAGAAGGGTGTCAGCTTCGTCTCGGTCACCCAGCACTTCAGCACCACCGACCCCACCGGCCGAATGTTTCTCGGCATCCTGATCACCTTCGCCCAGTACGAGCGGGAGGTCATCGCCGAGCGCATCCGGGACAAGGTGGCGGCCGCCAAGCGCCGGGGGAAATACTGCGGCGGCGTACCCATTCTTGGATACGACGTCGACCGAGACAACAAGAAGCTGCTGGTCAACCCGGATGAAGCCAGGACGGTGCAGTACATCTTCCGCCGATTCATCCAGATCGGCTCGGCCAAGAAGCTGGGCCAGGAATTGAACGAACAGGGATACCGCACAAAAGCCTGGACCACCAAGAAAGGCAAGGTTCGCGAGGGCTCAGAATGGAATACAGGCCACATCTACCGGCTGCTGAACAACCGGGTCTATATCGGCGAGATTGCCCACAAGGATCGCAGCTACCCCGGTGAGCACGAAGGAATCATCGACCGGACGACCTGGGACAAGGTGCAGGCCATCCTGGAGGACAACAAACCGGTCAAGGTTTCCATGGCAAGAACCAAAATGGTCGCCCCGCTTAAAGGCGTCATCCGCTGCGGCCACTGCGGATGCGCGATGGGACCGACCTACGCCCGCAAGAACGGCCGCCACTACACCTATTACATCTGCCAGAAGGACAGCAAGCGGACCGTGAGCCGGTGCCCCCTCAAACGGATTCCCGCCGGGGACATCGAGCAGGCCGTGGTCGAGCAGTTGAGCGCGGTGTTCCGCACGCCGACGCTGGTGGCCAAAACCTACTTCGCGGCCCGGGACATCGAGCAGGTGGAGCGGGCGCGGCTGTTCAAGCAGAAAGCCCAACTCGAAATGGAGCTGTCGCAGGCGCGGAAGCAAGCCATCGAACTGATGAAACCCGGCAGCGATCAGTCGGGCAAGACCGAAATGCTGACGACGGTCAATCGCCAGGCGGTCGAGCTCTCGAAACAACTGACCCATGTGAGCGAGCGATGCAGAGCCTACCAGGGGAGCAGCATCACGGAACAGGATGTGTCGGAGGCCTTCCAGAATGTCGAGGGCTTCTGGGAAGACCTTTTCCCGGTGGAGCGAAACCGGCTCATCCGCCTCCTGGTGGATAAGGTCGAGATCCGCGAGACCGGAATCGACATGGAGCTGCGAACCAACGGGCTGACAACGCTCATCGCCGAGCTGGCTGGTCTGGCATGCGAAGTCACCGAACGGAGGGCAAGCCGATGAAAATGAAGCCGACCATTACTGTTGCCGACAACGGCAACCTGCAGATCCACATCCCGATGCTGATCCGGCGCATGCGCGGCCGCAAGACGGTCATCGCTCCCCAGGCCCTGGATGGAGAAATCACCGGAGCGCAGGAACCGGTGCAGTCCGCCATCCTCCAGGCACTGGGAAGGGCCTTTTCCTGGGCCGACATCCTCGAATCCGGCCAGATCAAGTCCATCAGCGAGCTTGCCCGTACCCTTGACGTCGATGGCTCGTATGTGGCCCGCATTCTCAAGCTGACGACCCTAGCCCCCGACATCGTCGAAGCCCTGATCAACGGTGAGGAACCCAACGGGCTCTCGCTGGCCAAGCTGACCCAGACCTTTCCAGAGGACTGGACCGAGCAGCGCCGCCAGTTCGGCTTCGCCACCGACTGACGACCGGACCGGAGACCACCACAGAGAGCCGACCATCAGCGTCGGCTTTTTTACTTTAGGGGGCAGGAAACCGGAGTTGACCACGCTTCTTTTCATGGCCGAAGCGGGCGATTTCGAAAAAAACGTCCGGTTGCGGCATCGAACGATGACCTAAGACAACCGCCAAAAATGGCAATCTGCCGCAAACCCATATCAATCAAGGATGTAACTTTCCGGACGCGCTTCGGACTTCGTCCGGAGAAAACAGAGAATCAGGGGCCAAACAGAGAAAGAAAGGCAGGAAGATGGGGAGAATCGGTGGTGCGGAGAGGTGCTTTGGAAAGATGTGAAACGGGCGCAAACCCTTTAGAAACAAGGGGAAAAAGAAAACCCGTCACCCCGGAGAATGACCCCAGAGAGACGGGTTTGTCTTTTCTAAATGGTGGAGGTGGCGGGAATCGAACCCGCGTCCGAAAATCTTTCACGCAAGGCTTCTACATGCTTAGTCGCTGTATTGAATTTAACCCTTTGCCGCTCCCAACGACAGGATCTGCATCAGGCGAGTTCACTGAATTTTCGCTTCAGCAGCGCGAACGATTGCTGAAACTAGCCCACTGAATTGACGTCTTGCTGCCCCACGCGGGCGATGAAACAGAAGACGTGGCTGCAATTAAGCAGCCAGTGCGTACGAAACGTCAGAGTCGGCGTTTGTATTGGTGCCAGTTTTTTATCGAGGCCCACTGGCGTCCCCGGCATGCCACCTTCGCTTCCAATCCCCGTCGAAACCTTGTCACCCCCATTGATGTGTATTGCGTTATTGCTGTTGTGAACCGCTGCTTTTTCCGAGCGAAATCATTATCTCATATCCGACTTCAAAAACCAAGCCCGGCCTGTGTACCCCAATAATGGCCAGTTAAATCCCCCTGCAACTCAGCGATGGGCATCCCGCAGGGCGCGGGCCATTTCGCGTTCGGCCTCCTTGCCCTTGAGGGTTTCGCGCTTGTCGTGCAGCTTTTTGCCGCGTGCCAGGCCGATCTCCATCTTGACCCGACCTTCCTTGAAATAGAGTTTGGTCGGTATCAGGGAAAAACCGCGCTCCTCGACCTTGCGGGTCATCTTGTCGATTTCGGCGCGATTCAACAGCAATTTACGTACCCGGGTCGGATCGTGGTTTTCCCGGTTGCCGAATTCATAGGGGCTGATGTGCAGGTTGTTGACGAATACTTCACCGTCCTTGATGCGGCAGAAGGCGTCCTTCAGGTTGGCCTTGCCCAGGCGCAGGGATTTGACCTCGGTGCCGAGCAATACCATGCCGGCTTCGAAGACTTCATCGATGAAGTAATCGTGAAAGGCTTTTTTGTTGTTGACGATAATTTTAATAGCCATCGTTGTCTTCGCTGTAGGCGTCCCCGGGCAGAATTTCGCAAATCTCCGGCATGAAGGTGACCCTTGGAAAAGCCCGGATACCGAAACGGGCAAGATAAATGCTGCCGATCATGGCACCGATGCCGGCGACGGCGGCCAGCAGGTCGTGGTGAATGCCCAAGGGCAGAAAGGCCCCGGCCAATTTTCCCACCAGGGCACCGAGCAGCAGGGCCGCCAGGGGCAGCACCAGAAGCAGCGTCACGCTCAGCCAGAACGGACCGGGCGGGGAACTCAAACGCACCCGCTCTCCGAGCCTGGCGCCAAGGGGATTATGCACTGCCACCAGCCGGAATCGCCCATCTTCGGCCCGGCGGCAGACGCCCAGGACAGTACAACGTGCACAGAACAGGCTCGGACGGCAGGCCACTACGGCCTGTCCTTCATCTTTGATTTCGACGATATTGCCGGTTTCGTGACGCATGCGGTCCTGTGAGCGGGGGCACCAGGCCAGACCCCATCAAGCCTGGTCGTTGTTGTTCGCCGGCCGACCTTCTTGTTTAATGGCCGTCAGGCTGGGGAAACGGTCCGGCGGCGTTACCATCCCGCCGGATACGATAAGCTTGAAGGCTTCTTCGACGGTCATGTTGAGCACCCGGGCATCCTCTTCGGGCACCAGGATGTAAAATCCCGAGGTGGGGTTGGGGGTGGTCGGCATGAAGACGTTGATCATGCGTTGCGCGGTAAGGCGCTGCACCTCTCCCTCGCTGGTTCCGGTGACGAACCCCAGGGACCAGACCCCTCGGCGGGGATACTCGATGAGTACTACCTTGCGAAAACTCTGTCGTTCGGCATTGAGAACCGTGTCCGTAACCTGCTTGAACAGGGAGTAGATGCCCTTGACCAGGGGAATGCGTCCCATCAGGTTTTCGGATCGGTTCAGCAAGGCCTTAACAAAATAATTGGTGGCCAACATGCCCACCAGCACGATGAGCAAAAAGGTCGCCAGCAGACCCAACCCCGGCACGGGAAACCCGAACAGCGCTTCCGGTCGCAGGGCCACCGGCAACAACCGCACCAGCAGGCCGTCCAGAAATCCGATGACCCAACGTACCGACAACATGGTCAGGCCGAGGGGCACCACAATCAGCAGCCCGGCCAGAAAAAAATGTTTCAGCCGTTTGCCGAGATATTCGTGCATGGCTACCGTCCTCGCTTCATCAGTTTCCGGTTTGCCAACCAAATAGTTGATTATAAAAGTCCTTTATCCGGAATGCAAGACCTCTCGACCATCCAGGTAAAGGGCCTGTATTTCTTCGGGGCGTTTCGGACTGCACAGATATTCGAACAGCTCACCCGGTGCCGGTTGGCTATCGGGGCGCAGGGCCTGGAAATGCGCCCCCCAGCCGGCCTGGAGGGTACCCATGCGCCCCTCCAGGCCCAGGACTCGGGCGCCATCGCGAGTGGCCAGGTGCAGCAGATGCGGTGGGGTTAGGCAGCCCCCATAAAGACGGCGGGCGGCAGCCATTTCATCCCAAAGGGACAAAGAGCCGCTGCTGGCCAGGCTGTCGGTACCGAGGGCCAGGGGCACCCCGGCGGCCAGATAGTCAGCGACGGGCGCCGTGCCGACCCCGAGCTGTTCGTTGGAGCGGGGGCAAAGCACCACCGTGACCCCGTGGCCGGTGAGCAGAGGGATATCTTCGGGCCCGACCTGGACACCATGGACCAGCAGCATGCCGGGAGGCAGCGCCCGGCCGTTGACCAGCCAGGCGACCGGACTGAGCCCGGTGGCCGCCGGCACTTTTTCCCGCCAGCCGACGGCCGGGTAGAAGCGCTCCGCCAAAGGTCCGTCTCCGGAATCCAGGAGTTGGACTTCGGCCGGCGATTCCGCCAGGTGCATGGCAAGCGGCAGATGATGGCGTCGCGCCAGCTCAAGACAACGGCCCAAGCTCTTTTGAGTCAGGGTATAGGGGGCATGCGGCGTGAGGCCGTAGTCAAGCCCCGCGGCGGGTCTGCGAGTCAGAACCGGCCGCAACTGGTTGAGCCGCCGCTGAAACAGATCGTCGAAAACTCCCAGTGCTTCCAGAAACACTCGCCCCGCCAATGGGGTGCCGCGATAGGCGCTGCGGGCCGGCAGTCGCGACAGGACATCGCCGACGGCACCGGTACCGAACCGCAGCAGGGTCTGCAGGCCATCGGCCAGGGAGGGAGCAAAATCCTGGGGGGGAATATCCCGCAACACCCCGACCAGGTGCAGCAGCCAGTCGGTAAAATCGCCCCAGAAAGGCGCATCGATGGCCGACCAACGAGGATAATGGGTCAGTTCCAGGTGGGTATGGGCGTTGGCCAGGGGCGGCAGCACCACCACTTCGCCCAAATCAACGGAGTGCTGGTGCCGGCCCGCAGCGGCCAGTTGGGCAAAGGGGCCGACGGCGGCCAGCGTTCCGTCGGCCACCAGCAACCCGCCATCGTCCAGGGGCGGTCCGGCCATGGGGACCAGGCAGCGGGCGCGATAGAGAATCGGGGTTCCGGCTTCGGCGGCAGGCTGGGGCATGGCGGCACCGGGTTTGGGCGTTTTGAGTCAGCTCAAACTGGATGAGGCGACGGATGTGCCGGGGTCCGAAAAACCGGCCCCCGGCAGCAACTGTGACAGGCTGGGTACAGGGTCAAGAACCTCAGATGGCGGCCCGCAGATTGCCCTGCCCCGGCGTTTCCTTGGTCTGCGCCGTGGCGACGTTCTGCTCATCGACAAAAACCAGCTTCGGCTCATAGGTTTTGGCCTGCTCGTGGTCCATCTCCAGCCAGCTGGCGATGATGACCTTGTCGCCCCGGGACACCAGACGCGCGGCGGCGCCATTGATGCAGATCACCCCGCTGCCGGGTTGGCCCTCGATGGCATAGGTCTGAAACCGGGTGCCGTAGGTGACGTTCCAGATATCCACCGCTTCATAGGGCAGAATGTCGGCCGCCTTCAGCAACAACGGATCGATGGTGATGCTGCCTTCGTAATCCAGGTCGGCGCCGGTCACCGTGGCACGGTGAATTTTTGATTTAAGCATCTTGCGTTTCATGGTATGTCAACCTCCTCAAAGAGAGTGTGATTATCGATCAGTCGGGTGCGACCGATGCGCACGGCGAGCAGCAGCACCGAGTCGCCATCCACCTCCGGTACGGCTTGCAAGGTGGTACCGTTGCAGATGACGGCGTAATCGATGACGGCGTCCGGTTCCCGGTCAATGCGGTTGCGCACCAGGGCCAGCACCCGCTCCACGTTGCGCTCGCCGGTTTTGACCGCAGCACTTGCCAGCTGCAAGGCATCGATCAAAGCCGGCGCCTGCCGGCGCTCGGCGGCCGACAGATAGGCGTTGCGGGAACTCATGGCCAAGCCGTCCGGTTCCCGCACGGTGGGCAGGCCGATGATTTCGACGGGCAGGTTCAAATCAAGCGTCATGCGTCGGATGACCGCCAGTTGCTGGAAATCCTTGCGGCCGAACAGGGCCACCTGCGGCTGCACGATACCGAACAGCTTGCAGACCACGGTGGTAACGCCCTGGAAATGACCGGGGCGACTGGCACCGCACAAGACCTCCGTCAGGCCGGACACCGTGACCGCGGTGGCGAAACCCTGCGGGTACATGTCGTCAACTTCGGGAACGAACAGCCAATCCACCCCGGCCCCGGCGGCCAGTTCGGCATCGCGTTGCAGGTCGCGTGGATAGCTGGCAAAATCTTCCTGCGGCCCGAACTGGGTCGGGTTGACGAACACCGACGCGACCAGCAGGTCGGCACGACGCCGGCCTTCCTGCATCAGAGACAGATGCCCCTGGTGCAGAAAGCCCATGGTCGGCACCAGGGCGATGGATTGCCCATTTTTTTTTGCGGCCGAGGCCCGCGCCTGCATTTCGGCCACCCGGGTGATGATTTCCATGAGTTATGCTCGTCTCAATTCGGTTCAATCTGAATCTTATTTGAAACAGTGTTCCGGCCCGGGGAACACCCCGTCCTTGACCTCTCGGACATAGTCTCCGACCCCCTGCCGGATGGGCACCGAGAGGTCGACATAGCGTTTGACGAACTTGGGCGCATACTTGTCGAACAGGCCGAGGATATCGTGCAGCACCAGCACTTGGCCGTCGCAATCTGGGCCTGCGCCGATGCCGATGGTGGGAATGTCGAGACTGGCGGTGATCTCCTTCCCCAGGTTGGCCGGCACCCCTTCCACCACCACGGCAAAGGCGCCCGCATCCTGGACCGCCCGGGCATCCCGCAGCAACTGTCGGGCCTGTTCATCCTGCTTGCCCTGCACCCGGTAGCCGCCCATGCGGTGAATGGATTGCGGAGTCAGACCGATGTGGCCGACCACCGGGATATCCATATCGACGATGGCGCGAATGGTTTCCGCCACCGGGACGCCCCCTTCCAACTTAACCGCCTGGGCGCCGCCCTCCTTGACCAGACGACCGGCGTTGAACCGCGCTTCGCGGAGGTCGACCTGGTAGGAAAGAAAGGGCATGTCCACTACCAGCAACGCTCTGTGCAAACCGCGTGCCGCCGCCCGGGAATGGTACAGCATCTCCTCCATGGTCACCGGCAGGGTATTGTCGTACCCGGCGACCACCGACCCTACGGAATCCCCGACCAGCACCATGTCGATGCCCGCCTCATCCACCAACCTGGCAAAGGGGTAATCGTAAGCGGTCAGCATGGCGATCTTTTCGCCCTCCGCCTTCATGCGCTGGATATCCAGAACAGTCACACGCTTGTCCATGATTCACTCCGCATCCTTGCCGCCCCAAAATAAAAAAAGGTCCCCGGACACCGTCCGAAAGACCCCTGCCTGACCGACGAAAAGCCTGTTTCGCCGTCGCAATCGTCCCCCGTCCCGGTCCCACGGATCCAGGCGGTCCTACCTGACTGAAGGGTCATGGCGGCTTGGCAGGCTCCAGCACGAGTTCCGGGCCCACCGCCACGAGCTTCGAATTGAGAGCCTCTGACTAGCACAAAGCGCAAAAAAAGTCCATCATTTTCCTCAGAAAAGGCTATTTTCCAAGCCGACGCGGTCCGTATTAGATGCCCCTTATCGACCTATTGATCTCATCAAAAACCCCCTTGTTTTAGGCTTTGATTTCATCTTATAGTTGACGGAAATGTGCAGAAGATAAACGTGAAGGGCTCGAAAACCCTTATGTTTGTTGTGTACTCATGCTGAAAGAAAAACCGGGTTGACGGTGTTTTCCGGAGGGCGAGTGTTAATGTCGACGCGATACTTCGGCATCCGGCCATCATAGAAGGAGAGCGATTGATGAAAAAACAGATCATTATCTGCATGGGCAGTTCCTGTTTCAGTCGCGGCAACGACCGGAACCTCGAAACCATCGAAGAATTCATCAACCAGCACGACTTGACCGAAGAGGTGGATCTGCGCGGCAGTCGCTGCGAGGGGCGCTGCAGTCACGGCCCGAACATCCGCATTGAACACCAGGTGATATCCCATATGGACAAGGGCGATCTGCTGGAGGTTCTGGAGGATCAGCTGATTAAATCCAAGGGAGAATAATCCGCCATGCCGCTGTTCCAGCCCAACCAGCCGCCCATCTATACCCGTGAGACCGAGTGCAAGGACTGTTCGAAATGCGTCCGCTATTGCCCGGTCAAGGCCATCAAGGTTGCGGACGGCCAAGCCAAGATCGTGCCGGAGATGTGCGTGGCCTGCGGTACCTGCGTGCGTATCTGCCCGGCCAAGGCCAAACGGGTCCGGGATGACCTGGACCGTGTCAAGCATCTGCTGCGTCAGAACCGGGATTACTACGTCTCCATCGCACCGTCCTATGCCAGCGAATTTCCCGAACTGCCCGTTGGTAACCTGATTGCCGCCCTGCACGCCCTGGGCTTTGCCGGGGTCAGCGAAACGGCCCTCGGCGCCCAGGAGGTCTCAACACGGGTGGCCGTGGAACTGGCCGAAAACCGCCGCAAGCTGTTTCTGTCCTCGGCGTGCCCGGCGGCGGTCACCTACGTCCAGAAATATCTGCCGGAACTGAGCGATTCCGTGACCTCGGTCTTCTCGCCCCTGCTGACCCATTGCATCATGCTGCGGGAGGAGTTCGGCAACGACATCGGCGTCATATTCATCGGCCCCTGCGGTGCTAAAAAGAATGAGGGCGACCGCCACCCGGAACTCCTCGATGCCGTCATCACCTTCACCGATCTCAGGCAGTGGTTCGAGGATGCCGACATCGATCCGGCCGCCCTGACGCCGCGCGAGGAGGATCGCTTCGTTCCGGAAAGTTCCCTGGAAGGGGCGCTCTATCCCATCGAAGGGGGCATGATCGATACCATCCGCATGCAGGCCGGCAGCAATCCGGCCCGCTACAGCACCGTCGCCGGGGTCACCGGCATCGAACGGGTGCTGCTGGGCATCCGCCCCGAACAACTGACGCAGCCCATCTTCCTGGAGTTGTTGGCCTGCCGCGGCGGCTGCATCAACGGCCCCTGTGCCAGCGTCCGCCAGGGCAGCCTGCAGCAATGGCAGGACATCATCTCCCGCGCCAAGGTGCCGGCCACTCCCATCAACCGTTTGCCCCGGCATGACATCGACGAGTTCCTCTGCGATCAGGCCCTGCCGGCCAAGCAGTTCAGCGAACAGCAGATTCGCTACGCCCTGCGCCAGATCGGCAAGGAGCATGTCGAAGACGAACTGAACTGCGGCGGCTGCGGTTACGAAACCTGTCGGGAGTTCGCCCGCTCGCTGCTCAACGGCCACGCCGAAGCCGCCATGTGCCTCTCCTACCTGAAGGGCGAGGCCCTGCGCAAGGCCAATGCCCTGCTGCATTGCATTCCTTCGGCCATCGTGCTGGTCGACAGCGACATGAAGGTGGTCGACTGCAACCGGCGTTTTGCCGAACTGTTCAGCGAAGATCTGGTGGCCGCCTACGACGTCTGTCCGGGACTCAAGGGCGCGGTGCTGGAGCAGATTCTGCCCTTTACCCATCTGTTCCGCCAGGTGCTGGACAGCGACTGCCCCCTGCAGCACGATGCCCTGCATGTCGCCGAGTGCATCTTTCAGGTCACCATCTTCCCCATCGATCCCGGCCAGGTGGTGGGTGGCGTCATCAGCGACGTGACCGCGCACGAAATGCCCCGCGAACTCATCGTCCGCCGGGCCCGCGAAGTCATTCATAAAAACCTGAAAACCGTTCAGGAGATTGCCTGCCGCCTTGGTGAAAACATGGCCGAAACGGAAATCCTGCTGCGCACCCTGGTGCAGGGGTTCACTCCCAACGCCGGCAGTGCGGAGGATGCCGAACGCAACGCGCCTCCGGAACTCACCCTTTAACGCCAGAGTCAACGCAACCATGAACGGTACGCTATTTGTCGAAATCGAAGCGTCGCAATACAACTGCAAAGGCGAGGATATTTGCGGGGACGCGTTTCGCATGCAGAAAATCGGCACCCGCAACCGGATTGTCGCGGTGCTTTCCGACGGCCTGGGACACGGCGTCAAGGCGGGCATTCTGTCCAACATGACCGCTTCCATGGCCCTGAAGTTCATCACCAGCAATCAGGCCATCGTCCCTTCGGCGGAAATCATGATGGACGCCCTGCCGGTCTGCCAGCAGCGCAAGATCAGCTATGCAACCTTCACCATCGTCGATTATCTGCCCGGCAACGGCGCCCGCATCATCGAGATGGACAACCCGGCTTTCCTGCTGATTCGCAACGGCGAACTGCAGAACCTGGACTACCGGGAGGTCTGGTCGCCGCGCCACCAGAACCGGCTGCTGCGCCTCTATGAGCTGGATGTGCAGCCGCAGGATCGCCTGATCCTGCTGTCGGACGGCATCACCCAGGCCGGTCTCGGTTCGGACAATTTCAAACTCGGTTGGCGGCGCCAGGGTTGCGCCAATTTCGTGCTGGGCCGCATCGCCCGGGAACCGGGCATCTCCGCCCGCACCTTGGCCCAGGGCATTCTCGACAAGGCCCTGAGCCTGGAACATGACCTGAAACCGGGCGACGACATGACCGCCGCGGTCTTTTATTTCCGGGTACCGCGCCGCACCCTGCTCATGACCGGGCCGCCCTTCATCAAGGACCGGGATCGCGAATACGCTTTCCAGTTCAATGCCTTTCGCGGACGCAAAGTGATCTGCGGCGGCACCTCGGCCGAGATCATCGCACGGGAAACCGGTCGGGAAATCGTCACCGACCTGGCCACCTGCGCCCGCGGCATTCCGCCCATCTCCTACATGGACGGCGTCGACCTGATCACTGAAGGAATCCTCACCCTGACGCGGACGGCGCAACTGCTGGAAGCGGGGGAAGCCCCCCTGGAACAGAACGGCGCCGCCCGTCTGACCAACCTGCTGCGCGACAGCGACAGCATTCAGTTCATGGTCGGCACCAAGATCAACGAAGCCCACCAGGATCCCCAGCATCCCGAAGACCTGGAGATTCGCCGCAACATCATCAAACGCATCGCCCAGGTACTGGAGAAGAAGTATTTGAAAGAGGTGGAGATTCGCTATCTCTAGCCAATAAAATCTGCTACTGCAGGCATTGCAACAACCCCAAGCCCCATGGGCAGGCACCGCAGGGTTCCTCGGAAGCGAAGCAATCCTGGGCAAAATCTTCCGCCTGAACCAGGTCGCAGGGCGCCACGCCGCAATTGGAACAGAAGGGGTAATCGAAATTCAGCACATTGGCCCGGAAGCCGTGGAAAGCCTCGTCATTCCAAATGTCGAGCAACGGTTTGCGCAGCACATTGCCGAACGCCTTGGGTTTGACCAGCTTGTCCCAGTCGTTGATATGACAACGATATTGATGCCAGAGGAAGTAGCAGGGATGCACATCCCCATCCCAGGAGACAAAGGCTGATCCACCGGTGATGAAATCGCACTTGCGTTCGACGCGCGGCACAACCGCAGGCAGGCGCAACTCGATACCCATCCCCTCGGCCAGCTCGCGCGTCTCCTCGAACACTTCTTGAATTTCCGCCGCCAACACCGCATCCCTTTTCAATAACCGCAGGACATCCATGAAGATATCCTTTTGGCGGGCTTCGGCCCGCATCTTGGTCACCAGGTTGTTGACCTTGCGAATCCGCGGGTCGATGGTGTCCGGTGCGATCCGTTCTTTTTCCCAGACCATGTAGTCGTAAAGCCGTATGTCCAGCCCCTGCTCGGCCATGGTCTTTTCCCAGGTCTCGAACAGTTCCACGGCGGCGTCGGTGGCGTTATGGAACAAGGCCTGACCGGTTTGCGCCGCATCATAGGGCAAAGCGTGGGTCACGATGAACAAATCGGCGCCGCGCGCGGCGACCCAGCGCAGGGTATCCGGCAACTGCCGAAAATTTTCCCGCATGGCGACGAACTCCGCACCGATCCGGAGTCGGGCGCCGGCATGCCGCCAACGCGCCTCGCCCAGGACCCGAAACGCCCGGTCCATGTCGCTGAGCTCCTCTCCTTCCCGCACCTTGCTGAAGGTTTCCGGGCGAACCCCGTCCACGGACAGACAGATGCGGTCCAAGCCGGCTGAAACCAGCGCGTCCGCGGTTGGTCCATCCAGCAACAGGCCGTTGGATTGAAAGCCGATCCAGGCTTCATCCGGCATGGCCTCGCGCGCCTGGCGGACAAAGTCCAGCAGATGGGGATGCATGAGCGGTTCGCCAATGCCGTTGAGCACCAGGGATTCCAGGTAGGGAAAAGCCGGCACCAGAGCGGAATAGATTTCCGGCGTCATATCGTTATCGATAACCCGGCTGTCCCGGGCCTGCTTGACACACATGGGACAGCGCAAGTTACAATGAGTGGTCGTTTCCACATACAGCTTGCTGGGTGTCTGGCGCAGTGCCGGCTCCATCTCGCCGGCTGCCTCAAGGAACTGACAATTATTGACGTTCATGGTTCCTCCGGGGGAAATAGTCCCGCTTGTCTTTGAGTTCTCCCGATTCATTTGACTGCAGCATAACATCGCAAAGCCATGGCGGCCTTGACCGGAATCAAGTTAAGCGCGCTATTCATAGCACAATCATCCGCCGAGGCAAACCCTGAACCGAAACCGGTTCTGGAAGGAGGATGGGAACAAAATGATTCCCTTGTTGATGGCCTGTCTAGGCGTTTTGGTGGCCGACTTGCTGCTCGATGTGGTCAATCAGGTTCACCAGCAACGGCATGCGGCGGAGGTGCCGGCGATATTGGCCGACCTTCTGACACCGGAGCGGGTCCGGCGGGGACAAGCCTATCATCGGGCGCGAACGCTCCTGGCGCGCAGCGAAACGCTGTTGTGTGCCGCCCTCTGGTTGGTGTTTCTTTTCGGTGGCGGGCTGGGCCGTTATGACGCCCTGCTCCTCGCCCATTGGCCCGCGCTGCCGATGCAGGGCATGGTGTTTGCCTGCGGACTGCTGGCCCTGCGCCTGCTGGTGGCCGCGCCCTTTGCCTGGTATCGCCAGTTTCGCCTCGAAGAACGCTACGGCTTCAATACCATGAGCCGCCAATTGTGGTTGGCCGATGCCATCAAGGCCACTCTGCTGGCCCTGTTTTTTGCCGGGCTGGCCGGTGCCACCTTCCCGGCGCTGCTGCTATGGCGGCCCGACAGCTGGTGGTTGTGGGGCTGGACCGGATTGACCCTGTTTTCCGCCGCCCTGATCTGGCTCGCCCCCTGGCTCATCGAGCCGTTGTTCCATCGCTTCCGCCCCCTGACCCAACCGGATTTGCTGCGGTCCATCCAACAGCTGGCCGACACGGCGGGACTGGCTGGGGCGCGGATCCTCAGTGTCGATGCTTCTCGCCGCAGTCGACACAGCAACGCCTACTTTGCCGGGCTCGGTCGCCAGCGGCGCATCGTGCTCTACGACAACCTGTTGAACCATTTCCAACCGGACGAAATCCTCGCTGTATTGGCCCACGAAATGGGGCACTGGCGCCACCACCATCTGCGCTATCGGTTTCTGTGGCACGCCTTGGTCACCCTGGCCGGGTTCCTTCTCGCTCAGCGTCTCTGGCTCTGGGGCGGCTTGCCGGGCCTGGTCGGGTTGAATACCGCCTCGCCGGCCGCCCAAGGCCTGCTGCTTTTGCTGCTGATGCATCTGGCGGGCTTTTTTCTAGCTCCTCTGGGCAATGGCCTGGCACGCCGCCAGGAATGGCAGGCCGATGTCTTTGCCCGACACCTGACCGGGCGCCCCGATCGTCTGGCCGATGCCCTGGTCAAACTGGCTCGCGACAACCTGATTGCCCTGCATCCCCACCCTTGGTACGTCTGGTTCAACTATTCCCATCCGCCCCTGGTAGAACGTCTGGAAGCGCTGCGCGACCGCAACGGATAATGCTCGCGCCGACCCGTTGAGATGCACCAAGCCCGGAACCGGTCCGGGCTTTGATCCGGCAGCCAGGCATGTCACGCCGACTGGAACCAGCCCGAGGTGCGCCGGCAGACATTGACCAGCATCAGCATCACCGGGACCTCGATCAGCACGCCTACCACGGTCGCCAGGGCCGCTCCCGAAGACAAGCCGAACAACATGACCGCCGTGGCGATGGCCACCTCAAAGTGGTTGGAAGCACCAATCATGGCGGCCGGCGCGGCATCCCGATAATTCAGGCCGATCAATTTGGCCAGGCCGTAGCCGAGACCGAAGATCAACACCGTCTGCAGGAACAGGGGCACCGCAATCCAGACAATGGTCAGGGGATTGGCCAGGATCACCTCACCCTTGAAGCTGAACAGCAGCACCAGGGTGGTCAACAGCGCGACGATGGTCACCGGAGTCAGCACATGAAGAAACTTCTCCCTAAACCAGGTCTCGCCCTTGGCGGCGATGATCCAGCGCCGCGAGAAATACCCCGAGACCAGGGGCAAGGCCACATAAATGGCGATGGACAACAGCAGTGCCTGCCAGGGCACGGGCAACCGGCCGACACCGAGGAGAAAGCCGCCCAGCACCCCGTAGAGCACCAGCATGGTGAGGGAATTGATGGCCACCATGACCAGAGTCAGACCGTCATTGCCCCGCGCCAGATAGCCCCAGACCAGCACCATGGCGGTGCAGGGGGCGATACCGAGAAGGATGGCCCCGGCCAGATAGCTGCGCCAGAGGGGGATCTGCAGCATTTTCACCCCTTCATGCAGCACCACGGTCCCGGCACCGTGCACCGCCCCCACGGGCAAATCCAGGCCAAAGGGCATTTTGACCAGATCCATGGCCTCCGGTCCGATAAATCCATGAAACAGCACCCCCAGAAACACGGCCGCAATACCGTACATGGTGAAGGGCTTGATGGCCCAGTTGATGAACAGGGTCAGAAAAACCGGTTTGCCGCTCTTCCCCGCCTGAACCACCGAGGCGAAATCGATTTTTACCATAATCGGATACATCATGAAAAACAGGCAGACTGCAATGGGAATGGACACCACCGGTGCCCCCTTGACGCTGATGGCCATCCCGTCCAGGGTATGGGCCAGATCCGGAGCGATTTTGCCGAGGGAGATCCCACCCAGGATGCACAACCCCACCCAGACCGTCAGGTATCGTTCGAAGATATTGCTCATTTTGCGTTCGCTCATTGCGTTGTCAGGATGCGACATGGCCAAAACTCCTCTGTCCGATTCCAGAATAAATAGCCGACTTGTTACGCATGTTATTATATATCCGTTTTTCCGGATTTATCAAGCCCCAAAAAGCCGGGTGAGCATTACCTGGCTCATCCCGGCTCAGGTCAACAGTCCGGCGTCAGACCGTTTCAAAATTATCCAGCACGATCATGCTGCCGGGAAAGCCGATTTCAGTCAAGGCCTGCCGGGCGGCTTCTGCCTCCTGACGACTGGCAAAAGGTTCGATACGGATACTGAAAAATTGATTGCCGCCCGACATCAGGGGCTTGAGTACCGCACCGGAAAATCTGTCCTGCACGGTCCGAAACACCGCTTCGGCTTTTTCCGGGCTCTGAAAGGCCGCTACCTGGACGGCGTAGCGCGGCCGAACCTGATCCGGAGTGAACTCGCCGGCTTTGGAGGAAGAACCATGGATGATCTCGCCGGCCCGGAAAGGGGAAGCGGAGATCGGAGCTGCGCTCCCGGCACCATCTGCCAGCATCTGCTCTGATGGGGCATAGCCCAGCGCTTCAATGAGAATGGGCGTGGTGCCCACCTGATAAAAACCCAATTCCTTGGCAGCCGCTTTGGACAGATCCAACACCCGATCCTTGAAGTAGGGGCCGCGATCATTGACCCGCAGGACCAACTCCTTGCCGTTGCCGAGATTGGTTACCTTCACCCAAATGCCCAGGGGCAAGGTCTTGTGTGCGGCGGAAATGGCGTTCATATCAAAGATTTCGCCATTGGAAGTCAATTTGCCGTGGAAATCGTCCCCATACCAACTGGCGATGCCCTGTTGCATAAATCCGGAGCAGTTAAGAATCGGCTGATAGAATTTACCGGCTACCTCGTAGGCTCGCTGCCAGCGCTCTCCCAAGGTCGGTACCACACAGGTATAGCCCTCCCCGGTCGCATCAACCGGCCGGGTCGTTGCCTGGTCCACCACCGGCGTAACGACCTGGGGCCGGTCAAGGACCATGGGAAATTCCCGGTGCATCGCCCGCCCCTGAGCCGAAGCACATCCGGTCAACATCAACCCGCAAACCAGCCATCCGCCAAAACGCCACATCCCAACCTCCCCCTGGCATGAAACAGGTACGCACCAAGCCAACCATATGCGGGAAAGTCTGCCCGCTTCCCGGGTTTTTGGCAAGAGGGAAAATGTCTCGGACGGGGCCTGACGGCACCGTTCCAAAGAGGTCTTTTTTCCTTGACAGAAATGAAATAATCGACTATTTTGAAAACCGTTTTCAATTTCACGCCAAAGATGGCAAAGGAGTGACGATCATGGCCAACCAAAGAATTACAGCCATGTCGCCCTATGGCCGGCAGTTTCCTTCCGGCCCCGGGTTTGGTCATCGTCGTCTACCAAGTCGGGGGAGCTTTAGTCTCATGGCCGACCAGGCTCCATTGATCCGGGAGAAATCATGCAACTGACCATCATTCTACTGATAATTTTTCTGGCCCTGGCTTGGTTGGTCCGCCATTGCTGGCGGCAGGGGCGCAGTCCGGGCTGCTGCGGCGGAGGTGGCAACGGCTGTTCCTGCAGAACCAGCAACCCGTCGGCAAACGCCAACGGCAGGCAGAAAACAGGCTGCGAAGCGTCGGCTGCAGAGGATCGGCCGCGCCATGCCCCGCAATAACGGCGCACCGTTCAAACTGCAGGACGCCAGGTCTTCCGGCCGGCCAGGCCCGATCCAGAGCCCCTGATCCCATCGATCCCGGAAGCCAGTTCCGGGGTCGATTTTCCCTGGCATCATTGAAAACCATCCTTATGGCCTGCGAGCAGAAAATTGCCCTTTTCTTGAAAATAATTTTCATTTTCGTGACTCAAATCACAGATTAATGACAGACCCTGTTTTATTATTACCATGTACCCATCGTCCGGCCGCCAAGGGCATCTGCTTTCTTTTCAGTCTGGCCCGGGCCAAAAACACTATTCCCACGAAGCCATGAGAAAGGAATCCAGCCATGTCCATCCTGATTGTCGGCGCCGACCGCATCAATGCTCTGATTCCCCGCCTGGTGGACCTGGGGGTGACCCGCATCACCCATTGGTCGGGACGCACGCCCAACACCACCCGGAATACCATTCCCACCCACGTTGAGGCAGTTCTGTTTTTCACTGACTTTCTGCATCACACGGCAGCACGCAAACTGAAGGAAAAAGCCAAGTCCTGTGGCCTGCCCGTCATCCACTGCCGCCGTTGCTGGAGCGAATTGGCCGATAAGATCAACACCCTGTCCATGTAGGCAGCCAGCTTGAACAGACTGGTTTTGCCTGGCCATCCCGGGGCTGAAAGGTTCCGGTAATCCATTGGGAGTGCCGTTGCATGGCAACCTGGAGTGATCCAACGGTAGAGAACAAATGCTGTGGCAAACTGCGACCGGGCCTCCACCTTGAAGACTGGAGGCAGATTCGCAGCAGCAGGATTTTCCGCAACTTGCCGCCGGAAGTAGCCCTGCATACCCTCCTCGCCGGACGCTTGCGCAACATCGACAAAGGGGAAACGTTGCTGTACCCCGAGAACCGTCCCGAGGCCTTCATCTTTGTGTTGCAAGGACGCATCCGTCTGTTTCTGATGGATGTCGAGGGTCAGGAACGCAGCATGCGTTTCATCGATGAGGGAGAAATGCTGTGTCCCTGCAGAAATGGCCCTGCAGAGGATGGGCGCCCCGACACCTTCGCCGAAGCGACGGAAAAAACCCGGCTGCTCATCGTCCCGATAACCGGCTTTGAACATGTTCTCAGGCAATTTTATGACCTGAGCCTGCAAATTATCGTTCATCTGGGGGAATGCCTGGAACAGGCCACCTGCCAAGCCTGTCTGACCAAGGCTCGCTCGGCGACGGTGCTGGTGGCCAGGCATCTGCTTCAGCAGGGGCAGGGCAAGATTAATCTGAGCCCCATTTCTCAGCGCGCACGGGAACTGGGCATGGCCCGGGAAACCCTTTCCCGTACCCTTTCACGCATGCATGATGAGGGGATTATCCGTTATGAGCGGGGGTGCGCCAAAATCAGGAATCACGAAAAACTGCAGCGCCTGGCCGAATGCATTTGAAAACTTGTGAATATGATGCTTGAGACCTCCGGGGTGGGGAAAATCGCCGACGCGCGTTGTTACTGCATCAGCAGCAGACTCAAGGCCATGACCATCATTCCTCCCAGCAGGCCGAAAAGGCTGTCATGCCCCTTGCCGTAAGCCTGACTCGTCGGCAACAATTCGTCGAGGCTGATGTACACCATGATGCCTGCCACGCCCGCGAACAGGATTCCCATTACCTCGGGCGGAATGGCGCCCGTTTCATCCCCGAGAAAAAGACGCAACCCCAAATATCCGATGGCGGCGCCGACCGGTTCCGCCATACCGCTCAAAAGCGAATAGGCGAAAGCCAGCCGGCGTTTGCCGGTGGCGTAATAGATGGGCACGGAAACGCTGATACCCTCGGGGATGTTATGCAGAGCAATGGCGACGGCGATGGCCAGGCCTAGTTTGGGATCGTGCAGAGCAGCGAGAAAGGTTGCCAATCCCTCGGGAAAGTTGTGAATGGCGATGGCCAGGGCGGTGAACAGACCCATGCGGGTCAGTTTGCGATTGCGCTGAGCCTCGCTTTCCACCCCTGCCAGGCCTCGTTGGAAGTGTAGGACTCGCTCGTTGTTCCCCCCGGGACAGGGCACCGAAGGATGTAAAGGAGCCGTCATCTCTTCCGAGGGGGTTTCGTGGGGGTTTTCTGCCGCCGGAATCAGGTTGTCGATGAGACCGATAAGCGCAATTCCGGAAAAAAAGGAAATGACGTTGATCCAGTTGCCCCATCCCGAACCGAAAGCCTCGACCAGGGCCTCTTGGCCTTTGAAGAAAATTTCCACGAAGGACACGTAAAGCATCACTCCCGCGGAAAAACCCGTTGCCACGGAAAGAAACCGGTAATTGGTGCGCTTGGCGAAAAACGCAATGGCACTGCCGATACCGGTGGCCATGCCGGCAAACAGTGTCAAACCAAATGCAATCAGGATCTCTCTCATGTCTGTCCCCTCGACAGCCCCGGTGCCGTTGCAGGCCGATCCCATCATCGCACCGTTCCCAAAGCTTCTGTTCTGTATAGGCGAATTTCAAGGGAACGAAGGAGCCTTGTTTAGCCCGACAGGCTGCGCCCATCGACAATGGCCCCCTCATCATTGTAATGGAGGATCAGTCGTCGCGCATCCTGCCACTGCCTAACCTGCTCCAGGGTCACACCGAAATGGCCGGCCAATACCTCAACCGGAATTCTGGCCGGTGGTGTAACCCGTTTTTCGTGCCGGCCGAAACGCACCAGATTATAAAGGCTCCAGCCGATCAGCACCAGCGTCATGGTCAAAATAACCGCACTGTAGACCAGCAGCAACCGCACCAACTCCTCCCAACCATGGGCGCCGATCATGATCTCCTGAAACCGGTAATAGCCCAGCAACCAGGCCGCCAGGGTCAAAACCGGGCGGATGAAATAGGCAAACAGGGCCCAGAACAAAACCGTGATGGCCCGATACCCCCATCGCTGCGAGCGGGTCTGCTTTTGCGGACGTTCGATAATCAACGGTCTCATGCCGGACCTCCCTGTCTGCTTTCCAAGTCGGAGATGCCACGATCCACGGTAACCCAGCGTGCCCGCTTCCCGCGTGGCCTCAGCATGGCTTTAGGCAGGGCCGCCACGGAAGTCAGCCAGTTGATGATCCAATAGGCCAGGGGATACCAGACCATGGAGAAATAGTTCCGGAACAGTCTCTCATCGTAATGCCGGTCCAGCAGCAGACTGACGGCAAACTGCAGCAGACAGGTCATGGCCAGCACCATCCCGGGCCAGGCCGGGATCAGGGATACCACCACCATTTCCGGCGGCAGATTGAGGAACAGTCCCAGCAGCCACAGCAGCACCACCGCCAGCATGGTATAGCCCCAGAGAATGCTGACGAAATATTCCAGGCAGACCCCCCACATGCGCCGGGATTTCCACTTGAGAATTTGGGGCAGATAGCGCAGCAGCGCCTGGTCTCCGCCAATCGCCCAACGCAACCGCTGGCGCCACAATCCCCGCAGGGTTTCCGGCATCAGGATCCAACACAGAGCCCGCGGTTCGAAGCGGATATCCCAGTGGTTGAGCTGCAGGCGCCAACTGATATCGATGTCCTCGGTCATGATGTCGTCGCTCCAGTAGCCGACCTGGTGCAGGGCCGAGCGTCGAAAGGCGCTGACCACCCCGGATACGGTGAAAACCCGACCATAAATCCGCTGGGCCCGCTTAATGAGGCCGAGAATGGCGGAAAATTCGCCGACCTGAATGCGCCCCAACAGCGTGGAACGGGTGCGGATGCGCGGATTGCCGGTCACCCCGCCGACCCGCGGGCCGGTCAGGAAGTGATTCATGATCCAGTGCACGGCATGCCGATCGAGCCGGGCATCGCCATCGATGCAAACCAGGTATTCGCCCCGCGCCACCAGGGCCGCGGCCCGCAAGGCCATGGCTTTGCCCTGGTTGGCATTCAGATGCACGACCCGCAGATGGGGACAGCGGCTGCTCATTTCATCCAGGATGGCGCCGGTGTTGTCCTGGCTGCCATCGTTGACGGCCAGAATCTCAAAATTGGGATAGGCCGAATCCTCCAGGTTTTCAATGGTATCCGAAACCTGAAAGGCCTCGTTGAAGCAGGGCACGATGATGGATACCAGGGGATACTCCGGCAGCGCCGGCGGTTGCGACGGCAGTCCCTTGCGGTACTCCCAGCGCAGGTAGAAGTAAAGGGCGCCAACAAGCCACAGGTACGCCATGAAGAGCGGATAGTAGTAGGCGAAACCCAGCAATATGTCACTGATGGAATAGGTCATAATCATGGCCGATGGGGAAAGGTTTGCAGGGAAAATGCCCGATGGATGACCTCCGCCCGCGGCTGATCGACGGGAAAGTCATCCGGATAATAGCCGAAGTTCAACGCGCCTTGGCGTTGCAGGGAACGCATGGTGGCCGCCAGTTCCTGGCTGGGAATAAAGCGGGCCGGCTCCCGCCAGTCCCGGCTCTGCAGGATGAAAACGGTTTTTTTCAGACCCTCGGGCTGCGCCCGGACCTGCTCCACTAACTTCCGCATCCAGCCCTTGGGGTCCGCGGCCTGCTCCATGTACGGCATGGCCATGACGCAGACGAAATCATAGTGTTTAAGGAATTCCGGCAGACTCTGGGCAAACCAGGTCTCCGCGGCGGGATCCAGCACCGGGGAGGCAAAAATATTGCGGGCGGTTTTCAGGCGCGGCCGCCAGATGCGCACCCGCGCCGCCGCGGCCTCCGTGATTTCGATAAGAGCCTGGGTTTTGGCCTGGCTCCAGCGGGACATGGCCGCGGGATTCTGCCTGATCTCGGCAATGGAAGGCGGCAGACCGTGAACCATGCCGTACCAGCGCAAGGCCTCGGGATGGGCATCCTCATAATCGTCCAGGACACCGTCATCGTGAAACATGAGACCATCGAACTGAGCGTGTCGAGCCAAATCTTCATAGATATTCAAGATGGCCTCGCGGGCACGCGGATCGAAGGGCGACAAACGCCGAAAGAGTCCGTGTTCCGGAGAGCCCTCCGACCGACCCTCCGCTTGGACCAGCCAACTTTCGTCACCGAGATTGAACCCCAGAATCGGCAGCCAGGCATAAACTTCTACGCCCGCCCGGGTTATCAGCTGCCAGGCCACACGGTTAAACAAATCGGCGCGCATGGGCAGATAACGGTTGGGAAAATAGAGGGCGTCGGCGGTACCGTCACCATCGGGATCGGCAAAGGCCTGGAGGTATACCGTGGAGATCTGCAGGCGATGGATGCGATCCACCAGTTGGCCCAGATTGCGCTCCTGCTGTTCGGGATCCGGATCGTAGACATAGTCGAGGTCGACCTGGACGGCTCGATGGGGTCGTTCCTTGACTGGTCGGCGCAAATCGAAAGCCAGGTCATCCAGGAGTTGGTCTCCCTCTATCAGGTAGCGGTTGATACGGGACAGATCTTCGACCCGATTCTTGCCGTATTCCAGGGTCATGGCAATGGGCATGCCCAAGTCCCGGGCCATGTTCAGGGCCGGCTCATTGAACCGTCCGAAGGGCCAAACCATGACCCGCGGACGGACGCCAAGGTTCCGCTGCAGCAAGTCACTGTTGGTTTTCAGGCCACGACGGATACGGGCCAGAAAGTCCGGATCGGACTCATAGCTGCCAAGTTCGGGATCATAGCGGCGGCTGACCATGGCCGGTTTGACATTGCCTTGGGGATTGGATACCTCTCCATAATGCAAGCCGTAGCCGTGGGAAGCAATTTCCACCAACCCGGAGGCGGTTATCTCGCGCAGTTGTTCCCAACTGAGAAAGCGCTGCCGGGGAACCATCTGTTCGCCATACCGCACCAGAGCATCCGGCGGAGCATCCAGCCAACTGCCTTCCAAAGCCAGCACTGCCGGCATTTCAAAGGCCTTGAGCAGGGGCAAAACCCGCTGATGAAAACTGACGTAGCCGTCATCAAAGGTAATCAGGACAGCCTTGTCCGGCAGGGATCTCTCGCCGCGTTGGGCGGCCAGCAGATCGTCGACGCGGACCGCCTGATAACCTTCGGCGCGCAGCCAGCTGAAATGCTGCACCAACCGATCGGTGGAGATAGTCATGCCATCAGGGTCATCCGCGATATCCGCGACATCGTGATAGCACAAGACCAGAAAATCCCCTGCCCAGACCGGCGAGGCGCAAAGCAGAACCGTCAAGACCAGAGCAAATACCCAACGGATCATGTTCAGAACCTCCAGTTCAGGGACAGAAAACCGTAAGTGCGCCACTCGGGGTCGCCATCATAAACTCTCCGGTCACGACCGACGCCGTAGGCCAAACTGAAGCGGTAGTCGGCTTCCCAAAGATGAGCATATTCAAAGCCAAGAAGATAGTCGCCGCTGTAGCCTTCCTGAGAATAATGGCCACCTGAGACCCGAACCCGTTGATGGAAGGAACGCTCATAACGTCGATAGATGCGCCACAGATGTTCCAGGCCACCGAGCAGGGTCAGATCCGAATCGGGGTTAAAATAGGCCGCATCGTCGATGCTGTTACTGGAAGCGGTCACTTCACCGAAGGCAGTCAGTTTGTGCTTGGGCCAGGTCAGCAGGCGCTGCTCGCCGGACAGACCGAGGCTGGCACGAAAGTTGCCGTCGTTGAAATCCATAACCTGGCCGTTGAGTCGGAGGGCCCGGCTTTCATGGGCGCGATAGTTGACGCCCAGACTGAAAGCGTTGGCCCGTACGCCATTCCGTATGGCCCGCAGGGGCGTATCGCGGCTGAATATTTCCGCCACCGCCGGCACCGACCAATGATCGTTCAGATGCCACAGGGTCGCGATACGCAGGCCTGGATGGCTGGCATCCCCGGCATTGAAGTTAACCTCGGTGCTGGCCTCGAGGAGCTGGCTGGCGTATTCCAAGCCAACGCCGTACCGCTGCCAGTCACCATCGCCCTCGGGAAAGCCGGCCCAGGAGTAGCCGATACCGGCGAACAGGCGAAAACGATCCTTAAATGGCCGACTGAAGAGCATGCCGCTCACATTCCAGTCTTGATCGCCTTCAACATCTCCGCTGCTGTCCCCATAGCCGACATCGAGGCGCAGTTCATGCATGTTGCGTACCTGCCACAACTTGCCCAAGCGCTGCACCTGGCGATCCTCGGGGTATTCAGCCAACAAAGCGGTAATCGATTTCCCGGCCAGGCCAAATTGCCGCAGTTCCAGCAGGGCCTCGGCATGACCGGTGCGCAAACCACGATGTTCCGGAGCCAGAGCCAAGCCGAGTTCGAACACCTCCAAAGCCCGCCGCGGCCAACCGCGACCGAGATACACGGTTCCCAGTTCCCGAAGCAGATCGGGGTTGGCCGGCGCTTCATCGGTCATAGCCGTCAGGCGACGTTCCGCCTCGGCAAAATCATCGGCAAAAAAATGGCCCAAGGCGGAAAAAGTTTCCGTTTCCAGTCGCCGCCAATTGGCACGGCGCTCCGTCATGCCACCCGCATGCAGCCAAAGAGGTTCGGCGGCGGCCATCTCTTCCACCAATTTCTGCGCTGAACGGAAATCTTCCGTTTCAATCAAAGCAAAAAACAGGCCCAGGCGCGCTTCATAGGTTTCCGGATCCTGGCGGATGATTTCCCGGTAAAGATCCCGGGCCTGCTCCGGTTGGCGCTGGTAAAGCAGGGCATCGGCCACGGCCTCCAGGGCATAGGGCGGCAAATTCACCCCTTCCTGGCGCAGCACCTGATATTCGGTCACCACTTCGTCCATGCGGTAGCGATCCCGCAGGGCAACCAGTCGGTCGGTACGGGCCCGCAGCATGCATTGCCGGCCGGCGTCCCCCTGGCACTCCGGGGCGGCCATGGTCGCCGCCAGTTGCGCCAAGGCCCGATCGCTGTCGGCAAAACGGTTCGCCTCGGAAACCGGCGGCAGACTTCCCCAGCGTACCGCCAGGGCATCGGCACTGCCCCGCACCTGGCGCCACTCTTCCTCGGATAGGGTCCCCGGATAGCGTTGCGCCAGTTCTCGAGCCCAATGCGCCGCGCCAAGTTTATGCAGCAGCAGGATTTGCTGTCGCCGCGCGTCGCGATGCAGCAGGTTGCGACTGAGAATCTGCTGGTAGGAGCGCAGAGCGATGAACAGGTGGTCCGCGGCCTCGGCGGCATAGGCCTGGGCCATCAGAGCTTCCGGTGCCTGGGGATGGTGTTTGACCAATTCCTCGGCCAGGCGCAGGGCCTCTACGGGCCGCCCGGCATCGGTCACGGTCAGAACCAGCCCGGCCTGGAGATCGATCTCCTCCGGGAACTGCCGCACGCCCAGGCGATACATCTTTTCAGCGCCATCCCAGTCACCGAGGCGGCGCAGGGATTTGGCCACCGCGGCCACCGTGAACAGAGGGGCGTTCTCCATATCGAGCCCTTCCTGCAGACGCGCCACTTCCCCATCCCGCTCCGCCCAACTGAGGACCGCCAGATAATCATACAGCAACCCTCGATCTGCCGGAGCCTGCCGGACCTGTTCCGCCAAGGCGGCGATGGCCGGATCGAAACGCCCTTCCCGCGCCGCCAGCACCGCCGCTTCGCGACTCATGGTCGGAGGCGGACTATCGGCCACAGCGGCCGAGGCGACCAGCAACACGATCAGGCCCAGAGCGACCGGTCCGAATCCCACCAATCTGCTGCGCAGCACACCAAAAAGACTGGAAAATTCCATATGGGGCATGTTTTCAACCCTCTCCAAGAGAACACCATTCACAAGCCGGTCCGAGACGCGTCCTCTGCCGAAATGCCGAGGGACCGGACCAACGCCCGATTGCAGGTGGCGAAAAGCTTACATGAACAGTGAAAAATGTGAAGCACATTCATCAATTAAAAAATGGGAATAAAAAAATCAAGCAAATTCTGCGCAATCGCCCTCTTGCTCGGCATTTATTTATTGACGGTAAACCATTGCCCGGCAGCGGCGTCCAAGTCAACAAAGGAAGCGATACCGGCAGCCTTCCCGGTTGCCCTCTGGACATGGTCGGGATTCGGACAGTTCCGAAGATCTTTTCGACCGCACGACACGCTGAATTTAGACAAAAGGATGGCCATGATGAAAAAGCTCCTCGTATTGCTGCTGCTCGCCGCCGGTACCTCGACAGCCCACGCCGGCAACGTGAATGTGGATCTCGGCATCCGCATCGGCAACCCCTATCCGCCGCCGGTGGTGGTGGCTCCCGCGCCGGTGGTCGTAGCCCAACCGCCTCTGTTTTTGGCCCCGCCGGGCTACGGGTTCTATGTGGCCGTAGGGGTGCCCTTCGACATGTTCTGGGTGCAGGGCACCTACTATTCCTACCATAACCGGCAATGGTATCGTTCCCCCTATTACCAGGGGCCCTGGTACAAAGTTGCGCCCCGCCATCTGCCCCCGGGACTGGCCCGGCGACGCCACCGTGACCTGGTCCGCATCCGGGATGCGGAATACCTGCGCTACCGAAAAGCTCCGCATCGTTACCATGGACAGCATTACCGCCCGGCACCGGGGCCATACCGGGGACAGCATGACCGGGGCCGCTCCGAACCGGGGCGTCACCATCCCGGATCGAGGGGCGATCACGGCAGACCTGGGCGCTGACCCTGCCAAGTCGCTGCGGGAACTGTCCAACTTATCAAACAGGCTCTCTGAACCGGGACCCGGGAGTTGAATAACCGGGTCCCTGATTTTTTGCCGGTGCATATACTCAGATCGACATCATGATTGCCATTTTTTCAGGCACCTTCCTCATCGTGCTGCTCGCCATTCACCATACGATTCGATCCGACTTTTTTCCCAGCGACCAGCTCGACCACCATCCTTTCAAGAACCATCGCCCTTGTTTCCATCCCATTTGAGTTTTCTCCGGGCGCCGGACAAACCGCCCCCCTTCCCGGATTCGACAGCAAAAACTAAAATTCTAAATAAATTCATGTTTTTTAGAAAAAATTTCAATAAATTACATTAGGTTTTATCGATCCGGTGGCCATGTCAAAAACCTCCCGGAGAAAGTACCAGCCGCCCCCTGATGAACCCCTGGAACATGGACGAGCTTTTTTTCAGGGCCGAAGGAAAACTGGTCCGATGCCTGCAAGCTCTGTTTCTGGTATCACCCAGGCAACACTTACAGCCCCGCGGCTCAAAGGAGACCCCAACATGACGGAAATTACGGAAGCCGAGTTGGTTTTACTGGAAGATGCCGCCCGACAACTGGGCACCACCCCTGTCAATGTCCTGCTGCATGTCAAACGCGGCCGTCTCGCGGGCCGGGAAGATCAAGGCATCTGGCGAATTGAATCCGCCAGCCTCCAGCAACTGCGACAAACCCTGGAGGCGGCACAAGCCCCCTCCGGAGCCGCGGAATGCCGTCCCGCCTGCCACCACGGCAAAGCCTGCGGCGGCTGTCATGAATGATGGCGCCGCAAAAAGTCCGCCCTACGGCGTTCGATCTTGGAGGATGCCATGAACATCACCATCAAACCTTCCGATCTCTGGTATCGTTACCCGCGCAACAAAGCGACCCGGGACTTGCCCCGGTTTTCGGGCAAGCCGGATGCAGCACCCTTTGACCGCAACAATCTCTACGAAGTGGTTCCCATGCTCGAGGCGGTCATGGCTGCCCTCCAGACCCGGGAACAAGGCATTCTGCGGGAATTGGAGGAACTGCTGAACAGCGTCTTGCCCGTCTGCCTCGTGACGCGGGAGGAGGTATACGATTTTTTGCTGGAGTCGATGCGAGAAGTCTTGCGGCAGGATGTGTAGGCATGCGGGAAATCAAGGCTGATCTGTGGGATTGGCACAACCGCGCCGTCATCGTCATTACCACCGGCGGCCAGGTCGACCGCCGCGGCGCGGCGGTGATGTTGCGGGGCTGCGCCCGCCAGGCGCGGGATCGCTTTCCGGATCTGGCATTGCACCTTGGCGCTTTGCTCAAGGCCGCAGGCAACGTGGTGCACGAACTCGGCGGTGGCGTGGTCAGCTTTCCGGTTGAGAACAGCCCTTTCGAGGTGCCGGATGTCCGGCTCATCGAACGATCCTGCCGGCAATTGCGAGACCTGACGGATCGCCGATGCTGGCCGCTGGTGGTTCTGCCACGGCCCGGTTGCGGCGCAGGAGGGTTATCCTGGAAAGAGGTTCAACCGGTGCTGACCCGCCATCTGGACGACCGTTTCGTAGTCGTCTGTCAGCCCAACAAACATGGCAGCTGATTCACCTCAACCCTGCCATTTTTCAAGCTTGCCGACCGGTTCGCGTTTTCCCTCGATATCGTCAAGCCGATGAACGGCCTTTTTCAATTCATCCAACAACAGCAGTTTTTCACTTTCAATGCCGGGATGGACCGTTCCGGAAAGAAGTCGTTCCAGATTGCGTGCAGTCTCAGCCACTTTTTCCAGGGCCTGCAGACGATCATCGGACATTGCCATATTCAGCCTGCCTTTCTGGTCTTGAGGGTTCACTGCCTGCCAAGCTGCCCATCACCCTGCATCTTATTTATAGCTGAAGCCACCGGCATTGCAAGTTTGGCCGACCTGCCTGCCCGGCACCAAATAACCCTCGCGGGCCGACCGTCGTTCCCATCGCGGAAGGCAAGCGTCCCTGTTATCCTTCAAGGAAAATGCCCCTTCCGATCGGAAGGGGCATTTCGGTTCAGCAACGAAGTTGGCGGCAGGTGATAAAAACGAATGGTTCAATAACCTTTGCGGGCCCGTTCCTCGCGCTCTTTGCGTTCCTGCTCGGCCAGACACAGGGTGGCCACCGGCCTTGCCTCCAACCGTTTCACGCCGATGGGCTCATCGCTGGCCTCACAATATCCATAGGAGCCATCGGCGATGCGCTCGAGGGCTTCATCGATTTTGCGAATCAGCTTCCGCGCCCGGTCCCGGGAACGCAATTCGAATGCCCGATCGGCCGATTGCACACCGGAATCCAGGGGATCGGCTTCCGGTTCCGGTTCCTGACGCATGCGCTCCAAAGCCTGATTGGATTCCGCCAGCAGTTCACCCCTCCAACGCAGCAACTTGCGCCGAAAATATTCCCGCTGACGGGCATTCATATAAGGTTCATCTTCGTTTGGACGATAGTTTTCGTCCCAATCCAAATCCGTATTGCTCATGACACCTCCTGTTTGATTTTATATCGCAGCTGAGCCCGTTTCGCAAGTCATGTCCGAATGATGGCTGTTGCGGGCATCTTTCAGGAAGTCAAGCAGGCGCCCCTCCTGGTGCATTCCAATTGGCGACATCGCCCAAGTCCGCCAATCCAGAACTCCCTGGCCAAGGTAGTATAAAGTTGGATGCGCCCCTGGTCAATGCAGCTTCCCCTTCCCGATTGGCTTCGGCGGCACCTGGCCGGAGATGAACACCCTCCGCGCAGGCCGGGATTTGTCGCCTGCCTGCCCATGCAAGAAGTTAAATTCATTCCTCATTTCTTGCATATTTGCTGCAAATTTGTCTGCTATCCATGCTCCCGAAGCCAATCCCCATCTCTTTCAACGTCGAACCGGAAAGGACACCACCATGTTGGCCCTGTCTCGAATTCTGCGCGGCCTGATCCTGCTGATCGCATGGGTGGTTCTGCTGGGGCGCCTGGCTCAGTCCGGAGAAATCCTCCCGAACTCGAGCCTGCCTCTGTCCCTGGAACAAGCGGTCACGTTGGCGCTGCTCCATAATCAGGATTTTCGCATCGCCGCGACCCAAAAGGAGGGGGCTGAAATCACCGTCCGTCAACGCCGGGACCAGTTCCTGCCTGAAATCACCGGCAGTGCCGGCCTCCATGGTCGCCACAATCAGGGCGACAGCGGTTCCCAGCGGAACTACCATCAGCTGACTACCGACCTCTCCGCACGCCTGAATCTATTCAACGGCTTCGGCGATCGCGCCGCCCTCGCCGCAGCCCGGTTTAACCTGCTGGCGCAGGATCATGCCCTCGACCGCGCCGGCCAACAGGTGATATTCGATACAGTCAGTGCATATCTGACAGCGGTCCAGGCCCGCGAGCAGATCCGGGTTGCCGAAGCCAACCTGGAGGACAATCGTACTCTACTGGAACAGATTCAGGCCTTTCACCGCGCTGGACGACGCCCCGTTACCGATGTCTATCGCCAACAGGCGGAAACGGCCAAGGCCGAGGCGGATTTGCTGAGTCTCAAACGCAGCGATGAAATCAGCCGCCTGACCCTGCTGCGGATTCTCGGCGTTCCGGCTACGGTAAGCATCGAGGTGGCAATGCCCCAGCATCCGCTGCTCGTAACCGAACCGGACACGAATCGTGCAACGATGCTGGCCGCTGCCCTGGCCAACCGGCCGGACCTGCTGGCCCAACAACGCGACCTGGCCGCCGCGGGCGAACAAATCCGGGTGGCGCGATCCGCGGCCTATCCGTCCCTGGACCTGGTGGCGGGCGTCGGCTCCGGGTACAACAGCCGCAACCGAACCGGTTTCGGCAGCCAGTACGATCATGACAACCTGTACGGTTCGGCCGGCCTGACTCTGTCGGTACCCATTTTCGATCGCAACCTGGCCCGGCATCAGGTTTCCCAGGCGCGTATCGGCGAACAGGCTTCCAGACTGGTTCTGGAACGTCTGCTGCGGCAGGTAGAGGTCGAGATCGGGCGTGCCCTGGCCGACTATCAGAATGCCCGCGATCAGGTAACCGTGGCCGCCGCCCAGGCCGCCTATGGGAGGGAGGCGCTGCATTCCACGGAACAACGTTATCGGGTCGGCGCCGCCACCCTGACGGATCTGACGGATGCCCGCAGCACCCTGGTCAGCGCCCGTTATGCGGAAATCGCGGCCCACATGGAACAGATGCGACAAACCATCGCCATCGCCTACCATCGGGGCGAACTCGACGCCGCCCCCTTTCTGAAGGAGCTTTCGGAATGAAACCTGTCATGAAAACCCGGCCACGCTGGCAGAAAATCGGGCTGCTGCTGGGCACCCTGTTGGTGCTGTTGGCGGCGACGCGCTGGTTGACAAGGGCCGGGGACCGCGCCCCCGACACAAGCGGTTTCCAGACCGCGATGGTGACCCGCGACACCCTCATCGACAGCGTTTCCTGCACCGGCACCCTGAAGGCCGTCGGCACGGTGGAGGTCGGTACCCAGGTTTCGGGCACCATCGAACGGGTGTTGGTGGATTACAACCATCGGGTTCGCAAGGGCCAGGTGCTGGCCGAGCTGGATACCGCCCTGTTCCAGGCCGCCGTGGATAAATCGAGCGCCGATTTGCGCCGTGCCGAAGCCCTGCTCGCCAAGGCCCGGGTGGAATTCCAGCGGCACCGGCCGCTGCTGGCCGAAGGGCATCTGTCGGCCCAGGAGTTCCTCGGCTATGAAACCGCCCTGGCCACCGCTGAAGCCGACCTGCAGTCGTCCCGGGCCGCCCTGAAACAGGCCGAAACCAACCTGCGTTATGCCCGGATCCGCTCCCCCATCGACGGCACCGTCATCGAACGGCAGATTGAGGCCGGCCAGACCGTGGCGGCGAGTTTTTCAACCCCGACCCTGTTTCTCATCGCCGAGGACCTGGCCCGCATGGAAATCCAGACCGACGTGGATGAGAGCGACATCGGTCTGATCCGGCCGGGGCAGAAGGTGATCTTCACGGTCCAGGCCTATCCGGAACGCAAGTTCAACGGCGCCGTAAGCCAGATCCGCCTCAATCCCACCGAAACCTCCAATGTGGTGACCTATACCGTCATTGTCGAAGCCCCCAATCCGGACGGCCTGCTGCTGCCGGGCATGACGGCCACCGCCGACTTTATCGTGAGCCGGACCGAGAATGCCCTGCTGGTCCCCAATGCAGCGTTGCAATTTGCGCCCAACGACGCGGAACCTGGCCCCGAACCGTCTGTGACCCTCCTCAGGCGCGGACAGGCACCGCTGCGGGTGACGGTGGAAACGGGTCATTCCGATGGCGCCCGCACCGTAATCCTGGGCGGTACCGTCGCCGCCGGAGATCGGGTCATCATCGGTCGAAGGATGGATTCCGCCGGCCGCAAAAACCGCAACGGCAACAACCTGTTTTCGAAATTGATGCCGCGCCCGCCCCGGCGCGGTCCCGGACCCGGTCCGGGCAACCCCTGATCTGCCTGCGAAGGTGCCCATGGCTCTTATCCGGTTAAGACAGATTTGCAAAACTTTCCGCCTCGGCGACAGTGAGGTTCACGCCCTGAATCACGTGGACCTGGACATCGGCGCCGGCGAATTTCTGGCCATCATCGGGGCATCCGGTTCCGGCAAATCGACTCTGATGAATGTTCTGGGCTGCCTCGACCAGGCTGACAGCGGTGAATATGTTCTGGAGAACAGCGCCGTCCAGCAATTGAATGCCCGCCAACTGGCCGCAATCCGCAACCGCCGCATCGGATTTGTCTTTCAAGGCTTCAACCTGCTGCCGCGCACCAGCGCCCTGGAGAACGTCATGCTGCCCCTGGTCTATGCCCGCGACGGAGCATCGGGCCCCTCCCCCGTCCAACGCGCCCGCCTGGCCTTGCAACGGGTCGGTCTGCAAGACCGAATGCACCACGAACCGAGCCAACTCTCCGGCGGCCAGCAACAACGGGTGGCCATCGCCCGGGCGCTCATCAACAATCCGGCCATCATCCTGGCCGACGAACCCACCGGAAACCTCGACAGCCGCACCACCCTCGAAGTGTTGGCGCTGTTCCAGTCCCTCAACAACAGCGGCATCACCATCATCCTGGTGACCCATGAAACCGACGTCGCCGAGCATGCCAGGCGCATCATCGAAATGCAGGACGGGACCATCATTCAGGATCGCCCGGTAGGCCGGCGACGCATCGCCCCGGGGCCGAGACCGACCGCTTCCGCAGAGGGGGTTCAACCATGAAATGGCAGATCCTGACCGTCGTGGCCCTGCGCAGCATCGCCAAAAATCGCCTGCGCAGCCTGTTGACCATGCTCGGCATCATCATCGGGGTCGGCTCCGTCATCGCCCTGCTGGCTTTGGGCCAGGGCTCCCAGAAAGACATCGCCGCCGATATCGATGCCTTGGGCACCAACCTGATCATCATCATGCCCGACAGCACCGCCACCGGCGGGGTGCGCGGCGGCGCCGGCACCTCTTCCAGCCTGTCCCTGGCCGACGTCGACGCCATCCTGGCCGATTGCCCGGCGGTCCGTTACGTATCGCCGGAAATCCGTCTCAGTGAACAGATCATCGCCGGCAACCGCAACTGGAATTCCGCCGTGCGCGGCGTGTCCCCCACCTTCCGGCAGATCCGTAATTACCGCCTCGCCAACGGAGCCTTTTTCTCGGATCGGGAGGTTCAGTCCAAAGCCAAGGTCGCCCTGCTCGGCGCCACCGTGGCCGAAGAATTGTTTCCCGGCCAGAATCCCGTCGGCGCGCGCATTCGGATTCGCAACGTACCCTTTACGGTCATCGGCGTCCTGGCGGCCAAGGGCCAGACCGGCATGGGCGCCGATCAGGACGATCTGCTGCTGATTCCGTCCACCACCGCCCTCTATCGCCTGTCGGACGGCAAAACCGTCCGCGGCCTTCTGGCCAGCGCCGTATCCGCCGACCAGATCGACACCGCCAAAACCCAGATCACCGCCGCCCTGCGCCGCGCCCACCGGTTGCGCGACGGCCAACCGGACGACTTTTCCCTTCGCGATCAAACCGAGATCGGCACTATGGCCAGTCAGGTCACCACCACCCTGACCCTGCTGCTCAGCGCCATAGCCGGGGTTTCCCTGCTGGTCGGCGGCATCGGCGTCATGAACATCATGCTGGTTTCGGTTACGGAACGCACCCGGGAAATCGGCATCCGCTTGGCGGTGGGTGCCCGCTCCGGCGATATCCTGGTCCAATTTCTCATCGAAGCCGTCATCCTCTGTCTGTGCGGCGGTATCATCGGCGCGCTGTCCGGCCTCGGCATCGCCTACAGCCTGGGTCACATCATGGGCAGCAGCGTCGTGCTCAGCCCCCTCGTCATTCTCCTCAGCGTCGGCTTCACCCTCGCCGTCGGCGTCTTTTTCGGCTTCTATCCGGCCCGTAAAGCCGCCGGTCTGAATCCCATCGAGGCGTTACGTTACGAGTAAACATAATGGGTTACAGACCAACGCCATATTGCCATAAAAAGCCTGCCTGGCGGGAAGTCCGCTTGGCCTGACACTGCCAAGTTTCCTGAATTAACGGTGGATCCGGCAAACCTCGTCCGGAGGCTCGCAACCACATACAACATCCTCACAGCTATCAGGCAGTTGAAGCGAGCACTGCTCAGGGAGCGCTCCATGGAAGGCCGTGAAAAAGCGACCGACCTCGGCGTGAAATTTGTCCCCAAATCGAAACCGGCCAAGCACGGGATGGCATTCCCCAGCATTCCCCAGTCGCGGAATCCCCCACACCTCCAGCAGAATCCAGCTCAAAATTCCCGCAGAGCGCTCATTCCATAGTCGAAACCTTGACCTTTTGACATTATTATTTTCATAAAAATTTGAAAACTAACAGTCATTAATCAGACATTGACTATTAGCGTTCAGACATGATAAAAGTGTTTTTATTTTTAATATTTTTTCGCCAAGTAAATTTTTTCAATATTTTTCAATAAGTTACCAGCCACCCCGGCCCTGAAATGAACGAGGAGGGAATCACCATGTTCAAAAAACACGTTGTCTTTCTGCCGATTCTTGCCCTGCTGCTTGGCTGCCCCTCAAAGGCGAGAGAAATTCTACCGCCCGACTGGGGCTACGAAAAAGCAGCCATCCAACTGAAGTTCTCCGGAGATGCCAATCTCAACCTGTACCGCAACCGCTCCCATTCCATGGTGGTCTGCGTCTATCACCTGCGTGACTTAGGCGCCTTCAACCAGATGACCGAGGAGCGCTCCGGTCTGTCTTCCCTGCTGGAATGCAATCGCTTTGACCCCAGCGTGACCTATGCCCGCCGGGTGGTGGTGCAACCAAACCGCACCACCTTGGAAATTCTGGATCGCACCGAGGGCGCGAAATACCTGGGTATCATTGCCGGGTATTACAACCTGGATAAAACCACCTCGGTTCGTTACTACCCCTTCCCCGTAGCCGAAGAAAAAATCAAACGGACCCTGATCCAAACACCGTCCAAGATGAATCTTGAACTCCACTTCGGACCCCAGGGCATTGTCGATTCGGAACCGGCTCCCCAGGCAAAGGTGAAACCATGATCGTATCGCAACCGCTTTTCTGGCACCCAGGCATTTACCTGCAACCCCAACATCTGCAACTGTCGGACCGTTTTTCCCAGGGCCTGCTTGCTCCTTTCCAGCACTACCTGGTACCCGGATTTTGGGGTGTGGGCGCCATGAAAATTCTCCGGGAAGCGCTGGGCACCCGAACCTTTAAACTGGCAGCGGGAGAGTTTCTGTTTCCCGACGGCACCTTTGTCTGCCTGCCGCAAAATGCCGTCGCCACCACCCGGATTTTCGACGACGCGTGGCTGGAGGGAGGGAAACCCGTCACCGTCTATCTGGGACTGAAGAAATGGAACGACGACGGCATCAACGTGACCACCCAGTCGGCCATGGAAAACGTCGGCGCCGTCCATACGCGCTTTGTGGCCCTGAAAGAACCGGAGGCATTTCCGGACCTGCATGGCGACGGTGCCGACGGACTGGTAAAACGCATGCATTTCGTTCTGAAAATTTTTTGGGACCAAGAATTGCCGCAGCTTGGGGATTATGAGCTCATTCCCATCGCTCGCCTGGAACGATTCGGCGCCGAAGTGCGCCTGGCCGATGAATTCATTCCGCCCTGCCTGACCTTCTCCGCGGCCGACAGCCTGAAACGGCTGGTCGAGGAAATCCGTGATCAGGTCTCGGCTCGGGCCAACCAGCTCGAGGAGCATAAAAGCAGACGCGGAGTACAAACGGCCGAGTTCGGCTCGCGGGACATGGTCTACTTCCTGGCCCTGCGCTCCATCAACCGCTATGTGCCGCTGCTGTTCCAGTACACCCAGACCGGCCGGGTCCACCCCTGGCATCTGTATGGTGTATTGCGGCAACTGGTCGGCGAACTGAGTTGTTTTTCCGAGGGGGTCGGTGTCCTTGGCGACGCCGGGCGGGAAGGTTCTCCTTTGCCCGATTACGACCATGGCCAGCTCTGGAAATGTTTTGCCGCCGCCCAGGACATGATCTCCCATCTGCTGGACGATATCACCGCCGGACCGGAATATGTCATGCGGCTGGTGCATGACGGCACCTACTATGCAGCCTCTCTCAAGCCGGCCATCTTCGAAGGCCGCAACCGTTTCTACCTGGCCGTTCGTGCCGATGCCGATCCCAAACTGATCCTGCATGCTCTGGAGCACACGGCCAAGCTCAGTTCCCGGGAAAGCCTCGATGTGCTGGTCACCCAGGCACTGCCCGGGGTGCCTCTACAGTACCTCCAAGTTCCCCCCCAGGAACTGCCGCGCCGGGCGCACACCCTGTATTTTGCCATTCACCACCACGACGAACAGTGGGAAACGGTCGCGAAAAATCATTCCCTGGCCCTGTTCTGGCACAATCCGCCGGAAGATCTGGCCGTGGAATTGATGGTTGTCGGGAGATAAGACCATGCATCTGAGTGATTGCTTCATGGATATATTCGCCTATGTCTCCTGCTTCGCCAAATCGGTGGAGGTCAGGCAGCCCGATTACCACGATGTCAGGGAACAGATTCGAAACCTGTTCGCCGCCAGCGAAAAACTGGCCGCCGAAAACGGTATCGACGGGAATGATTTCGATCAGGCCCGCTTCGCCCTCTGCGCCTGGGTCGATGAAAAACTGCTCAGCGCCAACTGGCAGCAGAAAAGCTACTGGATGAAGGACCAGTTGCAACGCAGCCATTACAACACCACCGATGCCGGAGAAGAATTTTTCACCCGTCTCGAAGCCCTCGGTCTGCACCAGCGTGAAGTACGTGAAATCTACTATCTGTGCCTGGCACTGGGGTTCACCGGCCGCCACTGCCGCCCGGGCGATGAATACCACCTGCAGCAGATCCGCATCGCCAACCTGAAACTGCTGCTGGGCAGTTCCGTCGGCTTGCCGCCCCTGGATCGTACCGACCTGTTTCCCGAAGCCTGGCCGACCGTGGCGGAACGAAGCAGACCGAGAAAAAGACGCGCCTTCGATGCCATGAGCATGATCTGCCTGGTCGCCCCGGTGCTGCTTTTCGGCCTGCTTTATCTCATTTACCGCTTCACTCTCAACGGCGTTGCCGACAATTTCCTGAAAACGGTGGTCAACTGAAATGAAAGAGAGCATCCGGAAATTCTTCAAGCTGTTCCTCCTGATCGCGGCCGTCATGCTACTGCTGTTTTTGGCTGTCGGAACGGTACTGGTGTTGGGCTGGCCCTGGTGGGTCGGCGGGTTCCTGTTGCTGCTCGCGGCGGGTCTGTGGATCGGCGGGTTCTTCCTGCATAAGCTCTGGCGGCGACGCCGGGAAGAGAATTTCGTCAAGGATATGTGCGAACAGGACGAAGCCCGGATCCGCGCCGCATCGGCTCAGGAAAAGAACGAGCTCAAGGAACTTCAACAGCGCTGGAAATCGGCCATCCAACGACTGCGATCCTCGCACCTGAGAAAACTGGGTAATCCGCTGTACGTTCTGCCTTGGTACATGGTCATCGGCGAAAGTGGTTCGGGCAAGACCACTTCCCTCAACAGCGCGCGCATCGCCTCGCCCTTTGCCGATACGGACCGGGTACAGGGTATTGCCGGAACCAGGCAATGCGACTGGTATTTTTTCGAGCAGGCCATCCTCATCGATACGGCCGGACGCTACACCATGCCGGTCAATGGCGAACAGGATCAGTCCGAATGGCGAAAATTCCTGGCCATGCTCCTGCGTTACCGTCGGCGTGAACCCCTCAACGGCCTGATCGTCACCGTTGCCGCCGATCGACTGCTGGCCGGGAATCGGGAGGAACTGGAAAAGGACGGCCTGACGATTCGCAAGCGCATCGATGAATTGATGCGGACCATGGGCGTGCGCATTCCCGTCTATGTGCTGGTAACCAAGTGCGACCTGGTCCACGGCATCAATCGGTTTTGCGAAAGCCTGCCCGAAAAGAGCCTTAATCAGCCCATGGGCATCATCAACCAGGAGCTCTCCTTAAAGGTCGAATCTTTTGTCGATGACGCCGTCAGGACCATCGACGAGCGGCTGCGCAACCTGCGTCTGCAGTTGCTGCACAGTACCGAAAAGGCCGACTTCGATTCGGCTCTGCTATTGTTCCCGGAGGAATTCGCCAAAGTCCGGGAAGGACTGGTCTCCTTCATGACCAGTGCCTTTCGAGACAATCCCTACCAGGAAACCCCCGCCCTCCGCGGACTGTTTTTCAGCAGCGGCAGACAGGAGGGTCAGCCACGCTCCCACTTCACGGCCACCCTGGAACACGGCGAGCCTGCCAGCCCCCTGCCGGGCACCAGCAAAGGTCTTTTTCTGCATGACTTTTTTGCCGCCGTTCTGCCCCGGGACCGAGCCCTGTTGAGCCCGACGCGACGCGCCCTCGAATGGCGCGCCCTGACCGGCAACCTCGGCCTGACGGCATGGGTGCTGCTCGGCGTCGCCGTCTGCGGGCTGTTGAGTTTTTCCTTCATCCGCAATCTGACAACCGTTCGCGAAATCTCCCAGGAATTCACCCGGCCGGCCATGACCGACAGTGATGCCGCCGTGCGCCTGGCCAACGGCCAACGGTTTCTTGAGCAAATTCTCCTGGTCGAAGAGAAGAATCGCCATTGGTGGCTCCCCAGGTTCGGCCTGAAAGCCAGCATAAGGGTGGAAGAGTCCCTTAAACGCAGCTATTGTCGGCAGTTTCGGCAGGCCATCCTGGAGCCTTTCAACCGCCGCCTGACCACCACTCAGGCGGCCATGAATCCGGCCACGGCGGACGAACTGTTTGCACGGCATGTCGTTCATGAAATGCGCCGCATCCATCTCATCAAAGCCCGACTGGCAGGCCAGGGGCTTCAGGGCCTTCTGGACCTGCCCCACCCGCCGACCGGAATAGAAAGTATTGCGGGCGATGGGGTGTCGGATGCCGAAAGCCATCTGTCATCCCTTTACCATCGCTATCTGCTTTGGGAGACCGACCAGAATCTTCTCACCGGCGATCTGGTCGACCTGCAGGCACGACTCAACCGGTTGCTCGCCCTCAAGGGCAACCATCTGCGATGGCTGGCAACCTGGGTCAATACCCAATGCGGCCTGCCGGCAGTATCCCTGCAGGATTTCTGGGGCGGCAGTCTGAGTATTCCGGATGAACCCATCGTACCCCCGGCATTTACGCGTCAGGGCAAAAAAACTCTCGACGAGTTACTGGCAGAACTGGCCGGCGCCACCACGGATCCGCACGGACTGAGCCCATCGGTCGGCGAACTGGAAAGCTGGTACCGCAACGCGGCGCTGGCAGCCTGGCATCAATTTGCCGCCAATTTTGGCCAAGGGCGCCAGCGGCTTCGGGGCCCTCGCGAATGGCAGTCGCTGGCCGCACGCATGGCCGGGGACGAGGGCCCTTACTTCAAACTGCTCAACACCCTGGCCATGGAACTTGAACCCCTTGCCACCACCGCGGCGGTACCCGCCTGGCTGCAACAGGTCTACCAGTACCAGGCGGTTCGCGCCCAAAGCATTGTTCAGGACAGCGGAGCCCTGGCCAAAGCCGCCAGCGGCGGCGGAAAAATTGTCGCCACCTTGCGGCGCAATGTGGGCCGTGAAGCTGCGGCGGAAGCCTTGGAAACCCACCTGGCGGGCGGCAAGGCACTCCAGACCTACCGCCGGGCATTGGCCTCCATGGCCGCCGCGACGGAATCCCGGGGCCAGG
>Ga0334898_1000169_pt1 | contig 123057 bp, 137 predicted proteins | sample GraSluR3_MG_10_FD_207228 | JGI IMG/M metagenome (GOLD analysis project Ga0334898, IMG submission 207228) | Sludge microbial communities from methane-producing bioreactor in Wageningen University, Netherlands - Granular Sludge_3_08-R3 | ecosystem: Engineered > Bioreactor > Anaerobic >... | reverse complement strand
CAACGTCGTTGGAAATCAAGATCGTCTGCGATGGCGGCAGGCCTCACAGATCATATCTGGACCATTGAAGAGCTTATGAGAACTGTCGTAGTTCCTAATTGTATCAACTCAAAATAGGGAGACTACCTAGAATTAAGTCTAACTAGAATAAATAATTTGCGCATCGATTTGTATTTAATTTAAATTTTAAATATTTATATTATTTTTATCAAATAGTCTAAAGCTCTGCTACGGGGATGGGCATATAACCGATAAACAGTCGCTTATTTTAGAAAACGTCTGCGACCCGAGACCGATCCTCCACGCCCTTCTTTCGGGCATCGTTTCTGTGGCGCCAGATCGGCGGCCGGCCCCTCCCTCGCCTCCTCGACATCGCCGATCCCGGGCGCCCGATCTCGTTCGGCCCCTTTGTCGGCGCCGACCGGGCAGGCGGATACCTCGTGGTCCTGGCCGATGGGCGGCGGATTCTCGGCCTGCAGGACCTTTGGCGCCGCCGGTAGTATTCGTAAAGATTTATAAATATATCGTGAATATTTCCTCGGGCGGGGAAACCGGCGCCAAAGTCCGTCCCATCCCATCCCCGACGCTGAAGGCGGATCCCGCCTCAAGCATCAGTTACAGGATAAACCTTAAATTCTTTGAATTAGGTTAAAGGGCCTTCAAGACCCCCTCTCTTCGGCAGGGCCCAGGGTCGCCGGAGTGGGGGAGAGATCGGGAGGCTGCCTCCATGTCCGAAGAGGAGAAGAAGGAAGAGCTCATCCGGGAAGAGGACGAATACGGCAACATCCTCGTCTATCCCGCCTGGTCGAAGAAGAACGCCCCCAAGGACGGCAAGGACAAATGGGACGTCCCGATCTACATCTAAGCTGATGTCGGGGCGGGCTTGCCTTGATAGCCGCTTTTGCCGCTCTTTCTGCCCCCGCAGCCCACCATCCCGCCGATCCGGAGCCCTTTCTAGATCCTGCTCCCCTGACCACCTCCTACACGCCCCTCGTTTCCGGGTAGCGGCTGTGATGGGCGCCGGCCATGGGAGATCGACGGGATAAAAGATGGGCAGGGGTGTCGAGGCGATCTTACGTCGATGAGCGGGGCCTGGGCCGATTTGCCCCGGTGCAGAACCTCGGCGAAAGGCGAACAGAACGGCGGTTTTGGCGAGCGGGATGGGGAGTGGGAAATGAGAAGGGGATGGGTCAAGGGCAAATCTTAAGTACCGACAAGAAAGATTTTTCCGTTTATGGACGAGGACCAGATGCCCTTCGGAGAAGAGAGCATCTTCTATGAGTACGCGACGCCCCCTCAGCTGGCCCCCGAAGAGATCGATCCGGCCTCAAACCTGACGGACGGCGCCGCCGGCCTCCCGGAGGGGGGCGTCCCAGACCTCCCTTCCCCCCTCGTCGGATACGAGTCCCCCCCGGTCCTGGAGACTTTGGTAGATCAGATGAACATCGCCTTCGGGATCGACGTCGCCTCAATTGCGGGGACGCTGCTGAAAATAATTTTGATCGTCGCCGCCACATACCTCGGCGCAAAGATGGTGAGCCGCGCCCTCAAGATCAAGCTCCCCGAGATGATGGGGGGTAGGAAGACGGGGATAGACGCCGAGACGGAGCAGACTTTCAGGCTCCTCGTCAGCAGGCTCCTCGTGGCGGCGATATACGCCATCGGCTTCCTCCTGGTGGTATTCCAGATACCGGGGCTGAGCAACGTCGCCGTCACCCTCCTCGCCGGCGCCGGCGTAGCGGCCATCGCCATAAGCTTCGCCGCCCAGGACTCCATCTCGAACGTCATATCGGGGATATTCCTAGCCGTCTTCCACCCCTTTCGCGTCGGGGACAGAATAGACTTCAACGGCGATTACGGCCAGGTCGAAGACCTGACCCTGAGACATACTACGATCCTCACCTGGGACGGAAGGAGGGTCTTCGTCCCCAACAGCATCATGAGCAACCAGGCGATAGTGAACTGGACCATAACCGACCCCATCATAACTTGGACCGTAGACGTAGGGATCGCTTATGACGCCGATATCGACAAGGCCCGGGATATAATGCTGGAGGTCGCCAAGAGGCACCCCCTCGTCCTGAAGAACCGCGACATAGAAGTGAGGGTGACGGAGCTGGGAGACTTTGCGGTGAATATGCGGCTGTTGTACGAGATCCCCAACAGGGGCGTCGCCTTCGCGACCCACTGCGAGATCCGCGAGGCCGTAAAGAAGAGGTTCGATAAGGAGGGCATCGAGATACCCTTCCCGTACAGAAACCTCATAATCCAGACCCCCGAAGGCTCGAAGCTCTGCCCCTCCTCCGGCGAGGCGGCAGATGCCGGCTCTTCAGGCGCGTCCGGCGGCGAGCCCGGGACTTCGGGCGGCGGGCCTGCATCCGGCGACCGGTTGTGACCCGCCCCCGCCGATTCGTGGGATATTTGAACTCCAGGGGTCTCTAGACGGAACGCCCAGGAGGTCGGGGCCATCTCCCCGGCGATCCGGGGGGACCCTGCGCCTACAAAAACCCTTAACTCGGATCAGGATAATCGGAGGACTGCGCTGAACGATGACCCCACCGGAGAGCGGATCGGGGTTCCATCGATCGACCTTCTCATCGGCGGGGACGGCCTACAGATACGGCGTAGAGAAGATATATATATAGATGACAAAGGCCCATTATAATAAATTCGATATAGCTTGGTTAGGTTGGTGGAGAGTCATGAGATACCTTAGGGTTGGAGGACTGCTTTGCCTGCTACTGGTCGCCATGGCGGCAGTTCTGCCGATGGGGGCGTTGGCACAAGATGAAGCAGGTGAAGCTCCAGAAGAACCGGTCCTGCAGGGGGACGGACCATCGAATGATGAAGGCGCTGAAGCGATGGCGGATGGAGATGCCTCCGTTGAGGAGCCGGAGATGCCTCCAGAGGATGTCGGTGGGCCGGAGATGCCTCAAGAGGATGTCGATGGGCCGGAGATGCCTCAAGAGGATGTCGATGGGCCGGAGATGCCTCCAGAGGATGCTGATGAGCCGGAGATGCCTCCAGAGGATGCTGATGAGCAGCTTATGGATGACGCGCCCCTCGACGCCCCCATGGACAACTCGCTCCTTCCAGAGACCCCGATGGGACCGTCCGACTCTGAAGAATCGGATCCCGCATCTGAGGGGAACGACGCGGGGGACGAAACCGATGAAAACGGTAACGACATCTCTGAAGACGATCCTCTGGTGGGAGCCCTCCCCGAGGATGAGGAGCCTGAAGTCACCCTGTTCACCACCGACCGGATATGGCGGGCGGGGATAAATCCTGACGAGTACACCTGGAACCCCCAGACCTTCTCTGGGTTCTTCTACGACCTCGACGACGACGTGGGGACCGAGACGCTGACGGTCAACCTGCGCAGATCCGGCGACAATTACGACAGGACGATCCGAGAAGAAGATCTGAAGTACGAGACGAAAGCCGCCCCGATATCCTTCGAGTTCGGCAGGTGGGGAGAATACCATGTCATCGGCTTTATGGCTCAGAAGTACTTCGCCGGATACATCGGGACCGATCGCGATGTCGTCGACAGAGATATCAGCCTCCTGGATGAGGAGGAGCTCCGACAGGTTCTAATCGACGACGACAGCGACTACACCGTAGATACCGGCTCGGTCCTCCCTCTGAAAGAGGGGTACGAGATCCGGATCAGGGAGATTGACCTGGACGGGAATAAAGTCTGGCTCTCCCTGGCCAAGGACGGCCAAGAGGTGGACAGCAAAGTCGTTGACCCGACGAGCCTCAGAACCTCGACCTACAAGTACGAGATAGATCTGGCAGGCAAGAAGCTTCCCTTGATCATGGTCCACATAGCGAGCATATTCAGGGGGGCCGAGACGAGCCTTGTGACCATCGACGGCACCTTCCAGATCTCCGACAGATACACCACCGTCGCCACCGGCGATGCTCACGGGAGCATGGAGGTCGACTCGATATTCGGCGACACCATAAGGATGATCAACGACAGATCCATCACCCTCAGGGCGGGCAGGACCGTCCCTGTGATGGGGGACGTCAGCTTCCTGGTCGCCGACGCCGATGAGCTCCGGTTCGCCCCGACGGTGAAGAGGACGGGGAGCTACGAGATCAGAGGCACGATCGTAGACCCGGCGGTGGGCGAGTTCACCTGGAACCCCTACAACTTCGAGGGTTTCTATTACGACATCGACGACGACCTTGGAACCGAGACCATGACGGTCAGGTTCGATGGAGACAGGATAGGCGAAGGGGACATCAGGTACAGGACGGTGCCCCAGTCTGTCCAGTTCGATTACGAACCCTGGGGCAACTACAACGTCATCGGCTTTTTGGCGGAGAAGTACTTCGCCGGATACAACGACGATACCACCTTCACCGACAGGTTCAGCTTCATAAACGAGGAACAGCTGAGGAAAGTCCTGATAGACGACGACGAGTCCTATACCGTCCGGGGCGGTGCCACCTTCCCCTTGAAGGAGGGATACGAGCTCCGCATAAGGGAGGTGGACCTCGACGGCAACAAGGTCTTCCTCTCCATAACCAAGGACGGAGATGAGGTAGACAGCAGGGTCGTCGACCCCGGAAGGGACGTGCGAACCTCCACCTTCACGTATGAGGAGAGGATCGGCGGCGAGAGGGTACCGATCATTGCGATCAACGTCGTGAGCGTCTTCCGCGGCAGAGAGGAGGACCTGGCCACCATCGAGGGGATCTTCCAGGTATCCGACAGGCCTCGATCCGTCGAGGAGGGCGAGACCTACGGCAGGATGGAGATCGACGGCGTATCCGACGCCGGAATAGAGATGTCCAACGACGGCTCCTTCAGCCTGGGCAGGGGGAGGACGATCTCCATCATGGAGAACATGAAGTTCAAGGTCTCAGACAGCGATAAAAGGCTCGTGGTGCCCATCGTCGAGGTTAGGGTGGAGGTCAAGCCCATGAGGATCGAGATCCCTGAGGCGATCGTAGGTACGCCCGCCGAGTTGAAGGTGACCTCCAACGGCAGCCCCGTCATCGGCGCCCTCATCACCATCAACGGAGATGAGGTTGGCACCACCGACTCCGACGGCATATACCTCTATTCGCCGAGGGCGGCCGGCAGATTCGACGTCGAGGCGAAGAAGGACGAGCACACCGACGTCATGGGGGTTCTGGTCGTCAGCGAGATCCTAGAAGAAAGGGTCATCGCCGTAACGGCGCCTCAGGAGGTTATGAAGGCAGAGAGCTTCGTCATAAAGGCCACCATAGGCGTCGACATGAGGCCAGTGGAAGCGGCCGATATCTCCTTCGACGACGTCATGATCGGCGCCACCGATTCCGTCGGCACCGTCTCGTACGCCTCGGACGCGGTGGGGGTTTACATCATCACCGCCTCCAAGGGGGGATATGAGAGCGGCTCCAGGAGGATCTTGGTGGTGACCCCCATCAGGATAACCGGGATCGAGATGGACGAGACCGTCAGGGCCGGAAATGCCGTCAAGATCACGGCCATCGCCGAAAATTGGGGGTCGGTCAGCGACAACACCACGGTGGAGCTCAAGGTCAACGGCGTCCCGGTGGAGTCGAAAGACCTCTCCGTCGAAGCCGGCGAGACCGGATCCCTCGCCTTCGAATTCACGCCGGAGGAGCCCGGCCTTTACACCGTGGAGGTGGGAGGGATCCAGAGAACCCTGACGGTGGAGGAGAAGAGCAGTACAGGGATGGTGGCAGCCATCCTGATCCTACTCTTCGCCATCGGCGGCGGTGCCTACCTCTATTCGACCGGCAGGCTGAACGAGATTATGGGGCAGATCAAGAATCGATGATCCTGCCCCATAACCATCTTTTTTTCGTCTCCACCAAGAATATAGCCGATCCCCCCCCTCGATCCATCTCGACGATCGAGATGCTACGGCCGGGATACGATGATCGAGATGCGACGATCGGGATATCTCGGGGAATGATTGATATACCCTGACGGATTCTCTCACGACAGCGTGTAGCATATCGGTTTCCGCCGACAAAAATTCAGGATCGTATTCCCATGAACTTCTGGCAACCCAAGATCGAGACGATGAAACGGTCAGATCTTCAGGATCTGCAGCAAAGGCGACTGAAGGACTCGGTGAAGAGGGCCTACGATAACGTGCCTTTCTACCACCAGAAGATGAAGGCCCTGGGGATAACTCCCTCGGAGGTGACCTCCCTTGCAGACGCGAGCTCCCTTCCCGAGACGAGGAAGGGGGACCTGCGGGATAACTACCCCTTCGGCCTATTCGCAGTCCCGAAGAGCGAGGTGGTGCGCGTCCACGCCTCCTCCGGGACGACCGGCAAGCCGACGGTCGTCGGCTACACCGCCAAAGACATCGAAACCTGGTCGGATATGGTGGCAAGAGACCTGGTGATGGTCGGCTGCAGAAGAGAGGACGTATTCCAGAACGCCGTAAACTACGGCTTCTTCACCGGCGGCCTCGGGATCCACTACGGGATCGAGCGGATGGGGGCCATGGCGGTCCCCAGCGGCACCGGGGACACAAAACGGCAGATAGAGATCATGATCGACTTCGCCGTCACCGCCCTCCACTGCACCCCCTCTTACGCCCTCTACCTCGCCGAGACGGTGACGGAGATGGGGGTAGCGGGGGACCTCTCCTTGAAGGTAGGCTGTTTCGGCGCCGAGCCCTGGTCTGACAGAGCGCGTTTGGAGCTGGAGGAGATGCTGGGAATCAAGGCCTACGACTCCTATGGCCTATCGGAGATGTTCGGCCCCGGGGTGGCCTTCGAATGCCAGGAGCAAGACGGCCTTCACATCTGGGAGGACCACTTTCTGGTGGAGATCCTCGACACCGATGGTGAGGCCTGCGCCCCCGGTGAGCGCGGCGAGCTCGTCCTTACATCCCTCACCAAGGAGGCGATGCCCCTCATCAGGTACCATACCGGAGACGTCACCTACATGATGGAGGACGAATGCCCCTGCGGCAGGAGTAGCGTCAGGCTCCACCGGTTCCTGGGAAGGGCCGACGACATGCTCGTCGTCCGAGGGATCAACGTCTTCCCGTCCCAGATCGAGGACGTCCTCCTCAAGATCCCCGAGATCGGGGACTACTTCCAGGTGGTAGTAGACCGGAAGAGGCACGCCCTCGACGAGATCTCCATCAAGGTGGAGGTGAGCGACATAGCCTTCACCGGAGAGCTCTCCGACCTTATGAAGCTTCAGAAGAAGGTGGAGGGGGAGCTTAAGTCGGTGATGAAGATCAGGTCGAAGGTGGAGCTGGTGGAGAAGGGGAGCCTCCCCAGGACCCAGGGGAAGTCGAAGAAGATCGTAGACCTCCGGGAGATCTAGCGGTTCAGCAGAGCCGGGGGAGGAGGCGGCCGGTGGTGTAAGATGCGGCCATCTCCCCCCCCCAATAGCCCCCTTTTAAGGACCGCTCCCCCCCGCCGTCTCCTCCGCCATCTCCTTCATCCTCTCAGCGAGCCGCTCCAAGATCCCCTTCATCCTCTCGGAGTTGTCGCAGTGGGAGCCGGTCTTGGGGCTGCAGACCGAGAGGGCGTCCATAACCCGGTCAGCGAGCCGGAACTCCTCGATATCCTCCAGGTTCATCAGGAGCTCCGCCATCCGCCGGTTGAACTCCCGGCACTTTTCCGCGTCGCAGATGGCGTCGCCGTGGAGCCGCCGGAGAGCCTCGACCTCTTCGACGAGGCCGTTGCCCCCGACCATCTTTGCGGCTCCGTCGCCATCCATCGAGTTCTCCAGGGACGGTTCATCGGTATCCAAGAGACCTCGCCCTCTCGTAGGCCTCCTTGGCGGCATCCGCCTCCCCCAGCATCTGATGGGCCCAGCTCTTGCTGTTCCAGGCGGCGGCGTATCCCGGCTCGAGGGCGAGGGCTCTATCGAAGGACTCGAGAGCCTCAGGGTATCGGCCCAGCCGGTTCAGGATCATACCCTTTCTGTTCCAGGCCTCGGCGAAGGAGGGCTCGATCCTCACCGCCTCCTCGTAGCAGCCGAGAGCCTCTTCGAAACGGAGGAGCATCTGGAGGGCGTTTCCCTTATGGTACCAGCTCTCCGCTGAGGCGGGGTCGATAGATAGAGCCCTCTCGTAGCTCCGGACCGCCTTATCGTAGCTTCCGGTCATCATGAGGGCGTCCCCCTTCCCGTCCCAGGCCTCGGCGAAGTCCGGCTCCATCTCCAGGGCCCGGTCGTAGGAGGCGAGGGCATCGGCGTAACGACCCACCTCTGCGAGCCGATTGGAGGACGCGGATCTGTACGAGTACGCCCTCAGGCGAGGGCATCGGCGTAACGACCCACCTCTGCGAGGGCGTCTCCCCGACGGAGCCAGTCCTCGGCGGCATAAGCATCCACCGATATTTCTTCCGCCCCCTTGAGGTCCTCGACGGCCTCACCATCTCCTTCATCTCCGCCGGGTCCTTCCGGGGCCGCCTCCCCCACCTCGAAGTCTACGATGGCGTCTCCGAAGGCGGGACCTTGGGCGAACTCTTCTACCTCCTCCACATCCGTCTCCTCCACATCCGTCTCATCCACCACCGTCTCCTCCGGATGAGCGCCACCGAGGGATAAGCCCAGGTCGGCCAGGCTCTGGCCTGACCAGCTCCCAGGGTCCCGAGGAGCCGGTCCCTCGGCTGCTATATCCTCGAAGGGCTCCTCCCCGGAGAGGAGTTCGTCGGAGCCGGAGGCGAGGTCCCCCGCCACATCCTCAGACTCCGCCTCGACCTCTTCCTCCAGGAGAGGCTCCTTCGGCTCATCCTCCGCCTCATACTCCATCTCGGGCCCCGAAGGGGAGAGGTCGACGCTGGATATGCCGGGGACGGCGTAGGTGGGGGCCGACCCGTCATAGTCGCCGAAGAAGTTTCCGTCCCAGATGTTCTTTCCCAGGTCGAAGGCGTTGTAGTTTTCGTTCGCCTCCAGGACGTTCCCCACGATCCTGTTCTCGTCTGACCCGACGTTGATCCAGATCCCGTACTTGTTATTCCAGACGACGTTCTCCTCGATCGCCGTTCCCGTGGAGCCGTCGAGGTATATCCCGTACCACCTGTTGTCGGTGACCAGGTTTTTCCTGATCAGGTTATCTTTCGACCTCACCTCGATGCCGGAGCTGCCGAAGCCCCCATTCTCCAGGATGAGACCCTCGACCTCGACGCCGTCGGCGAGGATGGTGAGGGCGCTCCCCCGCCCTCCGCCGTCGACGATGGGCCTCCTCGTTTCGTCTCCGGCGGCCCGAAGGGTGATGGTGGTCCTCACCACCAGGTTCTCGCCATATCTGCCGGCCTCCACCTCCACCACGTCGCCGGGGCTCGCGGCGTCGATTGCTCCCTGAATCGTGGCGTGATCCGCCCCGGAGGAGCCTACGGTGATGGTGGCCGCCTCCGCTCCCGCCAGGAAGAGGGCCATAACCGAAAAGAAGACGATGGTCTTAGAGCTCATCAAGCCTCCCGCCTGATGCCATCTCTACCCCAAGCTAAGAAAATCTTTTGGTGATCTGGTCAAGGGCCCCGCCCCCATAGGACCCTGGCCCCATCTCTCTCTTCTGCCTCTCCATACTTTCCCGATGCCTCCACCCTCACAGATCAGACCGCGCCGGGAGGAGCCAACCTTTTATAACCGGCGCTCCCCCGTGAGGTTCATGGTGAGAAGCTCAAACCCCGTTTCTCTGAGGAGAGGCGATGGCGTTGGCCGCCGCCCCCAAAGCCACAGCCTTCTCGTGATCGCCTTATTGATCTCCGCCTCCCTCTTTATGGTGGGAGCTTCTGGCGGCGCCACCCTGACCGTTGGACCCGGCGAAAGGATCCAGGCTGCCATCGACGGTGCCGGTGAGGGGGACGTGGTGCTGGTGGAGGCGGGGGTCTACCGGGAGAGGCTGGTGGTGGATAAGGGGATCGCTCTCCAGGGGGCCGCAAGCCCCTCCATCAACGCCGGTGGGAGAGGGTCTGCTGTAACCCTCCAGGCGGAGGGGGCTTCCATCGTCGGCTTTGAGATCTTCGGCTCCGGCTCCGAAGAGACGGACGCCGGGGTGAAGGTCCTCGCCAAAGGATGCACCGTCGGGGAGAACCTCGTCGTCGAAAACGGCATTGGAATCCACCTCCAGGCCGCAGTTGGGGCCACCATCAGCAACAACTCCGTCGAGAGGAACGGGGTAGGAATATTCCTTGAGGCCTCCTGGGAGAACGATATATCCTACAACAGGATCTCCGAGAACGGCGTAGGGATCCGCATCGCCAAAAACGATGCCTCCGAGAGCATAACGGCGTCCGACGGCGGAGGAGTATCGATAAAGTACAGGCCCAAGGCCGAGGCCCCGGTCCACTCCGTCAAGGAGATCGCCTTCGCCGCGAGCCGAATGGAGAACCGGATATTCGGAAACGAGCTTCTAAACAACGGCAAGAACAGCCAGGACGACGGCGAGAACCTCTGGCACCTCGGGAATATCGGTAACCACCACTCCGACTTCGACTCCATCGAGGAGGGGTGCAGGGATAGGGACCGGGACGGGATCTGCGACTCGCCCCTGAAGATCCCTGGGGGCTACAGCGCCGACGGATACCCCATCGCCACCGAGGATGCGGTCCTGCGGTACAGGGCCGTATCCGGCGACTTCGAGCTCTTCTTATATCGATCGACCTTCTCCCCCGGCCAGGAGATCCCCCTAGGCTTCAAGGCCCCCGGGAGCTTCTCTGGCTGGGCGGTCCTCGCCCTCCCCGCCCCGGGTCCCGGCGAGGGGGAGGACGGGACCGGTGCGGCGGCGGGTCCGGCGGAGGCGGCCGTATCAAGCCAGCCCCTGGAGGGCGAGAAGGAGACCGTCGCCTTCACCGCCCCGGAAGAAGAGGGTTCATACGCCTTTCTGATGCTCGACGGCTCGGGGATTGAGATCGTCGCCCTCCCCTTCAAGGTGGCGACCCCCGCCCTGGAAGCCTCGACCTCCTCCGCCGGCACCTGCGACGGCGTCGTCGTCACCTTCAGCGGCGCTCCAGGCTTTGAGGAGGACTGGATCGGACTCTTCGCCGCCGGGTCGGGAGACGACTCACCCATCTCCAGAGAGGATCTCAACGGAGAGAGCGACGGATCCCTCTCCTTCGCCATGCCCCCGTCTGCGGGGATCTACGACTTCCGGCTCTTCGAGGACGGCGGCAGAGCGAGCATGGCGAAGAGCGGGGCCGTAGAGGTGAAGCCCTCCGCCGGGGTGAGGATCAGGGCCTCGCCGGCGGCCGCCCGCCCCGGCGAGCCGATCACCGTCTCCTTCTGGGGGGCGAAGCCCGCATCGGCGATAGGGATGTACGAGATGACGAGCCCCGACAAGTTCATGCTCGCCATGCAGTGGACGAGCGGCAGGTCCTGCGGCACCATGACCTTCAGAGCGCCTTCGGCTCCGGGGAGATACGACTTCCGACTCTTCGAGGACAACGTCCACCGAAAGCACATGGGGGCGAGCAACGTCGTTGTGGTGAAGTGAGGAGAAAGAGGGAGCCGGCTTGATGATTATGGGCCCATCGGCCCATTCATCTACATTTCATATTCAGGGCCTGGAGGTGAAGGAGCCGGATTTGAGACGGATCAACGTTCAGAGAGCGGGAACAAGATCGTATTCGTCGGAATTTAAATCCAGATCAAAATTGAATTTGGTAGCGGGGAGTAGATTTGAACTACTGATCTACGGGTTATGAGCCCGTCGGGATTTCCTGACTACCCCACCCCGCTTCGTCCGGTTTGGGCGCGACAGACTCCAAACCCGCTCCCATCATATAAAGCTTGTGCATCGCCTTCGTCTTTCCACCAGGTCGAAAGGCTGGCACGTTTTTGGGCTATAGTCCCCGATACCTCTCAGCATTCCGGATCCGTGGCGGCATCGCGGGGGGCTCAGAGGAGGCCCCCGCAGCTATCGCCGGGGCCTCCGGCCGCCCTTGGGAGAAGAGGAGGGATCTATACATCACATCAGGATCTTCATCGCCTCTTCGACGGGCCTGTCGTGGTGGACTATGGATGCGACGGCCCTGGTCATCTTCGTCGGATTCTCGTGCTGGAAGACGTTCCTTCCGATGGCGACGCCCCTCCCTCCGGCATCGATGGCTCCGCGGATCATCTCGAGGAACTCCTGGTCCGTCTCGGCCTTGGGGCCGCCCGCGATCACCACGGGGACGGGGCAGCCGGCGACGACCTCCCGGAAGGAGTCGGGGTCGCCGGTGTAGTTCGTCTTGACGATGTCCGCCCCCAGCTCTGCACCGGCGCGGGCGGCCAGGGCGACGACGTCGACTCCGTTGGGGTCGTTGATCTTGTCGCCCCTCGGGTACATCATGGCGATGAGGGGCATCCCCCAGAAGTCACACCTCTCGGCGACGCCGCCGAGCTTTCGGAGCTGGTCCGCCTCGGTCCCGGACCCGATGTTTATGTGGACGGAGACGGCGTCTGCCCCCATCTTCAGCGCCTCCTCCACCATGCAGACCTGAACCTTGTTGTTTGGGTCTGGGCCCAGGGCGGTGCTGGCGGACATATGGACTATGAGGCCGATGTCGCTGCCGTACCCCCGGTGGCCGTGCTTCACCATCCCCTTCTGCTGGAGGACGGCGTTGGCGCCACCTTCTGCCACCCTGTCCACCATCTCCGATAGGTTGACGAGCCCCTTGACGGGGCCGACGGATATCCCGTGGTCCATGGGGATGATGACGGTGTTTCCGCTGTTCCGGTCTATGATCCTCTCCATCCGCACCCTTTTGCCGATCTCGCTCAATTCAGATTCTCCTTCATGTTAACGTGGGCCATGATAGCATGTGTCATATATAAGGCTGACGCCGCGATATTTATAGCTTGGCGGCAGATAGCCTCCGGAGCTGATACCGTGGACGAGGAGTTCGGAAGGATAAAAAAGAGCGAGACGACGGAGCTGGTAGTCAGGAGGACCGAGTTTAAAGGCTCTGCCGGGATAGACATCAGGGAGTACGTCAAAAGTGAGAGGTACACCGGCTGGTCTAAGAACGGCATCAGGATACCGGTGGACCAGTGGCAATCCTTCAAAGAGATCCTGGACAAGATAGAGGTCCCCGAGGGAGGAGAACCCGATTAACCGGGAAGGCTTCGAAGAGGAGTACCGCGGATGGCTCGTCTCGGTCGCCAAGGACGTCGCCACCCTCCTGGCCGGAGCAGATTCCAAAGATCGGGATAGGATCGTCAGAAAGTACCGGGAGATGAGAGACCCCTCGAAGGTATTTCGCCCGCTGTCGGACTGTGCCCGGATCCGCCGCCTCGGCGGCGATGAGGCGGACGGATACATCCTGGTAGAGACCGAAGCCGTCACCTTCTTTCCTTCCATGGGATCGTCCTCCCCTGGGGCCCTCGACTACGCCGTGGCGATGAACCGGAGGTACTACTTCGAAGGGCTCTGGTTCTCCATCATATCCTTCAACTCCGAATATTTGAGGCAGGCCTCCGACAGGATCCTCGCCTACGCTCTTGAGCACGAGTTTGAGATGGGAAGGCTCTACCAGGAGGCGTTCTCAGAGATGAGAAAGCTCTCCCCCGGCGAGAAGCTCCAGATCAGCAGGCTAGCCCACGAGACCTCCGTCGAGAAGAGGAAGGTATCCCTGGAGGATCTCATCGACGAGGAGAGGCTGATGCTGAAGCTATCCGAATCCCAGCCGGTCGTCCCCAAGCCCTACGCCGAGACGGCGCTTCTCAGATACCTCTCAGATAATTTTTCGGATCTCCAAGGGTTCGGCGTAAAGAGCGGGGACGATGAGGAGGACGCCTTCGGCGCCGAGCTCTACGAAGAGTTCGAGGGCTGGTCCTCCTTCTCCATCGAGTCTTACCGCCTCTTTGTAAGGGAGACGGTCATGGCGCTGAATGAGGCCCACAGGGGTTACGTCTAGGAGATACGTCTTAACTTTCCTGAGGATGGGATCTTGATGCGTCATTGGGGACCAGTTGGTCCCATCCCCCTCCTCTGCATCGTCTTTTCCTTCCCACCGATGGAGGGGCGACGGGTCGGCATCCAGCCCTGAGCATTTAAATAGTAGTCATTCCCTGTAAGTTGCCATCAAGATCATTCGAGGAGACCCGATTTGTCCAGCAAATCCAAACTGCATACAAAACCGGCGGTCAATATAGGCATGGTGGGCCATGTCGACCACGGAAAAACGACCCTCGTCCAGGCCCTCTCAGGGGTCTGGACAGACCAGCATAGCGAGGAGCTGAAGAGAGGCATCTCCATCAGGCTCGGATACGCCGACGCGACCTTCAGAAAATGCCCCAACTGCCCCGAGCCCGAGGCGTACACCGTAGAGGAGACCTGCCCTGGTTGCGGTTCTCCCAGCGAGCCCCTCAGAACGGTATCTTTCGTCGACTCTCCCGGCCACGAGACCCTCATGGCGACGATGCTCTCGGGGGCCGCCATCATGGACGGAGCGGTCCTCATAATCGCCGCCAGCGAGTCGTGCCCTCAGCCCCAGACTAAGGAGCACCTGATGGCCCTGGACATAACCAGCATCGACAAGATCGTCATCGTCCAGAACAAAATCGATCTCGTCTCAAAGGAGAGGATGATCGAGCACTACAACGAGATCAAGAAGTTCGTCAAGGGCACCGTCGCCGAGAACGCTCCGATAATCCCCATATCCGCCCAGCAGAACGTCAACATAGACCTGGTGATCCAGGCCATCGAGGAGACGATCCCCACTCCTGAGAGGGATATGGACAAGCCGCCCCTCCTCCAGATAGCCAGGTCCTTCGACGTCAACCGGCCGGGAACCCTCCCCGATAAGATCGTCGGTGGGGTCATCGGAGGGACCCTCATACAGGGGGTCCTCAGGCCCGAAGACCCTCTTGAGATAATGCCCGGAAGATCTGTGGAGTCGGAGGGGAGGAAGCTGTGGGTTCCCATAAACACCAAGGTGACGGCCCTGATGGCCGGGGGAGGGACCCAGGAGGAAGGGACCCCCGGCGGCCTTCTGGGAGTCGGGACGACCCTCGATCCAACTCTCACCAAAAGCGACATCCTGGTGGGGCAGGTCGCAGGAGGTCCGGGCACCCTCCCTCCAGTCTGGAACACCTTCACCATGAAGATAAGGCTCCTGGAGAGGGTCGTAGGCGCCACCTCCGAGGCTGACGTGGAGCCGATCCACACCAGCGAGCCGCTGATGCTGAACGTAGGGACCGCCACCACCGTTGGGGTCGTCTCCAGCGCTCGAGAAGGGGGGATGGTGGAGGTCCAGCTCAAAAGGCCGGTCTGCGCCGCCGTCGGCGACCGGGTAGCCGTCAGCAGGCGGATAGGCGCTCGGTGGCGGCTTATAGGCGTCGGCACAATAAAAAAATGATCCGTTTCGACCTCTGATGATCCGTCTTCGGGAAGAGGTGATAGAACCGCATGAAGGTCCTCCTCGACACCAACGGCCTGATGGTCCCCGGGGAGTTCGGGGTGGACATCTTCGAGGAGCTGGAAAGGTTGGGCTATCGGAGGTTCCTGGTCCTCCGCCCCGTCCTCCGGGAGCTCGAAGCCCTCGCTCGCCTCGCCGACTCCCGCAGGGATCGTATCGCCGCCCGGATCGGCCTGCTCCTAGCCGAGGGGTGTGAGATCGTCGAAACCTCCGGCGGGGCGGATGATGCCCTCCTCGACCTCGCCCTGAAAACGGGAGCCGCAGTCTTCACCAACGATAAGGAACTGAAGAAAAAGTTATCTACTAGAGGTGTTACCGTTATACACCTGCGCCAGAGGCGACGGCTGGAGATCGCAATTAGAAAGGAGTTCTGATGTATAAGAAGATGAAGCTGGAGGGGATAGTCAGGATACCTCCCGGCCAGATGGGAGATCCCCTCGAAGAAGCGGTGGAGATGGCGCTCCGAAACAAGTACGAGGCGAGGGTTGACAAGGCCTTGGGCACCGTCGTCGCGGTGCTGGGGGTCGACGACATCGGGGAAGGGAGGATCCTGGCGGGAGACGGGGCGATATATTACGATGCCATCTTCGAGGCCATCGTCTTCAAACCCGAGATGCAGGAGATCGTCGAGGGAGAGGTGGTGGAGATAGTGAAGTTCGGGGCCTTCATAGGGATCGGTCCTTTCGACGGGCTCCTTCACGTCAGTCAGATCACCAACGAGTATATATCGTACGATGAGAAGAATGCCCGGCTCGCCAGCAAAGACTCGAACAAATCTCTCGGGGAGGGCGACAGGGTTCGAGCGCGGATCATCGCCATCAGCCTCAACGAGAAGGAGCCGAGAGAGAGCAAGATCGGCCTCACCATGAGGCAGACGGGCCTTGGAAAGCTCGAGTGGCTGGAGGCGGCTCGGCGAAGAGAAGAGGCAGATGCGGAGTCGAAATGACCGAACAAGCTTGCAGGGAGTGTCACAGGATAGTCGAGGGTCTAGTCTGTCCCATCTGCGGTTCGTCTTCCCTGAGCAAGGACTGGAGCGGTTACGTCGTGATAATCGACCCGAAAGAGTCTGAGGTAGCAAAGAAGCTGGGGATAACCCTTCCAGGAAGGTACGCCCTGAAGGTGCGATAGATTTGTTGATCTTGCGTCTCCCCGAAGAGCTCCGTTCCGAGCTTCGCCCCCCCCTGGGCAGGCTCTACAGGGGGCGGGGGCAGGAGTGCATAGAACCAATGCAGGATCTCCTCATCCCCGCGCCGAAGGTGATCGCCGTCGGTGACGTCACCACCTTCTGCCTCGTCACCTCTCCCGGCAGAAAGCCCGACATCTGCATCGTGGACAACATGACGAAACGAAAGCCTGTAGCAGATCACGTCCAACAGGGCATAACCGACCTGGACGAGTACGAGAAGATCGAGGTCTATAACCCTCCCGCAACCCTAACCCAGGAGCTGGTAGAGGCGGTGAGGGACCTTCTGGCAGGGGGCGGAAGGGGGAAGATCGTCGTCGACGGTGAGGAGGATCTGGCAACCCTGCCCGCCATACTATACGCCCCCCTGGGGTCGACGGTCGTCTACGGCCAGCCCAACGAAGGGAGCGTCGCCGTGGTGGTGACCCCCGAGAGGAAGGAATACGTCAAGAGCATCATGGATAGAATGATCGTGGAGGATTTAGATGGAAATTAAGATCATCGAGGAGAGAGAGAACCCGATCTTGAATCGGAGAGAGGTCAAGTTCGTAGTCGAGCACGACGGCCCCACCCCCTCCAGAAAGAGCGTCATAGACAAGATCGCAGCCACCATGAACTCCAAGGTGGGGCTCGTGATGGTCGACAGCCTCAAGTCCGAGTTCGGAAAGCGTGAGACGATGGGGTACGCCAAGATCTACGAGAGCGAAGAGAGGGCGAAAGAGGTGGAGAGGGCCTACGTAATAGCGAGGAACGTCCCCGCCGCTGCCGCCGGAACAGAGGAATAGAGGGGTCGAGCTAGATGGCGGCACACGAGTTTTATGAGGTCAGCGGCGAGGCGATAAAGAGGAAGAAGCAGATCTGCCCGCGATGCGGCAACGGCGTCTTCCTCGGAGAGCACGACGACCGGCTAGCCTGCGGAAAGTGCGGATATACCGAGTTTAAGAAGTAGACTCGCCTCTGCCCCTCTCCGAGGGGGGGAGATTCCGCACCCTTTTAGTTTTTATACGTTTTTTTGTTTCATCTTCGTTTCGACGGTGGAAGCCCCCTTTTCCTCCGTCGGTTATTTAAACGTTCGAGGCTCAACCTTTGTAGGGTGTTAATTTGGTAGACATATTATCCGTCGGTCTTGTACCTCTGCTGATAGTTCTCTTCATACTCTATCAGGGGATCAGGATACCCCGGGAGTACGAAAGGCTTGTTATATTCAGGCTTGGCCGCTACAGCGGGATCAAGGGTCCAGGCATCACGATAATAATCCCGGTGATAGATAAGGCGATGACGATGGACCTGCGGGTCGTGACGATAGACGTCCAGAAGCAGGCGGTCATCACCAAGGACAACGTCACCGTCGCCGTCGACGCCATCCTCTATTATCGGGTCGTGGAGCCGGATCGAGCCGTCATCCAGGTAGAGAACTTCAGGGTGGCGACGAGCCTCCTTGCCCAGACGACCTTGAGAGACGTCCTCGGAGAGATCGAGCTCGACGACCTCCTCTCCAAGCGCGAAGAGCTGAACGTCAAGCTCCAGGAGATCCTCGACAGGCAGACCGACCCCTGGGGGATCAAGATTACCGCCGTCACCCTCCGGGACGTGAGCCTCCCCGAGTCGATGCTCAGAGCGATAGCAAAGCAGGCCGAGGCCGAGAGGGAGAAGAGGTCACGGATCATCCTGGCGGAGGGAGAGTTCCAGGCGTCTGCGAGGATGGTGGAGGCTGCAAAGCTCTACCAGGACGCCCCCGTCGCCATCAAGCTGAGGGAGCTACAGACCCTCGCCGAGATCTCCAGGGAGAAGAACATGATCGTCGTCACCTCCGGGGGCGAGGTCGGCGAGAAGACGGGAACTGTCGCGGGGCTGACACAGGCCTTCGGGGAGAGATGAATAGACCAGATTCGAAGCTTATAGGGGGAGGATGCCGCCGGGATGGCCGCCCCTCCCGCCCCGCCCCAGGGGTCTTGAAAGCCCATCCCCCCATCCCAGCCCTCTTTATGGCCGCCATCCTCCTCCTCTCCCTTTCGGCCGCTGCCCTGGGGCAGGGGTCCGTGATGGTCGTCGCCCTCGACGGTGCCATCACCCCTGCGAGCGACGAGATCGTCGCCGAGGCGATCCTCCAGGCTGAGGCGCTAGGCTGCGAAGCGATCATCATCACCCTCGACACCCCCGGCGGAGGCCTCACCGAGACGAAGGAGATCACGGGGCTGATGGAGAGGACGAGCCTTCCCGTCATCGGGTACGTCTACCCCTCCGGCGCCACCGCCTGGAGTGCCGGAACGATCATCCTCCTCGCCTCCGACGTTGCCGCCATGGTGCCGGGGACGATCATCGGCTCAGCCCAGCCGGTCCAGATCGGGCCGATGGGAACAGAGGCGGTCAACGATTCAAAGGTGATCAACGCCGTGGTGGCCCTGGCCGAGGAGAGGGCCCGGATCAACGGGAGGAACGTCACTGCGGCCCGGGAGTTCGTCACAAAGAACTTAAACCTCAACGCCGAGGACGCCCTGGAGTTCGGGGTGATCGAGTTCATCAGCCCGAGCATCGAGGCTTTATTGGAGGATGTTGACGGGGTCGTGGCGAAGAACAGGACCCTCGCCACGAGCGGCGCCGAGATCGTCCACTTCCAGCCCGGCCTGCGCCTCCAGATCCTCTCGATCCTATCCGACCCCCTCCTGGCGGGGCTCCTCCTCATCATAGGCCTCTACGCCCTCATCTTCGGGCTCTCAAACCCCGGGATGGGCGCTGAGCTCGTCGGCGTCATCGTCCTCGCCCTGGGGCTTATAGGCCTTGGCTTCTCAGTCAACATCGGGGCAGTCTTCCTCATAATCCTGGGGGTCGTCCTCCTCCTGGTGGAGCTGAACAGCGCCGGCTTCGGCCTTCTGGGGGCCGCGGGCCTCGCCTGCATGATCATCGGGTCTGTCCTCCTCGTCCCCATAGGTTCGCCGGAGTGGTCCACCCCCGCCGAGTACAAGATGGACGCCCTCATCGCCCTCCTCGTCCCGTCGATAGTCATGGGGCTCTTCTTCGTCTTCGCCATCTACAAGGTGGCTGAGGCGAGGAGGAGGCCCACCTACTCCGCCAGGATGGAGAAGGAGGTCGCCGAGGCCCTGGACAGGATCGATCCCCGGGGGCACGTCATGTACAACGGCGAGTACTGGGTCGCCGTCTCCGAGGAGCCGATCGAGGCCGGCGAGACGGTCGAGGTCGTCGGCAAAGAGAGGATGGTCCTGAAGGTGAGGCGGAAGGGATAGATGAACGTCTGGTGAAGGGGACTTTGGCGCCGGAGGAGGAGCGGGGCCATCGCTTCTTTTTTTGATTTCTATAGCCATTATGAAGATTTTCCGATCATATCGCGTCTTCCGAAGGAGGATAATTTGGAGAAAAGCTTATCAAGGACGATAACATAACAGACAATGGTGAAGGAAATGTTCGAAAAGATTTTGATCGCAACCGACGGATCGGAGCACAGCGTCCGGGCTGCAAAGAAGGGGATCGACCTTGCGAAGCTGTCCAGCGGGACGGTGACCGCCGTTTACGTCGTCGATCCGAACCGAGCCCTCTCCGACGTCAGCTTCAACATCGCCGACGACGTCCTGGAGGGGCTGAAGCAGTCGATGATGGCTGAGGGGGATAAGGCGACGAGCTCCGTCGAAGAGTCGGCGAAGGCCGCTGGCGTTCCCGTAGATAAGAAGGTGGTCGAGGGCAACCCCGCCGAAGAGATCCTCAAGATCTCTGAGGGGATGGACGTCGTGGTGATGGGGAGCGTCGGCCGCACCGGCCTCAGCAAGTTCCTCCTGGGGTCCGTCGCCGAGAAGGTCGTCCGAAACTCGAAGGTCCCGGTGATGGTAGTTTACTGATAGCTTATAATAAAACCGCCGAAGCGCTTTTCCCCCTTTTCCCCAAAGGCGGCCGATGGGCGCCGCCCTCTTTTAATCGCGGATCGATAACCTTTAGAACCACCCCCATCCTTACCCTCCCCTATCCATGGTCGAAGATCCCGTAGCGAAGTGGGAGGAGTTCATCAGGTCCAGGTACTGGGACGAGCTTTTAGAGCTCGCCGACTCCTACCCGCTGCGAAGAAGCCTCTCAATAAAGTTCCCGGACATAGACCGGTACGACCCGGAGTTCGCCGACGAGTTCCTGGAGAAGCCGGGGACGCTGCTGGAGGCGGCGGAGACGGCCCTCCTGGAGATCGATCTCCCCATCGACGTCCTCTTAGATAAGGCCCACTTCCGGATCGTCGGGCTGCCACGGCGGTACAAGACGAGCGAGCTGCGCAGTGATCATATAGGGCGGCTCATCGCCCTGGAGGGGCTCGTTCGGACGGTGACGGAGGTCCGGCCGAAGGTCATAAGTGCCGCCTTCGAGTGCCAGAGGTGCGGCCACATCTTCTTCAAGGAGCAGACGACCTCCAAGTTCCAGGAGCCCTACGACTGCCCCAACGACGCCTGCGACCGACGGGGGCCCTTCAAGCTCCTCCTGGACAGGTCCCGGTTCGTCGACGCCCAGAACGTCCGGGTCCAGGAGTCCCCCGAGGAGCTCCGGGGAGGCGAGCAGCCCCAGACCCTGGACGTCCAGCTCGAAGACGACCTCACCGGGATGATCTACCCCGGCGACAGGATCGTCGTCAACGGGGCTCTGCGGTCGTATCAGAGGACGACCCAGACCGGCAAGTCCACATACTTCGACCTCTTCCTCGAAGGAAACTCCATCGAGATGATGGAGCAGGAGTTCGAGGAGATCGATATCAAGGCAGAGGACGAACGGCTGATAAGGGAGCTTTCTAAAGACCCCATGATCTACGAGAACGTCAGAAGGTCCATCGCCCCCTCCATCTACGGCTACGACGAGGTGAAGGAGGCCTTGGCGCTCCAGCTATTCTCCGGCGTCTCAAAAGGGCTCCCCGACGGGACCAGGATCCGGGGGGACATCCACATCCTCCTCGTCGGCGACCCCGGGATCGCCAAAAGCCAGCTCCTCCGGTACATCTCCAAGCTCTCCCCTCGGGGGATATACACCTCGGGGAAGAGCTCGACGTCGGCGGGGCTGACGGCGACGGCGGTGAAGGACGAGCTGGGGGACGGCCGCTGGTCCATCGAGGCGGGGGCGCTCGTCCTGGCAGACAAGGGGATCGCCTGCATCGACGAGATGGACAAGATGAGGAGCGAGGACCGGTCCGCCCTCCACGAGGCGATGGAGCAGCAGACGATCAGCGTCGCGAAGGCTGGGGTGATGGCTACCTTGAAATCGAGGTGCGCCCTCCTCGCCGCTGCAAACCCCAAGTTCGGACGCTTCGACAAGTACGAGGGGATAGCCCAGCAGATCAACCTCTCCCCCGCCCTCATGTCGCGATTCGATCTGATCTTCGTCCTCACCGACGAGCCCTCAGACGCCCGGGACAGCAAGATCGCCCGCCACATCGGCCAGACCACCTACGCCGGGGAGATATCGTCCCGGGGCGGCTACTCCAAAGAGGAGCTGGAGGCGGTGATGGAGATCATCCGACCCGCCATCGAGCCGGAGGTCCTCCGAAAGTACATAGCCTACGCCCGAAAGAACGTATTTCCCGTCCTCACCGACGGGGCCAGAGAGAGGCTCGAGAGCTACTACGTCAACCTGCGAAAGCAGGGGCAGGACGGAAATAAGCCCGTCCCGGTGACGGCGAGGCAGCTGGAGGCGCTCTTTCGGCTCTCCGAGTCCAGCGCGCGCCTCCGGCTCAGTGACGAGATCACCGGTGGAGACGCCGAACGGGTGATCAGGATCGTCGAAGCCTGCCTCAGGCAGGTGGGGGTCGACCCCGAGACCGGCCTCCTCGACGCCGACGTCCTCGCGGTGGGGATGAGCAAGAGCACAAGAGACAAGACGAGGCTGATGATCGACCTCATCCGGGATCTGACCACAGAACATCAGGGCCCTGCCCCCATGGAGGCGGTCCTGGAGAGGGCAGAGACGAATCTGGGGATGGAGAGACATAAAGCCGAAGATATCATAAAGAGGCTCCGGACGAACGGTGAGATATTCGAGCCGAGACCAGGCTTCTTGAAGCTTCCATGATGTGATGAGATGGACGACGACAGATCAGATATTATGTACCTCAAGGTTCACAAAGTCCGCGGAGAGGTGATGGTGGCGGTCTGCGACGGCGACCTCCTGGGAAAGACCTTCGACGAGGGCGAGCTATCCCTCTCAGTGGAGGCCTCCTTCTTCGGAGAGGAGGAGGCGACCGCCCGGGAGGTGGCCGAGGCCCTCGCCGGTGCCACCATCGCCAACATGGTGGGGGAGAGGGCCGTCGCCTGCGCCATCGAGACGGATAGCATAGAAGACGAGAACGTCCTGCGGATATGTGGGGTCCCCTGCGCCCAGATGGTGCGGATGTGATAAACAGAAGCGTCTGCCCCAAATGCGGCGGACCCTCGTCCCTGGGCCTCTGCGACCGATGCCGTCTGGAGGAGGCCGTCCTCCTCCAGACCCCCGAGGCCGTCGAGGTGACCGTCTGCCCCGTCTGCGGCTCCCACCTCCTCCGGGGTCGGTGGCAGAAGGCCGAAGAGCCCCTGGAGGACCTCATCTCCGACGCCGTCGCCGGAGAGATCGCCGTCCACCAGGATCTGGAGGGTCCAGAGGTGGAGATCTCCGTCTCCAGGAAGAACCCCACCCATTACCTCGTCTCCGTCGCCGTCAGGGGAAGGTTCGGCGGCCTTTTGGCGGAGGAGGAGAAGGCCGTCTCTGCGACAGTCCGGCGGACGACCTGCGAGAGGTGCAGCAGGATCGCAGGAAACTACTACGAGGCGATCGTCCAGGTGAGGGGGTCCTCGGGTCCGCCAGCCTCCTTCGAGCTCGAAGAGAGCCAGAAGATCGCCGATGCCCGGACCGACCTCTGCCTTGAAAGAGGCGACCGCCACTCCTTCATCCAGGAGACGAAGGAGGTCAAGGGCGGGATAGACCTGGTGGTGGGATCGACCCAGCAGGGGAGATCCATCGCCAAAGCCATCCAGGACCGGTTTGGGGGAAGCTCCCAGGAATCTTATAAGCTGGTGGGGATGAGGGACGGAAAGAAGGTCTATCGGACGAGCATCCTGGTCAGGCTCCCCAGGCTGAAGGCCGGTGACCTGATCGTGGCGGGAGGGTCCTTTCTGGAGGTGAGAGGATTTGAGGGGAGGAGGGTGGCCACCACCTCCCTCCGGGACGGGAGGACCGCATATCTTTCTGAAGAAGATTCTGAAGATGTCGTCGTCGTGGGGAACCGATCCGCCGCCGAGAAGGGGATGGTGGTGGCGGAGGACCGGGACGTTCTGGAGGTTTTGGACCCTGAGAGCTACAGGACCGTCTCCGCATCCAGGCCCTCCAGTCTGAAGACGGGGGTTGGGGGGGAGGTCGAATTTTTGAGGTTTCGAGGAGAGATCATACTCCTCCCTCCATGAAGAGGGGAGAAGGTGAGGTGAGCCATCTTAACCTCCACCACAAAGTTATTAAACTAGCTTTGGTCTATTTCTAGGCAAAGGGGATGCTCGCAAAGTCGGATTTTGCGAGCTGGACGCTCATCGAGAAAATCTTCATGCTCTAGGTTATGTATATAAATACGAGTATGGATCTCGGGAGCTGACGCCTCCCCGCAGAGATGTCCGGATCCCTCCACACGCTTGGAGATGAATGACGATCCGATACGCATAAGTTCCATCATCATGATCTTCAAAATCACGAAGTTGATGCCCACCGATTGAAATAGCTAGATAGATACACGTTCACCATCATCCTCAACGATATGATATGCTGGGGTTTTTCGGCTCCGAGTCCGAATCTATGGCAGCGCAGCGTTGGCGAGTTGTAGGAGCCGCAGGTGTATTTATTTATCTATTTTAAAATTTGAGGTGTATATGATGCAGAATGTTGATACCACTAAATACGTAATTCACGCTGAGATCACGGCAGACGGGATCGTGGAGAGGCCCGACGTCGTCGGCGCCATATTCGGCCAGACCGAAGGGCTTCTGGGAAGCGACCTCGACCTCAGAGATCTCCAGAAGACCGGCAGGATCGGCAGGATCGACGTCCAGATCACGTCCAGCGGGGGCAAATCCGGCGGGACGATCTCGATACCCTCGTCCTTCGACAAGGTGGAGACCGCCATCCTCGCCTCCGCCCTCGAGACGATCGACAGGGTCGGCCCCTGCATAGCCAGGATAAAAGTCTCCAACATCGAGGACGTCAGGGCCTCCAAGAGGAGGTACGTTGTGGAGAGGGCAAAGCAGATCATCATGGAGATGTTCGACGAGAACATCCTGGACACCCAGGGGATCACCGAACAGATCAAGCAGTCCGTCCGGGTGGAGGAGATCACCCACATCGGGCCGGACCGGCTTCCTGCAGGCCCCAACGTCCTCGACTCCGACGCCATCCTGGTGGTGGAGGGGAGGGCAGACGTCCTGAACCTCCTCCGGTACGGGATCAAGAACGCCGTAGCCGTCGGCGGAACGAACGTCCCCCCCACCATCGCTGAGCTCTGCAGCAAGAAGGTGGTGACCGCCTTCACCGACGGGGACCGGGGCGGAGAGCTGATAGTCAAAGAGCTCCTCCAGGTAGCCGATATCGATTACGTCGCCAGAGCCCCCGAGGGGAAATGCGTCGAGGACATGTCCCAGAAGGAGATCGTCCGAGCCCTCCGCCAGAAGATCCCCGTCGAGCAGGTCCTAGACTACTATAACATCAAGCCCCTATCGAAGAAGCAGCGGCGGGAGTCCACCACCAGGAGGAAGAGCCTCATCAGGGAGAGGCCTGTCCGGATCAGCAGGGGCGCGGAGAGATCCGCGGAAGCAGCCCCCGTCATCCATGTCCACGAACCTTCGCAGGGGGTGGAGTTCGAGCCCGAACCCGAGATCGTCGAAGAGGGTCCTGAGGCGGTGGAGGATGGCGGCCAGTGGTTCCAGCCCCATCTCGAAGCCCTCAACGGCACCCTCTCCGCCCGCCTCTTCGACCGCAACCAGAACGTCGTCCGGGAGGTGGCGGTTAGAGATCTCGCAAAAGAGCTGAAAGAGTCCAACGGCGACGTGGCAGGGGTCATCTTCGACGGGGTCGTCACCCAGAGGATCCTGGACATCGCCGCGGACAAGAACCTGGATTACCTCATCGGAGCGAAGCTCGGAAACATCGTCAAAAGCCCCCTATGCGTCAAGGTGATGACGGGAGAGGCCTGATAGAGCCCTCCGTCCATCCCCTTATCTCCTCCCCCTCCCGGGCCTTCCCCCTGGAGGGCGCATCTACCCTTTTATCCTATGGCCCTATAACCCCCGCCATCATGGAGTTCAAGCAATGCATCGTCGTTCGGGAAGATCTGAAGCTCTCATATGGAAAGATGGCAGTCCAGGTAGCCCACGCAGCGATCCTCGCCATGGAGCGGGCGGAGAAACGGGCAGTCAGGGACTGGAAGGAGGAGGGTCAGAGGAAGATCGTCCTCAAGGCCCCCACCCTCCAGGACATCTTCAGGCTGAGGGACGAGGCGGAGAGGGCTGGGGTCGCCTCGGCGATAGTGATCGACGCAGGTCTCACCGAGATCCCCCCGGGGACCGTCACCGCCCTGGGCCTCGGCCCCGCCCCCGCAGCCCTCCTCGACAGGATCACCGGAAGCCTGAAGCTCGTCTGATGATGGGGGAGGGGATATGAGATGATGGGAGGGACGGGATATGAGATGATGGGGGGAGGGGATATGAGATGATGGAGGCTCCACAGTTCGACCGGCTCCTGGGAATGGAGCTTTACGCCACCGACTCTCCGGGATGCAAAGGTCGCCTCCGGGCCGAGATCGAGGACTTCGTCGTCGAGGAGATCTACGAGGATCAGAGCTATGAGGGGGGGCGCTACCTCGTCGTCGAGGTGGAGAAGGTCGACTGGGAGACCCACCATCTGGTCAGAGACCTCTCCCGGCAGCTCCAGATAAGCCAGAAGAGGTTCGGTTGGGCCGGGACCAAGGACAAGAAGGCCGTCACCAGGCAGAGGATGAGCATCATGGCCCTCGATGAGAAGCAGCTCCAGCGGGCGGCCCTCCCAGGAGTCAAGATAAGGGTCCTGGGAAGGTCCAACCGGGGCGTCTCCCTGGGGGACCTTCGAGGAAACCGGTTCGCCGTCCGGATAAGGGAGGTCGACCTCGACGATGAAGAAGCCGCCCGCCGCGTCGCGGCGGTGACGGGAGAGATCGAAGAGCGAGGGGGCCTGCCCAACTACTTCGGGGTCCAGAGGTTCGGGGAGGTGAGGCCCGTCACCCACCTCGTCGGCGAAGCGCTGGTGAGGGGCGACCCGGAGAGGGCGGCGATGACATACCTAGCCCTCCCCTTCCCCGGAGAGCCGGAGACGACGAGAGAGGCCCGAGGAAGGCTCCTCGCCGACCGGGACTTCGGCCGAGCCCTGAAGGAATACCCCCTCCGCCTCCGGTACGAGAGGGCGATGATGGCCCGCCTTCTGGAGGAGGAGGACTATTCCCGCTCCTTCGACGTCCTGGCGACGAACCTCAAGAGGCTCTTCGTCCACGCCTACCAGTCCCTCCTCTACAACAGGATCCTCTCCCGGAGGATGAGGGCCGGCCTCCCCCTGGGGCGGGCGGTGGAGGGGGACGTCGTCTGCTTCTCGAAGGGGGGGCTCCCCGACGTCGATAAGATCCAGGCCGTCGACAAATCGAACATCGCGGCGGTCAACCGCCTCGCCGAGAGGGGGAGGGCTTTTGTCACCCTCCCCCTCTTAGGCCACAAATCCGCCCTGGCCGGGGGCCTCCCCGGCGATATCGAGAGGTCGGTCCTGGAGGAGGAAGGGGTCGACCTCTCCGACTTCCGGGTCGGAGCGAACCCAGACCTCGGATCCCCGGGCAACCGAAGGCCCGCCCTCCTCCAGGTCGAGCCCGTTGCGGAGATCGAGGATGGAGGGTCCGTCCTCCTGAAGTTCGACCTTCCGGCGGGCTCTTACGCCACCGTCGTCCTCCGGGAGTACATGAAGCCTGCGGAGGGCGCAGAGGCGGACAGGTCCGTGGTCCCATCATCCGAGATCTTATAGAATATAGCCCATAACCAGAAGAGGGGATAATGAGACCCTTCATTTCGAGGTGCTGATCTTTGTTGACTCTTGACGATCCATATGCTGTCGTGTACAAACAGATCCACGCCGTGGTGAAGCCCGAGGGCGACCTGGTGGAGGTCCTGGAGCGGTCATCCTGCTACGGCGGCGGAGCCTGGTCTCTCCACCACTACTCCCAGGGCCCTCTCGTCGAAAGCTCCCGATCCATAGGAGAGTGGTTCCGGTACCTGGTGAGGGCGGGGAAGGCCGACATCGGCCTCGCCTCCTCCAAGAGGTCCGCGGGGATCGAGTCCGTTTTGGTCGGGGACGACGAGGTGGAGATAACCTACGCCGGCCTCGGGGGCGGAGGCGTCGGTGCGACGGTATCGAGGTCCAGGGCCGACGACGTCCTCCGGTCCTCCGTCTCCGAGTCGGGGGGTGGGAAGGTGGGGAGGGGGACGATCGTCCTCCCGCGGAGGGAGAGGATCGTCGTAGGTGTCGACGACACCGACTCCAAGACCGAAGGGGCGACTTGGTCGCTGGTCCACAACATCGCAGCTAAGGTCGACAGGCCCGAGGCGAGGTACGTCTCCCACGCCCTCGTCCAGCTATTTCCCGTCCCCACCAAGACCCAGAACTGCGTATCGACGGCGGTGGAGTTCGCCGCCCTCCCAGGGAAGGCAGATCCGATGATCTCGGACTTCAAATCCCTCTTGGAGCGGTACACCGTCTCCGAGAACACCGGGATGGCCGTATACCGGGGCTTCGACCCCTCGCCCCTGATGGCGTACTCCCACCTCTGCCGGACCGAGCGGATACCCTATGAGCTGGCGGTCGAGACGGCTAAAAAGACGGGGACGGAGGCGGTCCTCGCCGGACAGGGGCTGATAGGGGCCCTGGCGGCGATCCCCTTCTGCGGAAGGCCCATAGAGTCGGTGATCCCCGAGATCTGAAGAGGCGGTATTGTGAAGAACGAGGGGACGGCCGCGGACGAATTGAGAGGGGCGCTCTCAGACCTCGAGGTATCCCTCCGGATCTACGTTCCCGGCTACCCCATCACCGACGCCGTCCCGGCCCTGGGAGAAGAGGCCCAGATGGCGACGAACGAGAAGGTGGCGATGGAGGTGGCCCTGGGAGCCTCGGCCGCAGGGAGGAGATCGATCGTCCTGGTGAAGCACCTGGGGGTAAACCTCCTCTCCGACCCCCTCTCCATCGCCCCTTCCCATTCGATAGGTGCGGGGCTCGTCGTCCTGGTGGGGGAGGACGTGGGGCCCAGGGGGTCTCAGGCTGAGATGGATACCAGAAACTACGGCCCCCTCTGCGAGATTCCGGTTCTGGAACCGTCCGGCCCCGGCCTTCTTCGTCCCGCCCTCGAAGAGGCCTACGCCCTATCCGAGAAGATAAGGTCCCCGGCGATGGTGAGGACGACCTTCGAGTTCGGAGGAGTGGATACGGGAGCTGAGTCCGCCCCGGCTGAGAGTTCGGCCCATCATGATGAGAGGAAGTTTGGAAGGTTTGCGACCTTCGATCGGTCGATCTGGGATCTGACGGCGAAGGGGCGCCACCAGAGGTACCGGATCGAAGCCCTCCCTCAGATGAGGTCCGCCTCCGAGAGGTCGGACCTCAACCTCCTGAGAGAAGGCGGAGGGGACCTCGGGATCATAGCCTCGGGGAGGGCCGCCTCCTTCGCGTCGAAGATGGATCTTCCCCTCCTGGTCGTCGGCTTCTCCCACCCCCTCCCCGCAGAGATGATCCGGGAGTTCGTCTCGGTTCACGACAAAATCCTGGTGGCGGAGGAGCCCGCCCCCTTCATCGAGGCCCGCTTTTTGGCGCGCGAAGGGGTCTTCGGGAAGCTGACCGGCCACCTCCCCTGGGGGAGGATGGAGGAGGGGGATGTCGAGAGGGCGGCGGAGCTGATAGCCTCGGGAAAGAAGCCCGGCCCTGCCGCCCCACCCCAGAGGTTCGATGAGGGGCTCGCCTCCAAGACGGTCTGCGACGACTGCCCCTACCTGCCCCTCTACGAAGCGGTTGCTGACCTTTCGGTCCCGGTGGCGGGGGACGCCGGGTGCAGCATCCGGGCGGTCAGAGCCCCTCCTGCCGCTGTGGACGTAGTCTACGGCCTGGGATCCTCGGTGGCCGTAGCCTCCGGCTTCGGCGAGAAAGGGGTCGCCATCATCGGAGACTACGCCCTCGCCCACTCCGGCCTTTTGGGGCTCATCGACGCCGTGATCCATAGGAGGAAGGTGTTGGTCGTCCTCCTCAAAAACGGCGTCGCAGCGATGACGGGAGGCCAAACCGTCCCCGATATCACCCCGATCCTGGAGCGGATAGTCCCTGACCTGCGGACCATCGACCTTCCCGCGAGGCGGGATGAGATCGGCGAGGTCCTGGCCCAGGAGCTGGCGAAGGCCGGCGTCTCCCTGGTGGTGGCGAGGGGAGTCTGCCCCCGATACGATCCAGCAGCCTGATATCTTCAGAGGACGATCTCCGTCCCAACGCAGTTTTCGACGAACCGGTCCGGAAACTCCGCCGCAAGGGCCGAGGCGGCGGCAAAGCCGGTGCAGTGAGACGGGGCGAGGATCTCGAGGTCGAAGGACCGGAGGGCCGAGATCGTCTCTTTCAGCCTCTCTTCGCCTCCGAAACCCAGATGGGTCCCTCCGGCGACTCCAACAACCTTCTCGACCCCCGTCACCATCTTCGCATGGAGGAGGGTGTTTATCATCCCGGAGTGGGCGCACCCCAGGAGGACGAAGAGCCCCCTCTTCAGGACCAGGATCAGCGCCTGGTCGTCGGCGATGGGGTCGACTGATATCTCGCCCTCGTCAGAGACTACGACCAGATCTCTGCTCGCCGCCTCGAACTTCGTCGTCTTTGGGACCTCCCCCGTCAGCCATACCCCGGGATGGACCTCTCGGGCCGTCCTCGATAGGTCGAAGGAGGCGCCCATCCCCTCCAGATCCTCTCTTTTGAAGGGGATCCCGATCCGCCTCAGGACTCCTCGCCGCTGGGAGTACCTGGAGGCGAATATGTCGGGATGGGCGTATACGGGGACGGGCCCCGTCTCCGCAAGAAGGCTCAAAAGGCCTCCGGTATGGTCGTAGTGGCCGTGGCTGAGGGCGATGGGGACGGCTCCGAGGTCGATCCCCAGGACCCGAGCGTTGGAGACGGAGGTGGCAGTCTCGCCAGCATCGAATATCAGCTTATAGTCCCCAAACTCCACGTAAGCTGAGAAGCCGTGCTCCGCCAGGATGCCGCTTTGAAGCCCCACCGAGTTGTCGGTGAGGGTGACCAGTCTCATATTACATCTCAACTTCAAACCCCTCTATTGGCAGAAGATCTCCCTTCTTCGTTCAAAGCCTTCCCTCCGATGCCATCTCAATCCTTCCAGAAGTCGGGGATCAAGAGGACGAGGACCGTCAGGATCTCCAGCCTCCCGATCCACATGCATATGACGAGGAGGAGCTTTCCGAGGCCCGGAACTTCAGAGTAGTTGTCCGTCGGGCCGAATCGGTTCAAGCCGGGTCCGATGTTCCCCAGGGCCGAGGCGACGGCGGAGGCGGCGCTGATCATCTCCCAGTCCCGCTCGCCGCCTGATAGGCCGGCCACCTCTTGCGTCCTGAAATAAGCCTCCGTGATGTTCAGGGGCCTTCTGTCCACCTCTATCCTCTTGTTGGCGTTCAGGGGTGTGACGAAGACGGCGATCCCGGTCCCGTCCCTGGGGGTGAGGCCGACGATCTCCTCGGTCTCGCTCCAGCCGTCCCATCCGAAACATACGACCTTTCGGCCGCTGTCACCCTCGGATACGAAGCATACCATCTCCTCCGAGGGGGTCTCATCCGCCGCGAAGGTGGAGATGGAGGCGAAGAGGACCGTCGCCGCGGCGAAGATCAGGATGTAGATGGCGATGAATATCAATATCGAGTGGAGTATGTCGTCTTTGACGGTGACCCCCTTCAGCTTTATGGCCATCACCGCCTTGGGGTGGAGCGCCTGGAAGAGCTCCCGCCTGCCGTACTTCATCGTCAGGAGGATCCGGACGAGCTTGATCCCCCCCGAGGTCGATCCGGCGCAGGCTCCCGTGAACATCAGCACCAATAAGAGGAGCTTTGCGGGCTCCGTCCAGCTGTCGTAGTCGGCGGTGGCAAAACCTGTGGAGGTGATGATGGAGACGGTCTGGAAGGCGGCGGTCCGCAGGTAGAGGCCCGCCAGAGCCAGCCCGTCCGCCTCTTCACCTCCATCTGGGAATGACGCGTCGATCCCGCCGAAGAGGATGGCTACGGCGATGGCGACGAGGACGAGGATGGTGTAGAACTTGAACTCGGGGTCCCTTATCAGGCTCTTTTTATCGACGTACATCGTCCGATAGTGGAGGGCGAAGCTCGCTCCGGCGATGAACATGAAGATGAGGATGATCACCTCTATCAGGGGGCCGTTGAATCCGGGTCCGCTGTAATGGGCTATGCTATCGGCCATGGGGGAGAAGCCGCCGGTGGCGAGGGTGGAGAAGGCGGTACATGTCGCGTCGTACGCCGGCATCCCCGCCAGCATCAAGAGGAGGAACTCGGCGGCGGTGAGGACCATGTAGACCCCCCAGAGGATCTTGGCAGTCTCCCTGATCCGGGGCCTGATCATATCCTCAGAAGGTCCCGGAACCTCGGCCTTGAAGAGCTGTCGGCCCGCCACTCCCAGGTTGGGCAGGATCGCTATGAATAGGACGATGATCCCCATGCCGCCGAGCCACTGGGAGAAGGACCTCCAGAAGAGGAGGCCGCGGTATGTCGGACCTTCCGGGTTCGAGCCTCCGACGACGGTGGCGTTGAGGAGGGCGTCGGTGGAGGCCGAGACGTTCGATGCTGCCAGATCAGCGGCCTGGGAAAGGCCGCCGCCCTGGAAGAGGATCGCGGCGATGGAAGTCGCAAGGCTGCTTTCGGCGGCGGTGGCGTTGATGATGAAGAGGCCGTCGGGACCCGCCTCGGAGAGGATCGTCGCCCCCGTGGTGGTGAACCCCGACATCGACTCGAAGAGGGCGTCGATGGGGCTGAGCCCCAAGAGTATGTAGGGCAGGGCTCCCACCAAAGCCGCCCCCAGCCATCCGAAGGCTACGAGGCCGAACCCCTCCTTCTTGGTGAGCTCCTCCTCGGACCCGAAGAGGTTCATGGCCGTCCCCAGGAGGAAGGTGACGAGGGAGGCGAAGACGAAGGCGACGGCCCCCTCCAACTCTCCGTAAGCGAGAGATACGACGGCGGGGATGAGCATCAACCCTCCCAGCAGCTTCAGCAGGGTGCCTAAGACCTGTAGAAAGACTCTCGACCTCATCCTTCTCCACCTCCATACAAAAGGGAGCCCACCGGTCCGGCCCCTTTACGGAGACTTCCCCCCCTATTTGACGATGGTGGTTGCGTCATCTCCGATGGTGCTCCGAAAAGATCCCTCCTAGCGTACTAAGGGGATGTGCCGTATCTCCTCATAACCTCATCCCGGATCTCTCCCCCGCGGGCCCTCCCCCCGGAGCCTCCGGCGATCCGCCAGCATCCCATCGAGGTTGGAGAGCCGCTCCGAATTGTACATACTCCCCCGATATCCAAGAGCTCTCCGGGTCCGATATCCGAGCCCTCGGCCCCATTGTAAAGGTCGCAAGCGATCTTTACATCAAAGATCGTATGACGAAGGCTGCAATCCGCCTTCAGAGGTCGGGATAGACTATCTCGATCTCCAGGTCGTGGATCAGCTTTCGGAGCTCGTCGCAGGAGATGGGCCGCTTGAACTCGCTGCACCTCTTCACCTTCTCGGCCAGGAGGCATATCTCGTCCCTCTTGAGGTCGTAGCCCATCTTCTTTGTGATGTACTTGAGGGCCTTGGCCCCGGTATGCTTTCCGATGATGATCCTCCTCGCCGAGCCGACCATCTCGGGGGAGTATAGCTCGTAGGTCCGGGGCTCCTCGAGGACCGCGGCGACGTGGATCCCCGACTCGTGGGCGAAGGCGTTCTCGCCGACGACGGCCTTGTTCTTCGGCATGATCACCCCCGAGCTGCTCTGGACGAGCTTCGAGAGGGGGGTGAGCTTTGTGGTGTCGTACCGGTCGACGGAGTGGTGGACCCTGAGAGCGACGAGGAGCTCCTCCAGGGGGGTGTTCCCGCTCCTCTCTCCGATCCCGTTGACGGTGGTGTGGAGCTGCTTCGCCCCCGCCTCCGCCGCCGCGATGGTGTTGGCGGTGGCCATCCCCAGGTCGTCGTGGCAGTGCATGCATATGGGGATATTCACCTCCTTTTTGATCTCGCCGACGAGGTAGCCGGCGGTCCTGGGGTTGAGGATCCCTACGGTATCGGCGATGCTGACGTAATCCGCCCTGTACTCCTCCGCCTTTCTGTACAGCTTCTTCAAAAGCTCTAAGTCGGTACGGGTGGCGTCCTCCGCGCTGAACCTGACGATGAGGCCGTGATCTTTGGCGTACTCCACCGTCTCTAAGGCGCACCTGACGGCCTCGGCACAGGTCATGTGGAGCTTGTACTTGAGGTGGAGCTCTGATGTGGCTATGAAGACGCTGACCATGTCGACATCGCACTCCAGGGCCACCTCCACGTCTTTGGGGACGGACCGAGAGAGGACCGAGATCTTGGCGTCGAGCTCGAGGTTCGTTATGTCCTGTACAGCCCTTTTTTCCGCCTCCGAGACGACGGGAAAGCCAGCCTCGATGATCTCTACCCCCACCTCGTCCAGCTTGATGGCGATATCCATCTTCTCGTCCGGCCTGAAGACGACGCCAGGCATCTGCTCACCGTCTCTCAGGGTGACATCGCAGACCTCGACATCGATCTTTGGAGTCTTTGCGAGCTGTAAGAACTGATTGACGGAATAATCTTGCATCTGGGGGTGATATCTGACCTTCGGGGGTTAAATCGGTTTCGAGAGGGTCGGGGCGGGGAGACGGGACGGAAAAAAAATAGAGCTGGCCGGATCCTCCGGGAGGATCCGGGCGATAGCCGGATCTTGCTAGGCTACGGCCATCTCCTGCCCGTTCCCGATGAACCTGTTGGGCCCCACCCTGTCTATCGCGGAGGCTGAGAGGTGAATCCCCAGATTGTTGTAGCTGATGACGTTCCCCCTGACTACGGCGTTCCCCGAAGCCTCGACGGATATCCCCGAGTTGGTATTGTTGCCGATTATGCTCCTCTCGACGACGCTGTTTTCGGATTCGAGGATCTGGATACCGTTGTCACCGTTGTTCGCCACGGTGTTCTCTATGAAACGGTTTCCTGGAGCCCTGTAGACCATGATCCCGTCGTTGACGCTGTTGGAGATGATCGTCTCGGTGACGGTGTTGTTGGAGCTTCCGCCCTTCAGGTAGATCCCCCACCATCCGCTGTTCCAGATGGAGCATCCGGCGATGACATTATCGCTGGAGACTACCTCGATCCCGGCGCTGGGATACGATCCGGCGTTGGTGACGTAGAGCCTTTCAAGGAGAGCCCCCCCGGATTGGAGGACGATTCCGCTGCCGGTGCCCTGGGCGTTCACCACGGCCACCCCTTCGCCGGTGTCAACCCCCCGAAGGGTGATCCTTTTGTCGACGATGATGTTCTCGTTATAGGTCCCGCTCCCCACCTCCACCAGATCGCCGTCGACGGCGGCGTCCACGGCCGCCTGGATGGTGGTGAAGGTGCAGCCGTTGAGACATACTTCGTGGGTCGCCGTCAGAGCCTCTCCGACCTCCACCCCGACCATCTCAGGGACGATCTCAGGGACGGTCTCAGGGACGGTCTCAGGGACGATCTCAGGGACGATCTCAGGGACGATCTCAGGGACGATCTCAGGGACGATCTCAGGGACGGTCTCAGGGACGATCTCAGGGACGGTCTCAGGGACGATCTCAGGGACGATCTCAGGGACGGTCTCAGGGACGGTCTCAGGGATGGTCTCGGGAATGGTGGCGTTCGCGCCGTTGGCCGTCGCCACGTCGGAGGCCTCGACGGAGACCTCCTCCGGCGGAGTTACAGCCTCCATCGACGTTGCCGTCTCGCTATCGGTCTCTGCGGCGGACTCGGTGGCGTTCTCCTGATCGTTCGCCTCCATCTCGGGGAGAGGAGAGGTGGCGTTCGCCGCCAGGGCGGGGCCCTCTGGCAGATCGATGGTGACGTTTCCATCATCGCTGGAGTTCGCCGCCTGGCCCAACCCGGCACAGAGGAAGGCGGCCAGGACGATCCAGCCGACGACTGCGAGTTTGTGAGTGCGATCTTGAAGCATATTTTAACCTCTGAACTCAAGATTAAGCTGCTATGTATTAAAATTAACTTCACAATATCGAGCCGCTCTCATCAGATCTCGTCAAGGATCTCGGCTCCCCTCAGGTTGCGATCTCGATCTCGAAGAGCTTCGGCCAGTGCTTCCCCGTAACGAAGAGCCGTCCCGTCTCGGGGTCGTAGGCTATCCCGTTGAGGACGTCTGCTGCGCGACGCTCCTCCTCGGTGAGAAGGCCGGAGAGGTCGATCCAAGCCTCCACCTCCCCCGTCTCTGGAGATATGACGGCGATCGTATCCGTCTTCCAGACGTTGGCGTAGACGAGCCCATTGACGTACTCCAGCTCGTTGATCTGGGTGAGGGGGCGCCCCTCCGCCTTGACCTCCACCTCTCCGGTAACCCCGAAGGTCTCGGGATCCAAGAACCGGAGCTTTGAGGTGCCGTCGCTCATGATGAGGCGGTGGCCGTCGCTCGTGATCCCCCACCCCTCCGTCGTATAGCCGAAGGTTCGTACTACGGTGAGGTCATCGAGCTCCCAGACGAGGCCGATCCCCGACCTCCAGGTGAGCTGGACGAGGAGATCCTCCCAGAAGACGATCCCCTCGCCGAATAGCTGGGGGGGCAAACCCCGGTATCTCGTCACCTCCCCCGTCTCCAGTACCGTCTCTCGGAGGCTCGAACTGCCGTAAAGGCCCGTCCCTTCGTAGAGGAGGCCGTCTCTATAAGCCAGTCCCTGGGTATAGGCCCCGAGATCGTGGGGGTAGACCGCCACCACCCTGAAGCCGTGGACAGGAACCTCTTCGGCGATAGAAGCCTCCTCCTGGATGCAGCCCGCCGCCAGGGCTGCGAGGAGGGCTCCCAAGATCACTGGGACTGCGGACCTTCCGGCCATATTACAACCTCTTCCGGGGTCGAGGGCCTATTTTAAACGTTCGGGAGGGGTCAAGAGAGGCGACGGGGCCGGAACCGTCTCAGATCTACCAACAGGTATATCTTCATGGCGCGAGCACCCATATCAGCTTGCGAAGATGACCTCTTTGGGGATCTCGCCAGCACCGTCGGTTCTTCGGAATCGAAGACCAAAAAAGGTACGTGAATATAATGGACGACAGACGAGGACGTAGAGGCGGCTTCGACAGAGGCCCCAGAGAGATGCACGACGCGACCTGTGCGGATTGCGGCAAGGAGACCAAGGTCCCCTTCAAGCCCGACGGATCGAGGCCGGTGTACTGCAGCGAATGTTATCAGAAGCACAGACCCGCAAGATCCCCGAGACGATACTGATCTCATCGGATCGACCTGATCTTACTGGGCGAGTTTTGGCCGGAGCGGCAAAGTTCGCTGCGACGGCCGGATAGGTTGGCAGGGTCGTGGTCCGGCCCCGCCAAAACTCTCCGATGAAGGGCTATTTTTCCGTGAGGATCTCTTCCGTCGAGATCGGGGCTCCCGCCGCGATCTCGTCACGACCCCAGAGGTAAGCCTCCATCGACGCCGCCAAATGGGGCCCCTCATCTTATGATTTATGTAACTCTCTTCGAAATAAATTATTTATATGATTAAGTATTTGTTAGAACAAAATTTAAAATAATCCCCGGTGACGATGATGAAGGAGAGCACAGTGAAGGTCCTGGACGATAAGGATCTGGAGTTCGCGGAGACCCTGAGGAGCCTCGGGGTCCAGAGGAACGTGGCCATCCTGATAACGTACCTGGCCAACATCGACGAAGCGTCCTCTAGGGATATTGAGATGGGATCGAACCTCAGGCAGCCTGAGGTGAGCATAGCGATGCGGGCGCTGCGCGAGAACGGGTGGGTGAGCGAGAAGGAGGTGAGGAGGGGCGGCAAGGGAAGGCCGATGAAGGTCTACTCGCTTCTGACCCCTATAGACGAGATCATAAAGCATTTCGAGGTGGAGAAACAGCAAGAGTCGGCCCTGACTATGGAGAGCATAAAGAAGCTGAAAGATCTGATCTCCAGCTGAAGATCCGGGGATAAGAAGATCTCCTTCATCCTCCAGGAGGCAGCCGACTCTCCCTTGGGAAGGCCCCCTCTATAACTGCCCCCATCTTCTCAACTCGGCCTCAGTCCGGAGACCTCCACCCCGACGCCACCGCCGAACCCCTCGACGGAGATGTCAGATCCTGACGGCAACTCCCCTCTCGGCGAGGTGGCGCTTCAGATCGCCGACAGACCACTCGCCATAGTGGAATATGCTGGCGGCGAGGGCAGCCGACGCCCCTGTCTTTTGAAATACCTCCAATATGTGATCGGCGTTGCCGCAGCCGCCCGAGGCGATCACCGGTATCCTCACCCTCTTGGAGACGGCGTCCGTCAGGGAGATGTCGAAGCCGTCGTAGGTCCCGTCCCGGTCCATGCTGGTGAGGAGGATCTCGCCGGCGCCGAGGGCTTCGGCCTTCATCGCCCACGCTATCGCGTCGACCCCAGTAAACTCCCTCCCGCCGTAGAAGGAGGCCTCGAACCATGATGCCCCTTGCTGGGTGGAGACGGTGATCCTGTCTTCGGCGGGGTCATCCCTCCTCTTCGCGTCGATGGCGACGACGCAGGCCTGGCTCCCATACTCCTCGGCTATCTCCGAGATGATCTCGGGCCGCTTCAGGGCGGCGGTGTTTACGGTGACCTTGTCCGCTCCGGCCTTGAAGACCCCCTTCGCATCTTCGACGCTTCTTATCCCGCCGCCGACGGCGAGGGGGACGAAGACGTTCCTCGCCGTCGCCCTGATGACGTTGAACATCGTCTCTCGCCGGTCGGAGGAGGCGGTGATGTCCAGAAATACGATCTCGTCAGCCCCCTCCTCATAGTACCGGGTGGCGAGCTCCCAGGGGACCCCGGCGTACCGGATCTGCTTGAACTCGATCCCCTTCACCACCCTCCCCTGGGGGACGGCGAGGTCGCAGTCGAGGCATGGTATTATCCTTCTCGCTAGCATCTCGATAGCCTCATGAAGTTCTCCAGGATAGAAAGCCCCTTCTCTCCCGACTTCTCGGGGTGGAACTGGACGGCGAAGAGATTGTCCCTCGATATCGCCGCGGCGATCTCGGTGCCGTATTCGGCGGTGGCGGCGACGACCTGCCCGTCCCGGGGGACGCAGTGGTAAGAGTGGACGAAGTAGAAGAAGTCCTCGTCGGATATCCCCTCCAGGATCTCGACCTCTCTTCTTATCGAGAGGTTGTTCCAACCCATCTGGGGGACGAGGACCGAGTCCGGGAGGCGGACCACGTCGCCGCGGATCCATCCCAGACCCTCCTCGGGGCTCTCCTCACTTCCGTCGAAGAGGACCTGCATCCCGACGCATATCCCCAATACCGGCGTACCCCCCTCCAGAGCTCTTCGGAGCGGCTCCTCGAACCGCGACAGCCGCCTCATGCACCTCCCGAAGGAGCCGACGCCGGGGACGACGATCCCGGCGAACCCTGCCAGCTCCTCCGGCTCGACGACGAGCTTTGGCCCCGCCCCGATCCGGTCGAGGGCGTTGTATATGCTGAAGAGGTTTCCAACACCGTAATCTACTACTGCAATCGTCAAATCTCATTCACCTGATGACCCAAATCCGGATCCATCGAATCGCCGGAAATCCATGACAGCCCCGGCCATATATACCTTTTCGGATGATTTATCCTAACATATAAATTCTATTTTCCTCGGCGGAGGGCTTCGCCGCGCCTCCCCGATACTCCCTCCCTGGCAGCCCTCTGCGCCTCCGCCCTCCGCCGACAAGCAGGGCAGACCCGGATCCACTCTCGCCCTTCGGGGTCCCTCTGAGAATCGGGAGGGACGGCCGCCTCGATCCGCGAGAGCATGGGCTCGGGAGCGTAACGGGACCCGCAGATCCTGCAGGATACGAGGTTGAAGGAGAGCTGGGGCTCGGGGACCAACTCGTCGAAGGGGACGAGGGTGAGAGCCTTGGCGGGGCAGAACTCGACGCAGAGATCGCACTCTTCTCTGCACCTATTCCATAGGATCCTGCGGATCCCTTCGGAGTCGGACCGGAGGATCTTCTGGCTGGGACAGACGTTGGAGCAGGATCTGCATCCTATGCAGAGGTTCGGATCGACTTTTATCATCTCAGACACCCCGATGCGCCAGCCCGTCCCGCCCGGACATGGGACCGGCGGGACGGAGGCTCGCCGTCGGTGGAGAGGGCGTTGGCGGGACAGGTGGCGACGCAGGCAGGCTCCGTCCTCCCCCAGCAGAGGTCGCACTTGTGAGCGATCTTCTCGGTCCAGACGACCCCGAAGGGACAGGCTAGGGCGCATAGGCCGCAGCCTGTGCACTTATCCACATCGAAGGCCGTCCGATCCCCCTCCTTGTGGAGGGCGCCGGAGAAGCATGCCGCGGCGCAGAAGGCCTCTTCGCAGTGGTGGCAGAATATGGGGACGGAGGCGAGACCTTCGACGAAGGAGACGCGGACGTGGCCGCTTCCCCCGTGGACCCGCTGACATGCCACCTCGCAGGACCGGCAGCCGATGCACCTATTGATATCGACATAAACCGCCATTCAACCCCTCCGGGTGATCTTGCAGGCCGAGACCTTGAACTCCGGGATCCTCGCCTCGGGGTCGGCGGCCTCGGTGGTGAGGATGTTGGTTCCTGGAAAGTGGAAGGGCATGAAGACGACGCCCCTCTTCACCCTCTCCGTCAGACGGGCGGAGGCCTGCGCCTCTCCTCTTGCCGTCGTAACAATGACCATGTCGCCGTCGGCTATCCGGAGCCGCTGGGCGTCGGCGGTGTTGATCTCCACGAAGAGCTCCGGCTCGCGACTGATGAGGGACGCAGACCTCCTGGTCATGGAGCCGGCGTTGTGGTGGACGGCGACGCGCCCCGTCGTCAGGACGAGGGGGTAGTCCCCCCCCGGACCCTCCGCCGCCGGCCTGTAGGGGACGGGGACGATCTGGGCCCTCCCATCGGGGAGCCTGAACCCCGTGGTGTGGAGGATCGGGGTTCCTGGATGGTCGGGGGAGGGGCAGGGCCAGACGAGCCCTCCCTCCCCGAGCCTCTCCCGGGTTATGCCGGCGTACTGGGGGACGGTCCTGTTTATCTCCGCGAGGACGGAGGCGGCGTCCGGATAGCTGAAATCGAGGCCCAAGGACCGGCCGACGATGCAGACGATCTCCAGGTCGGAGAGGGCGCAGCCCGGAGGGTCGACGGCCTTGGAGGACCACTGGACCCGCCTCTCCGTATTGGTGAAGCTCCCCTCCTTCTCCGCCCAGACAGCCCCAGGCAGGACGACGTCTGCGAGCTGGGCTGTGGCGGTCATGAATATATCCTGGACGACGAGAAAGTCGAGGGACTCCAGGGCCCTTTTGACACTAAGGCTGGAGGGTTCGGAGTTGGCAGGGTCCTCCCCCACGATGTACATCGCCTTTATACCCCCAGAGGCGGCAGCTCCGATCATCTCCGTGGCGGTGAGGCCGGGGCCCGCCGGAAGAGCCGCAGCACCCCAGGCGGAGGTGAAGAACTCGATGGTACCGGGGTCGTCAGCCCTCCTGTAGCCGGGATAAAACTCGGCGAGGGCCCCCATGTCGCAGGCTCCCTGGACGTTGTTCTGGCCCCGGAGGGGCATCACACCCGTCCCGGGCCTTCCGATCTGACCGCATATGAGGGCGAGGTTGGAGACCGCCTGGACGTTATCCGTCCCCGTGGTGTGCTGGGTGATCCCCATGGAGTAGAGGATCGTCGAGGCGGGGGAGGATGCGTAGTAACGGGCGGCCCGGACGATATCTTCTTTCGGCACTCCCGTGATCTCCGCCGTCCTCTCGATAGAGAGCCCTTTGAGAGAGGCTGAAAGCTCCTCAAAGCCCCTGGTCCTCTCGGCGATGTAATCTTCGTCGATGAGCCCCTCCTCTATTATGACCTGAGCCATCCCGTTCAAGAGCGCCACGTCCGTTCCTGGCGCCAGCTGGAGGAACTGGTCCGCCATCCAAGAGGTGTGCGTCTCCCTGGGATCGGCGACGATCACCACCGCCCCCCGATCCCGAGCACGGTGAATCCAGCGGGATATGACGGGATGGTTCTCGGCGAGGTTAGACCCTATGATGAATATGCACTGAGAGTCGGCGATGTCGGGGATGGGGTTGGTCATCCCCGCCGCTCCCAGGGTCCGGTTCAGCCCCACCACCGAGGGGGCGTGACAGAGGCGGGCGCAGTTGTCGATGTGGGGGGTGCCCAGAAGACGGGCGAGCTTCTCTATGAGATAGTTCTCCTCGTTGGTGCATTTGGAGGAGGCGAGGAGGGCGACCTTCCCCGGCCCATCCTTCTTGATCGTCCCGCCCATCCCCCGGGCCACCATCTCCGCCGCCTCATCCCAGGAGATCTCCGCCCACCCCTCCCCCTTCCTCTTGAGGGGGGATTTGAGCCTCTCCTGGTGGCAGAGGACTTCCAGGGCCGCGTTCCCCTTGGAACAGAGGGAACCCTCACTGACGGGGTGGCCGGGCATGTAAGCGATACCGGCGGCGCGCCCCTTCTCGACCTCAACGAAAAATCCACAGCCTGCACCACAGTAAGGGCAGACCGTTGGAATGCGGACCATTGTCATCCAAACCCCCATCTAGTAAGCGTAAAGACCGCCGTAAGGCCTCTTCGACCGAGGGGTGAGCCTGGTGAAGGGAGAGGCGAGGATCTCCTCTTTGGTCATCTCCACCTCGGGGAAGCGCTCCAGGAACCGGGAGACGTAAACTTCGAGGACCTCCATGTCCGCCTCTTCCGCGGGGGATATATCCACCTGGTCGCCCACCTGAGACCCCTCGACGATCCCCCGGAGGTATATCACGCCGCCGTGCATCCCCGTCCCGATGAAGCTGGCATCGTGGATCTCGCCTTCGAGGTCCAGGACGATGACGACCCCTCCTGCCATGTACTCGCCGAGGAAGTCCTGGCACCCGCCGCCGACGACGAGTACCGGCCTCTTCTCCTGGTACTCCTTCATGTGGAGGGCGGCCCGATAGCCGCAGCCGTCCCGGATGTAGATCTCGCCTCCCCGCATGGAGAAGCCCAGGACGTCTCCGGCCCTGCCCCTCACGATCACCTCCCCGGAGTCCATGGTGTTTCCGACGCCGTCCTGGGCGTTGCCGTGGACGGTGATCTTGTGGCCGGAGAGGAAGGCCGCGAGGTCGTTTCCGGCGGTGCCCAAGACCTCGATCTCCATCTTCAGCCGCTCAGGGGTGTAGAGGCGGGTTCCTATGTACCTTTGACCGCAAACGTTAGAGATCTGGACCCTTCTGGCGCCGGATAGCATCAGCTCCCGGAGCCTGTCGTTCAGCTCTCTCGTCTCAAGGGACGCGGCGTCGATGACGGCAGCCCCCATCCCCCCGGACGGACCTGCCCTGACGCCCGGCTCTAATACAAAAGCTTTAGCCATTTGTTTATCACTCTCCGGCTCCTTTGATGCCGAGGACGTCCAGCTCCCACTCGTAGAGCCCCACCCCTCGGAGGTGGTCGCGGTTTCCGCGGAGGCTCTCGAGGGCGTTGATCCCCATCCCTCCCAGCATCTCCCGGATCTCATGAGACCAGGCGGATATGAGGTTGCTGAGCCTCGTCGAGGCGATCTCCACGTTCAGCCTCCCGGATAGCCGGGGGTCCTGGGTGCATATTCCCCAGTTGCACTTGCCGGTGTAGCACTTCTGGCAGAGGGTGCATCCCATGGCTATCAGCGCCGCAGAACCTATGTAGACGGCGTCGGCGCCGAGGGCGATCGCCTTGACGACGTCGGAGCTGCACCGGATCCCACCGGCGGCTATGATGGAGCACTGGTTCCTGATCCCCTCCTCCCGGAGCCTCCGGTCGAGGGAGGATATGGCCAGCTCCGTCGGTATCCCCACATTGTCCCTGATCGCCTTGGGTGCGGCTCCGGTCCCGCCCCGAAGGCCGTCGATGGCGATGATGTCGGCGCCGGCCCGGACGATCCCCGAGGCTATTGCGGCGAAGTTGTGGACGGCGGCGATCTTGACGGAGATGGGCTTCTCGTAGTTTGTGACCTCCTTGAGGGCGGTGATGAGGGTCGATAGGTCCTCTATCGAGTAGATATCGTGATGGGGCGCCGGGGAGATGGCGTCGGTCCCCTGGGGGATCATCCTCGTCTCCGCCACGGCTAGGGAGACCTTCTCTCCGGGGAGGTGGCCGCCTATCCCGGGCTTTGCCCCCTGACCCACCTTGATCTCCACCGCCTGGGCGCAGTTGAGGTACTCGGCGTCGATCCCGAAGCGTCCGCTGGCTACCTGGACGATGGCGCACCGGCCGAACTCGTCCCTCATCTCCCGGGGGAGGCCGCCCTCGCCGGTGTTGAAGTAGGTTCCCGACCTGCAGGCCGCCGTCGCGAGAGACCTGAAGGCGTTGTAGCTGATAGCCCCGTAGGACATCGCCGAGAAGAGGATGGGGGTCTCCACCGTCAGGTTGGGGGAGATCTCGGTCCTTATCTCCACGTCCCCATCCTCGGCTCTGATGTCGAGCATGTCGGGCTTTCTCCCCAGGAAGGTGCGAAGCTCCATCGGCTCCCGGAGGGGGTCTATCGAGGGGTTTGTCACCTGGGATGCGTTGAGGACGATGTGGTCCCAGTAGATCCTGAAGGGCTTGTCGGAGCCGCAGCCCGTCAGGAGGACCCCTCCCGTCTCCGCCTGCCTCTTCAGGTCCTCGATCTTCTCGCGGGACCAGGAGGCGTTGGGGCGGTAGAACGACGGAGAGGGCCGGACGACTATCGCCTTCTCGGGGCAGAAGATGGCGCACCTCTGGCAGCCGGCGCACTTCTGCTCGTCGGAGGTCAGCCGGTCGGTGACCGGGTCGTAGGTATGGACCCCGAAGGCGCACTGCCTCTCGCAGCCGCGGCACGAGCCGCACCTCTCCTCGTCCCTGATGATCGAAAACTCTGGAAAGACGAATGATCTCATCAACAAACCCTCTTCATCCTATTCATGCTCTTCATCTCGCCGATGACCGGCTCGCCCCCCTTTGGGGTCCAGACCCGGTCGAGCTTCGGCGATATCAGTCTGATGGACGCCTCCTCGCTGGAGATGTAGAACATCTCCCCTTTCGTCGCCGCCGTGAGGGGGCGAAGCCTGATCCGGTCGGTGAGGCCGATCATCCGGCCCGTCTCCCCGATTATGACGGCGAAGGGGCCGTTCATCAGGAGCGGCCCGTAAGCCATCCGGAGGGTCGTCAGAAGCTTCTTCTCCTTCTCGTCCATCCGGTCGATGGCATTCCAGATCGGCGGCGCCAGGATCTTGGCGACTACGTCGATCGGCAGCCTCTGCCTCCTCATGAGCAGATCCGCAGCGTAGGCGATCACCTCGGTGTCGGTCTGGAGGGTGCAGGCGTAGCCGTACATCTCCAGGTACCAGCGGTTCGTCCCGTAGCTGGAGACCTCGCCGTTGTGGACGACGGTGGTGTCCAGGAGGCCGAAGGGGTGGGCTCCGCCCCACCAGGCCTGGGTGTTGGTCGGAAACCGGCCGTGGACCGTCCAGGTATGGGCCCGGTAGAGGCGGTCGAGCATGAAGTACTCGCCGATCTCCTCGGGGTAGCCGACGCCCTTGAAGCAGCCCATGTTCTTGCCGGAGCTGAAGACGTAGGCGTTCTCGATTCTGGTGTTAACCGCCATGATCTCTCCGACGATGTAGTCCTCGTCGGCCGTCGCCGCGTCCTCCCCCTCTTTTCGGGGGAGGACGAAGTACCGCCAGAGGAGGGGCGGGTCCCTGACGAAGACGGAGTCGTCGGTGGGGATCTCCTCGTCGAAGTAAACATTGAACTTCCTGGAGAGGTGAGCCTCCAGCTCCTTCTTGGCTGCCCTTCTTGCCTGGTCGGTGGAGCCCGTGAACATGAGGTGGAAGGCGTAGAGGTCCCGGTGGTCGGGGTATATGCCGTAGGCTGCAAAGCCGCCGCCGAGGCCGTTACCCCTGACCCTCATGCTGGCTATAGCCTTCATCACCCCCTCTCCGGTGAACCGGTCACCTTCCCGGTTCATCGCCCCGAAGATGGAGCAGGCGCAGATCTCCTTGTTGTAAAGCTCTCTACGGCTTCTTCTCTTCCGATGCATGATAACCTCAAACGCCATTCATCGGCCCGATCTTCGCCGGATCGACGATGCGTGCAAACATGAAGTGGTCTCAATAAAGGGTTTATAGGTATTTGAGAAAGGTTGAGAAACGTTCATAATTGTTATGAAGGAGTAAGGGCGGGGAGGATGGGGGTTTTGGGGAGAGGGGAGGGGGAGGGTCTCGAAGATCGAGGGCATGGGGTGAAGGGGCGAGGGCGGTTGGCCAGATGAGATCGGAGGCGTCAGCAGCGAGATCAAAAGGGAGCGAGGCGAGGAGTTCGATGACCAGAACAAAAGAGTAGCTGTAATTCGAGACTGCTGCAGAGTAATCGTTCAAGACGTTCATTTTAATTAAAATTCAAATATGCGATAACACCGAAACATTTTTCTTGCTATAAATTTCACCCAGACTCGAGGGATAACTAAAATGGACTTCATCGACAAAATCCGTGAATTAGCAGGGCGAATTCCTAATCAGGTTGGACATATCCAAACAGAAGAAGCCACAAAGAATGCTTTAGTTTTGCCATTCATTACTGCTTTAGGATACAATGTATTCGATCCGACGGAAGTGGTACCCGAATTCACGGCTGATGTCGGAACAAAAAAAGGGGAAAAGGTAGATTATGCTGTGCTTAAGGATGGAATGCCTATAATATTATTTGAATGCAAGTGGTGCGGTTCTGATTTAGAGAAAGAACATGCGTCTCAACTTTATCGATATTTCAGTGTAACTGATGGCCGATTTGGGGTTCTAACTAATGGAATAATTTACAGGTTCTATTCTGATCTAGAAAAGCAAAACAAAATGGATGATAAGCCATTTTTCGAATTTAACATGCTGGACATCGACGAATTACTCGTGGAAGAATTGAAGAGATTTACCAAATCATCCTTTAATTTAGAATCAATTCTAACAACGGCTTCTGAGCTTAAATATACCAGGGAGATAAAAAAGATCATTGAAGAACAAACTAAAGATCCGTCAGATGAATTCGTCAAATTCTTCGCGTCTCAAGTATATTCTGGGAGAATGACGCAACCGGTAAGAGAACAATTCGCTCAAATTACAAAGAAGGCATTGAAGCAGTTCATTAACGATAAAATCAGCGAGAGATTAAAATACGCCCTAGCAGAAGAGCGTATAATATCCGAAGGTGAGATGATAGAAGATGGTCCGGTTGAACAAGATGCTGAAGAGAAGCAACCGAGCGATGAAATTATTACTACTGAAGAAGAATATGAAGGTTATTATATAGTGAAGACCGTTTTACGCGATTTTATTGATGCAAAGCGAGTGACGATGAGAGACGTCAAAAGTTATTGTAACGTTCTATTGGATAATAACAACAGGAAACCAATTTGCCGTCTTTACTTTAACGGTTTACAAAAGTATCTGGGTTTATTTGATGAACAGAAAAACGAGAAAACAGTTCCTATAAATGCGGTAGATGACATATATAAATATGAAGATAAATTAAAATTGATAGTAAAATATTACGATGGAACTTATCCCATCCGAGACGGTCAAGGATTTAGAGGTTCAAATATAAAATATTTTGAATTTTTAGGAGTGAAATATGAAGTGGATTCTTGGAGAAACATGCTTCTTAAAATATGTGATATCATGCAAGAATCTCATAAGGACCAATTCGAAAAAGTTCTCACATTATCGGGTCGAAAGAGGCCATATTTCACAAAGAATCCTGGAGAATTGAGATCATCAGAACGAATAAAAGGTACAGACATATATGTTGAGATAAATCTCAGTGCGAATATGATTGTAAGAATTTCGAAGAATATTATTTCTTTATTCGGCTATGCGGATGACGATCTTTTAGTCGAGATAAAATGAATATTTTTTAAGATTTATAGATCGAAGTGGAAGACACTTATGCGACCCCTCAGACCACACCTGATGCTCCCTAAAACCCATCGTCCAGAGGACGAGCGGATAAGCGACCGACCTCTCCAGCCCCCCGATCCCGAGGACCGTAAAGAAGCACTTTCGCCCCGGGGCGGCGAAGAGGAGGGCGATCCCGCGCCCCCCGGCGCCCCCGGCGGGAGACGGCCTCGGAGGAGGGGATAGCTATACCGCCCCCGACCCCCTCTCCCTCGTCCTCACCCTGATGACGTCCACCACCGGGTAGACGAAGATCTTGCCGTCCCCCGCCTCGCCGGTGTGGGCGGCATCGCAGATGAGGTCGATGAGCCGGTCGGCGTCTTCGTCCTCCACCACCACCTCCAGCTTCACCTTCGGGAGAAACTCCACCTTGTAGTCGCCGGCCCGCCACTGGAGGGATACCCCCTTCTGGCGGCCCCGCCCCTTGATCTCCGTCGCCGACATGCCGGGAAAGCCGTTTTTGTCCAGGACCTTTCTCACCGAGCTGAGCCTCTCGGGCCTTATTATCGCCTCAACCTTCTTCATCTCAGAATCCTCCTCGATCCGCTTCGAACTACAACCTCCAACCCCACCATCTTCACCGAGCGCTTCAGACGTAAGCCCCCTCGCCGTGCTGGCTGATGTCGAGGCCCACCGCCTCCTCGTCGTTACCGACCCGAAGGCCCATGGCCGCATCCACCGCCTTTGCGATCCCGAAGGTGGCGACGAAGGAGTAGACCCAGACTATAATGACTGCCACCGTCTGGACGAAGAGCTGGGAGGGGTTGCCCGCAAGGAGGCCCGAGGCGCCGATGGAGGCGAAGATGCCGGTGGCTAAGACCCCCCAGGTCGACCCGATCCCGTGGCAGGCGAGGACGTCCAGGGAGTCGTCGACCCTCCTGCCGCCCCGAATGAAGAGGATCGCATAGTAGCCGACGACGGCGGCGCCTACGCCTATCGGCACCGCGGCGATGGGGGTAACAAACCCGGCAGCTGGCGTTATTGCCGCAAGCCCCGCCACAGCCCCCGTCACGATCCCCAGGGCGCTCGGCGCCCGGTCCCGCCAGGAGAGGAACATCCAGGTCGTCGCCGCAGCGGCGGCGGAGGTGTTGGTGGCGACGAAGGCGTTGGCTGCGATCCCGTCGGCGGCCAAGGCTGACCCAGCGTTGAACCCAAACCACCCAAACCAGAGGAGGGCCGCCCCCAGAACTGTGGTGGGTATGTTGTGGGGCTCCATCGGGTCCCTCCCAAAGCCCCTCCTGGGACCGATGACCATCGCTATCGCGAGAGCAGAGACCCCGGCGCTGATGTGGACGACGATCCCGCCGGCGAAGTCGAGGGCCCCCATGGCTGAGAGGAAGCCGCCGCCCCAGACCCAGTGGGCTATGGGATCGTAGACGAGGGTCGCCCAGGCGAGGGAGAAGACGATAAATGAGCTGAACTTGATCCTCTCGACGTAGCTCCCCGTGATCAGGGAGACGGTGATGACGGCGAACATCGCCTGGAATATCATGAAGGTGAGGGATGGTATGGTCAATCCCTCCATCGCCTCCATCCCCACCCCCCGGAGGCCCAGATGATCCAGGCCGCCGATGACGCCGCCGATGTCGGTGCCGAAGGCGAGGGTGTACCCGATGAGGATCCACTGGAGGCTTATCGTCCCCATGATCGCAAAGCTGAATATTATCGTCGATATGGCGTTCTTCTTTCTGACCATCCCTCCGTAGAAGAGCCCCACCCCGGGGATCATGAGAAGGACGAGGGCGGCGCTGAAGAGGACCCAGGCGTTGTCGGCAGAGTTTATCTCAGACTCGGCAGCGACGTTCCCCACGATCCCAAAGAGCGCGGCCAACAGGAAGATCGCGCGCAAAGGCAGATTCATGAATTGAGAGAAAGGCGTCTATTTAATAAGCATATTTATGTTTTAATATGCCAAAATCCTAAGATATATGAAATTTTCATAACGAATACTTGACTAAATGAAGATAAAAGAGCCCCACAGACCGTCGATAGAAGAACAGCCGAGTTCAAAAATACCTTCTGCGAAAAAGGGGTGGTCGTCCGGAGGGTGTTTTCCCCATCGATCCGGACGACGGAGTTTGCCGTCAGCTTCGCCGGTCTGGCCGCCTAAAGCAGAGGCAGATACTTCTCGATCTCCCACTTGCTGACATCGGTCCTGTACTCGTCCCACTCCACCTTCTTCGACGCTATGAAGTTGGTGAAGACATGCTCGCCCAGCGCCTCTCTCATGAGGTCGCTATTCTCGGTTAGGGCCAGAGCCTCGATGAGGCTTCCGGGGAGGGACATGATCCCGGCCTTCTCCTTCTCCGCCTCGGTCATCTTGAATATGTCCCGCTCGATCGGCTCGGGAAGCTCGTACTTGTTCTTGACCCCGTCCATCCCGGCGGCGAGCATCACCGCAAAGGCGAGGTAGGGGTTGGCGCCTGGGTCTGGGCTCCGATACTCGACCCTGGTGGCGTTCTCTTTTCCGGGCTTGTACATCGGCATCCGGACGAGGGCCGACCTGTTCCTCCTCGCCCAGGATATGTAGACTGGAGCCTCGTATCCGGGGACGAGCCTCTTATAGGAGTTGACCCACTGGTTCGTCACCGCCGTGATGACGGGAGCGTTCTTCAGAAGACCCGCTATGTAGTGCTTGCCCAAATCTGAGAGGTTGTATCCGTCGTCGGGGTCGAAGAAGGCGTTTCTGCCCCCTTTGAAGAGCGACTGGTGGACGTGCATCCCCGTCCCGTTCTCCCCGAAGATCGGTTTCGGCATGAAGGTGGCGTAGTAGCCGTGCTGCTGGGCTATCTCCTTGACGACGATCCTGTAGGTCATGACGATGTCGGCCATCTTCTGCGCCTCCTGGTAGCGGAGGTCTATCTCGTGCTGGGAGGGGGCGACCTCGTGGTGGCTGTACTCGACGTTGATCCCCATCGACTCCAGGGTCAGGATCGTGTCCCGTCGCAGGTTGCTCCCCGCGTCCATCGTCGTCATGGCGTCGAAGTAGCCCCCCTTGTCCAGGATATCGGTCCCGCGGTCGTCTTTGAAGTAGAAGTACTCCAGCTCCGGGCCGACGTAGAGGTCGTAGCCCATATCCTTCAGAGCCGCCAGGTTCCTCTTCAAGACGTACCTCGGGTCGCCCTCATAGGGGCTACCGTCCGGCTGGAGGATGTCGCAGAACATCCTCCCGACGTTCTGACCCTCCTTCGCCCTCCATGGGAGGATCGAAAAGGTCTCGGGGTCGGGCTTAGCTACCATGTCGCTCTCTTCGATCCGGGCGAATCCCTGGATCGACGAGCCGTCGAAGCCCATGCCCTCCTCAAAAGCCCCTTCCAGCTCCGATGGAGAGATTGCAAAGCTCTTGGGGAGCCCCAGAATGTCTGTGAACCACAATCTTACGAACTTGACGCCCTTTGATTCGATCGCCTCAAACACCTTATCCTTGCTGGACGACGTTACCATCTCTTTTTTGCCTCCGGACAAAAGAGTCATCCCCGGCGATTTATATCTTTTTGAGACGAGTTCACAATAGATATGAAGTTTTAAGATCGAAAAACTCTCGAACGCCGGAGAAAAATAGAAAATTGATCCTCAGATCGTTGATCCTCAGATCAGGCGACCTGATCATCCGGCGCCAGGTCTATATAAAGGGCCTTTAGCCCCTCTTCCTCGTCTACGATCCCGTATATCGGGTAAGTTCCTGCAAGCTGGGGTATTGTAAACCCGCCCTCCACAGGGTCTGCCACCGTCAGGTTGCCGCTGAATATCGATACGTAACCCAGAAGGGCGAGATCGTCGAGGTCGCCCTTCGCCACCTCTATCTCCTTTTGGAACGCGGTCCTGAAGTCGGGAAACTCAGCTTTGGTGAAGGTGAAGGGGTGCCAACCTCTATCCTCCTTCTCGCTGACGATCCAGGGGCCGCCTATCCCCTTCTCGAACCGCTCCTGGGCCCCCTCCTCTCCAAAGGCGAATTCGACCTGGCCGCCCGCCGGGGCGACCAACGGAAGTACCAAGGCCATCAGCCCTAAAAGCACAACACCTGTCCTCATCTCAATATCACCCTCTATTATTCTCTCGTGAAACCTCAGTTATTGGTAGATCTATCCAGAGATCTTCGACGGGATGATGCCATATCCACCGCAGGCGATCATACCTTCTCCACCGCTCAACGCCGCCACATCTCTTGGGATCCGGACTCTTCGATGGGATTAAAAGGTCGAACTCGTTCATCCCTTCTGCCCTTCTCCGGTCGAAATCGGTCCGACCTTCTCCCCTCCGTCGGTTGAGGTCCAGCCCCAGATTGGGATATCAAACAAAAATATATAATGTTTCTGGCCGGAGGTACCGAAGAGCCCGTCCTTCTGCCCCACCCCTCCAAAATGTCGGCGCAAAAGGGCGATCGGATCGCCGATGGATGGGCTTTCGATAGAGACCTGAGATCAGGAGTTTCTATGGAGCTTTCGGCTTCATGAAGAGGATCGAGAGGATCATCGACCCCAGAAGGGGTCTTTATTCCTCTTGATCTCCAGAAACTTCTCCAGAGCCTCCAGTTCGTCCTCGGAGAACCTCTGCTTCAGCTCCGCCTCGATGATCTTGACGTGCCGCTCGGGGATGTTGACGTAGAGGATGTCGCCCTCGTGGATCTGGCGGCCGACGGTGGGCCCGTCTATGGAGACCGCCACCTCCTTTCCGACGCTGGCGGATCCGACGTTCTCGCCGCTCATCTGGACGCCCTTCACCGTCCCGACGACGGCACCGTCCTCCCTCATCAGGGTGACGCTGTTTGTGATCTGACCGCCCACCACCTGGACCCCGACGACCGCGGGCTTGGACTGTCTGAAGACATAGTCTGGGATGATCCTGATCATCCCGGGCCTTATCACCGCCTGGAGCCTCTCCTGCTCCATCCTCATCTTCTGGTCGCCGACCCAGTCGTCGTAGTTCTCGATGAGGGTGTAGATGACGTCGGAGAGGAAGATCGGCACGTCGCTCTTCTGGACCTCGGAGAGGGCGTCGGGAAGGATCTTGACGTTGAAACCCAGTACCGCAGAGTACAGGGGGTCTTGTATCGCCGCCGCCCTGATGACGTCCCTTCTTGTGATGGGGCCGACGTCGGCGGCGTGGATCGGTATCTCCTTGGACTCCAGTTCGCCGACCAGCGCCTCGAGAGATCCGATGGTGTCGGTCTTGATGATCACCCCCACGTTCTCGGTATCTATCCTCGCCGTCTCCAGCTCCGACTTGATCTCCTCTGCCACCAGATCGACGTCTTCGGCCTCGCTCACCACCCTAACCGTAGAGCCTGCAAGGGCGCTCTCAATTCGAGGGGCCGATACCTTTACGCCGCTGGCGGCTGCCACGTGCTTCACCGGAAGAAACCGCTCTTCGCTCCTGATCTCCGAGAGGGGCCTGGGCTTCAGGAGCGCCCTGATCTTGGTGACGATCGGCTCTTTGAGGGTCCCCACGACGATGGTATCTCCGGCCCGAAACTCGCCGTCATAGAGGATGACGTCGAGGGTGGTCCCAAGGCCTCGTTCCTCCTTCACCTCCAGGATTGTCCCGACCCCGGGGCCGCTGGCCCTGATCATCAAGTTCTCCTTCAAAAACTTCTGGGCGAGCCCCAAAAGGACCATCAGAAGGTCGGGGACCCCCTCCCCAGAGATGGAGCTGACCGGCACTACCCCTACGTTCTTGGTGAAGTCGCTGATCCGATCGTACCGGTCAGAGTTGAAGCCGTATTTGTAAAGCTCCCCAATCAGCTCGTAGATCCGGTTGTCCAGGTCCCCACGGACCCTCTCGCTCTGGGCTCGGAGGGTCGCGGCGAGGGGCGCCCCTTTCACCGGCTGCCATCCTGAGATCCTGTCGATCTTGTTCGCTGCCACCACAAAGGGTGTGCGGTAGCGTTTGAGGATGTTTATCGATTCTATAGTCTGGGGCTGGAACCCCTCGTTGACGTCGACGATGAGGATGGCGAGGTCGGCGAGAGATCCGCCCCGGCTCCTGAGGGAGGTGAAGGAATGGTGGCCGGGGGTGTCGATGAATAGGAGGCCCGGGATCTGGAAGTCGCCTCTATATATCGGTCCGCAGACATCCTTGATTACGTTCAGGGGGATCTCGGTGGCTCCGATGTGCTGGGTTATAGCTCCCGCCTCGCCGTCGGCGATGGTGGTCCCTCTGATCTTGTCGAGGAGGGTCGTCTTGCCGTGGTCCACGTGGCCCATAACGCAGACGATGGGGGTTCTGAGGTTGGACTCTGCCTGACCCTTCGCCTTCTTCGCCTTCCTCGATTTCTGCTTCATGACCGATCGCATCCGGACCCCGTCAGTTCTGAAGGCGGCGACGTGGCCGCCTCCCTGGAAATCTAGCTTGACGTATCCCCGGCTCACTCGTAGAGCCAGGCCTCATCTATCCTGGTGTATCTGGAAATTTCGGATTCTTCGAAGTGGAGGGCGATCTCTCTCGCCGCCGACTCCGGCGAATCGGAGCCGTGAATTACGTTCCGCCCCATGTCGAGGCCGAAGTCTCCCCGGATGGTCCCCGGCTGGGCTTTCGTGGGGTTTGTCGCCCCGTTCATCTTCCTCACCTCGGAGATGGCGTCTTTCCCCTCCACCACCATCGGAACCGAGGGGCCTGAGGTGATGAAGCCGACGAGATCTCCGAAGAAGGGCTTCTTCTTATGCTCGACGTAATGATCCTCGGCGACGTCGAGGGGGATGGTCCTCATCTTCATGGCCACTATCTTCAGCCCTTTCGCCTCTATCCTCTGGACGATCTTGCCCACCAGGCACCGCTGGACGCCGTCGGGCTTGATCATGACGAAGGTCCTCTCCAAGCTCTACCACCCTTTGATCGCCCACTCGATCCTTCTTGGGACCCTGCCGAGCTTGATCATGTTCTTCTCGCATTTGGACGAGCAGAAATAGAATACGGTCCCGTCCCTCTTGGCGTAGATCTTCCCTGTCCCAGCCTCGATATTCCGGTTGCAAAAGGAGCACTTTCTCTCTTCCATGAGGCCTCACCTGGTGGTAAGCTTCTTGGCTTCTCTGGCGGTCTCCAGCAGCATCAGAACGTCTCCCATCCTGATGGGGCCCATGCAGTTCCTGGTGATGATGCGCCCTTTGTTGCTCCCCTCCAGAATTCTGCACTTGATCTGGGTGGCCTCACCGTGCATCCCGGTGTTGCCGATGATCTCTATGACTTCGGCGGGAACTCCTTCCCAATCGTCTGCCATCAGCTACACCCCTACTTCAGGGCCTGGGCCTTCTGAACTATCTCGTCCAAAACGTCCTTGCCCTTCCCCGGCTCCAGGATGGCCACGGCAGCGCTTTTGACCCTCATGCCGCAAGCGGCGCCGATCTCGCTCTGCTTTTTGACGTAGATGTAAGGGGTCTTCTTCTCTTCGCAGAGCGGCGGGATATGGGCCACGATCTCAGGAGGCTCCACGTCTTCGCCCACCACCACAAGCTTTGCTACGCCGCGCTCGATGGCCTTGGTCGTCTCGTTCGTCCCTTTCTTGAGCCTTCCAGTATCGCGAGCCAGCTCGATCGCCTCCAAGGATTTGGAGGCCAGGTCGGCTGGAACGTCAAATCTTACGTATATCGGTCTTGCCATAATTTATTCTCCTTCAGGGCGGTGCCCGTCATCATTCATCGCAAAAGTCGCCCCAAACGGCTTAGCTGATGGGGGCCGCTTCCCAGCTAAAAAGGTTGCGCTATGGAGCGACGAACGCTCCGAGCGCCTCTGCCAGGTTCTGGGTTTCCACCGATCCCGAGACCGCCGTGATCCCGTCAGCAGAAGATATCTCAAGGGCGTAATCCCTCGCCAGATCGGAGACCCTCCTCTCGCTTTCGCCGCGAAGTGATAGGTACTTCGCCGTCAAGTAATAGCCGCCCTCGTAAGGGCTCAATCCCAGGTAGGACTCACGGTAAACTCCGCCCAGGGGCGTCATGAAGCTGGGGTTATCGATGACGTCCTTTCCGAGATACGATACCTGGAGGGCGTCGACCTCATCGTAAGGGAGGACGAACTCATCGGTGGTGGGAGCCTGGCCCGCCAAGACGTCCAGGACCGTTCTGACGGAGGGCTCACCTCCGAAGAGGACGGGGGTTCCCATGACGGTGAAGATATCCGTCGTCCCCATGGGCATCATCTGGTATCCGTTGTAGAGTACTGCGAGGCTTTGAACTCCAATGCGGGCGGGCTTCGTCCAGTGGAACTCCACGACCTCGTCTCGAAAGAGCCCCCAGGATAACCTCTCTATCGGTTCTGGGTAGAGGCTCACCTGATCTCTATAGGTGAGGCCTACAGTCAACGGAAGGGAGAGGGCCGCAGCCTCGTTGAGGTTCTCAGAGGCTGTCATGTCGATCCAGAAGGCGAAGACCAGGTCCTCCGGATACATCCCCAGAGCGTCACCGACACCATCGAAGTCCCAGTTGATGAGCCTTCCTCCGACCCCGAAATCCGAGGGGTTCCAGGCCCCGCGGGTGGTGGTCTCGGGCGGGCTCCCGCTCGGCACGACGAAGCTGGCGAAGGTGGAGAATATCATTATGCCGGCGATGAAGATCGCCACTATAATGGCCCATGATCTCTGATTCATCAGGGGTCGGTGGACGACCCGATCTTATTTAATTCTTTGTCGAAAATAGCGGTTCGTCCTGGGAGTAGCTCCTCCCAAGGACGATGGCGATCTCCGACCGCTCCAGCTCCCGGCCGAGGTAAGCTGCGTGGTCGAGCCTGGTGACGAGCCCCCGGTCGAAGATCTCCGCCAGAAGGTCCCGGGCTGAAACCCCCACCAGGGTGACGGCGTCGTGGATGACGACGATCTTCCCCGTCGCGACGCCTATCCTGAAGCTTCCGGCGGGGTCCATCTCCATCCGCCGACGGCAGACGACGGTTGCGTCTCCGTCTACTCCGTCAACCCCCTCTCCTCCGCCGCCACCGCGGCCGCAAGCCTCCACCTCAATAAACTCCTCCGGCATCTCCGCCTCGGGGCGGCGGCGCTTCTCCTTGAGGACGAGGAGGTCGAGGCCGAGATCTTTGGGGGGGGTCTTTCTCGCGCCGGCGAGATGGACCATCTCGCTCGCCCTCCGAAGCTCCCGGATGCTGCCGCGGGCCTTATCGCTGTACTCGGGGGTGAAGAGGACGCTCGCCCCCACCTCCGCCCCGATGGCGGCAAGGAGCCCGTTGGCCCCGGGAGAGTCGGCGTCGAGGAGCTCCGTCACGTTCCCCGCGCCGAAGAATAGAGGGACCTTGGGAAAGGCCTGATGAAAGTCGCGGTACCTGCAGATCGATTCGGCTAGGCCGAGGAGCGGCGGGCTCAAGACCGGGTCGGCCATGGCAGAGACGCCCAGGGCGAGGGCGCGGCGGAGGTTCTCCGCGAGGCTCGCCTCCGGCCCCGGCAGGACGACCGCCGGAACCCCGGCATCGGCCGCCATCGGTCCCACATCCTCCAAATTCGAGCCGTCGAGGCTGAGGACCAGGTCGCACCCCGCCTCGATCCCGGCTCTGAGGAGATCGGGGCGGAGGGTGTCGACGGAGACGGGAAGTCCCGTCGCCCCCAACGCCACGCAGACGGCCCGGGCCACATCGGCGGGCTCGGCGTCCAAAGGCAGTCCCAGATCGATCATGTCCGCCCCCTCCCCCTCGTATCGGCGGACGATCCCGGCGAGCTCCCCGTCATCGAAGCGGGTCGCGTCGACTATCTCGGCCAGGACCTTCATCCGGCTCGCACCGCCGACCTTGACGCCTTTGATCGACAACGGCGCATAAGATCCCGCCTCCAGGGAAGAGATGGCGGCCCGCGCCTCCGACCTCATCTTCTCCTCCAGCAGGACGCAGGCGGGGACGGTCGCCGAGAGCTCGACCGAGTCCAGGAGGGGCAAGACGCTCCGCAGGTCGACGGCGTGCTTGGGCCCGAGCCTGATCTTTGTGCCCAGCTCCGCGGCGACGGGGCCGAAGTCGGCGGTGATCGCCCCGGGGATCAGTATTATATCGTAGCTCGAGGGCGAAGCCTCCCGGAGCATCTTCGGGGTTATGAAGGAGGCGACGTCGACATTCATCACCAGGACGTCGGCTCGGTCTCCGACGGCCTCCCTCACCATCCCCTCGGCGAGCCTTCCGGTCACGGCAAGCGCTCTCATGGGTGGTAGTAGGCGGCGGGAGGTGAAAAAGGCTGTGGAGGTGGAGAAAGCTATATTCTTGGTGGTTAATAGAACTCTCCGCAGTCATGTTGCGGCGGCGCAGCCTGTCCAATCCGGAAAACGACAGCAAAATGAAGGCTCGAAAACCCATCCGCCCCCGATGCCCGAGGCGGTGCTCACTCCTCGATGTACTCCGTGATCCTCGTCTGCGCGAGGCGGCAGACCTCCCCGGGGATCTCGACGGGATAGACCCCGGTGAGACACCCCATGCAGAGCTGCTCTCTGGGGATTCCTATCGCCCGGACCAGCCCCTCGTGGCTGATGTAGCCGAGGGAGTCTGCGCCGATCACCGCCTCGACCCCGGCGACGGTCTTGTGGGCGGCGATCAGCTCGTCCCTCGTCGCCATGTCGATCCCCATGTAGCAGGGGGCGAGGATGGGGGGGCTTCCGATCCGGACGTGGACCTCCTCGGCCCCGGCGGACTTCACCATGTCCACGATCCGTCGGCTCGTCGTCCCCCGGACGATGGAGTCGTCGATCATGATGATCTTATTTCCTTCGATGTTGGGGCGGATGGTGTTCATCTTCAGCCGGACTGCCGTCTCCCTCAGCTCCTGGCCGGGCATGATGAAGGTCCTGCCTATGTAGCGGTTCTTCATCAGACATTCCCGGTACTTTATATCGGACCTCTGGTGGTAGCCGATGGCAAAGGTGATCCCCGAGTCGGGGACGGGCGTCACCGTATCCGCGTCGCAGGGGTGCTCTTCGGCGAGGGCGGCCCCGATCTTGACCCGGACGTCGTATACGAGCCTTCCGTCCATGATGCTGTCGGGGCGGGCGAAGTAGATGTACTCAAAGACGCAGTGGGCCGGGCACTGCTGGTGGGATAGCTGATAGAACCGGACGTCGCCATCTTTGGCGATCACCATCTCCCCGGGCCGGACGTCTCTGACGAGCGTCCCGTTGAGGGTGTCGATGGCGACGGACTCGGAGGCGATGATGATGTCGGAGTCGGTCTTTCCGACGCAGAGGGGCTTTATCCCCAGGGGATCTCTCACCGCTATTATTAGATTTCCCGCGAGGATGACGATAGAGTAAGAGCCAACGGCCTTGCGGATGATCGTTCTGACCGCCTCGGCGGGGTCCTCCTGCTCCAGCATCGCCCGAACGAAGAGACGGGCTATCACCTCGGTATCGGAGGTGGAGTGAAAGACCTCCCCCTCCGCCTCCAGCTCCTCTTTCAGCTTTCCTGCGTTGACGAGGTTTCCGTTGTGGGCGATGGCGACGGAGCCCTCCCTGTACTTCACCAGGATAGGCTGGCTGTTTTTGAGCGCCGATTCTCCCGCCGTAGAGTACCTGACGTGGCCTATGCCGGTGGCCCCACCCAGGGCTTCGATCCGGGCGTTGTTGAAGACCTCGGCGACGAGCCCCATGGCCTTGTGGGTCCAGACGACCTTTCCGTCGTAGACTGAGATCCCGGCCGACTCCTGGCCTCGATGTTGCAGGGCGTAAAGGGCATAATAGATCGACTTGGCCACGTTGCGACACGGATCCCCCGAGGAGATCCCCACCACGCCGCACTTGTCCTGCAACCCGGACCTCCGCTCAGCTTCCGCCGTAGTTGCTGCTATATCTCTGCCAGCCGTAGCCCCGGAGCCTCTTGGACTTGCCGAAGCCGCAGGATGCGCAGGCCTTGTTATGGAAGTTGAAGGATACCTTGCCACAGCGACGACACTTGACGTGCGTCTTCTTCTGGCGCCTTCCCATGGATGGGGTGCCTTTTGTCATTTATTTAACCTCACGGTGAAATGTAAACCACATTATCTCCTCGGACTACGACCGTTCCGAGCTTCTGCGAATCTTCTCCCTCTCTTATCTCCTCGGTGTTGTCGAGCACCAGGTTCATGTGGATGTCGTAGCCCTGGAGCTCTCCTCTAAACGCCCTTCCGTCCTTCAGCTTTACTATTACGGGCCCGTTCAGCGATTCATTTAAAATATCAAGGGGTCTCTGAGCCATCGGCCTCTCTCCAGTCTGATAGACAAAAGCTATGGCGAGACTTGCACGTTGCGTATTTAAACTTGTCGGGGAATAGGGGTTTTATGAAGATCAAATCCAGGCACCACCTCAAGGGGAGCGAGTCGAAGAAGATCCTGAGGTTGATTGAGCCGTTCCTGGAAGACCCCCGAGATCTGCGAGGGCTCTCTCTTGAGATAGCCGAGACTGATCAGGACTTCAACCTGGTCCTCTTGAAGGGGAGGCCGGTATTCATGATGGTGGAGGGGCGACCTTTCTTCACCGTCCGGGGAGCCCTGGAGTTCAAGCCGAAGAAGAAGATAGTGGTGGTGGACTCCGGTGCCGTCAGCTTCATCGTCAACGGAGCCGACGTGATGGCTCCGGGGATCGTGGAGGCAGACCCCGACATCGTGGCCGGTGATCCCGTGGTGATCGTCGAGGAGAGGCACAGAAAGCCCCTGGCCGTCGGCGTAGCCCTCCTCCCCGGCCCCGAGATGAGAGGGTCGGGGAAGGCCGTAAAATCTGTCCACCACGTCGGCGACGACCTCTGGGATATGACGGGATGAGATCCAAAGACGAGAATAATTCCGGGGTTCCCGGCGGATCCCACCTCTTTAGACCTCTCGAAAGAATGTTATACATCCGAGGGGAAAGGCGGTCTCCATATGTACGAAGATTTAGGCACCCTGATAAGGAAGGGTTTTGAAACCTGGAGGCAAAACCTCAACCTCGCCGTCCCCTTCGTCCTCATGATCGTCGCGATGATGATCCTGGGCATCTTCACGGTGGTTGTAGCTTTTTATCCTCTGATCACCGGATCTCCCGAGGCGTTCTCCACGGCGGGGGAGATCGAATCCCCCGAAGAGCTGGCAGAACTCCTCAGGTCAACGACTGACCTGGGGATGGCGGCGGCGGTCCTCTTCGTCGGCGTTCTTCTGATCTACCTGGCCTCCAGCTTCTTCACCACCGGAGCTATAGGGATGGCGAGAGAGGCGACCCTGAAAGGAAAGACCACCTTGAAGGATATGTGGGCCTCGGGAAGGCGCCATTACCTGAGCCTCTTCATGGCGGAGGTGATCATGATGGCCTTGATCATAGCCGGGGCCGTACTCCTCTCCCTCCCCTTCATCTCGGAGATATCGGCAGCTCTTGCGGCAAGCGAGCCCGAGTTCGGCCCTCTCGCCCTCTGGATGATCCTCCTCATCGCCTACGCCCTTCTGATATCCCTCCTCCTGGCGATGGTCCCCTACGCCCTCGTCGTCGGGGACCTCGGCCCCATCGGCGCGATAAAAGGAGGGATCGGGTTCTTCCTATCAAAGAAGATGGATGTATTTCTCATCTGGCTCGTGGTGATGGCGGTCTCCATGGCGATCCAGTTTGCTGCAGTCCCCTTCTCTGGATCGGAGGCTGCCAGCGCCTTCTTCTCGACCCTGAGCGGCGTTGTCAGCATCCTGGTGATATCCCCCCTCTCCACAGTCTGGTGGACGAGGCTTTACATGACCAGGACCGGAAAGATCCCGGAGGCGGAAGCCGTCCCGGACGAAGGGGTGAAGTATCTGTAGGTGGGATACCCCCAGGCATGAGCATGCTATCGAACTTCAAAAGGAGGGGTGTGGGTTACCAGACCCTGGTGGCGGGGATGATATTCTTACTCGTCTACACCCTATACCTCGACCGGATCGGAAACCCCAGCCTCAGCGAGTCCTTCCTCGCCACGGCGATCTTCGCCTCCAGCTACTTCGTCACATCGACGGTAGTCCTCCGAAGAAGGAGCAAGAGGAAGGAGTAGTCTAGATCGACGGGCATCGGTCGTCTGGAGAGCCGCCGAATACTCCTTCGCTGGAGCTGTCGACGAAAACGTTCACTGCCGCGCGCCGCTCATCTTGCGCAGCAGCTCCTCGCCGCCCTTGCTCCCCCGGGCGAAGATCAGGTCGCCAGCCCCCAATGTCACCCTGGCCTTGGGGTTGTAGGTCCATCTGCCGCCCCGCTTCACAGCCAGGACGTACATCCCCGTCTCCGTCTCCAGGTCCAGGTCTCCCAGGGTCTTTCCGTCCATCTCCGCCCCGGCAGCTATCTCGACCCTGGTGATCACCTCGTCCGACTCCCTCATGGCCATCGCCAGGATCGGGTGGGGCTCTATCTCGTGGAGGACGACGTTGGCTATCTTGAGGGCGGCGTCGCTGATGATCTCCGTCGATACGGCGAGGTGGAGGAGCCCCCGGAGGTTCTCGATGTCATCGACGTGTTTCGCCGCCTGGAGGACCCACCGCTGGAGGTCGTACTTCATCTCGTCCATCTCCTGCTCGATCTCCTCGACCTCGATCGCCACCTCTTCGCTATCGAAGAGGACGGCGGTGTAGGCGAGGCCCACTGCCAGCTCCGACCTGTTCTTCATCTCGACGATGATGTCGACGGCCCTGTCCAGCTGTCCGATACCGCTCTCCTGGTAAGCCTTCGGCACCTGGGGTCTGCCCGTCGTCATCTCGAGGAAGAGGGGGACCCCTTCGTCGTGGCCTCTGGCGAAGAGGATGTCCCCGATCGCGATCTCCGTCTCCGGCTCCGGGTCGTAGATCCAGCTTTCGCCGCGGCGTATGGCGATGACGCTCATCCCCACCTCCGTCTCAAAAGAGAGGTCGCCGAGGCTCTTGCCCGCCACCTTCGAGTCCTGCCCCACCACCGCCCGGGCCACCGTCTCCTCGGCCTGCCTCAGATCCTTCTTCAGCTCGTATGGTATCCCCATCTTCAGGTGGACGATGCTGGCGATGTCCCCCGCGGCGTTGGAGATGATCTCCGCCGCCGAGGCGATCTGGAGGATGCCGGAGAGGGCCTCGGCATCCTCGACGGTCCGAGCGGCGAGCATCGCCGATATCTGGACGTGATAATCGTAGACGTCCATCTTATCCTCCAGCCTTATGACCTCCATCGCCAGGTCGTCGTCGTCGTAGAGGACCGCAGAATATCCGAGATCGAGCATCAGCTCGCTGGTGTCTTTCATCTTCACCAGAAGTTGCTTCATGCTTATGGGGCAGTATTCGATCTTTCTCATGCCGCTCTCCATCTCCCTCTTTCCATCATAGATTAAATATAAGTGTCGTTCCCCTCGACCTCCTCCGGCCCAGAGCATAAAGCTGCTCTGCTTCATCCTTCAGACCCGCGCCGCCTCGGATCCGATCCAGAGATCGCAGCCTTCAAGCCATAGATATAAGTCATCTCGACCCATTATTTTGGTCTGGAGGATTTGATAGATGGAGCTAGAGACTGTAAGGCTGAAGATCCCCGAGGGCTCGAACCTGATCATGGGGCAGAGCCACTTCATAAAGACCGCAGAAGACCTCTACGAGGCGGTGACAGGAACCGCCCCCAAATCCAGGTTCGGGATCGCCTTCTCCGAGGCGAGCGGACCGTGTCTCGTCCGGTCCGAGGGCAACGACCCGGAGCTGATCGAGGCGGCGAAGGATAATTCCCTGGCCCTGGGGTGCGGCCACACCTTCGTCATCCTCCTCCGGGAGGCGTTCCCCATAAACGTCCTGAACTCCATCAAAGCGGTCCAGGAGGTCTGCGCCGTCTTCTGCGCCACCGCAAACCCCGTAGAGGTGGTGGTGGCGAGGACTGAGCAGGGCGGTGGGGTCATGGGGGTCGTCGACGGCTCCTCGCCGGAGGGCGCGGAGTCGGAGGAGGACGTCTCCGATCGGAGAGGGATGCTGAGAAAGTTCGGCTACAAGCTATGACCGGAATGGATCGGGTCGTCAAAGGCGGGAGGGTCTACGTCGACGGCCGCCTCCAGAACCTCGACGTCTGGATCAAGGGTCGGAAGATCGCCGGCCTTGGAGGGAGCCATCAGGCAGAGGAGACGATCGATGGACGGGGTATGATCGTCCTTCCGGGGGCGATCGACATCCACGTCCACTTTCGGGATCCTGGCTACACCTTCAAGGAGGACTGGGAGACGGGCTCCACCTCCGCCGCCGCCGGTGGTGTCACCGCCGTAGTCGACCAGCCGAATACCAACCCCCCCACTGTGGACGGCCCCTCTTACAGGATGAAGCTGGAGATCGCCGAGAGGCGGTCTGTCGTCGACTTCTGCCTCAACGGCGGGCCGGGGCAGGTGAAGAGGCTCGCAGAGCTGGGGGCGTCGGCTATCGGCGAGATCTTCACCTACGACCACGGCGAAGAGGAGCTGCGAAAGATCCTGGCGGAGACGGCGGATGCGGGGCTCCTCCCCACCGTCCACGCCGAGGACCCGGAGGTGATAAGAGAGAACTCCGAGCCCCTGAGGGATGAGCGGGAGCCGCAGCTCTATTCATCGGCGAGGCCGAACCTGGCGGAGTCCAAGGCGATCGACTCCATCCTGGGGATGACCGATAGGGTCCACATCTGCCACCTCAGTACCTCCGAGGGGCTGGACCGTCTCCGGGCGGCGAAGGGGAGGGGGAAGAAGGTGACCTGCGAGGTGGCGCCCCACCACCTCCTCTTTACGAAGCGGGACTGGCGGAGGCAGGGAACCTTCCTCAAGATGAACCCCCCCCTCCGGGACTTCCGGGATAGAGACGCCCTCTGGGAGGGGCTCCGGAAGGGCGAGGTCGACGCCATCGCCTCAGACCACGCCCCCCACCTCCCCGAGGAGAAGAGGGACGAGATCTGGGACGCTCCTCCAGGGGTCCCGGGCGTCGAGACGATGCTCCCTCTGATGCTGATGGCCGTTCGGTCCAACCTCATCTCCCTCGAAAGGGTCGTCGACGCCCTCGCTCGGAGGCCTGCGGAGATCTTCGGCCTCTCGTCGAAGGGGAGGATCGGCGTGGGAATGGACGCAGACCTCGCCATCATCGATCCTCGGGGTGCCTCCGACATCAGGGCAGACCGGCTCCACAGCGGCGCCGAATGGACCCCTTACGAGGGGAGGCGCGCCATCTTCCCCAAGATCACCATGATCAGGGGGGAGGTCGTCTTTGCGGAAGGGGAGCTTCTCGCAAAGCCGGGGTTTGGAAGAAACCTTCCCGGACCCCGCCTCCTGAGGGCGGAGAAGAGGTCGGAAGGGTGAGATGAGGATGAAAACTGCGGCGAAGATATCGAGGTGTTTTGAAATGAGAGAGGATGCAGAGAGGATGGTAGGTAGAGCCGTCATCGAATCGATGAAGAGGTCGGTCCAGGCGAAAGATGTCTTTCGGAAGATGCTGGGGGACGCGGCCGAGAGCCTCCACGATTTCGGGGATATGCCAGCGGTGGACGTCATCGACTCCCCCGAAGAGGTAGTCATATTCGTGGACCTTCCGGGGACGAAGAAGGAGCTGATCGACCTCGCCGTGACCGAGGACGCCATCGCCGTCAAGGCGAAGTTCGAACGCCCCTCCGGGACTTACCTCACCAGGGAAAGGGCAGAATCGGAGACGAGCCGAAAGGTGAAGCTCTCCTCTGAGGTCAAGCCCGAGCAGGTGAGGGCGAAGTACGAGGATGGGGTCTTAGAAGTCCACCTCCCCAAGCTGATCGTGGTGAAGCCAAAATCGGTCCCCATCGAGTGACCCGGCAAAGAAAAATAAGAAAAGCAAGAAAAAGCAAGAAAATGGCGGCGGCGGCAGCCTCACTTGCTTCCCGCCACCACCTCTCTTGTCACGATCCTGTAGGCGTACTCTATCACCACCTCCTCCCGGGGCTGGAGCTCTAAGACCCACTCGAGAGTCGTCGCCGTCGCTTCCGTCGGCTCCGGCTCCGCTGAGATCATCTCCCCCCGGAGGGGCTTTGTATCCGAGACCTCCGCCGTCGCGTTTCGATCGACGTTGCTCTTGATGGAGAGCTCGTAGGTCCAGGTCTCCGTCGTCACCTTCATCGGCTGAGTGGCGTTCCCGGCACCCGGAACGATGACCATCTCCTCTGAGGTGGAGTAGTTTGCAAGCTTCCTTCCCACCTTCAGGTCCGAGGAGGAGCCCACATTTATCTCCGCCTCCGTCCCCGAGGGGGTGAAGGGGATCTCCACCATGGAGACGTACTCGTCGTTCCTGTAGAGGAGCGCCGAGCCCGCGGGCCAGGGGTCATCCATGGTGTTGTTCGCCTTGATGACCTCCGCGACAGGCCCCTCGTTTCGCAGGTTAGCGTTCCAGACGTAGCTTCTCATGATCGGGGCGGTCTCTTCGAAGAAGGGGAAGCCCACCTCTTTGTTCATCTCCAGGTCCTTTCGGCCGGCAAGCTCGTAGATGTAGAGCATCTCAAGCTCCCCGGTGGCGGGGACGGGGGCGGCCTTGGGGGCGATAGCTGCCCGCTCAGCCACCGCCTCCTCGAGGGCGTAGTCGGCAAAGCCGCCAACGCTCCTGAAGAGGGCGAGGGGCTCCACCTGGGGCGGCCCCGATACGAGCTTCAGCCTGACCCCCTCAAGATCCTCTCCGAAGCGGTTTGTGACGACGGCTTGAGCCGACACCAGGACCGTATCGTCCTCAATATGGACCGAGTAGCTCGGCCGCCAGAATCCTGCCCTGGGCATCAGGTAGACGAGATCGAACCTCTGGGACCCCGGGGAGGAGACGTTGAGGGTGTACTCCGGGTTGTCGTGGCGGACGACCTTCTCGACGGAGGCGTTCGTCGCCGAGAACCTCACCGAGTCCATATCCACCGAAGTCGGCAGGTCGACGACGAGCTGGTGGACCCCCTCCGTCACCTCCATCTCCCCGGTCCTCTTCACCGTGGCGAGGCCGTTGGGATAGATCGTTACCGAGTCGACGGGAAGGCTGATGATGGTGATCGCCTCGACCTTGCCGGTTCCCTCGTCGGAGGCGGAAGCGGTGGCGGAGACGATGGTCAGCATCAGCACCAGAATAGCCAGAATCAACTTCTTCATGATCGATTTTCCCCCATTTTCCGATGAAGGTATAGACCTGTCCAATTATATTATGCTTTTCCGAACCCCTGCCCAATTATATTATGCTTTTCCGAACCCCAGGGGAACGGCTCGCCATCCCCGGTGGCGGCGTCGGAACGCTTATATCGGTATATCGAACTTCCCTCCCCCGAGTCGTACGGTGATGTTCTCATGTTCCTGGACTTCTGGAGAGATGTCGAGTCGCTCTTGCGCGACGCCATGGATCGATGCGGGTTTCTTCTGCCCGAGACCGAAGGGAAGGTCAACGGAAACGAGCTTATGCTGGAGACGAGCCCCCACGCCGACCTCGCCTCCACCATATCCTTCAGGCTAGCCCCCGTCCTAAAGAGAAAGCCTGCAGATATCTCCCAGAAGATCCTGGAGGCTATAGTCCCCGATGAGGGCGGCACCGTCGACAGGGTCGAGGCGATGGGCCCCTACCTCAACTTCTTTTCAAGCCGCCGCTTCCTCGACTCGGCGATCCGGGAGGCTGAAGGAGACCGCTGCTGGACCGGTTCCATGACGGAGAGGGTGATCGTCGAGCACACCTCCGCAAACCCCAACGGACCCCTCCACGTCGGCCACATAAGAAACTCCGTCATCGGCGACACCCTGGCGAGGATCCTCCGGCGGGCGGGCTGCGATGTGGAGTCCCAGTATTACGTCAACGACATGGGACGGCAGATCGCCATCGTCGTCTGGGGATGCGGCCGCTATCCTCTGGACGGATCGAAGGCGGATCACGCCATCGCCAAAGTATACATCCAGGCGAATAAGGACCTCATCGCAGAGCCGGGGCTTAAGGAGGAGGTCGACCGGCTGATGCAGCTTTACGAGGGAGGGGATGAGACGACCGCAGAAAGGTTCCGGGAGGCGGTGGAGTATGCCCTCTCCGGGATCGAGGAGACCCTGAGGAGGCTGAACATCTCCCACGACTCGTACCGGTGGGAGAGCGAGTTCGTCCGGGACGGATCGACGGGACGGATCTTCGAGGGCCTGGAGGCGACGGGGCTCACCGGATGGGAAGAGGGGTCCCTCCAGCTGGACCTATCGGGGGAGGGGTTTGAGAAGAAGCTCGTGCTGAAGAGGTCTGACGGGACGTCCCTTTACACCACCAGAGACCTCGCCTACCACAGATGGAAGGCGGAGAGGTCCAACAGGATGATCGACGTCCTGGGGGCCGACCACAAGCTAATATCAGGACAGCTCAAGGCCGCCCTCCGACTGATGGGGATCAGAGAGCCAGAGATCGTCATCTTCGAGTTCGTATCCCTCCCCACCGGCTCCATGAGCACGAGGAAGGGAAAATTCATCTCCACCGACGAGCTCCTCGACGAGGTGGAGGCCCAGGCGTTCAAGGAGGTTACGGCGAGGAGGCCCCAGGAGGGGGAGGATTTCAGGCGGTCTGTTGCCAAGGAGGTGGCCCTGGGGGCGGTGAGGTACGACGTCGTAAAGGTATCCCCAGAGAAGGCGACGACCTTCGACTGGAAGGCGGCCCTGGACTTCGAGAAGCTCTCGGCCCCCTTCATCCAGTACTCTCACGCCAGGGCCTGTAGCATCCTCGATAAGGCCGGCGCCATCGGCGACTTCGACCCAGGCCTCCTCACAGGCGTCGAGGAGGTCGACCTCATCAGGAAGATCTCCCAGTTCGACCTCAACATCGACCAGGCCGCCCGGGAGCTTAAGCCCCACCTCCTGGCGACCTACGCCCGGGAGCTCGCCGAGTCCTTCAACCAGTTCTACAGGTCGAGCCCCGTCCTGGAGGCGGACCCTGGGCTCAGGGAGGCGAGGCTCGCCCTCGTCAAGGCGGCCCGAAACTGCCTGCGGGCCACCCTGGATACCCTGGGGATCCCGGCGCTCGAGTCGATGTAAATGGAGAAGAGAGCACAAAGCCGCCCCCTCCTCCGCCACCACAGGATCACTCCAAAACTTTTTGTACCATCAGGGGGATAAAGAAAAATGGGGGTGTTCCTCTTGAGCTATAAGGAAGCTTTGATCTCCTTGCTGTTGATATTATCGATAGGATCGGCCGCTGGCCAATGGACTGAAGAGAAGATGACCGACTTTGAGGAAGATGGGGTCGCTCTCGGCTTCGACGCGACCTACGTCGGGGACGAGATGCCCGAAGGGCTGATGAGATCGATAGTGTTGGGCCCGGATTCCTCGGGGCCCACGGGGCCCACGGTGCCCACGGGGACTTCCGGCCTCGCCGAGGCGTACTACAGCATGGATGCTCCCGCGTCCGGCGACCTCCAGCAGTACTCGATATCGGGGCGGGAGCCCTCTACGGTCTACTTCGGAGGGGAGGCGACCTCCTACTCCGCCTTCAGAACGGGATACTTCGGGACCAACTCCCTCTGGATCATGGGGTCCTGGTCCTGGACCCAGTACGCTTACAGTCCCCTGGGGGCGTGGATGCAGCTCATCGCCTACACCTCCGGCGGCGGGTCGGCGAACTTCTACGAGATATACCCGAGCGGCAGGGTAGAGAAAGACACGCATCGATTCTGGCCCGGCTACACCAGGATCAACTTCCACGCAGACGAGCCCGGCAGGCATATCCTCCTCTTCGTCGTCAATAACCAGCCCTCCAATGCGGTGATCATCGACGTAGGGAGCGGCGGATGGCCTCCGGGCCCCGTCCCCGGACCGATCCCATCGTACGCCCGGGTGACGGTGAGGTCCAACTGGCTCACCGGCTACACCGTCACCGTCGACGGCAGCCAGCAGTACCGGGACGCTAGCGACGGAAGGCTCGACGGGGTCGTCACCTTCACCGTCCCCGGCGACCAGTACCACAACATAAGGGTGACAAGCTCTGGCTACCTCAGGTCGTACTACAGGTACTTCAGGAGCGGCTACTCCTACACCCTCACCGTCTGAGTTGAGACTGCAGAGAGGGAGCCATTATAGAATAATGAAGCGGGGAGGAGGCTATATCGCCCCCGCTCCTGAAACTTTTTCGCCCCTGAGACTTTTTCCCCTGCCTTTTTGATAACTATTTTTGATAACTATAGGTCTGCCCTCTCCTCAGATCCTGGCCACGGCCTCCGCCGCCTCGATCGGCCTCGCCTCTCTGATCGCCGCCTTCATCCGGCGGATGAGGTCCTCCAGGCCCGCCAGGTCCCCCCGGGAGATCAGGTCGACGCAGGCGGACCCTACGATGGCACCGTCGGCCCCGGCCCCGATCACCTCCGCCGCCTGCTCCGGGGTCGATATCCCGAAGCCTACGGCCTTGGGGAGGGGGGTCTTCACCCTCTCGATCAGCGCCTTCGTCGACTCCTGGAGGTCGGCCCTGGCGCCGGTCACCCCGGAGCGGGCGACGAGGTATAGAAAGCCGCTGGAACTTTCTGCGATGAGGGGGATCCTCTCGGCCGGCGTATTTGGTGCTATAAGGGATATCAGGTCGACTCCGGCTTTCCTGCAGGCCGCCCTCAAGGGGCCTGCCTCCTCCGGCGGCAGGTCCGGGACGATGAGGCCGGTGATCCCGCTATCCGCGCAGTCTCCGGCGAACTTTTCGAGGCCGCGACGGAAGATCATGTTGTAGTAGCCCATGAAGACTAGAGGGACGTCCGCCCGGATCCGGGAGGCGGTCTCGAAGTATACGTCGGTGTTCATCCCCGCCTCGATTGCCCTCATGGCCGCCGCCTGGATGACGGGACCGTCGGCTATCGGGTCGGAGTGGGGGAGGCCCAGCTCCACGACGTCGGCCCCGGCCCGGGCGAGAAGCTCCGCGATCTCCACCGTCGCCCCGGGGGTGGGGTCGCCGGCGCAGATATAGGCGATGAGGAGGGGGCGGCGCTTGAAGGCCTCTGCGAGCCTCATATCCCCCCCCTCCCCTCGTGGTCCATCACCGTGGCGAGGTCTTTATCCCCCCTTCCTGAGAGGTTGATGATCGAGATCTCGCCGAGGGCTTCTGGGTCGTTGAGGGCGAAGCCGACGGCGTGGGCGGACTCGAGGGCCGGTATGATCCCCTCCAGGACCGATAGCCGCCTGAACCCAGCCAGGGCGGCGGCGTCATCGGCGATGGCGGGGGTGACCCTCCCCACCTCGACGAGGTGGGCGAGCTCAGGGCCGACGCCGGGATAGTCTAGGCCTGCGGCCAGGGAGTAGGACTCCAGGATCTGGCCGTAGGGGTCCTGGAGGATCTTGGTCATCGCCCCGTGGAGGACCCCGTCCTCGCCCAAGTTGAGGCATGCTCCGTGGTCGGCGATCTTTCGGCCGGAGGAGGTCCCCCTCCCCCCCGCCTCGACGGCGATGAGCTTCACGTCGTCGTTCAAGAAGCCGGAGAAGATCCCCATGGCGTTGCTGCCGCCGCCGACGCAGGCGGCGACGGCGTCGGGGAGCCGTCCCTCCGAATTCAGGATCTGCTCCCTCGCCTCGGTCCCTATGATGCTCTGTAGCTCCCTCACCATCAGGGGATATGGGTGAGGCCCTGCCACGGTACCCATCAGGTAGTGGGTGCTCTCGTAGCTTCCCGCCCAGTCCCTCATCGCCTCGTTGATGGCGTCTTTGAGGGTCCTCGACCCCGACCTGACGGGGATCACCCTTGCTCCCAACAGCTCCATACGGTAGACGTTCATCTTCTGCCGCTCGATGTCCACCTCCCCCATGTAGACCTCCGTATCGAGGCCGAGGTTCGCCCCCACCATGGCGGAGGCGACGCCGTGCTGCCCCGCCCCCGTCTCGGCGATGAGCCTCGTCTTCCCCATGGCTTTGGCCACCAGGGCCTGCCCCAGGACGTTGTTGAGCTTGTGGGCCCCCCCGTGGACGAGGTCCTCCCTCTTCAGGTAGACCTTCCGGGAGAGCTCCCGGGATAGGGTCCGGGCCAGGTACAGAGGGGTGGGCCTTCCGGCATAGTTCGAAAGAAGGGCCGAGAGTTCCCGCCTGAACTCCAGGTCCACCTTGAGGCGGCCGTAGGCCTCCGCCAACTCCTTCAGGGGCTGCATCAGGGTCTCGGGGACGAACTGTCCGCCGAACCTCCCAAACCTCGTCATCGACGCATTTGTGATCTTCATCAAATCTTCATCAGCTCCCATCTCTATCTGGTCATCCGCTCAGGATGGTCATCCGCTCCGTATATGCTCCGCCCTCAGGGATGGACCGCCCCATTGAGGATGGGTAGGAACGCAGGCTCCCGCATCAGGGATGTTCCTACGAGGAGGGCGTCGGCCCCCGCCTCCTCCATCCTGACGACGTCTTCCCTCGTCATGATGCCGCTCTCGGCGACTACGAAGAGCCCCGAGCCCTTCGCCACAGGCCCCAGCCTCTCGAAGGTATCGAGGCTCACCTCCAGGGTGGACAAGTTCCTGTTGTTTATCCCCACCACCCTCGTGCTGGTCTTGAGGGTGGCGATGAGCTCCTCCTCTGTGTGGACCTCCACGAGAGGCTCCATCCCCCTGGACTTTGCCGCCTCCACCAGGCCGTCGAGGTCCTCGGAGAATGCGGCGATGAGGAGGACGAGGTCGCATGCAACCTCGTCGAGCTGCACCTCATCCAGGATGAAGTCCTTCCGGAGGATGGGAAGGGACGATGCCTTCCTGGCCGCCATCGCGTTCTCCGTCGACCCCATAAAGTAGGTAGGCTGGGTGAGGACCGAGATGGCGCAAGCCCCATCAGCCTCGTACCTCCGGGCGATGGCCGCCACCTCCTCCGGCTTCAGGGATCTATCCAGGATCCGGGGCTTGATCTCGGCGATGATGGGAGATAGCCCCCTCGCCCGGAGGCTCGCCGCCCGAGCCGGGAGGTCCCGGGGATCGCCGACCTTCATCCGATCAGCGGTCCGGGGATGGACCGAGAGCCTCGCCTCGGTCTCCCTCAGGATCTCAATCACGACCTCGGAGGTCATCTCGCGAGCCCCTCCAGCCAGTTGGCGATCAGCCTCTTTCCCTCCGGGGTCAGGACCGACTCTGGGTGGAACTGGACCCCCTCTACGGGTAGGGCTCTGTGCCTTATCCCCATCACCACCCCCTCGGCGGTCTTGGCCGTGATCATCAGGGGCAGCCCGAGGGTCTCCACCGCCAGGGAGTGGTAGCGACCCCCCCTCAGGGGGCTTTTTAGCCCCCGGAATATCCCCCGGCCGTCGTGGAATATCTCGGAGGCCTTCCCGTGGACGGGGGACGTCCTGTCGACGGTCCCCCCGTAGGCGAGGTTTATAGCCTGGTGGCCGAGGCAGACCCCCAGGATCGGCGTCCCCTGAAACCTCCTCATCACATCGATGCAGCTTCCGATGTCCCTGGGGTTTGCGGGATGGCCCGGACCCGGCGATATCACGATCCCCAGCGGGTCGATCTCCTTCAACCGGGAGAGCTCGATCCTGTTTGAGACCACCTCCGTCTCGGGGTGGAACTGGGATACGTAGTCGACGAGGTTCCAGACGAAGGAGTCCTGGTTGTCGATGAAGAGGATCGTCCTCGCCGTCACGCCTCCACCCCCAGGGCCCGCTTCATCGCCGCCATCTTCCTCTCCGTCTCCAGAAACTCCCGGTGGGGGTCGGAGTCGGCGACGATCCCCGCCCCCGCCTGGACTACAGCCGTATCGCCCTCGATGACGACGCTTCTTATGGCGATGGCGAAGTCGGCGGAGCCGTCGGCGGAGAAGTAACCCACCCCGCCGCCGTAGATCCCCCTCGATCTTCCCTCCAGGTCGTCGATGATCTCCATAGCCCGGATCTTTGGGGCTCCCGAGAGGGTCCCCGCGGGGAATATCGCCCTCGCGGCGTCGAAGGAGTCGCATCCGTCCCGGAGCGTCCCCCGAACCGTCGTCTCGATATGCTGGACGTGAGAGTACCGCAGTACCGACATGAAATCCTCCACCTTTATCGACCCGGCCTTCGAGACGGACCGGACGTCGTTTCTCCCCAGGTCCACGAGCATCACGTGCTCAGCCCTCTCCTTCTCGTCTGCCAGCATCTTAGCCGCCAGAAGGTCGTCCTCCTCGGGGGACCCGCCCCGGGGGCACGTTCCTGCGATGGGGTTTGTGGTGACGATCCCGTCGCTGAGGCTGAAGAGCGTCTCCGGGGACGCCCCCACCAGGGCATGATCTTCGAACTCGAAGATGTAGGTATAGGGGCTGGGGTTGATCTCCCGGAGCCTCCGATAGAGGATGACGGGGTCGGGATTGGCGAGCCTCACCCTCGTCCTCCTGGATAAGACCACCTGGAATATGTCCCCTGCAAGGATGTGCTCTTTGGCCTTTCGGACCGACTCCTCGAAGGGGCCGGCGGGGTCCGACTCCGTCGAGAGGGGAGAGATACTTCCATATTCAGGCTCCTTCAGATGGAGGCCTTTGAGCCGGTCTCTCGCCTCCGCCGCGATATCTTCGGGGTCGTCCTCGGCGAGGAGGGGGGCCACCGAAAGATAGACCTTCCCCGTCAGGTGGTCGTAGACGAAGCTCTCAACGAAGACCCCGAACTTGGCGTCGGGGGCGTTGGAGGTCTTGGGCCTTCCTATCCTATCGCCCACCAGGTCGTAGGCGAGGTAGCCGATGCCGCCCCCGAGGAAGGCCTGCCTTCCGAACTTCGAGGGTGAAGAGCCGACGGGAAGGGCGGACCGGAGGAGGTCGAATAGGTCCATCCCCACCCCGATCTCCCCGGATACGATCTGTCCATCGCCGCCGGGACCGTACCCTACTGCTGAGGCGGCGAGCCTCTCAACGAAGACCTCCTCCAGACCCCTTCCCCGGTTGCAGATCTCGATAGAGAACCTCCTCCCCCTCACCGTCACCACGGCGACGGGGCTCGCGCCGACGAAGGAGAACCGGGCCCTGTCCCCCGACTTCTCGACGGACTCCAGGAGGAAGGGGAACCTCTCCCGCCGGAGGGCGGAGTAGAGGGAGAGGGGAGCCTCTGGGTCCAGGAGGTCGGTGACCTCGAAGAGCCTCGGAGCTGGACCATCTTGATGCACCTTCCCCGTCCCCTCGATGAAGAACTCTGAAGCTATAGGCAACCCTTCACCTCCAGAAGGAACGCCTCGATCTTATCCGGGTCCTTTTCGCCATGGGTCTCGACGCCGGAGGATACATCCACGGCGTAGGGGCGGACGGTCTCTATCGCCTCGGCGACGTTGCCGGGATGAAGCCCTCCTGCGAGGATGACGGGCACTGTTGCCCTTCGCGCCAGATCGGCGGAGAGCTTCCAGTCGTGGACGGTCCCCGTCCCGCCGAGCCCTCCTCCCTCGGAGCTGTCGACGAGGAGGGCGTCGGCGACCTCTTCGAGATCCAGGGCCCGGTCCAGAACCCCTGGCATCGCCGGCACCGCAGCCACCAGCTTCTGGGGTACGACCTCGGCGAGGATCGAGAGGTCTTCGATGCCGAGAGAATCGTTCACCTGGAGGACGTCCGCCCCGGTATCCAGGGCGAGGTTCGCCGCCTCCGCCACAGAGTCGGGCTCCACCACGATGACGCTGGAGACGAAGGGGGGAAGCCCCTCGATGAGCCGCCTCGCCTCGCCTCTGCCTATGGACCTCCTCGACCTGGAGATCTCCACAACGAAGCCGACGGCATCGGCTCCGAAGGCGACGGCCGCGTCCCTCGCCGCAGCGTCCCTGATCCCACAGATCTTGGCTCTCGTCACAGGAACCTCTCCAGCTTCTCGGGGCTGCCGCAGGAGAAGACCATCCTCTTCAGCGTCTCTAGGCCCTTGCCCGAGTCGATGGCGTCCTCCGCCATCCTCGCCCCGTCGGTAAGGGTCTCGGAGATCCCCGAGACGAAGAGGGCGGCTCCGGCGTTCATGGCGACGACGTCTCTGCCGGGGCCTTTTGCCCCCGAGAGGATCTCCACGAGCTTTGCGGCGTTCTCTTGGGGCGTTCCTCCCCTGATATCCTCGATCCTGGCTAGGGGGTAGCCGAAGTCCTCGGGGGTGACGGTGCGGCTGGAGAGCCGCCCCCCGTCGAGCTCGGAGATCCGGGTCGGGCCGGTGTTGGTGATCTCATCGAGGCCGGAGCCGTGGACGACCATCGCCCTCTCCGCCCCCAGGATCTTGAGGGCGGCGGCGAGCTTATCGCAGAGCCTTGGATCGTAGACCCCCATCAGCTGAAACCTCGCACCCGCGGGGTTTGTGAGGGGCCCCAGGATGTTGAAGACCGTCCTCATGGACAGCTCCCTCCTGATGGAGGCGACCCGTTTCATGGAGGGGTGGAATACGGGGGCGAGCATGAAACCGATACCCAGGGTCTCGATCGCCTCACAGACCCTCTCTGGGCCGGGGGCGACCTCGACCCCCAGCTCCGAGAGGACGTTGGCGCTGCCGCAGGCGGAGCTTACGGCGTAGTTTCCGTGCTTCGCCACGAAGGCGCCGCAGGATGCGGCGAGGATGGCGGCGGCTGTGCTGACGTTGATGGTGTTCATCCCGTCGCCGCCGGTCCCGCAGGTGTCGATCAAGGGCCCCGGTACCCGGGGGCTTATCCTCACCGATGAGGACCTCATCGCCCGAGCTAGCCCCGCGATCTCCGAGACCGACTCCCCCTTCATCTTGAGGGCGACGAGGAGCGCCCCGATCTGTCCGTCCGTTGCCCCATTGAAGACCTCCCCGAGGAGGGCCTCCGCCTCCGGGACGGATAGGTCCCTCCCCTCTACGATCTGTTGCAGATACTTCATGAGATCACCATAATGTATGTTTTTGTACTATAATGTCTAAATATTGACATTATATATAAGGATTGTGGGCGGAAGATCGGTCCGTGGAGAAGGAGGGTGATGGGGTGGAGTCGCCGATCTAAAAAATAGTCCCTGACGAGGGAAGAGATCGGAAGATGAGGAGGCGATCGGGTAAAACCGGAGGTGGTCGCCGAGGCGAGCAAAGGGGGAGGAGCCTGGGGGGGGCGAAAAATTAGGCAGAGGAGGGGAGATCAGGAGGCCTTCCCCGCCCTCAATACCAGAACAGGCCTTGCACCGTTCTTGGAGACCTCGTAGGCGACGCTCCCGACGATGAGCTGTTTCCTCCAACCCTTCCCGTGAGAGCTCATGGCCACCAGGGAGACGTCCTCGTCTTCGGCCGCCGCGATGATCTCCTCGGCGGGTCCGCCGACGGCGATCCTGACGGAGGTCTTGATCCCCGCCTCCTCGAACTTCGCCTTGACGGCGTTGAGCTTCTCTGCCGCCTCCTTCTTCTTGGCGTCGACGTGCTCTTGGCTCTCGCCGCTGGATACTACGTGGAATAGGACCGCCTCGCGGACGCCCTTCATCCCCTGGATCAAGCCGACCGCCTCGTCGGAGGGCTCGGAGAAGTCCGTGGGGCAGAGGACCTTGGAGGTCAAGACCGGGCTGTACTCCTCCAGATCATCCCCGCCCTCCGGCGTCTTATAGCGCATGACGAGGAGGTGTTTGTCGCCGTACCTCAACACGTTCTTGGTGACGCCTCCCAGGAATATCTTCTCGACGAAGCCCTTACCTCGAGGTCCCATCACCAACAGATCGACCCCCTCCTCGTCGGATACCTCCTGGATCTTCCAGAATATGTCCCCCAGCATCGGCTCTGCCCTCTGGATGACCTCCAGCCCCTGGTCTTCCAGAACCTTTGCCTGATCCGCCAGCTTCTTCTTCGCCTCTTCAAGCCTCGCTTGTGGGTCCAAAACCCCGGCCTTCGGATCTGATGGACCGATGACGTTCAGGAGGACGACCCTCTTCACTCCCGGCAATCCGCCGACGCCCTCGAGGACCTTCTGCGAGTAATTAGAGAAATCTGTGGGGACCATAACCGTTTCGAACATCTTTATCATACCTCCTTACGATCTTCTGGATCTTTGCACACCATATACATCGACAGCCGCATACGCAACTCCGATAGCTTATATCCAACCCGTTATATTTCAATCTACCCGTGTGACTACTCCCCGCCCTGAAGGGCGGGGCTTCTAGCTTTTGGCAGAGACTGTAGCCCCAGTCTCAGAATGTTTATCGCAGCATTCTCGTCACGGTCCATGACCAGCCCGCATTGAGGACATTCATGGACCCGATCCGATAGGGACTTCGGCACTTTAAGGCCGCACCTGGAACATAGCTGACTTGTATTCCTAGGATCTACTAGAACCACCATCGAACCGGCGCTTTCAGCCTTGTACGATGTGGTTATGACTAGCATTCTCCAGGCAGCGTCTGATACGCTCTTAGCCAGGCAGTGGTTCTTAAGCATGTTCGTGATGCTCAGATCCTCGAAAGCAATCAGTCCGAACCTTTCGACCAGGTTGTGACTGACCTGATGAGCAAAATCGTATCTGCGGTTGGCTATCCGCTCATGGGTCCGCTGGACGACTTTTAGAGCTTTCCTCCTTTCAGGAGTTCCCTTCTCATATTTGGATAGTCGTCTTTGAGCTTTGGCCAACGCCTTCTCCTCAGATCGAAAGAACCGGAGGTTATCGATCTTCTCTCCGTTGGAGAGCGTAGTGAAACTCTCCAGCCCCACATCGATGCCCGCCATCAACCCGTCTTTCCAGGGAGGCTTCGGAGGATCATCGATCTCCACTGAGAAGCAGGCAAACCATTTTCCGGTCGAAGATCTCCGAACGGTTAACCTCTTGATCTCGCCTTCGATGGGTCGGTGGAGCTTGATCTTGACATCTCCGATCTTGGAGAGGCGCAGCTTCCCGAAAGACAGTTTGAATCCCAGCTGTGGATAGGTGAACGAATCATACCATCCTTTCCCCTTGAACCTGGGATACCCCGGGGCCTCTCCTGCTTTGACCCTTCGGAAGAACGCTTTAAAGGCCAGATCTACCCGTTCTTGGACGTTCTGGAGGGTCTGAGAGAATACCTCCGTTAGTTCTGGTTTGTTTTTCTTCCACTCTGGCAGCAAGTAGTGAGTCTCATACTTAGATATGGATTTACCTTCTTGTTCGAAAGAGTTTTTCCGATATGCTAAAGTCTCGTTATAGGTCCATCTGCACAGCTCCAAGGTCTCTTCCATCTTAGACCGCTGTGCTTTTGTCGGATAGATCCTATATTTGAAGGCTTTAAGCATTATACTCACTTATGCTGCTATAGTATTTAAAGATTCGTGGCTTAAGGCGGGGTACGATTCATCCCCGGCCTAAAAACCGGGGTTTTCTCTACCCCTGCACCCCGCCACTATAAAACCGAACTCTAGGTTTTGAATGGTGAAGGAGAAATCGATATCAAGAAAGGTAAATTGGTGCGGGGGATGGGATTCGAACCCACGAACTCCTGCGAGACAAGGCCCTCAACCTTGCGGGAAGTGAGCGTATCACGTTAACCCGCTGCATATCGATTTTATGAAGCGAACCCACATTGAGTAGTAGGCGTTTAGGTCGCGCCGCTTTGGGAGGTCTAAAAGATGCCAAAGCGGCTAGCGGTGAAATGGGACGTGCCAGCGACGGATATCGCACTAAGTAGATTCAAGCGATATCTCGAAGGTCAGGGTTTCCGAGATGCCACCATCACCAACTACATTTCGGTATGTAAGCTGTATCTGGAGTGGGCGGGGACTGACGAGCCTTCGGTATCACAGGCCGAAGCTTTCAGGGATTCGCTACTTGAACGCAAGCGAGCCCGAAGCACTATCAACAACTACAGCTTCACCGTAAAGCGATATCACGAAATGCTAGGCGAGGACTTTTCATTCCCATTTTTGAAACGTAACAACCAGATACCGCACTTTTTCGACGCTGAGGACGTGCAGCGGATCTTCGACGTTATAGACAACTTAAAGCACCTGGCCCTATTGCAGACGGCCTTCTATGGGTGTCTGCGAGCCAGCGAAGTCTGTAACCTGGACGACGAAGACTTAGACCTATCACGGCTTAGGCTGACGATCAGGGAGGGCAAAGGCGGCCAAGACGGGATAGCTTACATCAGCGACGAAGCAGCCAAAACCCTAAAGCGATACTTAGCAGTTCGTCCATCCCTAGACGTCGATGGAAGGCAGCCGCTCTTTTATTCGGATTACGGCCAACGAATGCACCGGCGAGACATCTACAGGATTTTTATCAAATACAAGAAACGTGCAGGGATTGAGAAGGCTGGCGGTGTTCACGTTTTCACGAGACATAGTAGCGCCTCGATAATGATAGCGAACGGCTGCGATATCCTGACGATCCAACAATTGCTACGACACAAAGACCCCCATACAACGTTCCGCTACATGCACATGTGCGATGAGACGCGACGATCAAACTACAATAAGTTTCTGAGGCTATAATGCAAGCTGAAGCATTAGTCTTCACAGAGGCTGATCTTCGGCGGCTAGTAGTATCCCAGTTGGAGGAGATCGAAGCCCTCAGGGAGGAGCTAGGCACCTTGCGGGAGGAAGCAGCCCGCGAAAGGGCTTATGACCGCCAGAGACTTTCAAAGCTTGAAAACCGTAACAAAACTGTAACATCAGATACGGGTGCTGCATACGCTGATAAGCTCCATAAGCTGATGTTACAGTCAGGAACGCGACAGATTAGCGTATCTAACGCTGCAAAGCTCCTAGGTGTCTCTAGGATGCACGCCCACCGACTCAAACCCTTGATAGCCAGCGATCCCCGCTTTGCAATCGTCAAAGATCCGAAGCATAAGCAGCGCCATCTTATACGGATAATTAAGGATGGTAAACTGTAACCTGTTACAGTTATGGTTTTAGGAAATAAGCGCTAGCGGCTTAAAACTGACGTGTCAGGTGGGATGATCATCTGATAAAAATTCGTAAGGATTAGTTGGAGATATAGATATAATACAATAGATAGTATATAAACAACTTAGATTATGTGAGTCTTCGCTTCAGAATAGCAGAACCGTAACTGTAACATGTTACGGTTCGCTTAGATTCGTGGAATATGCAGCGGGAACGGCCAGAGGGCTTCATCTGCTCAATGGTAGGACTTTAAGCTGCGGATGCACTCAAGGACTTCGTAAAGATCTAACTTGTGTTGGAAATAAGTATATAACTATTGAAGAAGACTTCACGTGGAAATAAGTATTATACTTATGGAAACGGGGAAATTTTACTAACGAAACTTCGGCTCGCTATACTTATGGAAACATAATCTTTTCACGCTCACGCCGATGACGGCCCAATGGCCCGAGGCAAGGTCTTCAAGCATAGGGGCGTTCGTCTGTGATGGGAGTTCCTCCCCGGAGGCGAAAGCCCACCCTCAACCCGCTGCAGTTTTTTAAGCATGACCTCACGCATGACATCACCCAAAAAGAGACACGGTCGCCAGTTCCCTTGCTGGCGACCAGTCTTTTTTTGCCAAAGTGACTAACTTAATGTAACCACTTAAATAAATGGGAGATAATGAAATATGGCAACTAAACTGGGATTACCGCCGTACTGTGAGACCGTCGAGGTTTCAACGTCGGTGGCTGGCAACGCTTCAGTAACGACCGAGAACGCCATAATCGGGGAGGTCTTCGCGATCGCCTACGATCGGGGGTCTGTGAACAGCGAGACTACGGCGGTCATCACGTCGGAGAATCCAACGTTAACCATTGACAGCTACAACGTGAATACCGCTGCAACGGCGATCCGGGGCATTGGCTGTCAGGTGGCGGACTCCTCGGATAGTTTTGTGCCGATACCGGTTAGATCCAAGTTGACCATCACGGTATCGGGTGGTGCGCAATCGAAGGCATTCACCGTTTATGTTTATTATAGATAAATATATACAATTTGGAGAAAACAATATGGCAAAAATACGACATTGCGGAGAGCTCCAACATGGTCACGTCATCGAGTTGTTTCCGGAGCTGCAGACCAATACCGATAGCACCGATAGCATCCCCCAAGAATACCTCACCGACGAGGAGTTTAGCGAATACGTTCGGCGGCAAGTCTTACGAAAGGAGACAACGAGCCAGCCTACAGCCGATAGCACCGATGATCCCGATCTGCCGAGTTACGACGAGGTCGCCGAGGCGATGGGGGTCGCTGCAAAGAAGCCTAAGTTCAAGATCGAGAGGGTCTAGGATGTTACGAACAAGCCACGTAAACCTATATTGTACCGTGGAGTTATATGAAAAAATACGGGATGAGGCAGACCGTCTGCAGATGAGCCAAAGCCGATTCCTGGAATCGCTAGCTAAGACATACTTCCATGAGAGGGGGCGGTAACGGATGGATCGGAGTAAAATGGTGAAGAGGGCCGTGGCCCGTTGGCTCGCTGCAAACCTGGAGCCTGGTAAATCGGCCAACGTAGATTTTTTGGATTTGGTCGATAGGTTCAACGATCACGCTGCAAGCAACTTAGCAGGTCTCACGGTCAGCAATAGTAGGCTCATTAGCTACTTGGAGGAGGAGTTTAGGGGGGCGAAATTCGACGAAGCGACCAACAGAATTCACGGGGTTAACTGGCGGAAAGTTACGCCGGTGGTCTATGAGCCGAGGCCTTCGAAGTCGCCCGAAGACCAGGCGCTAGAGACCCGCTTAGTAACGTTTCTAAATCAGGGATCGGTGTTTGTCCAACGGGGCGAGGCTGGCTTTACGACCGCTGCATTTGCGAATTGGCGGGACTCCTGGTTGACTCAGGTAGGCGCCCAACTTCGACACGACCGGATAGACCCCAAAGAAGCCCAAAGCTGGCTGGAGTCTCGCCATGACCTCGTGGAGCTTCGAGACGACGGGCTTTGGTACGTGACTGTCGCGCACTGATATTTAAGCAACCAAAAACTATTAATATCGCTACTTTGGGTCAAACGAAGTATCTACAAGATTTGACCAAAATGTTTAAATAAAATGCACGTTTTGGCTATCCTGCTTTTCTAAGGCGGCCCGGGAACGGGTCGCCTCCATCCGTCCCAAGCGGACGGGGAAAAGCGGGATCGGTGGATTATGACCACTAAAGGCTTGAGCGAAGCTTGCAGTTATCAATGGAGATAACCCCAGATAAATAATTCTGGGTTTAAGATGAGGCACGCGGTGGTAGGACACCGCAAGACCTCGAAAAAGAAAGGAGTCAATAGTATGAGTAGTACAGACAAGTATTTAAATGTTGTGGAGGACTTCGATCCTCTGGAATCGTTGACGGGAAAATTGGTTTGGGGACGGCTGGCTAACGGGAGTACTTTTGTTACCAGGCTCGTTAAAGTTGACGGGAGCCGGCTCTATTTTCGGACTAAAACCGGCCTACTGATCATGAACGACCTGCGGAAGATCACCGAGCTACGGGAATACGTGCCGAAGCAGGGGGCGGTCTGAAGTGGCTGAGGTCGAAGATCCCGGCTATCAGGCTTGGATTGAAGAGCAGATGCAGCGGGAGTATGAGGAGTACCAGCGAAGGCTGGTTAGGGTTAAGCCCGTGGTTGAAGTGGCCGAGGATGGAGATCTCAGCCCACAGTTCGCATGGAGTGACCCGATGCGAGTACGGGTTAAGGATGGTAAGATTTGGATAGAATTCGATTATGAGGATGCTGCAAAAGACCTGTTGGATCATGGTATGGCTTTCGAATACATATACGACACCTGGCAATGTCTCCATACTGGTGATGGTTCCATAGGCAAGTGTCTACTTGCCACGGTGCCACAAGCTTTTATCGTGAAGAGTAACGGGGTGCATGTCTCAGTTATCGGTGAAGGTGGTTGGGGGAAAAGTCATAGTGTGGATATGATGCTTGAGCTTATGCCTGAGGAGAGGGCATTTGACAAGTCGGTTACTCCCCAGACGTTGTTATACAAACCAGACGGGCTTAAAGAGGGTTCCATAATATCGATAGATGATATGGTTTGGACTACTGATGTAGGCGTCACGGTGAAGAGAATAACTAGCAGGTTCCAGAAAGAACATAGTAGGTCTACAGTTCTTAATGGGGAGAGTAAAACGCTTAAGGCTCCTGCCAGGTTGACGTTCTGGTGTAGTCAGGTGGCTATGCAAGCTGACGAACAACTTAGGGACCGGTTCATTTTGGTTGAGACTAACGAGTCATCGGACCATAGGGGTACGGTGATAGAAGACATGAAGAAGCGACTTGCATGTAAAGCTCCAACTATTGCGGACATGTCGGAATCAGTCAGGATATGCCAGGAGATAGTTAGGGCTATTATGAACAGCAGACCTTTTGATGTCGTTATCCCGTATGCTGAGAGAATCGACATAGTAGCGGACCCTAGGGCTCTTAACATGTTCGGGGATATAATCCGGGCTTTCGCGGTCTTCAGGTATCCCATCCGGGAGGTTGACGAGAAGGGGCGACTTGTCGCGACCGTGGAAGACTTCGAGGACGCCGCCGAGCTATATCGGGCTATGGGCGGCATCGACCGGGATAAGTTCTCCCAGAAAGAAGCTAAGGTTATCCAAGCGATTATAAACCGGGGTGGGTCAGCGACATACAAAGAGATTGCCAGCGATACAGGGATTAGTTATCAGATCGTGCGGGAGATCTTGTGGGGGAAGAAAACCGGCGATCACGGTCTTGGGGTGAAATGCAAGGGATCGTTAGATATGGACAGATCCAGGCAGCCCTACAAAGTGGTGATCGTGGGGGGGATTAACTTTGGCAGCAACTATGTTAGGCTCGCTAGCTAATCGCTAGCGGGCAAGGCTTTAAGTCCTTTAAGTATGTTTAAGTAAAACTTTAAGTAAATAAAACCAATAGCAGTAGTAGTAGTATAGTATGGTTTAAGTGGTTTAAGTAGGAAAGAGAGAGGGTCACTAACATTTAAAAATGTTTTGGACTCTTTCACCTTTTTAGGGTCATTTTTGCAAAAAGGACTTAAAGGTTGCAGAAATGCGGGTACTGTTGTTGGTTTTGGCTGCTTAAAGTTCACTTAAAGCTAACTTAAAGGTGCTTAAAGCGGTGGTAGCTGTTGGTTTAGTAGGTACACCCCCACAAAAGCCAACAGCTTATTTCGCGATTATAAGGAGCTGATTATATAAACGACACTGACACCGACACCGACACCATACTATGTAGTGAATGCGGCGAGCCCATGCAGTTCAAGGCGTGGCGTGGGCTCAACATGCAATTGATTTGTCCGGGGTGCGGACAGGTACGGATGGAGAAAAACCCCTATTGGGGGCTAGAGGCCGATCTAGACAGGTTTTAGTTGGAGGTTACATGAACGGAGAGCTTTACGATAAGGTTGCTAAGTTGCTATTACAGGGCGTGAACGTTGACGAGGCGGTTAAACAAGGACGGTTTGAGCCCGACGAGGTCCCGGTGGTTTATGAGATTCTCGACCGGGGACCGTGGGGCTGGCTGGATGAACGCGAACAACGGAAGAACAGATATAAATTTAATTAAATAGAATGAGGTGACTAATATGAGAAACCGAAACCGAAGCCAGGCGACTAATGTGTATGGGCGGAGTGTATTCGCGGAGATGGACGAGCAGATGAGGATGGACAAGGTTGAAAGCGCAGTTCACCAGCTGACCTTTATCCACAAGGTCTTTTTGATAAGAGACCAGGGGTTCGGGCTGGACGACGGTTTGTTCTATGGGTGGTTTACGGAGGAGGAGGAGTCTCTATTGTTCCAGCTGGAGGACGGGGGCTGGCTAGACACTAAGGTTATCAGGCTTTTGGGCTGACCTCGGTATATTTTCCCCCACGGTCAGGGGGTCGGAGGAGCGAGCCCGCGCCTTCACTTGTGAGGGGGCGCGGGTGATGCTCCGACTAAGGCCGATAGGATGTGATCACAAGTTAGGCTGCATAAAGTTGAATTTCACTTCATATAACAATACATTCACGCTAGGGACCGCTTTAAGGGCATACAAAAGGTTTTCATCGTTTGAGTGGGATATTATCAGCCCTTCCACTTGTTCTCCGGATTCTGAATGATCAGTCTGGACCCATCCCATATACCGAAGAACTTGGCCGAGAGTAATATCGGTGGACTGATCACGTTTTAGCTCCACCACAAGCCAACGTGGTTCGGTCCGATGCTTAGCTAAGAGATCAATCCTGCCAACTTTACATGGAAATTCATAACCTGCTTCAGGATCGCCTTGGTACTCATAGAGCTTCCACTCTTTTCCAAGTTCGGTAGCATCCCAATTATCTCTCAAGAATTCATGAAGATGTCGCTCTAAGTAAAACCGCTGTTCTTGCGAGACCGGCATGTTAGATCTCTCAGAGATATCAAGCGGCTCGTCTTCGTCAGGACCCTCGTCACCATAAACGTCTGCTATATACTGCCCCAGGAGAGCATCTAGTCCCCAAAGGTCTAGGTCCAGATCAGATGCCAACTTGTGGAGGATCTCGTTTATCTGCTCGTATTTCTCGCCGAAACTTGCACCACGAGAAAAAGAAGGCCATAGATTCAGATTTTTCAGCGCTTCTTCTGACTTCCTGTTCCAGACACCATAACGATCTGGATGGGTGACGAGCAGAATCGCCGTCACAATGGCCTTCCCCATACCTGGGATCATATCTACTGACTGGTTGAGCCTTTGAGAGAATGGTTGGGTTTCGTCCTGAAGAACTGAAAACGCCTTGCGCAAAAGGTCCATGTCTTTGCAGATTTTGGGGCCCATTCGATGCAATCCTGTCCAATGACGATTATTCCTAAAAATTAGAAAAGCTTTAAACTCCTCTTCAGTCAGATTGCGCACATTCTCTGAAGCAAACACCGGTTGAAAGCGATTGAAAACGTCATTCCTCGACTCAACAATTATAGAATATTCAGAGTCATAGTTTTTGGCCTTGTTAAGTGTGCTTTTCAGTTGTTCAAGCCCGCTTTTATATGCCTCATCATCCATGTGAATTTGGTACTCTACATATTCCTTTTAAACTGATCGGTCTGTCTATGTAGAGCCTAAGGAGGCATCATAAATTAAAAATATTAAAACGTTGGCGCATAACGATTATGCACGAACCATTTATATACAATACTGCTATTAAACTATGACTTCTTAGATAGTATCTATATGTTGGTTTTTCTTATAAATACTGGCTATGATCTAAAATCGCTAGCAAGCGCCATTTTATAAAATCAATTATAATAGCGATGGCGTGTATTAATAGGCAATTTGTGTTTACGTATACGTCTACGTTACGGATCTAGGCTATTATTATAGTCTATGTAATAGGCGAGTTTGCAACCACTGTTATTGGTTTTCATATCACTACATTTTATTTATAAACGGTACACTAAATGGAGGACGTACTATGAAAGCTAAACGAAACTTCAGATCTCCGCTAGAAATTGAACAACATATTTACAAAGTTAGTCAGCTAGTTCTTGAGGGGAAGTTGAACGCCAGCCAAGCCCACGCCCTTGTGAACGCGGCCAAAGCCTGGCTGAAAGCCCATGAAGAGCGCAAGATCATGGAGCTTGAGCAACGGGTCCGATACCTGGAAGCTGAAAAGGACTTGAAGGCAGCGAAAGCGAAGAAGGGCGGTAAGTGACATGGCAAACAGAACCAGTCTTGAAAAGGAGATCGCGCAGGCTGAAGACAGGTTATTGCCCAAGGATGGGGGCGAAAGCCTTCAACGGCGACTTGAGGACTATGCGCGACAGATCGAGGAGGGCGACCCCGACGACCTACTAAGCCAGTATCCAAGGGAGTTGTTTGAGCCCAAGCCCGAACCCTTGCGAGAGACCGCCGTAGACAGCGGTTTAGAGACCTGGACAGGTACAACAACCCCCGAAAGCGGAAAGTGTCTTAAATCGCCTGTAGATGGCGTACAGACTCCATTACAAGAATTTAACTACAGTGAGGTTAAACGGGGGTGGAGTGAGAAGACCGAAAGGCTACCTGACGGCTCCACCATCAAGCACGTCCACTTGGATCTTACGGAAGTAGATCCCGATGAGCCCGACGACTTAGACAGGCAGGCCTGGGATTGGTCGCCGTCGATCCGACCGCCGAGAATGCGCGACGTTAAACGCAATATGGGCTTATGAAGGAGAGCTGTTATCAAAAGAAGATGGAAGAAATTGCTACTTTGTAGCGTAGCTGGATAAAATCTGCCCAATCTATGTTTCAGCTTTTGCTGGTTCGATATGCAAGCTATCGAGGATTTGGATAGTATCATTAGTTAGAGTATCTGCGAAGATTCTGGTGTAAGTCCGGTCATCAATTGCGTAACCAGTCGCTAATAAAACGTTTAGACTTCGCGGTATGTATGCAAATGCTGTAACGTTATGACCGTCGATTTCTGCTTCTATTTTATCAGGAGGTAAATACGCATCATAAATGTCTCCATAATCCATATTAGCATCGTTTATTGCTGCTTCGATAAAAATGGGCCTTTCTGAATAATCCCTCCAATGGATAGCAATGTGTACATAACCCTGAGTTAGGTTCTCAGAATTTAAAGTAACCAGATGTACGTTTTCGTTTTGTGATTTTTCTTCTGGATCGTCGATATCAATGTACCACCCTTCAGGTAGATCTACAGTGAGATTCATATCACGGGCTTCTGTTGGCCCGTACATCCTGATGCTAGTTAGCTCACCTTGCACAATACACGTGCACGGCAACAATATACAAATTATGAATAATATCTGCTTTATCATATCCGTCGCATCCTCAGGGTAAGGTATGTTTTTATCATCGACCTTCTATGATCTTTAGATATTCCACAGGACTCTTAAATGTTACGCCATTTTCGGGAGACAAGGCGCGGCATAAAATGCCACAAAACTATATATATGGCCTTCTAAAACTAAGTAAGACTAAAGCGGCGCGATCTCTTCATAAAATCGACATCAGAAAAGGTGTGTGATGCGGGGGATGGGATTCGAACCCACGAACTCCTGCGAGACAAGGCCCTCAACCTTGCGCCTTTGACCTGGCTTGGCAACCCCCGCCCATGGGGTTTATCGTTACGTCCTTTTGCGCCTATTACGCGAGGCCGCTCAGCTGCTGGCTCAGCGATGACGCTCGCCTCTTTACCTCTGCTGCGGCACCTTCTACGAGGTCTTTTGCAGATATAGATCCGTCGGTGTCGATCTTCATGACGAAGACGTCCTCGACGGGTACGATCTTTATGGCGCCGACCTCGCACTCGCCAACGCAGAGCTTGCAGATGGAACAGCTGGTGGGGTCAACGACCTGCGGCTTTCCACCACCCTCTCCCATGACGAGGACGTCCCGGGGACAGACTTCGACGCACTTTCCGCAGCCGTCGCACCCTTCTCCGATCTGGATCTCCGGCAGGTTCTTGTAGCCGCACTGGGTTCCCGCCTGCCACTTGGTATGGACAGTTCCCCGGTTGAGGGTGACGGTCCCCTCCAACATCAACTTTTCGCCCTCTCCCAGGATCGCGATGGGTATCTTCTCGAAGGCGACCTTCACCCCTGCGTCCCCGAACCTCAGGTCTTTGGAGTGGACGGTGCAGGGGCCCTCCGCCGAGAGGGTCATCCCCACCTGGCAGCCGGGACAGCCCGCGCCGCCGCAGTCGCACTCTTCGGGAACCGAGAAGAGGCCGAGGTCGTCAGCTTTTATGGGGACTAGCCCCAGCCTCAGGGAGAGCTGCTCGTCGAAGAGGACCGAAGTATTGTCATAAATACTTATCTCATCGATGGCAAGGGTGGGCACCTCCGCCATGCACGCCCTCCTTATGGCGTTGGCGAAGGCTGCAGATACGCCCCTCAGAATGAACCGCGCCCGGCCCCCCGAAAGCTCGATCAGTTCCACATGCAAAGCTTACACCCGTCTGCCCCTGCGTCCGCCGGAGGGCTTGGTCCCGTCGTGAGGTATAGGGGTCACGTCCTCGATCCTGCCTATCTTCATCCCGGCCCTGGCGAGAGCCCTTATGGCCGCCTGAGCTCCGGGACCCGGTGACCTCTGCCGGTTTCCGCCGGGGGCCCTGACCCTGACGTGGACGCCCATGATCCCGTTGGCCATCGCCTGCTCGGCGATCTGGCCCGCCATCTGCATCGCAGTATAGGGCGAACTCTCGTCTCTTGCGGCCTTTACCACCATCCCGCCCGAGACCTTGGCGATCGTCTCCGCGCCGGTGAGGTCGGTTATGGTGATGATGGTGTTGTTGAAGGAGGCGTATATGTGGGCTACGCCCCATTTTCCTTCTGCCATGTTTATCCTTCCACCTTGAGTATTCTGGTGGCCCTCTCAGGATGAGCCTCCTGAGCCATGGGCGAACCGATGTAGTAATCGATGGTCATCTCTTCGCCACGCCTGACGTAATAGCCGGGGACGGTCACCTTCCGCCCGGTGATCTTGATGTGGCCGTGAGTTATGAACTGACGGGCCTGTCGGAGGGACTTGGCGAGCCCTTGACGGTAGACCTGAGTCTGGAGCCTCCGTTCCAGGAGATCCTCCACCTTCATGGAGAGGACGGAGTCGAGATCCCCATCTTCTTTCAGCATCCCGTAGTTCTTGAGGTGCTCCAGCACGTCATTCGCCTTAGCGTCGAGGCCGGTCTCACCACGGGTCGTGGCAGCAAGAATCTGACGGCTTACACGCCGGTACTTTCTGATGAGGCTCTGGGCCTTCCAGACCTCTCGCTTGTTTCGCAGGCCGTAGTTCTTGACGAGCTCCACCTCCTGAGCCATCCTGTCGGCCTCCCAGGGGTGGCGTGGCGTATCGTAACTCTTCCTACATTTACCAGGATATCCCATAAAAACCCGCCTCCATCACTTCTTCTTCCTGCTGACGCCGACGGTGGCTCCCCTTCGACCGGTGGATCTGGTCTTCTGGCCTCGAACACGCAGACCGCGCTCGTGCCTGATCCCCCTGTAGCTGCGGGTCTTTCTGATGATGTCCATCTCTTCCCTCTGGGTGAGGAGCAGGTCCGTTCCCATCACGTGTTTATCTTCGCCGGTGAGGAGGTCCATTCTCCGGTTCTTCATCCAGACGGGGAGGTGGTCCTGAGCCGACTCCACGATCTCTCGGAGCTTGGATATAGCCTCGTCTGAGAGCATGCCGAGGGTCTCGGTGGGGTCGATCTCTGCCTTCTGGGCCAGGAGGCGGGCGTTGCGCCTGCCCATCCCCTTGATGCCGGTGAGCGCCATCTGAACCGGCTGATGACCGTTGAGGTCGGAGTTCATTATGCGCACTATATGTTTCAGCTCTTCATTCTCTTCTGCCAAATTATTCCTCCAGAAATCTGAGGCCTCCGGGTTGATCTTCGCAGGCCCTCTGGAGCAGCCCCGGATCATAGTCCGACGCCGCCCACGCATCGGCTCCGCGCCGATGGGGCGAATTTAACCGCAAACGCCAATCCAAGCGAGAGATTCGCTACTGGTACATAAGACTTATGGAGGAGCTCGCTTCTCCCTACTCCTCCACCTGAACCCGGCAGCCTATTCCGGCCATATCCTCGAAGAAGCCGGGATACGAGACGGAGACGGACTCTGCCGTATCTATCCTGGTATCCCCTGCAGCAAGCCCCGCCACCGTCAGGGCCATAACGATCCTGTGATCGTGGTGACCGCAGACCCTGGCCCCCTCGAGCTTCCCGCCTCTTATGACGAGACCGTCGGCCCTCTCCTCTATATCCGCCCCCATCTTCGACAGCTCCACCGCCATCGCAGAGAGTCGGTCCGTCTCCTTGTGGCGGACGTGCTCCGCGTTCTTCACCACCGTCCTCCCTCTCGCAAGAGAGCCCAGGACAGCTATGGTGGGGACCAGATCAGGGGTGAGGCTCGCGTCCACCTCGACCCCCTCGAGATCTCCCCCCTCGATGGTGAGGTCCCCTTCGTCCTCTTCCCAGGATATCTTCGCCCCCATCTCCCGGAGGATGGAGACGATCGCCGAATCGCCCTGCTTTGAGGGGCGCAGCCCCCGGACCACGAGGCGCGAGCCGGTAACCGCCGCCGCCGCCAGGAGGTAAGAGGCGGAGGAGAAGTCGCCGGGGACGGTGTAACTCTCCAGCCGGTAGCTCTGGCCGCCCGGAACGAAGAACCTCACAAAATCGGTCTCAACCTTCGCCCCCGCCTCCTCCAGCATCTCCAGGGTGATCTCGGCGTAGGGGCGGGACTTCAATTCTCCCTCGATGACGATCTCGGCGTCCTCTTCGGCGAGGGGGCAGGATATGAGGAGGGCAGAGAGGAACTGGGAGCTGACCCTCCCGTCGAGGACCGTCCTCCCCCCCCGGATCCTTCCCCGGACCACCAGGGGAGCGCAGTCGTTCTTCTTTATCGAGAAAGCCTCGGCCCCAAGATCGCAGAGGGATTTTAAGAGGGGGCCGTTGGGCCTGCGCCTGATGGAGGCGTCTCCGGTGAGGACGGCCCCATCGGTGAGGGCCGCCACCGCGGAGATGATCCGCAAGGTAGTCCCCGAGTTCTTGACGTCGATCACGTCGTCGGGGGTATCCGGCCTTCCTCCGACCCCCGCGACGAGCAGCTCTTCTTCCCCCTCTATCCTGGCCCCCAGGGCCTCGGCGGCGGCGATGGTGGACCTGGTGTCGGCGGAGAGGAGAGGCCGCTTCACCGAGCCGCCGGTCCCCAGGGCAGAGATGGTGATCGCCCTGTGGGTGTAGCTCTTGGAGGGCGGAACCTCCACCTCCCCAGAGACCTGCGAGCGCTCAACAGATGCTATCATCGGGTATAGAGGGGGCTTGTGAGTATAAAAAATCGAGGCCTTTGCGGGATTAGGGATGCGACCCTTTGATCAACTTCCCGATATCGCCCTCGCGATCCCGGCGACCTCCTCGAGGGAGAGCTCCTGGGGCCTCTTGTCCAGAAGGGCGGGTTCGATGCGCAAAAGAGCATCGGAGGAGACGTTAGCAGCTACCAGGGACCTCCTCACCTTCTTCCGCCTCATGGAGAAGAGGGCCCGGGTTAGATCGAAGAAGATCCTCTCGTCGACGGGTATCGGCGTCTTTCGCGGCCGGAGGCGGACGATCGCCGACTCCACCTGGGGGCGCGGCAGGAAGGCGGTCCGGGGCACCCGCTCGAGGATCTCGGCCTCGGCCCGGAAGGAGACGTTGAGGGTGAGCCTCCCGTACTCTCCGCTCCCGGGGGAGGCGACGATCCTCTCGGCGAACTCCCTCTGGTACATCAAGACCGCGAGATCGAAGGGCCTCTCCAGAAGCCTGAAGGTGATCATCGAGGAGATCTGATATGGGAGGTTAGATACCACCTTGTTGTAATCGGGGAGGGGGACCTTCAGGGCGTCGCCCCTCGTCACCACGACGTTGGGATGACGCCCTTCGAGGTCTGAGGCGAGGACCGGGTCGACCTCGATGGCATAGACCTTCCCCGCCCGGAGGGAGAGGACCTCTGTGAGGTTTCCGGTCCCGGGCCCGATCTCCAGCACCCGATCCTCCCCGGTGAGGGATGCATAATCTCCGATCCGGGCGAGGACCCTCCGATCGACGAGAAAATGTTGACCGAGCTTATTCACACCCCTCGTCCCCCTCGAAATATCGGCCATCCAAAAATCGGTGATCCAAAAATGTCTTCGGAGATCAAGGACCCATCGTCCAGGACCGATGATTCACCTTCGGCGCGGCTCGGCGGTGAAGATCCGGTACTTGATCCGGTCGTCGGCGATCTCGTCCTCGATCCTCTTAGCCAGAAGTTTCTCGGGGTTGTAGATCCCCTTCACCCGGTCGGAGAGGTCTTGGAAGCTCTTGAAGGGGCCCTTCTTCCTCTCGTTGAGGACCGCCCACATCAGCTTCTTGCCGATGCCGGGGAGGAGCTCCAGGGCGTGCATCCTGGTGGTCAGGGGGCCAGCCTCGTTGAAGAACCGGAGGTAGTACGCCTCCCTCTCCAGGACGATCTTCTGGAGGGCGTAGGGGAGCTCCACCTTCGCCCCCGAGGATAGCTCCTCGTAGCCTATCCTCCGGTTGACCCGATCTACCACCGGCCGATCTCTGCCTATCAGCGCCACCTTGACGCCGATATCCGGAACGGCTCCCTCCTTCGGGGCCATCTCCATCAGGACGAAGTCCCTCTCGCCGACCCCCTGGATGATGGGCCTCTTCTGATATCTGCCCATGGAGTCGGAGACGTGGCCGTAGGGCAGGTAGTCGAGAACCCAAGCCGTCTCTTCGCGCCGTGGTGGCCTCTCCGAAGTCATCCTCTATCCCCTCGATGGAACCGTCACCCTCTCAGAACTACATCGAGGATGGAATCGAGATCCTCGTCTGATAGGGTGAACCGCTCTTTTGCGTAGATGGCCCTGATCTCGTCTTTGGTCTTCGGCCGGACGTCGACGATCTTCGTTGCGATCTCAGGGTTGATCTTCTCAAGCCCCATCAGCTCTTCGATCATCCTGCGGCCCTCCTCTGCCTCGCCCTCTGAGAAGATCTCGGCGTGTTTGATCGCCCTCCGCAGCTCGTAGCCCAGCTCCTCAGGCTCCTCCGCCCTCCTGAGCCTGATCTCCACCAGGGCCTCCTTCACCATAGCGAGGGTCATGAGCTCTTCGCTCAAAATCTTTTTAACGATCATCTCAATTCTGGGGTTTCAGGTGTTCCGGAAGGGATATGACCATCTTTCTGGCGTTTCCGTCCCTCACTTCCAGGAGGTAAGCCCTCCCCCTCCGGCCCAAGACCTTCCCGGTCTTTCCGTGGAACTTGGGGTTTGGCATCCCTCTGTGTATGCTCGGGTCTAGGACGATGTGGACCATAGCTCCGTCGTCGAAGTTCTGGATCGCCCTGCTGACGGGGGATATCCCCCGCGCTCTGACCGACTTGCTCAGCCTGTCTCTAGTCCGTTTTCGTACTCCGTGTGATTTGGGCATCTGCCTCTCCACCTACGTTAATTACGTCCAGCTCCGCCACCCTCGCCGGGATTCCGAGAAGTCCCGAAAGGCTCGGCTTCGTCCTCCCGTCGTCTCCGGATACCAGCTCCTTTACGTAAAGGCCGCTCGTCCCCATGAGGGTCATCTTCGCGGCCTTGCCGGAGAGCTCATCGAGCTGGAGGTCCAGGACCTCCCTCCTCCTGACCCTGTCTGCCCTCCGGTGAGAGACCCGGGTTGGCGTCCGCTGTTCAACCAAGCCGACCAGTTTGTCAAGAACTGATTTAAGCTTTTCTTCTGTCACCTCTTCCTCGAATTCCACCAGCATCGAGTAAGTCTTCTCGAAGGGGGCGGTCTTCAGGTGCTCCACCATCCCCTTTTCTGTGAATTCGAGGCCGTGGACCTCCACTTTTCCCGCGGCACGCCGGTTGATCTCCTCTTGGAGGCGGGATAGGTCCAGGGTCCTGATCCGGGGAAAGGCCGCCTCCACCACGAAGGGCCTGCCGGTCCCCAGCATCCTGGCGTCGATATCCTCCCTCCCCGAGCCGTGAAAGACTGTGTCCTCGCACCTCGACGCCTCGATTATCGGGTCACGTATCAGCTCGTCCACCGACTCAGAGTACCTCCTGCCGGTGAAGTTGCAGCTCTCGCAGCCGGTCCCTCCGCATTCGCGGCAGGGCCATCTCGTCTGGGGGATGCCCCGGACGAGCTTTCGGTACCTTCCGCTGATGTACAGAGATGATACCTGGACGTAGACCCCTCCTCCATCCAGGTCCAGGACCACCAGGACGTCTGGAGAGGTGAAGCTGGTGGTCTTTTTAGTCCTCGCGGCGATCCTCTTTCCCACCTCCCGGTTCAGCTCGGACTTCATGGGCTCGGCGTATCTCGACCCTCCGTCCGCCATAATCAGCTCCTCGTTCTCGGCGAGGAGGCCGCTCATCCTGGTGCCTACGAGGAAGGTCTCGTGCTCGAGGTGGCGTAGCTCCCTCTCTGCGGCCTCAGCCCAGCGGCCGAGCCTCTCCGGCTCCATCTCCCCAAGGCAGACGGAGCACCGTTCCATCTCCCCCTCCAGCCCCAGCTTCAGCCTCGCGGATCTTGAGCTTGGGGCGAGCTCCTTGAGGATCTCCTCCCCCGATCCGTCCAGGGACCCGGCCATGGAGAGGAAGGTCTTGATCGACCTCCCCCGTTCCGCATTCGTCAAGCCCGTAGATAGCATCGCGAACTGCCGCCCAAGGCAGCTGTCGCAGATGGGGCCGAGGCGCAGGACCCTCCTCGCCACCTCCGCGATCATAGCGATGCCGTTCTCCGTATCATCGGTCTTCATGTCGACGCTTATCCCTCTTTCATTTAGTCCATCTTTCGTCCCTCGATCCCATTTCCGTCAGGATCGACGGGTCCATCTCGAACGATCGGCCCGTTCCTATAGAGCTCGTTCCTATCGAGCTCGTTATTTATCAGAACTATGCAGTGGTCTGCGTGGAGGCTCTTGGGCCCCACCGAGACGATCTTCGTCCCCAGCCCTTCGATGAAGGCCTCGTCCTCCTCCGATAGGCCGATGTGGTCTCCGAGGACGAAGGTTCCGTCAGATGCCAGAGCTTCGACCCGATGGTCAGATCCGTCCTCTCTTAAATAGTAGGCCGTCTCATCGACCTGGGCCAGGAGGTCTGCGAGGTCTCCTGCCCGGACGAAGATCCCCGGCGTCGACCTCCGCCATTCGGCGTCCACCTCCAGGGAGAGGGCCTTCTTCAGAAGAGCCGCCGTCGTCCTCTCATCGGGGTTGAGGTGGCGCAGCTCTCCTCCCAGGAGGCGGACCGTCTTGGGGGAGGGGCCTTTGCGCAATACCAAGTAGACCTCCACGTCCCTTCTTATCCCGTGGGATAGGACGAAGGCGGAGTTGATGCACCGGCAAAGGATGTCGAGCCGCCCTGAGGTTCCGGGGATGTCCTCCAGGGAGAAGTCGGGAGTCGTCGTCGCGAGGTTGCCCACCACTACGAAGGTTCGCATGGGATGGAGATAGGGGGCGGGGTAGATCCGCTTTTCGTCTCGAAAGCTCCTATGAAGGCGCTGGGGCAGAAGGTCGCCATATTGCGGCATCATCTATATATTTGGAGACCCAATTGAAGGTGGTGATCCTTTGAAGAAGATATTGCTTCTGACGGCCCTCTTCTCCTCCCTCGCATTCTTCCTGGCCGGCACGTCCCTCGCCCAGGAGACGGGCAGGGAGATGCTGATACAGGACAGCGGCAACGAGACGATCGTAAACCTCGCCGGCCTCTACTCGTCGGGTTTTCTCAGCGTCGGTGAGGCGGTGAAGTTCACGCCGCCGAGATCGGGCTGGACCCTCGACGCCGTCCACATCCTGGGCTGGAACGGATACGATGGGAACGAGTCGCTCCCAGAAGAACAGGTAATATCCATGGAGATCAGGGACGAGAACCTGAACCTCCTCTACAGGTTCACAGATTCGCAGCTCCCCTATTTCACCTTTGTAGGACAGCCTGGGATCGGCGTCATCGAGGTCCCCTCCTTGCCGATAAGCGGCGATTTCTACGTATGCTTCTACGATCGGGGAGCCGTCGACGTGGGGATAGATAGAAACGACGTCGAAGGGAGCTCGTACTTCTTCGATATGCAGACAAAAGAGCTCTTCCCCGCTGAAGTCGGGATAGTGGGCTCCGATGAGCTGGTGGCTGTGAGCTGGATCATAAGAGCCCTTGGACACTGAAAAAAGCCGGGCGGCCGCTCAACATGTCTCAGAGAATCTTCGGACCATGCGTCTGCCTCGGCGGTATGCCGGGGATAGGAAACGTCGGAAAGGTGGCGGCGGACTTCATCGGCGCAGCCCTGGACTGCATCACATTTCAGCTGATGGTATCCACGGGCTTTCCGCCGGAGGTCCCCGTGGAGGACGGGATCGCCAGAGCCCTCCAGGTGGAGCTGAAGGCCCCCGAGGGGAGGGACGACATCCTCATCCTCGGGGGCGACGCCCAGCCCCTGAAGCCGCCCCACATGTACAACCTGGCAGGAGAGCTCCTCACCGCCCTTGCAGCCTACGAGGTGACGGATTTGGTGACCCTCGCAGCCTACGTCGGAACCTCTGAAGAGAAGGTCTTTGGGGTCGCCACAGACCCCGACCTCGCCCGGGCCCTTGAAGAGAGCGGGGTCGCCCTCCTCCGAAACGGGGTCATCGGCGGCTTAAACGGCATCCTAGTGGGCCTCGCCCCGCTATACGGGATCCGGGGCGTCTGCCTCATGGGGAAGACCGACGGCGAACGGGCCGTCGACCTCGCCGCTGCCGAGACCCTCATCGGGGCGGCGAGCGACCTTCTGGACCTGGACCTCCCCGCCGAGATCGTCGGCTGGACCCTCCAGGAGGTGCCGGAGGATGAAGAGGGGGCTGGGGCGAAACGCCCCCCTCGGCGCCAGGAGGACTATCACGCAGGGTACGGATAGAATATATGTCGGGGGACTCTCTGGCAGTAAGCCCCCTAGACGGGCCTCACGACCAGGCTCCCCTGGGCAACCCCCACCTCCGCGGAGACGGGCTCGCACTTGGCCCTCATGACGTAGATGAGCCTCCCTTTCAGCATATCGTCGAACTCGGTCATCGTCTCGAAGTTCCCCATCCCCTTGGCGATGACGAGGAAGTCTTCGTCTTTTAGGAGGCGGAGGAGCTGGGGCCTCACCTTCTCCAGGGATAGGCCGATGACGGGGCCCGTCGGCTCTATGGGATGGTCTGTCATCTCCTCCAGCTCGTCGGCGGTGACGTCGTTTAAGATGGGGCCCGTCTTGGGGCAGATGACGACCCGCTTTCCCATGGCGAGGAGCCTGTCGATGACGAAGAGGTCGAAGACGATCTCGCCGGCGTTGTCGGTGAGGTAGAGGATATCCTCGAACCGGTTTATGCGGAGCCGGGCCTCCTCCAGGTCGCCGTCGAAGTTCTCGCTCAGGGTATCGAGGAAGACCTCATCGAAGGAGTCGACCTCGAAGTCGTGGCCCTTCACCCCCCACTCCATGGAGTTGGCGGCGGCGGCGATCCTGATAAGCGCCTCGAGCTTGTCCTCCGACTCCTCATAAAACCGCCTTGCAAGAGGTATAAGCTCCCTGGCGACCCGGTTGCTCTCGGCCTTCATCTCCCGATAGGGGTCGGGGTTTTTGCTCCTCCTCTTCATGATCTCTTCCCTCTCCGTCCCCACCACCGAGGGGACAACTCCCTTGTGGAGGGCCATGAAGTCGAGGAGCTCCTCCATCGCCTCCCTCTTCTCCCGGTCGTCGGAGAAGAGGATGTCTGCCTCGAACTTCGCCCTGTCGAGGATGCAGCTGTAGCAGCTGGAGGCCATCTTCACCGCCGATCACCTCCCCGCCAGGACCGCTATCACTTCTGGTATCGCCCTCGAGGCGACGTCGGGGACCGACCCGCCGCTGAGGACGAAGACGATCCCCCTCTCGCCACAGGCCTCCTTTATGATCCTCGCCATCTTGGGGTAGACGGCGCTGGTGAGCTCGAAGCCGCCGTAGTCGTCGGCGTGGGAGTCGTGGCCGAATACGACAAAGCAGATCTGGAAGTCGAATTCCTTGGCCATATCCATGGCGGTGGATAGCTCCCTCAGGAACGTCTCGTCATCGGCGTCGAACCCGATCCCTATGTCGTGGTTCCTCCTCTTATCGTCGAAGTTCGAGCTCTCCTGGTGGTTGAAGTTGACGTGGTAGACGTCTGGGTCGTCGCCGAAGAAGTTCCTCGTCCCGTCCCCGAAGTGGGGGTCGACGTCGACGATCAGAAACCTCTCAAGGCCCATATCCCGGAGGTTCGATATGGCGATGGCGACGTCGTTATAGTAGCAGAACCCCCAGCAGCTGCCGGGGCTGGCGTGGTGGCCGGCGGTCCCGGTGTAGGCGAAGCTCCTCTCCGCCTCACCCTTCGCCACCATCTCCGAGGCCTTGAGGACCGACCCCACTGAGAGGAGGGCGACGTCATGGTACATCCGGTTGTAGGACTCGGCCTTCATGGCTTCCATATGCTCCGGGGTATGGGCCCTCTCGACGAGGGAGAGGGGTGCGGCCTCGGCCGAAAAGACCTGGACGTCCTCCCCTTCGAGGAGCCCCGATCTCCTCAGGGCTTCAAAAGAGGGTTTTATCCGGGGCCTGAGGACGCTGTGCCCCTTCGACCCGAAATCCTCGTGATAGATGACGGCTACCTTCATGAGGGTTAGCTCTCCCATCGACCTTATAAAACGTTCCCATCTCCGCCGCTAGATCTGGGAGTACCTGGGATACCTCTCCAGGAGCATCCCCTCGACGACTATCGGCATATCCCTGAGGGTATCGTTGGCCGCCCTCTGGACCTCCCAGTCTTTGGAGGAGTATATCGTCAAGAGAGGCTCTCCCTTCTTCACCACCTGGCCCATCTTCTTGTGGATCAGGACCCCTGCCTTCTTGTCGGCGGGTGCGCCGGCGTTCCTCGCTATCTCAACGATCCTCTTGTTGTCGAAGGAGATTATGTAGCCGTTCGTCGGGGCGAGGATGTCCTGAGAGCATTCGCCGATCTCGATATCGTCGCTCTTGACGGCGGGATCGCCCCCTTGCGCCTCGATGATCTCCATCATCTTCTGGTGGGCTTTGCCGCTGGCGAGGATCCTCTCGGCCATCGCCCTCCCCTCCCCCCGAGCGGCGACGCACCCCATCCCGGCGGTGCACCCGATCTCCAGGAGGATTCCGGCGAGGGACAGGCTCTTCTCCCGGAGGCTGTTGGGCCCCTGGCCGCTCTCCAGCATGGTGAGCGCCTCCTTCACCTCCAGGGCGGGGCCGACCGTCCTTCCCACCGGCGATCCGCCGAAGGTCATGGCGCACTCGACCCTGATCCCCAGCCGATCCCCCAGATCGATGAGGTCTTTTGCCATGGACCTGCCGTCGGCGGCCGTCGGAAGTTTCGTCCCCGGCCCAACTGGCATGTCCATCACCACCGAGTCGGCTCCCACAGCCCCCTTCTTGGACATGATGGAGGCGAGCATCTGGCTGTAGGGGTCGATGCTGAGGGCGTACTCGGCCTTTATCAGCTTGTCGTCGGCGGGGGCGATGTTCGTCGCCCCGCCCCAGGCGAGGATCCCGCCCACCGACTCCGCAATCTCCTTGATCTCGTCGGCGGAAAACTCCACGGGAGCGAGGATCTCCATCAGGTCCGATGTCCCCCCCGCCCCGGTGATCGCCCGGGAGCTGGTCTTGGGGATAAGAAGGCCTGCCGCTGCGACGATGGGCACCACCAGCAAAGAGACCTTGTTTCCGGGAACTCCTCCTATGCTGTGCTTGTCGACCACGGGATGGGAGTCGAAGTGGATCCGCTCCCCGGTATCGATCATCGCCCTCGTCAGCCACTCCGTCTCCTGAGAGTCGAAGTTTCTTATGTAGAGGGTGGTGAGGTAGGCTGAGATCTCGATGTCGCTCAAGTTGTTATCGACGATGTCCTGGACGATCGTTCTTATCTGGTCCTCGGTGAGGTTCACCTCGTCCATCATCTTCTTGATGTAGCCGATGGAGGCGGGCTTGGGGGCCGGGGCTATGTCCACCTCCTTCGCCTCCCCGATCTTCTGGTGGGCTTCGGTGAAGATCCCCACCGTCCCGGGCTCCACCATCTGGGTGGTGACGTCCAGAATGGCGGTGAAGGAGGCGCCTTTTGCCTTCACCCGCACCCGGTCGGCGGGGTTCATGCCCAGCTCTCTTGCGTCGACCAAGTTCAGCATCACCTTGTACTGTCCGATCTCTATATCGAAGGGGTTGACCTGGAATAACATGTTGAACCTCTCTTCTCCTCTCTTCTCTCGTGCCTTCCAACTTCCATCTATCGGAGCTCAACCCTTAACTAATTCTCCGTCCCGCGGCATCTTCCCTCTTGCGCCAGTCCCGGGATGAAGACTTCAAGCTATCGATCATCTCCGATACGTTCCTCCTCGCCTCGATGTGATCGGTGTTGCAGACGATCCCATACTCCTCCCTCGACTCGATCACCATGACGTCCGCCCCGAATATCGGCCAGGATAGGTCCACAGCAGCCCTTGATATCTCCCGCCAGGTTGATGGTCTCTCCCGGACGAAGACGGCTGCGATCTCCAGCGCCGAATCGACCCCTTCTCTCAATCCGTCGGAGAGGTCGATCCTCTCCCAGAAGTCGTAGTCAGCCCTCATCTCCGGATAAAGCTCTCTTATCACCGTCTCGAGGTAGAGGTTGTAGGCGACGGTCCTGGCGGGGTCGAAGGAGAGGGCGCCGCACCTTGCGATCCTCTCCAGGTTCTCCATCGCCCTCGGAAAGTAGGCAGGAAAGATCTCCCGGTCAGTCCTGCAGATGATCCGCTCTATCGCCAGATCGACGAGGACGTTCATCATCTCAAAGACGATCTTGCCGCAGAACTCGCATCCCTGGCCGATCTGGCGTTTCATCACCTTCTCCTCGAAGAGGACGTGGTAGAACTCGTGGAGGAGGGGGTAGGGCTCGGGCTCCGAGAGGTATATCCTATAGCCATCTCCCTCATGGACCGTCCTTCCCAGGACGAAAGGCTCCTCTGAGATCTCCACATCCACGTCGACCTCCAGCCTCCAGGCCCTCTTCAGCCCCTCAACGACCTTGGCTAGCCCCTCTCCAGAAGGGTCAGAGATCGGATCCACTCTCCTTTCGCCTCTCTCGTCGTTCCCACCACCAGCCTCGGGCCCTCCCTCGTCTCCTCGACGACCCCCGCGGCCTCGATCCTCTCCCCCCGAAGGGCCTGGCCTGCGTAGGTGTGGGTGTAGCAGAGGATCGTGGAGATCTCGGGGTGGTCGATCTTGTAGACGGCGGGGTTGTCGAAGGCGAACTCCGCGTCCAGGACGAGAGCATCGATCTTCCGCCTGCCAGATTTCTCCCCCGGAGGGAATGGGGGGCCGATCTGGTCCCAGTCCCGGGTGAAGAGGAGGTCGAAGTAGGTCTCGTCCACCACCCCCCGATTTCCCTTCCTCCTCTCGTGGAGGACGAACTCGTCCCGGCATATCTCCGGCACCCTCTTTCTATATATCTTATCCCAGGTCGCCTCGTCCAGATCCCGGATCCTGCCGTCATCTCCCTTGGCAGCCGATATGACGTCCCTTGCCCGCCACCACTGCCTACCGCGGACGAGAAAATCTATGTCGGAGGCCGGACCCTCAAGCCCCACCAGGAATGAGCCTGTGATCCCCATCTTCTCCACCGGGACCCCGCCTGCTCTCAGGACTGAGACGATCTCTGCGACCCTCTCGTCCCTCTCTGCCGCCTTGGAGAGCTCCTCTTCAGGCAGGAAGAGCCGGAGGACGGCCTCCTCGGGTACGACGTGGACGTCCCGGACGTACTCCGGCCTCTCCCTTCGGAGGAAGGCGTAGGCCTCCTCAAAGTCGAGCTTTCGGTATCTCACGCCTCCGGCCTCCCTCTCTCCTACCGGGTCGGGGACGTACCTCAAGATCGACCTGATCCCCTCGGGATGGTGGTAGTCGACGACGGCGAATATCCAGCCGTCGACGGTCTCGAGAAAGTCCCTGATCCTGGCCCTCATCCCAGGACCTCCCGGACCTTATCCATCCCCGCCCCCTCCCGGATCACCATGCGGGCCGCCAGGTCGACGAGGGTCGATGGGATCGCAAACCGCGACCTGCCCCCGTCCAGGACGACGCCGACCGCCTCGGCGATATTCGGGTCCAGCTCCTCGATGCTCGCGGGGGGCGGACGGCCCGAGGGGTTCGCGGAGGTCGAGGTGATGGGGCCTGCAATGCCGATCAATTCCAGAGCGACCGGATGGTCCGGGAACCTTATCCCCACACGATCCGACCCGGAGGTGACGTTGTCGGGGAGATATGCGCTCTTCTCGACGAGGACGGTGACGGGACCGGGCAAAAGCTTCCGGAGGATGGGGAGGTCCTCTTCGCCTATCCGGGCGACCCGCCCCATCATATCGAAGCTGGCCACCGCCACCGAGAGGGGCATATTCCGGGATCTACCCTTGATCTCGAAGACCCTCTCCACCGCCTCGGAGAAATAGACCGAAGCCCCTATCCCGTATACCGTCTCCGTCGGATAGACGGCGGTTCCTCCTTCCGCCAGGACCTCTGCCGCCAGAGCTACGCTCGTCGTCTTCATCTCTTCTTGATGGAGGCGATGTCGCCGAGGGTCAGACCCCGTCCGCCTTTACCCGCCCTCCATTCCTCGTCGCTCAATTTGTCGGTCAGCTTTACGTTCAGCTCCTTCTCGAGCTTGATCCTCACAGAGTCCTCGGGGACGATCTCCTGCCTCTCGATCTTCCTGATGAGGGAGGCCCTCTCCTTTATCCTGACCCCCAGCTCTTCGGGGGTGAGGTCCATCCCCTCCCTCCCCTCTTTTACGATCCGGCCGTATTCGGGAACGATCTCTGGCATCTCCCTGAACTCATCGCGACGGGGCCTGGGCTTCGGCGGCGCCCTGAAGGCCCTCTCCTGGGGGATGACCTTCCTCGGCACAGGTGAAAACTTGTCTGTGACCTCTCCAAACCGGGCGCAGTTGTTGCAGACCTGCAGCTCTGATCCGTCGATCACCACCCGTCTTGGCTTGCCTGAGACCTCTGTACCGCATATCTCGCACTGCATATTTGCTCAACTCGGAAAAGTTTAATAGCAGTCAACGTTAAATACGCTTTGGAGATCCCATGGACGAATCGCGAGTCGGCGCTGATTTTTCGCGCTACCTGATGGACCGGATGCGCCAGCTAGAGGAGAGAAACCTCGCTCTTCGAGAGCAGAAGGACCGGGTGGAGGGCGAAAGGCGGGTCATGGAGAACCAGAAGCTCAAGTTCGAGCGCGAGGTGAGGAAGCTAAGAAGCGAGCTGGAGAGGCTCCGGACCGGCCCTCTGATAGTGGGGACGATCTTAGACGTCCTCGACGACAGCCGGGTGGTGGTCAAGAGCAGCACCGGTCCTCGATTCGTCGTAAACGTATCTCAGTTCATCGAGGAGGAGCTTCGGCCCGGGATGCGGGTCGCCCTCAACCAGCAGTCCTTCTCCGTCATGTTCCCCCTCCCCTCATCCCAGGATCCCGCCGTCTTCGGCATGGAGATCGAAGACGCTCCCAACGTCGATTTCTCCCAGATCGGAGGGCTAGAAGACCAGATATCAGAGATCAGGGAGATCGTGGAGCTCCCCCTCAAGAGGCCCGACCTCTTCGTCAAGGTGGGGATAGAGCCCCCCAAGGGCGTCCTCCTCTACGGCCCCCCTGGAACCGGAAAGACCCTCCTCGCGAAGGCGGTCGCCTGCAGCACCGAGGCCACATTCCTCCGGGTGGTGGGAAGCGAGCTCGTCCAGAAGTACATCGGCGAGGGGGCTAGGATGGTGAGGGAGCTCTTCGAGCTAGCCCAGAAGAAGGCTCCGGCGATCATATTCATCGACGAGCTCGACGCCATAGGGTCCCGGAGGATGGACGGGGCGACGAGCGGCGACCGCGAGGTCCAGAGGACCCTGATGCAGCTTCTGGCCGAGATGGACGGCTTCGACCCCCGGGGGGAGGTGAAGCTCATCGCCGCCACCAACAGGCCCGACATGCTCGATCCGGCGCTCCTCCGCCCCGGAAGGTTCGACAGGCTCATCTACGTCCCCCTGCCGAGCCGGGTGGGGCGGCATCTGATTCTGGCGATCCATACCTCCAGCATGAACCTCCATCCCGACGTAGACCTGAAGAGGATCTCCGAGGCCGCCGAAGGGGGCAGCGGCGCAGACCTGAAAGCTCTGGCGACGGAGGCGGGGATGTTCGCGATCCGGGAGGAGAGGGATGTAGTCTGCCAGAGAGACTTCGAGCGGGCCAGGTCTAAGATCGCTGACTCTCACTCCGAGACGACAAAAGAGGTCTCGGAGGTCGCCTTCGGCCAGTACGCCTGATGGTCCCCGGCGGGGCCGGAAGGAAGCGCGACTTTTATCGGCGGGGCCGGCCGCAAAGCCCCGTCTCGGCTTCGAGATGATTATATATCGTTTATTCTTCCCCCATATCAGATCAGAGGAGGGGTCTTCTTCGGTCACTGACGAAGGCGAGAGGATGAGGATCAGAGGGAAGGTCGCCTCTGGCCTCGGGGAGGGAAAGTACTACATCTCCAGGGAGGGGTACTCGAAGCAGTTCTCCGAGAAGCTGGGATTCACGCCGTCGCCGGGGACCCTGAATTTGAAGCTCGACGAGCCCTTCACCCTCGACGACTCCGAGTCCATCGAGATCGAGGGCTTCTCCGAAGAGGGGAGTTCCTTCGGCGGGTGCAGGTGCCTTCCTGCAGAGATAGGCGGGATGAAGGGTGCGATCGTCCGCCCCGAGAGGACGGGCTACCCTGCGACCCTCATCGAGATCATAGCCCCCGTCAACCTGCGGGAGGCCCTGGGCCTATCGGACGGGGACGAGGTGGTGGTGGTCTTGGGACGTATCCAGGGTGGTGAAGGTCACATCTCCCCTCTGCAGAGCGACGCTCAAATGGAAGACGGGGCGGACACTCTCGGTAGGGATAGCTAGTAGTTACGCTAAGGAGGCCTTATGCTGTAGGGGGGTATGGAAAAAATAAGCTAGAGAAGGAGATGAAAGCGTCATCCCTTCAGCCATCTTATGACGACATCTTTCTGTACCGGGCCTTCACACTTCGGGTACAACGGCCACCTTTGAAGAACCCAATAATCTTCTTCGATGTCGTCACACCGCTCGGCCTTCACCCACTCGCCTCCTTGGACCAAAATGATGCAAGAACCCACACCAAGGATGTCAGCGATCTCTATTACGATCGTATTGCTATCCTGCACCAGCCCTATCAGATCTGAGGTGCTTATCATCTGACTTGTCATTAGTACCTCACATAAGACGCGACTTCTCTGAGATAGAATAGAGATTATGCAGTTCGTCGCGCCGATGATATCAGCGAATGGTCTTCATATTCCTTTCCCTAACGTTCTCATAAGATATTCCAGATGCTGTCCTTTTGAGCTGGATCTCGAGGGCGAGCTTTTTGTTGTACCAGGCTCTTGCGAGGAGAGGCTCAATCTCGATCGCCTTGTTGTAGCAGGCTATAGCTTCGTCGTATCTTCCGAGCATGTAATAGACGTTGCCCTTGGTGGTCCAGGTCAAGCCGTTCTCTGAATTAAGAGCTATCGACTTTTCACAGCATTCCAAGGATTCGTTGTACCTCTTCTGAAGGTATAGAATATCGGCCTTGGCGCTCCATGCCTCCCAGCTATCCGGCTCTTTTTCGATCTCCCATTCCACTATAATCATAGCGCCTTCAAGGCCTCTGGCAGAAAGGAGGCGGAAAGCGTTATTTATAGACTCGCCATCGTGCCGTTCTGGGTGGTATTGAGGATCTAATGACATGAATCAACCTTTCCGACCGAAAGCTATGCAGATAACCTATATAAGAGTTTAGTTGATTATGATAAATACCAGGAAGACAACATTTCTAATTAAAACCCATCCACGTGGTCTTAATAACGGGACCGCAGTAAATCGGCGAAGGTTGCCCCATGTGGGTAGCAATTAATCAAATTATATCAACAATTGCTGTCTCTCCCGAGAGAGTCATTTTTTATTATAAAAATATGTACTGCAAATAAGCCATCCGAGTAATTTTTATAAGCGTTCAGGCAATACATGTCAAAGAAGTGGTCGGAGGCTTATACGATATGAGAGACCTGATAATCGTACCCATCGTTCACAGCTCTCCAGACATGGGGTCTATGAAAGAGGAGCTCGAAAAAGAGAGCATAGCCAAAATCGGAAAAGAGAGGTGGGAAGAGAACCAGAGAAAGGTCGAGAATTTCTGGGATGGGGTCGAGGCAGCGATAGACGCACTTGACCTGAGCTGTGGCAAAGTCAGAGTGTATCAGGACGGAATACCGTGCGGCGGGGAGCTTGGAGGAAGGATCGTGAGGGAGGTTGCAGATAAGGGAAGCCGCAACTATCAGATCGTCAGAAAGCTGATCGAGAGGGGGGCAACCCTGGAGGCGACCGAAGATCCGAAGCTGCTCTTGAAGGAGTACGAGCATATAAAGCGATTTGCAGACGCGACGACGGAAAGAGAGAAGATGGAAGCAAAAGAGCAGTATGAGCAGATAAAAGAGAAGCTCCTCCATGACCGGGACGAGTTCATCGCAAGAGCGATCGGTTCCACCTTAAAAGACGGCGAAACGGGAATTTTGTTCATCGGCGCTGCCCACGACGTGAAATCCGAGCTGCCGCAAGACGTCGAAGTTCGGGGACTGGACTGAAAGGACTCGGTGTGGCCCAGCGATGGATCAACCCTGAATTCGACCGCTCTGGCTTTGAGCGATATCTTGACTTGTCAGGGCTTTTCTGATGGCCTCTTCAAATTCCAGAACGTCTGAAGAGCGAATGCGTGCGATTCGTCCCTCGACTTCCATATCCAGCTCTTCTCTCTCTTTGCCGAAGTCGATCTCGGATCCGGCCTCGATCGAGCCGATCTTTTCCAGGAGGACCTCAAAGAGGGCCTCTTCGGGCTCCCGTCTCCACAAGAAGATTCTCACGTTTGTGACGTACCAGAATCCCGGCCTCCAGCTCGATATCAGCCCCTCGCTGTACCATATATATCCAAACGTCTTGTAGTGCACCACCTCGCCCTCGGCGAGGTGCGGGGCGCTCTCCACAAGCTGCCTTTTGTACCACACCCTCGTCTCTCGGTCCCACGCCTCCAGCATCCCGTAGTCGAGCATCGTCTCTATGCTCGCAAGAGCCGCCTTGAGGCTAAGGCCTATCAGGGGGATTCCTGCGACGGTTATTATCAGGTCGGCGTTCAGAATCGCGCCCTTGTTCAGAAGCCTGTCCAGGATGTCCACGAGGCCGTAGTCCCTTTCGGGTTTCATCTTCTGGTCCCCTTGAGCTGGACGAAGCTGAAGGGAGCCCAGGGTCCGGAGAACCTGACGGAATATTCGTCCTCTTTATCGATCTCCTCCAGGAGGTCGCCGAAGGCCTCGACGCCATCATGACGCATCAGACACGAGAAGGCTGCGATCATCATCTTTTCTTTGTATTTATCCGGAACCCAGGAGACCTTTTTTTCGATCTTGACCTCGTCGGCAAGCTCGTCGATCTTCGCGCCGAGTTCTTTTGCGAGCCGTGCCGTCTCTTCCAGGAGCCCATCCTTGATCTTAAGATCGAGCTTCTTCTGGTAGAGGTACGCCGTTCCCTTTGGCATATTCTCGATGCCGTCTCTCAGCCTCTGCAGCTCGGAATCGGCCGTCACGATCTTCTCTGTGAGCTTTTCCTCATCACAGAAGATCTGAACCGTGTACTCCGCTTCGCCCTTGACCCTCTCAAGCTCCCCTTTCAGAAGGTCGTAATTCTCCTCAAGCCAATCTCTGACAGCCTCGTCGTCGCCGATGAATATGACGTCGAAGGAGAAGGGCAGAACCGTGCCGAACCGTTCGGTCGCAAGATCTATCACGTAGCTGTGTTCGAGCACCCACTCCTTCGCCCTCTCGTCGTCTTTGGTGACGTAGGGCTCGGCCAGACAGGAATGAACGACGGCCGCGATATCCCCAAAGGGGACCAGGCGGACCCGATTCTCCTCGATCCCCACGTCTCCGAGGTCCGACTCCGGACCGGAGCTGACGACGGAGTAGATGTACCTGCCTTCTTTTGCGGTTTCGCTCATTTCTCCTCAACCTCTTCAGCCCAGGATTCCGGATTGAAGAACTTGTTCAGAAGGTCGTCCGCCACATCGTCGAGGCTGCTGATAACGGAGTTGACAACATCTTCCAGGTCGTTGTCCTGCTTTATCTTCTCTATCGCCTCGTCAAGGTCGATGAGGGCCTTTCCCAGCCGCTCGATCTCATCTTCATCGAGCCGGCCCCCTTCTATCCTTCTGATCGCCTGCCTCTCGACCAGATCCTGGATTATCTCGACCAAGGCTACGACGAGCCCGAGCAGACCCTGTTTGAGGTTCCTTTCGTCCACTTCAAGAGCCATTATCCCCTTTTTCAATGGTTATCTGGAGTACTCCGTGCTTATACGACCTTTCAATGATCGACCTCGCGTTCGTCGGCAGCTCGACCAGTTTGCACCTATTTCCATCGGATATCTCCAGGACATTTCCTGCAAGCTTCGTCTCTATCGAGCTTTCTTCCAACTCTGGCAAGACGACGAGGACGAAGATCCGGTCATCCTTTTCAAATACATCGACGATGGGCGCCTTCTTCGGGACGTCCTCAGGCATCTTCACCGATATCTCCCTTGGCTTGCCCGCAGGCCGACCCCGCCTCGCCCCGCCTCCCAGGGGCCTTGTGGATATGTTGTACTCGACGACGGGACGGCTGCTCCAGCCCATGTCTATCCTGTGCTTTATCTCTGCATCGGTCTCCTCGATCCTCTTGCGAAACTCTGGCGAAGTCCTCTCCAGGGTTTTTATAACCCCTCCCAGTCCTGGGAGAAGCTGACCTACAATATCGCTCACAACGCTCCCACCATTTCTGGTTTCGATATCCTCGAGTTTCTTTTCGAGCTTCTTTATCCGCTCCTCGTATTCCCTGCTCAGATCCCTTTCGTCCTTTTTTTTGGCGTCATCGCTCACGGTTCTCACCAGCCCTTTTTCTGCAAAAGCGTTAATGTCTCTCAATTTTCTTATTTTTATTCCGCGTCCAGCCGCAAATGGGACAGCCCTCCGCCATCAGCGTCTCTTCGCTTACTCGATTCTCACACTCCGGACACTTCGCCTTCTTGAGGTACGCCTCCTTCCACCCAGGGGCGCTGAGGTCGGTCCCTGAAGGAAGCTCCATACCGTACCTGGCGGCGGTCTCGAAGGAAGAAAGGGTCGCCCTAATCTTTATGCCCAGAAGTTCGTTCCCGGCAACGGAAACGGATATATCGGCGTTGATCACAATCCCCTTGTCCAGTATCCTATCCACCACGTCGAGCAGACCTCTATCGCTCACCGGCTCCAGTCCTGCCATGAACCTCCTCGTATCAGATATTTGTGCCAGTCATCCGCCTTCACTGACTCATCATTATTCTGACCTTTCTTTTGTGGGCGTTGATCTTCTCTTGGTGAAGCCGATTCTGCTCCATCATACGGGCCCGAACCTTTCTCCTCTGGGTTGCCCACTTTCTTCGTATGTCCAGAAGATTGCCCTTCGAGTTCAGATACCACTTCTGTTTTGTCTTCCTCATCTGAGGCATTATCTCCATCCTGATCTTCAGCTTATGGTCCTGAACCTTTCTTTTGTGCTCCGCCACAACAGCCCGCTGCCTTCTCTTATTTTTAATGACGATCCCTTTTCTCGACGACATAAGACTCACCACTTCGACCATACGCAGGCTCGACGATATCGAGACCTAGGCTTAAAACCCCTCTTGGATGAGAGGTCTTGGCCCTTGATCCCCAGCTTTATGTTATAGCTGTAGAGTGCATTTGAGTAAAACGGACCTTCTACATCGCCAGATCCGCTTCTTTCGAAATCGCCGTCCTGCTCCATCTCCTCCAGCATCTTGAAGAGACTCCACAGAATGCAGGATTTCAGATCCTGGACCTCTTCAGGCACGTACATCTATCCGCCCCTTAGAATGTCGGTCCTGACCCCTAGGTTCATCTCTCTCGCCTTCTCGGCCAACTTGAGCGTGCGGACCAACTCCGCATTAATTTTTGCATAATCTTCATCGCTGATCTCTCCCAGCTCGTAAAGCATCCTGTTCTCCTTCAACCTGTCCTTGATCTGATCGTACATCTCCTTGCGGCTGAAGTAGAGGATCTGCTCAAAGAGCCAGAACATGTCAAGACCTGGGATGGAGAAACCGAGGGTGCGTAGCAGGATGTCGTCGATTAAAAACATCTATCTAAAACCACCCCGTTTCTTTCCAAGGATCTGGATGTCCACGAAGTTATAGGGGGGCCACGGACCGGTGTACTGGACCTTGAGAGCGTCATAGTCGTCGGCAAGTCGCCCCACACAGTCCGAAAATTCGCCGATCCGACATGAATCGACAAGAAACGACGTATTCAAAAGGAGACGATCGCTGAAGAGCTTCAAAGATCTCGAATCGGCCGCGATTCCCCTGAGGCACGTCACGAACTCAGACCGCCAATCTTCAACCTTGCCGTTCAGCTCCTTCGAGCTTTGCGGCAGCATAACCTTGACTCCCAGCTCCACCTTGCCGTCTACGGAGTCCATCGCCTTCCTCAATGCTCTGTGTCCGGTCTTCATGGCAATGCCGAGCAGTTTGCTATTCTTGAAGACCATACCGTAAGCCACCGGAAGGACGCTGAACTCCTCCATGACATGCTCCACAACGGTCTTGTGGACTTTTATGTCATCCTCGTCTACTCCATAATCCTTCATCTTAGAGTCGCTGACCACAGGGGCAAAATCGTTATACTTGAGGGTGTAGACCTCGCCGCAGTCAAAGCCGATACTTCCAAAGGTCCTCCTCTCCTCAGGAGATCTGATTATGCAGTATACGTATAGCCCTTCACCCTGACCCTCAGATCCTCTGCTCCGGCCACCTCTGTGAGACCTCAAAACTGATCACCTATAATATTAGAGATCCTCCACCACGCTGCGGTCAGACCTGCGTCGCAGCTCTACCCGTCGATATCCGATAAGCTCGCCCCCACCGTCGAGAGAGAACTCATATACGCCGAGCATATCCTGCGTATCCGGGACCGCCTTTCTCTCAAGCACCTCGACGAATGCTCTCCATTCGCCTTCTTCTCTGGCCATGCCGGTGACGCCCTCGATCTTCTTTTTCAAAAGGGCCTCTGCAAGACCGCTGGCGACCTTGTGCATGTCCAGAGCGGAGATACTCTTAGCCATCGTAGAACTCTCCCTATGGTACGTATATGATCCCGTCCTCTTCGATGGGGACTACCTCCACGGGCACCCCCTTCCACTCGCCGATCCTCTCTCTCAGGTTGTAGCTCTTTACGTCTCTTGTGATCTTGTAATGCCTGAGAAAGGATGCCAGCCTGCGTCTTCTGGCATGGCTTCCATTTCTGGCTATGGAATCTTCGTAAAAGGTGCCGTCCGGCTTGAGGCAGAAGTAAAAAGTCCTCGTCACCACTCTCTCCCCTCCCTCGGCTTTGGCGATGACGACGACCGCATCCGTCTCGTTGATCTTCAAACCTGGCGGCTTTTTGGTGAAGATATCGCCTATCTTATAGACCCCCACATCTTCGATCATGGCTTTGACTTTGTCCACGACTACCACCTAAGAAAGCTCTGCAAAAGACCCCTCGACCAGACCCCGCATCCTCTCCAGCTCTGCCGGCGTGTTGGTCTTCGTCCCCAAGACGTCTATGCAGAGGTCTTCCAGACCGATATCGCCGCGGCTGTTCAAATTTTTCAGACCCCGAGCTATCATTATGCACGCTCTTGTCCCCGGCTTTTGGGCATCTGGAAGCCCATCTCTGAGCGCCCTCACCAGGGAGACGACCCTCGTCGCCTCTTCGAGGGACGCTCCTGTTTGCTTTTTGACGATCTGCAGCTCCACCTCGAAGTCGTAATACCCCATATATATCCCGACGACCCTGTCGAGGAGGGCATCCTGAGGTCTGTAAACTCCTGCGTACTCGATGGGGTTGCTGGTCAGTATCGCCTTGAACTCCGGATGGACCTTGACGTACCGCTCCTCTCCAAACTTGGTTGGAAGCTCCAATATCCCCTCCTCGAAGATGGAGAGGAGGACGTTGTTTGCGGCCGGCTTCGTCCGAGAAAACTCGTTGTATATTAGCGTATAGCCGTATTTGCAGGCAAGGGTAAGGGGGTTGTCAACCCAATCCGCCTTCAAAATGTCCCTGCTCTTGAATACATTGTGAACGTACTTGTCCCTCAGGGTCTCCGTCTCCACCTGGGAGTAACCGCCTACGAGATCGGTCGTAGTTATCGACTCATCGCCGTTGATCCATACGACGGGCCTGCCGATCTTCTTGGCCACATACATCGCAAGGCTGCTCTTGCCGCACCCTGTGGGCCCCACCAGATGGACTGGATATCCGCTATCAAGCCAGAGCTTTATTCTGCGCATGATCTTTTTAATTTCAGACGCTTCCACAAAATTATCGACATCTGGTATGAGGTAGGCGGCTTCAATCTTCTTTCTCTCCTGATCAACTTCGTAATTGAGAACAGAAGCACGAGATATTTTTACATCCTGCAGGAGATCCTTCATATCGAGATCGTCCCTCAGGCGACTCCCGCGCTCCATAATTTTATCGCTCATCGATTGGTGGACAGACGCCCCTCTCACTGTCCTGGGATGCGTAGCAACGTAGCGAATTTGTATCATCTCCGTGATTATTATAAAATTTATGGCGGAGAACTTAAAAAAATCATCTACTATGGTTTATCCATAATAGAAATTTTTTATGTAGTTCTCCAGATCAACCTTCAGAAACTCGTCGATATCTGCCTTGAAATCTCCGACGTTCTTTTCCATGCGGTTGATGCCATCCTGCCGCATCTTCCGGCCAGCCCTCTGGATCTCTTGGGCCTTGTTCCTCATGGACCGGGACTCTTTGTCGATCTCGGTCCGGATCTCTTCGACGGACTTATCGAAGTTCTTTATGGACCTCTGGTTCTCCTTCACCTGGGCATCGATCGCCCTCTGCATCTCGGAGACCCTTCTTTCCATCTGATCGACGCCATCCTGCCGCATCTTCCGGCCAGCTCTCTGGATCTCCAGGGCCTTGTTCCTCATGGACCGGGACTCTTTGTCGATCTCGGTCCGTATCTCTTCGACGGACTTATCGAAGTTCTTTATGGACCTCTGGTTCTCCTTCACCTGGGCATCGATCGCCCTCTGCATCTCGGAGACCTTCTTTCGCATCTGATCGACGCCTTCTCGACGGATCTTCTGGCCCGACCTCGTAATCATCAGGGCCTTATCCCGCATCGATCGGGACTCCTCTTCTATCGCGCCCATCATTGCGAAAACTCCTTCGCCGCCGACCTGCAGCTCCGCTTTTGCTACATTCTCCGTCAGCTCTGTCTCTGCAGGTCTTTCTGCCAGCTCTGTCTCTGCAGGTCTTTCTGCCAGCTCTGTCTCTGCAGGTCTTTCTGCCAGCTCTGTCTCTGCAGGTATTTCTGCCGCTTCTTCAGTCGTCTCTTCCATAATCCTCTTGACTTCGATTATGGCATCAGCAAGCTGAGCCTTGGTCGACAGTCCTACGGTGTTTATCTCAAGGCCAATAGCCATCGCTTCGAGCTCTTTGCGGGTGTACTTCGCCATAAGCTCATCCGGGAATTCTTCCATAATTCCTCCAAAAATAAAATGGTAGAGATGGCTGAACGCCGAATTATGCCGGAATTTCCGGAGCTACGCCTATCGAAGCCTGCTCAATCTTCGCCATCTCTTCAGCATAGTGGAGGTACGTGTCCACAGAGGCTACGACGACCCTCGCCTCGACGGTCAGGATCTCTATTCCCACGAGAGAGACCCTCGCCCATGCGTCGACAACTACGCCCTTGTCCAGTATTCTGTCTAGAACCTCAGCCAGGCTGGAGACGTCCGGGTTCTGTGATGCCATCCTTCTTCACCTCTTTACTCAAGCTGGAATTTCCGGAGCTACGCCTATCGAAGCTTGCTCAATCTTTGCCATCTCTTCTGCGTAGTGAAGGTATGTGTCCACAGAAGCGACGACAACCCTCGCCTCGACGGTCAGGATCTCTATTCCCACGAGAGAGACCCTCGCCCATGCGTCGACAACTACGCCCTTGTCCAGTATTCTGTCTAGAACCTCAGCCAGGCTGGACACGTCTGGATTCTGTGATGCCATTTTTTTGTCACCTCGTCGCGATCTTCCTGCTTTATTTGAGTGAGACCACTCTGCCGTAGGGTGGGCAGACGGGCAGATGATATGCCCCCCAGATGATATGGCCCTCAGATGATATGGGCCCTTGGGGGAGCCAAGTCACCAGACCCGCCACGCCCATGGACGCGGAGGATTTGCAATCACCTAACACAAGCATCGATTGGGATGCGGGTGATTGCTCAGTATCTGACGTCCGAATCCTGAATGCCTCATATCACAGTTTATAGGTTTTGTTTTTTCAAATTTTGTGTCTAAAGTTGTCTCGAAATAAGTTTCAGAGTTCGAAACAAGTTACATTTCGGATATGCAAAATATACGAAGTCAAATATAATTAATGCTTGCAAATTTTTATCACGATTACCGCCATTATAACCGCCAGATCAAATTGCGTGCGGCCCGGTTTTCGGGATTTCAGAAATGTTCGAGTCTTTGTTGATCAAATTTCCTTATATGCATGAATGATTTTGCTATCGATTTTCTCTCAGCAGTCAACGATGTTTTATCGATCTAAACGAGCAGAAAATCGGGTGAGGGTTCGCTTCATCCTCGCCCCAAAGGTCAGGTTATTCGGGCTCTTCGCTATTCCGTGTTGGTAACTTCAGGATAGCGATGAGCGGATTAGATCATGCCAATTCTTGTCACGGATTCCTGTTCGTGAGTCAGTAGGTGGCGATACACCTCAAGATCATCCCAAATTCCGGCAGTCGTGAAGTTATTGGGACCAAGCTACAGGATTAGTGATCCCTTAAATCCACCCACATAAAACAGCGAGTAGCCGTTATTCGTGATCCTCCGCGTTCCCGAAGGTATGAAATCCATACGATTGATCCATAAACAGGAGCCATATATAAATATGTTACATATATTATGGGCTAAAAAAATAAGTTTAAGTATTATGACTAAGATCAGTCGCTCGGTGGAAATGAGCTTCCATGCAGATGCAAAAGAAGCCGACGAGATTGAGCTGACGACGAAGCAGAAGATGTACTTCGACTATTACGTCGATAGGATAATAAAGACAAATTTAGAGATTGTCGTCCTCTGCATCCTGAGAGATAATCCTATGTGCGGTTACGATGTTATTAAATCAATCTTCGAGAAATACAGCATATTTTTGAGCCAAGGGACCGTATATCCGCTCTTATATTCGCTGAAGGATCAGGGTATACTCCAGGCAGAATTTAGTCGAGGCAATATGAGATCGAAAATTTATTCTATCTCTGAGGAGGGTGAAGAGATCGTCAAAGATCGGCTGAATGAGTTCATTCGGGCCGGTGAATCCGTTTTCGGCTCGATCAGCTCTTCAGATGATAAAAACATCCCCCCTCGATCTCAATAATGAGCCCATTATAGATTACCTCCCTTTTAGAGCGCCGAGGAGCCGAAATTTCCGGCTGCATTTCTCAGAATGAGGCTCATCTGCTTTTTCTTCCACCTTCACGGATGGGGGAGCCGATCTTGCGAAAAGGTAAAATGCCTGTACATCTCTGGACGTCGATGGAGGAGAATGTCATGAAAGTCCTTGTCAGCGACCCTCTCTCGGAAGAGGGCGTACGAAAGCTGGAGACGGAGATGGAGGTTGACGTCATCACCAACCTCTCCCCCGAAGAGCTGATAGAGAGAATCAAAGATTACGACGCCCTCGCCATACGGAGCGGGACGAAGGTGACGGCCGAGGTGATCGCCGCCGCCGATAAACTGAAGGTCATTGGGAGGGCAGGGGTCGGGGTGGACAACGTCGACATCGACGCCGCCACCAAGAAGGGTATCATAGTCGTCAACACCCCTGGCGGAAACACCATCTCGGCGGCGGAGCACACCATCGCCATGATCCTCTCCCTCGCAAGAAACATCCCCCAGGCGAACGGCTCCCTCAAGGCAGGAGAGTGGAACCGTAAGAAGTACACCGGCGTGGAGCTTTACAACAAGACCCTGGGGATCGTGGGCCTCGGGAGGATAGGGGCCGAGATCGCCTCGAGGATGAAGTCCTTCGGGATGAGGATCCTCGCCTACGACCCCTTCGTCACCGAGGAGAGGGCCGCGGACCTCGGGATCAGGCTCGCGCCCCTCGAGGAGATCTACAGGGAGTCCGACTTCATCACCGTCCACACCCCCCTCACCAAGGAGACGAGAGACCTCATCGACGAGGACGAGATGAATATGATGAAGGCCGGGGTCAGGCTGATCAACTGCGCCCGGGGCGGGATCATCAACGAAGAGACCCTGGCGAGGGCCGTCGCCGAGGGGAGGGTCGCGGGGGCGGCCGTCGACGTCTTCACCAAGGAGCCGCCGACGGATAACCCCCTCCTGGAGCAGGCCGGGATCATAGTGACCCCCCACCTGGGAGCCTCCACCGCCGAGGCCCAGGTGAACGTGGCGGTGGCGGTGGCAGAGCAGATCCTGGCGGTGGCCAGAGGAGAGATGCCCCCCAACGCCCTGAACATGCCCGCCATATCCGCCGAGACGATGGCGATGATGGGCCCCTACATGGACCTGGTGGATAAGATGGGAAAACTCGCTGCCCAGCTCGGGGAGGAGGGCTACGAGAAGCTGGAGATCGTCTACGGCGGGACCGTCGCCGAGAAGGACACAAAGCCCGTCACCATATCGGCGGTGAAGGGGTTCCTCGATGCCCTGGGCTACAGCGCCAACTTCGTCAACTCCCTGGTGAAGCTGAAGGAATGCGGGATCGCCCTCACCGAGAGCAAGACCGACTCCACCAACGGTTACAGCAACCTCGTCACCCTCACCCTCTCGGGGCCGAAGGGGTCGGTCTCCGTCTACGGGACCGTCTACGGCAAGAGCGAGGGGAGGATCGTCCAGATCAACGAGTACCGGGTCTACGTCCCCACCGAGGGGTACATGATCATGGCGACCCACGAGGACCGGCCCAACATCATCGGACCCTGCTGCGTCGTCCTGGGCGAGGACGAGATCAACATCGGCGGGATGCACGTCGGCCGAAAGCCCTCGGGGGGCGAGCAGATCATGGTCCTGAACGTCGACCATCCCGTCTCCGACGAGACGCTCAAGAGGCTGGCGAGGGTTCCGGGGGTCAGCAAGGCGAAGATGATAATATTGTAAAAAAGCTTCAGGAGAGGTCGGCCTTCATCCTTCTGACCAGCTCCTCCTTTATCTCGCCGGACCGGTCGCCGCCGCAGACCGCCCCCCGGACCCCAATTATGTCTGGATCGACCCGCTTCAAAAGTTCCAGGTCCTCGAACTTTATGGTGCCCGCGATGGCCACCTCCATCCCCAGGTCGTGGCCCGCTGAGATGAACTCGCCAATCTGGGATTCGCTCATGAACTGAAATGTGGTCATGCCGTCCTTTATGGCGGTGTCGACCATCACCACGTCGGCCCCGCACTCCCAGGCGACCACCGGCAGCTCCATCGGCGGGATCGACCCGACCCGAGCGCAGTCGGAGTAGGCAGCAGCGACAAGCTTCTTTCCTCCATCGAACTCCTTGACAGCCCTCGAAATGTTCCCGATCATATCCGCGGCCTCATCCCGGTTTTTTATCTTGAGGAGGCCCACCTTGATGTAGTCGGCGCCGGAGAATGCGGCTCCCAGGGCGGCGAGGCTGGCGGTCCCGGGCTTGTAGTCGAAGTCGCCGATGGTGGCGCTGACGGGGACCCTTCCACCAGAAACCTCAGCGACCGACCTTATCACCCAGGGGAAGTTCGCCCCCAGGGACCCCTCCCGGGGGTTTTTGACGTCCAGGATGTCCGCCCCCCCTGCCATCGCCGCCTCCGCCTCCGTTGCGTTTATCGGACTGACCAACAACCTCATATCGTCCCTTCCTCGTCTTGTGAAATCATGACGCGCTGCGTCTTTGTCCTGGACCTATTTAACGGTTCGGCGGTCCACGCCGTCCGGGGCGAGCGGGAGAGGTACCTCCCCATCGATACGGCGAGCGCCATCGTCAGGACCTGCGACCCCCTGGCGATCCTCGACAGCCTCCGGCCGAAGGAGGTCTACGTGGCCGACCTCGATCGGATCATGGGGTCCGGGGAGAATCTGGATCTGATCGGCGAGATCGCGCGGGAGGCGGAGACGATGGCCGACGTCGGGATCTCGTCGGTCGAAGATCTGGACCTCCTGGCGTCTGAGGTCACGCCGGTCCTGGGGACGGAGACGGGATCTTTCGACCTCATCGAAGAGGCGTCTTTTAAGCGAGAGGTCGTCGTCAGCATAGATCTCTTCGGGGGCGCCGTCCTCGCCCGGGACCCCGCCCTCATCGTCTCACCCCTAGACCTGATCCGCAAGATGAACCCCCTTCCCCTCAAAGAGATAATCCTCCTCTCGCTGGACCGGGTGGGGACCTCGACGGGGCTCGATGAGCCCCTTCTCCGAAAGGCCGCCGATCTCAGCGATCATCCCCTCCTCCTCGGCGGCGGCGTAAAAGATGGCTCAGACCTCGAAAGGCTGGAGGATCTGGGGATAGCCGGCGCCCTCGTCGCCACGGCGGTCCACTCCGGGAAGATACCCCCGGAGGCCTTGAGATGATGGCGGAGCCGGCGGATCTCCATCGAAGGCCCCAAGATCTATTCCATCCCCTCCACGACCTTTATCAGAGAGGGCGCCCTTATCGAGGGCCATGGGCTACGACCACCGCCGCCACGCAGGAAACGCCGGTGACGTATGGAAGCACCTCCTCCTCGCCGAAGTCGCTGACAGGCTCCTGGCGGCCGGAGTCCGGGTCTACGTCGAGAGCCACGCAGGACGCCCCGAATACCAGCTCCGTCCCGGCGGCGAGTGGGAAGGGGGGATCGGACGGATCTGGCCCGTCCGGTACGAGCTGGCGGACCGTCCCTATTTTCAGGCCCTCGCTTCACTGAACCCTCACCGTCTGGAGCGTTATCCGGGGTCTGCGGCCATCGTCCTGGAGCTTGCGAGGCGGCGCAGCTTCGCCCTCCGGGCGGAGCTGTGGGATACGAGCCCCGAGGTTGAAGAGGCCTGGAGATCTGTCGAGAAAGGCCGGAGCCTGAAGATCGACTTTCATATCGGCGACGGTTTTTCTGGCGCTAGCAAGCTGACACGCGATCTCGACGAGGCTGCGCTCCTTCTCGTCGACTCTCCCTACGTCGAGAGAGGCGACGCCACCCTCGTCCGAGATCTGATATCGAGGTCTGCTGCGGCGGGGTGGATCGTCCTCTCATGGCAGCTCCTCGGCCCGGAGGGGGGGGCGAGACCGGACTGCAACCATCGAGAGTTTGCCCTTCGCTTTGAGGATGCGGGCCTCGTCTGCGGCCCGATGGAGGGGGCCGCGATGATCCTCGCCTGGGGGGATCGTCATGGAGATCAGATGAAGGATCTGATCGAGGAGCTCGGGAGGATCGAAGGGGAGTTTCATGGGGTCGCGAGGCGTATGTCAGAATCTTTTTAAAGATATCCGAGGATGAAGAAGATTATGGTTAAGGGGTTCATCGAGACGGGTGGGGGCAAGAGCGGTCAGGACTACCAGCGGGAGAGGGAGATCTGGCCTGAGAAGTTCGCGAGCCTCGCCTCCATATTCAGGAATATCCACCCCGGCGACCGGATATTCATAGGGACCGGCTGCGGCGAGCCCCAGTTCCTCCTCAAGGCCCTCGTCGATTATGTAAAAAGTAACCCCAAGGCCTTCTTCGAGGCGGAGGTGATCCACGTATGGAGTCTGGGGGTCGCCCCCTACGCCGACGAGAAGCTCGCGGACAACTTCCGGCTCGACTCCTTCTTCATCGGCGACAGCACCCGAGACGCCGTCAACCGGGGGGCTGCCGACTACACCCCCATCTTCCTCTCCCAGGTCCCCGATCTATTTCGTAGAGAGATCACCCCCATCGACGTCGCCCTCGTCCAGACCTCGCCCCCCGACAGCCACGGGTACATGAGTTTGGGGGTGTCGGTCGACATCGTCAAGGCCGCCCTGGAGATGGCGCCCCTGGTCGTCGCCCAGGTCAACCGGTTCATGCCGAGGATCCACGGGGACGGCTTTCTGAGCGTCGAGGAGGTGGACTATCTCGTCCCTTACGACGAGCCGCTCCTGGAGTACCGACCCGCGGACGTCTCCGACACCGCCGCGAGGATCGCCTCCTACGTCGCCCGGATCATCGAGGACGGATCGACGGTCCAGGTGGGGTACGGCTACGCCCCCAACGCCCTCCTCTCCCACCTTCACAAGAAAAAGCACCTGGGGGTCCATACCGAGCTTCTCACCGACGGGATCGTCGAATTGATGAGGTCGGGGGTCGTCGACAACTCCAGAAAATCCATCGACCGGGGAAAGACCGTCGCCTCCTTCTGCATGGGGAGGGCCGAGACCTACGAGTACCTCGACGACAACCCGTCGGTGGAGTTCAAGACGATCGACTACACCAATAACCCCCTGATCATATCGAAGATCAAGAGGATGACCGCCATCAACAGCGCCATGGAGATCGACCTCACCGGCCAGGCGACAGCGGAATCTTTGGGCAGCACCTTCTACAGCGGGATCGGGGGGCAGGCGGACTTCATGCGGGGCGCCCTCCTCGCGCCGGGGGGAAAGTCGATCCTCGCCCTCCCCTCCACCGCCCTCGGCGGGAAAGTGTCCAGAATCGTCCCCGCCCTCCTCCCCGGCTCCGGCGTCACCCTGACGAGGGGGGACGTCCAGTACGTGGTCACCGAGCGGGGGATCGCCTACCTTCAGGGCAAGAACATCCGGGAGCGGGCGATGGACCTCATCTCAATCGCCCACCCGGACTTTCAGCCCTGGCTGATCGAGGAGGCGAAGAGGCTGAACCTTATCTACCAGGACCAGCCCTTCATCCCCGGCAAGGGCGGCGAGTACCCCGAGCACCTGGCGATCCACAGGACGACCCGGTCCGGCCAGGGCCTCGATATCCTCCTGCGCCCCGTCAGGATCAGCGACGAGCCCCTCATCAAAGAGTTCTTCTATTCCCTCTCCGACGAGAGCCTCTACAGCCGGTTCATATCGGCGAGGAGGAACGTCCCCCGGGAGGTGAGGCAGGAGTTCGTCGCCGTCGACTACTCCCGGGACATGGTGATCCTGGCGATCGTCGAGGAGGAGCGCGAGCAGGAGACGGCTGTCGGCGTCGGCCAGTACAGCCTCAACCCGGATATGCACACCGCCGAGGTCGCTTTAGTCGTAAGAGACGACTTCCAGGGGAAGGGCGTCGGGACCGAGGTCCTTCACTATCTCACCTACCTCGCGAAGAGGCAGGGGCTTCTCGGCTTCTCCGCCGAGGTCCTGGTCACCAACCGTCCGATGATGGCCCTCTTCGAGGGGATGGGCTTTGAGATCGAGAAGAGGAGGGAGGAGGGGGTCTTCGAGATGAGGATGACGTTCGGGGGGGTGTGAGGAAGGATCTAAAATAGGAGCTCTCTGGAATATTTCTCAACCTTACCAGCAGCTCACAACTTAGTAGTTGATGCCGGGTAATAATGAAACTCAGGGTGGATTCATAAAGCAAGGATGGCTCTCGAAAGAAGTTATCATCATTAGGCCTTCAACCTAATTTGAAATTCCTTCTCTAATCTATCTCGTGAATATCCATTATTTTCATTAAAATTTTTTATGTTGGTAAGAAAGATTAGGTCCTTGGTCTTCCAACACTTCTCTGTAAAATTTAAAACATTAGAGAATATTCTAGAAACTGCAAGATTCATATCGACACTTTCACCTAAATTGAAATCTATAGATGGAACATCTCTTATTATTTGTCTTATGCTTCCCTTCGATTTAACGGCCTCAAATTGGTTAGAATATTTTTTCATAGTTGGGATATCATCATTATAGATAGCTTCTTGAAATCCAATACACCAATTTCGAAATTTTACAACTTCACTCGTGTTTTTTATATTTAATATCTCATCAAAAATATCATCAATTTTGCTACATTGGGAGAGGACCCATGGAGTTATAGTCTTACGACTAAATTGATATAATAGAACAGACAAAATAGATCTTATGAAGGGAGATATTGTAAGTATACAAAATGCTGAGGAGCTGCCGGAAAAGCTTCGTGCAGAGACTGATGGGCGT